>FWPV01009389.1_pt1 | contig 16551 bp, 12 predicted proteins | sample 2228371 | NCBI WGS metagenome assembly FWPV01 (sample SAMEA103939776, study PRJEB20133) | metagenome | reverse complement strand
GATCTTCTCGGCCAGCTCCGGGCCTCCCACGATCTCCGCTCCCGCCTCCTCGGCTTCCCGGGCCTTGTCGCCCTGGGCGAAGACCAGCACTCTCACTTCCTTGCCGGTCCCGTGAGGCAGACTGACCGTGCCCCTGACCATCTGATCGGCCTTGCGGGGGTCAACCCCCAGGCGCATGGCCACTTCCACGGTCTCGTCGAAACGGGCGCCGGCGAGCTCCTTGATCAGCCGGACCGCCTCCAGCGGCGTGTACAGCCGCTCGCGGTCTATCTTTTCGGCCAGGGCGCGGTAGCGCTTGCTCCTCTTCTTCATCCTTTACCTCCGTGGTCGATAGCGGACTCGCGTCCTCCCACCATATACGCCGGGCCGGCTCAGCCGAGCCGGCTTCCGCGGCTCCCGGCTCAGCCGGTCACCACGATGCCCATGCTGCGGGCGGTACCTTCGATGATCTTGATGGCCTGCTCTTCGTCGTCGGTGTTGAGGTCCTCCATCTTCTGCCTGGCGATCTCCCTGACCTGCTCCCGACTGAGCCTGGCCACCTTGTTGCGGTTGGGCTCCTTGGAACCCTTCTCGATCCCCGCCTTCTGCTTGAGCAGCACCGCCGCGGGGGGGGTCTTGGTCACGAAGCTGAAGCTGCGGTCCTCGAAGATGGTTATCTCCACCGGCACGATGGTCCCCATCTGGGACTGGGTCATGGCGTTGTAGGCCTTGCAGAACTCCATGATGTTCACCCCGTGCTGCCCCAGGGCCGGGCCTACCGGCGGGGTGGGGTTGGCCTGTCCGGCCGGTATCTGCAGCTTGACCTTGGCGATTATCTTCTTGGCCATCTCTCTCTACCTACCTCTTCTCTCTTCAGCTTTACAGCCTGGTGACCTGGTCGAAGCCCAGCTCCACCGGGGTCTCCCGCCCGAAGATGGAGACCAGCACCTTGAGCTTGCTCTGGTCCAGGTTTATCTCGGCGATGGTCCCGGTCATGTCCACGAAGGGCCCGGACGAGACCCGCACGCTCTGCCCTTCCTGGAACTCGGTGGAGGGGCGCGGCTTCTCGGTGGCCGGCTTGTATATGAGCTTCTCCACCTCCGAATCGGAAAGCGGCGTCGGCTTGGCCCCCGAGCCCACGAAGCCGGTGACCCCGGGGGTGTTGCGCACCACGTTCCAGCTGACGTCGTCCATGAGCATGTTCACCAGGATGTAACCGGGCAGCAGTTTTTTCTGCACCACCTCTTTCTTGCCCGACTTTATCTCGATGACGTCCTCCATGGGGACCACCACCTTGAAGATGCGATCCTTCATGTCCATGGAGACGATGCGGTTCTCGAGATTGGTCTTGACCTTGTTCTCGTAACCCGCGTAAGTGTGAACCACGTACCATTTGCCTTCCACGACCGCACCTTCTATCTGAGTATCAGTACCCGGACCAGCCAGCTGAAAAGGTGATCGAGTCCGAAGACGAAGCTTCCGACCAGTACGACCACTATGAGCACGACGGCCGTATAGGAGGCCACCTCCTGCCGGGTGGGCCAGGTCACCTTCTTCATCTCCGCCTGCACCTCGGTCAGGAACTGCTTCACGGAGATGCGTTGTTTCTTGGGCCCGCCTTTCTTGCGGCCCATGGCCTTCTTCTTTACCTGCTCCCTCTTCTTCTCCAGTCCCAGCCTCTGCTGGGCCCGGCGTATTTCCCGGCTCGGCAAGTCTCAACCTCCCGATATAAAATGGCAGGCCTGGAGGGACTCGAACCCCCAACTTCCGGTTTTGGAGACCGGCGCTCTACCATTGGAGCTACAGGCCTATGCTAAGCTTATATTCTATTCTCGCGCTTTCGCCTCCACCAGGTTTTTGGCTTCGGCATTTCCAAGATTTCGCAAATTCAATTATAGCTCAGCGGGTTTCCCGGTGCAAAGTATGGGTTCGGCACCAGGGACAGAACTTCTTCAACTCAATCCTGTCCGGATCGTTTCTTTTATTCTTTTTTGTGGAATAATTCCTCCGCTTGCATTCCGTGCAGGCCAGCGTTACCAACACCCTCATCTTTTCTCTCTTTTCACCCTTTCCTTCTCATATCGACACCAAATTTTAAAACTATCACTGCGCACGACACCCTGTCAACAGCGTCTTTGCCCCAGCCCTTGAACTATTCAGAACGCCTTCTCTCCCATTACAACCATGAAGGGAAGGGCTTCTCGTATCTCCTTGGAAATTCCACCAGACACCCCTTCTCCGTTCTTATGGTAAGCTTTACTCTCTTGGAGAATTTCCAGTAGGCTCTCCTTTCCAGGAATTTACTTTGCGCCCGCCGTCCTCGACCTTCCAATACCGTCAACTTCCCTCAGACCCAGGTCTTGCTCCATCCTGAATCTTTTGCTTGCCCTGCAATGATCGAGTTATAAAAGCGTAAATATGGCTCACATCCACTGGATTAATACAGTTACATCCTGTAAAATAAGCACTCCGCTTCCAGCCCCATGCCAGTAGAAATCTCATTCTTGATTGGATATGATGAGCGGGCTGTCCACCGAAAAGCTCGCCAATGAGTACATAAATGCACGCAGAAATCTCATTCTTGATTGGATATGATGAGCGGGGGCGGCATGTTCCCGCCCCCGCATCCACCAAAAGGCAAATTTTCTATTTGTTCGCCTACTTTATAATCTTGATCACCCTTCCGGCACCCACGGTGCGGCCACCCTCGCGGATAGCGAAGCGCAGGCCCTCCTCCATGGCGATGGGGACCAGGAGCTCCACCTCCATCTCGGTGTTGTCCCCGGGCATGACCATCTCCACCCCCTCGGGGAGCCTGATGGTGCCGGTGACGTCGGTGGTGCGGAAGTAGAACTGGGGCCGGTACCCGGAGAAGAAGGGGGTATGCCTCCCTCCCTCCTCCTTGGAGAGCACGTATACCTGGGCGCGGAACTGGGTGTGGGGGGTTATGGAGCCGGGCTTGACCACCACCTGGCCGCGTTCCACCTCCTTGCGCCCGATGCCCCGCAAGAGCAGGCCCACGTTGTCTCCGGCCACGCCCTCGTCCAGGATCTTGCGGAACATCTCCACCCCGGTGACCACGGTCTTGCGGGTGGGGTGGATGCCCACGATCTCCACCTCCTCGCCGGTGCGGATGCGTCCCCGTTCGATCCTGCCGGTGGCCACCGTGCCCCTTCCGGTGATGGTGAAGACGTCCTCCACGGAGAGGAGGAAGGGCTTGTCCACGTCCCGCACGGGTGTGGGGATGTAGGAGTCCACCGCGTCCATGAGCTCCATCACCGAGGAGCAGGCCTCGCAATCCCGATTGCCGCAGCCGCACTGCATGGCCTTGAGGGCGGAGCCGGCGATGACGGGGATCTCGTCCCCGGGGAACTCATACTCGGAGAGGAGCTCCCGCACCTCCACCTCCACCAGCTCCAGCAGCTCGGGGTCGTCCACCATGTCGGTCTTGTTCAGGTAGACCACCATGGCGGGGACCTCCACCTGGCGGGCCAGGAGGATGTGCTCCCGGGTCTGGGGCATGGGGCCGTCGGCCGCCGAGACCACCAGAATGGCTCCGTCCATCTGGGCGGCGCCGGTGATCATGTTCTTGATGTAGTCGGCGTGGCCGGGGCAGTCCACATGGGCGTAGTGGCGATTCTTGGTCTGGTACTCCACATGGGCGATGGCGATGGTGATGCCGCGCTCCTTCTCCTCCGGAGCGTTGTCTATGGAGTCGAAGGACCTTATCTCCACGTCCTCGCCCTGGTTATGCAGGCACATGGTTATGGCGGAAGTAAGGGTGGTCTTGCCATGGTCCACGTGGCCGATGGTTCCCACGTTCACATGGGGCTTGGTCCTCTCAAACTTCTTTTTGGCCATTTTGACCCTCCTCTTTACGGTTTATCTTTTAACAAAGTCGATTCCTACAGGTTCCAGACACAACTCATCTATTTTAACCAGCTCATTTCCCTAACGCAATAGGGTTTTCCCTCTTTTTTGTCACTCAAAAGTCTCCTCATAAATCTCCCCCTGATATTCTCCCTTTATCCTCTTGATCACCTCCGCGGCGAGATGAACGGGCATCTCGCTGTAATGTGAAAATTCCATATGATACGTGGCCCTGCCTTGGGTGAGGGATCTCAAGTCAGTGGCATATCCGAACATCTCCCCCAAGGGTATCCTGGAGTCCACGCTGATGAGGTTGCCCTCCGTCTCTATCTTCTCCACCTTGCCTCTCCGGGAATTCACGTCAGCAAGCACCTCTCCCAGGTACTCGTCGGTCAGGGAGATCTCCACTTTCATGATGGGCTCCAACAACACGGGACGGGCTTTTCTCAATGCTTCCTGGAAGGCTATGGATGCGGCTATCCTGAATGCCAGATCGGACGAGTCCACCTCGTGGTACGATCCTCCTTTAAGGACGGCTTTCACATCGATGGTGCGAAAACCTGCCAGCACACCGTATTCCAGGGCGTCGCGAATCCCTTCCTCTATGGCCGGAATGAATTCCTTGGGAATTACGCCTCCACTTGACCGGTTTTCGAAAATGAAACCCTTCCCCCTCTCTAGAGGCTCCACGTCCAGTATCACGTGCCCATACTGGCCCCTGCCTCCTGACTGCCGGACGAACTTTCCCTCTACATTTCTCGCCGGCTCCCTGATGCTCTCCCGGTAGGAAACCTGGGGCTTGCCTACGGTTGCGCCTACGCCAAATTCTCTAACCAGGCGATCGACGATTATCTCCAGATGCAACTCCCCCATGCCCGAGATCACCGTCTGCCCGGTCTCAGCATCCTGTTTCACATGGAAGGTGGGGTCCTCCTCGGAGATGCGTCGTAGCGAATTGCTCAGTTTCTCCTGATCTGCCTTGGTCTTGGGCTCTATGGCGATAAAGATCACCGGCTCCGGAAAAGCCATGGACTCTAGAAGAATTGGGGCATTCTCCGCACAGAGGGTGTCACCTGTGTAGACCTCTTTCAAACCCACTGCCGCGATGATGTCTCCCGCGTATACCACGCCGCGCTCCTCCCGGTGATTGGCATGCATTTGCAGGAAGCGATTGATGCGCTCTTTAGTCTTCCTGGTGCTGTTTAAAGCGACAGCTCCCGTCCTCAGAGTGCCCGAATAAACCCTTAAGTAAGTGAGTTTGCCCACGTAGGGATCGGACATGATCTTGAAAGCTAAGGCGCAGAAGGGGGAGCGATCGGACGCTTCCCTCACCTCTATCTTCCCCGTGACAGGATGGACCCCCTGAACCGGTGGGATATCCAGGGGTGAGGGTAAGTAATGGATCACCCCGTCGATAAGGGGCTGCACACCCTTGTTCCTAAAAGAAGCCCCGCAGAACACGGGGATTATCTCCGTTCTCAGTGTCCCTACCCTTATGGCCCGGCGCAAGAGCTCCGGCGGGATCTCCTCTCCTTCCAGATATATCTCCATCAGTTCATCATCAAAAACGGCGCAGGTCTCCAGCATGGACCTGCGATAGAATTCGGCGCTTTCCGCGAGTTCACGTGGTATCTCCTCGACAACCCAGGAAGTACCCAGTTCATCAACATACCTGATGGCTTTCATCTCCACCAAGTCCACGCATCCAAGAAAATTTTCTTCCTTGCCCAGGGGGATTTGAAGGGCCACTGGTTGGGCTTCCAGCTTATTCTCCACCATATCCAGACACCTGAAGAAGTCCGCGCCCAGCCGGTCCATCTTGTTCACATAACAAATCCGCGGAACCTTATACTTGTTGGCCTGCCTCCACACTGTCTCCGTCTGAGGCTCAACCCCAGCAACTGCATCGAGTATGGCTATGGCACCGTCCAGAACCCGAAGAGAGCGTTCCACCTCCACAGTAAAGTCCACGTGTCCTGGCGTATCTATAATATTTATTTTATGACCTTCCCAAAAACAGGTCGTCGCCGCGCTGGTTATGGTGATTCCCCGCTCCTGTTCCTGGATCATCCAGTCCATGACCGCCGAACCCTAATGTACTTCACCCATCTTGTAGGTCTTGCCGGTGTAAAAAAGGATCCTTTCAGTAGTAGTGGTCTTACCGGCATCAATATGAGATATGATGCCGATATTCCTCGTCAATTCCAAGGGGAATCTTTCCTGTTTCTTTCTTTCCATTTCCTTCAATGCAGCTGACTTCATCTATTACCACCGATAATGGGCGAAGGCTTTGTTGGCCTCAGCCATCTTATGTAGATCATCTTTCTTCTTGATGGAAGCGCCAACCCCGTTGGCAGCATCCAAAAGCTCGTTGGCCAAACGATCCGCCATGGTCTTCTCGTTCCTCTGGCGGGCGAAGTTGACAATCCAGCGTATGGAGAGAGTGGTGCTCCTCCTGGCGGGGACCTCCACCGGAACCTGGTAGCTCGCCCCACCCACCCTGCGAGAACGCACTTCCAACAGGGGGCGAACATTCTCCACCGCCCTCCTTAAGACGGCGAGCGGATCGTTTCCAGTCTTTCTCTCTATAATCTGCAGGGCCCCGTAAACGATCTTTTCCGCCTTGCTCTTCTCTCCCCGCATAAGGACCTTATTGATAAGCTGGGTAACCAGCACGCTGTTGTATACGGGGTCAGGCTCCAGTTCACGCTTGGGGGCCGGTCCCTTTCTTGCCAACTTTCCTCCTGCCTTTCTCTTCCCTTAATTCCTCGATCGCAGGCATCCTTAGATTATCCAGCTACCTTTTTCGAGCCATACTTCGACCTGGCTTTCTTCCGGTCAGCCACGCCCATGGCGTCCAGAGCGCTGCGAATCACCTTGTAGCGCACCCCAGGTAGGTCTTTCACCCTTCCTCCTCTCACCAGCACTATGCTGTGTTCCTGAAGGTTGTGACCGATACCGGGGATATATGCGGTTATCTCCACACCATTGGTCAGGCGAACCCTGGCAATCTTTCTCAGAGCGGAGTTAGGCTTCTTGGGAGTGGTGGTTTTCACCTGGGTACATACTCCCCGGCGCTGGGGCGAACCCTGCAGGGCCGGGGTTTTGTCCCGCTTCTTCTTCTCCACTCTTCCCTTTCTCACCAGCTGGTTGATGGTGGGCAATTTTTACCTCCTGTAAACACTTGGCACACGAACCTTTTCTGCACCTGACACCAAGTGCCTAGTCTACCACTACGCGCATATACTGTCAACGCCCCAGCGGGCCTAAAATCCCGCTTCGCGGCTTTGATCTCCAGCCTGAACGAGCTTCAGGCTTTCTCTTCCTCTCCCGTTGGCACCGCTTCCTCTTCGCCCCAGCCATTCTCAGGGCTTCCACTTCCTCGATCAAGCTGATTCCGGCGTGCTTGGCCTTCACCTTGATGTTGCGGTAACGCCTCATTCCCGTCCCCGCGGGTATTAATTTCCCGATGATGACGTTCTCCTTAAGGCCCAAGAGGTCATCCACGCGATTGGATATGGCCGCATCGGTAAGCACCCGGGTGGTCTCCTGGAAGGAAGCCGCAGACAAAAAGGAATCGGTTGCCAGGGAGGCTTTGGTGATGCCCAGGAGCACCTGGCGGGCCGTTGCCGGCTCTCCGCCTCTGGCGATCACTTCTTCATTTACATCCTGAAAATATTTTACGTCTACCAACTGTCCAGGCAGAAGGTCGGTATCGCCCTGCTCCACGATATTTACTCTTTTCATCATCTGGCGCACGATCAACTCGATATGCTTATCGTGGATATCCACACCCTGGGACTTGTATACCTCCTGGACCTCCCGCACTAGGTAGAGCTGCACATCCTGGGCACCCTTTATGCGCAAGATATCGTGAGGGTTAATGGATCCCTCGGTAAGCTGGTCTCCCGCTTGAACCTCCTGACCATCCCTCACTTTCAAGCGAGCTCTCCTGGGAACTTGATAGGATTTCTCCTTGGCATCCTTGCCCTTCGATCTCACGTGGATGATCCGGGCTTTCTCCGTCTCCTCTATCTCTATCTTTCCGGAGATCTCCGCGATAACCGCCTGGCCCTTCGGCTTACGCGCCTCGAAGAGCTCCACCACTCGAGGAAGACCGTGGGTGATATCCTCGCCGGCCACGCCCCCGGTATGGAAGGTACGCATGGTAAGCTGGGTTCCCGGCTCCCCGATGGACTGTGCGGCAATAATCCCCACCGCTTCCCCGATCTCCACCAGCTTACCAGTGGCCAGCATGCGACCATAACAAAGAGAGCAAACCCCGAAACGGGAGTCACAGGTCATCACCGAACGGACCATCACCTGGTCGATCTTGGCTTTGACAAGTCTCTTTACCACGCTCTCGTCGATTTCCTGGTTCTTGCCCACAATGATCTCCCCACTCTTGGGGTCCTTGACATTTTCCAGCGAGACCCTGGCGTTAAGCGAGGGGTTGGGCTCTCCTTGATCGTCCAAGACTTTCAAAGGAATACCTTTATCGGTTCCACAATCGTATTCCCGAACGATCACATCCTGTGCCACGTCAACCAGCCTGCGGGTGAGATAGCCGGAGTCGGCGGTGCGCAAGGCAGTGTCAGCCAGGCCCTTACGGGCTCCGTGAGTGCTGATGAAATACTCCAGTACGGTCAGGCCTTCCCGGAAGTTCGACTTGATAGGACGATCGATGATATCTCCCTTGGGATTGGCCACCAAGCCCCGCATCCCCGCCAACTGTCTTATCTGTTTAATGTTTCCACGAGCTCCTGAGTTTGCCATCATGTAAATGGGGTTGAAGGGATCGAAGGCTTTCTCCATGGCCTCGGTGACATCGTCGGTGGCCTTGGTCCACAATTCTACCACTTGCTGGTGGCGTTCCTCGTCGGTGATGAGTCCCCGTTTATAGTCCTCCTCGATCTTCAAGACATCGGACTCCGGTTCCTCCAGGATCTTATCCTTATCCGGGGGCACCGTGATATCCTGAACGGAGATGGTCACCCCCGCCCTGGTGGAAAAATGAAAGGTTATCTCCTTGATGGCATCCAGGACCTCTGCTATCTTGACGGTGTCATAGCGCTCCGCGCACTCGGTGACAATCTTGGACAAAAGGCTCTTGTTTACCTGCTCATTCACGAAGGGATAGTCGTCTGGAAGGGCCTGATTGAATATGACCCTGCCCACGGTGGTGTCCACAATCTTGGGTGGCCTGCCCTTCTCCTTTATTCTCACCTTGATGGGAGCGTGCAGCTCGATATCCCCATAGTCATAGGCCATCATGGCCTCGTCCGGGGAGTAAAAATATTTCCCCTCCCCGCGCTCCCCTTCCTTCGCCACGGTCAGGTAATTAGCGCCCAGCACCATGTCCTGGGTAGGAGTGGTTATGGGTCGACCGTGGGCAGGCGACAAGATATTGTGCGCAGAGAGCATGAGGATACGTGCCTCCGCTTGGGCTTCCGCAGAGAGAGGGAGGTGCACGGCCATCTGGTCGCCATCGAAGTCCGCATTGAAAGCGGTACATACCAGGGGATGAATCTGGATGGCCTTGCCCTCCACCAATACTGGTTCAAAGGCCTGAATTCCCAGACGGTGTAGGGTGGGAGCGCGATTGAGCAACACCGGATGCTCTGTGATTACCTCCTCCAGAACGTCCCAGACCTCCGCGCGCTGCCTCTCCACCATCCGCTTGGCGCTCTTGATGTTCTGCGCATAACCCCGGTCCACAAGTCTCTTCATGACGAATGGTTTGAATAGCTCCAGGGCCATCTGCTTGGGCAGGCCGCATTGATGCAGTTTCAGTTCGGGTCCCACCACGATCACGGAGCGGCCCGAATAGTCCACCCTCTTGCCCAATAGATTCTGCCTGAACCTTCCCTGTTTCCCCTTGAGCATGTCGGACAAGGACTTGAGGGGACGGTTACCTGGTCCGGTGACTGCTCTTCCCCGCCTACCGTTGTCGAAGAGGGCGTCTACCGCTTCCTGTAACATACGCTTCTCGTTGTTCACGATAATCTCCGGCGCCCCCAGGTCCAGGAGCCTCTTTAAACGATTGTTGCGATTGATCACCCGGCGATAGAGGTCGTTCAGATCCGAAGTGGCGAAACGACCTCCATCCAGCTGGACCATGGGCCGCAGGTCCGGGGGAATGACCGGAATCACGTCCATTATCATGGAAGTGGGCTTGTTGTCCGTGTGCAGGAACGAGGATACCACCTTCAGGCGCTTGATCGCTTTCTGCCTCTTCTGGCCTTTACTGGTCTTGATGATCTCCCGCAACTCGGCCGCGGTCGCTTCTAGGTCGATGTTCTCCAGCAGGGTCTTGATGGCCTCGGCCCCCATGGCGCCATGAAAATAATCCCCGTAACGTTCCCGCATGTCCCGGAAGAGGGTCTCGTCGCTCACCAACTGCATGAAGGAGAGGCCCTTGAACTCCTCGAAGACCCTGCGCAGGTTCTCCACCTTCTTCCTGGCGCTCTCCTCCAGGTCCCTTATCTCCTTTTCCACCTGGGAACGGACCTTGGCCGCCTCTCCTTCCTGTGCCTCCTGGGCCTCCAGGCTTTCGCTCAGTTCCCTTATCCTCTCGCTGGTGGTCTCCTCGATCTCGGCTATCTCCTCCTGCAATTCTTCCTCAAGAAGGGGCAGGTCTTGCTTACGTTTCTCCTCATCCAAATCGGTAATGATATAAGACGCGAAGTAGATGATCTTCTCCAGTTCTTTGGGGGAAAGGTCCAGGAGATAGCCCATCCTGGAAGGAACGCCCTTGAAATACCAGATATGGGCCACGGGAGCAGCGAGCTCGATATGGCCCATGCGTTCCCTTCTTACCCTGGCTCGGGTGACCTCCACTCCGCACCGCTCGCATATGATGCCCTTGAAACGCAGCCTCTTGTACTTTCCGCAATAGCACTCCCAATCCTTGCTAGGCCCGAAGATCTTCTCGCAGAACAACCCATCTTTTTCGGGTTTCAAGGTCCTGTAGTTGATCGTCTCCGGCTTCTTCACCTCCCCGCGCGACCAGGAACGAATCTGATCCGCGGTGGCCAGACCGATCTTCAATTTGTCGAAGTTGTTCACGTCTAACAAGGCCGCAACCTCCCTTTCGACTGGCTTATATTAATATTCTTCCTCTCTCTCTTCCCGCATCTCCGCTCCGAGGCCCTCGATACCTCTGAGATCGATGCCCAATTCCTCGGCGGCTTTAAGGATATCCTCATCGGTCTCGGCGATCTCGATCTCCCTGCCCTCCTCCGAGATTACCTCGATATTCAGTCCAAGAGACTGCATCTCCTTCACCAGTACCTTGAAGGACTCCGGTATCCCTGGTTCAGGTATATTCTCTCCTTTGACGATCGCCTCGTAGACTTTCACCCGACCCATCACGTCGTCGCTCTTTACCGTAAGGAGTTCCTGGAGGGCATAGGCAGCTCCGTAGGCTTCCAACGCCCATACCTCCATCTCCCCGAATCTCTGTCCCCCGAATTGGGCTTTCCCGCCCAGGGGTTGCTGGGTGACAAGGGAATAAGGTCCGGTAGACCGGGCATGTATCTTGTCCTCCACCAGATGGAGCAATTTCATAATATATATGTAGCCCACCGTGATCTTATGGTCGAAGGGCTCTCCTGTGCGTCCATCATAAAGCGTCTCCTTCCCATCCCTGGGCAGTCCCGCTTTCTCCAAAGCCTCCTCGATCTCCGACTCTCGCGCCCCATCAAACACTGGGGTAGCTACATACACTGCCCCGTCCACGGTCTTTCTGCCCTTCTCAGGCCAGCCTTTATGCGCGGCCCATCCCAGGTGGGTTTCCAGTATCTGTCCGATATTCATTCGAGAGGGCACACCCAGCGGGTTTAACACCAGATCCACGGGCGTGCCATCGGGGAGAAAAGGCATATCCTCCACCGGCAATATCTTCGATATAACCCCTTTGTTACCATGGCGCCCCGCCAGCTTGTCACCATCGGAAACCTTGCGTTTCTGCGCCACATACACCCTGACCATCTGGTTCACTCCTGGAGGCAACTCATCACCCGCCTCCCGGGAGAACACCTTCACATCGATGACCTTGCCACTTTCACCGTGGGGTACTTTCAAGGAGGTATCCCTCACCTCCCTAGCCTTCTCGCCGAAAATGGCGCGGAGAAGTTTCTCCTCCGCGGTCAACTCGGTCTCACCTTTAGGGGTCACTTTCCCCACCAGGTAATCTCCGGGTTTTACCTCCGCCCCCACGTGGATAATACCCCTTTCGTCCAGGTCCTTTAAGATTTCTTCCCCCACGTTGGGGATGTCCCGGGTTATCTCCTCCGGACCAAGTTTAGTATCCCTAGCGTCTACCTCATGTTCTTCAATATGAATGGAAGATAAAACGTCGTCATAGACCAGGCGCTCGCTGATGATTATGGCGTCTTCGTAGTTATATCCCTCCCAGGGCATGAAAGCCACCAGGATGTTCTTTCCCAGGGCCAATTCGCCATGGTCGGTACAGGGACCATCGGCGATGACCTGGTCCTCGACTACCTCGTCACCCTCGTCCACGATGGGGCGCAGGTTTATGCAGGTCCCCTGATTGGACCTGTTGAACTTGGCCAGAGTATACTCGTCGACGGTACCATCTTTTCTAGTGATCCTAATGGTATTGGCATCAACGTAGGTCACGGTGCCGGCCGCGCGGGCGCATACCACTTCTCCCGTGTCCTTGGCCGCTCGGTACTCCATGCCCGTTCCGATCAGGGGAGCCTCCGTTTTGATCAGGGGCACCGCCTGGCGCTGCATGTTCGAACCCATCAGGGCCCGATTGGCGTCGTCATGTTCCAGGAAGGGGATGAGCGCAGTGGCTACCGAAACTATCTGGCGAGGTGAAACGTCCATGTAATCTACCTCTTCCGGCTTGACCTGCTTGACCACTCCTCCCCTAGTACGGCATAGCACAGTGCTATCCAAGAATCTACCCCTGCTGTCCAACCTCGCGTTAGCCTGTGCTATTACATATTTGTCTTCCTCGTCCGCAGTGAGGGTTTCGATCTCATTGGTAACCCTCCCTTTTTTCACCTTGCGGTAAGGGGTCTCGATGAAGCCGAACTCGTTCACCGTAGCGTAGGTGGAGAGGCTGCCGATGAGACCGATATTAGGACCCTCCGGGGTCTCGATAGGGCACATTCTCCCGTAGTGAGAAGGATGCACGTCGCGCACCTCGAATCCAGCCCTCTCCCGCGACAGTCCTCCCGGACCCAAAGCGGATAGCCTTCTCTTATGGGTCAGGCCAGCCAGCGGATTGGTCTGGTCCATGAACTGGGAGAGCTGGGATGAGCCAAAGAATTCCTTCACTGCCGCCACCACCGGGCGGATATTGATGAGGCTTTGCGGGGTAATGGTGTCCGCCTCCTGGGTGGTCATGCGTTCCCGGATAACCCTCTCCATCCGGGCCAATCCGATTCTCACCTGGTTCTGAATCAACTCTCCCACCGGCCGTACCCGTCGGTTGCCGAAATGGTCGATATCGTCGATTCCTTCTTCGTAACCCTCGTATACCTTGATCAAGTACTTGAGGGTACCGATGATATCTTCCTCGGTTAGAATGGTTAAATCGGGATCGATGTTCAAGCCCAACTTTTTATTCATCTTGTACCTGCCCACCTTGGCCAGGTCATAACGCTTGGGGTTGAAAAAGAGGTTGTTGAGCAGGCCTCTGGCACTCTCGGCGGTTGGCGGCTCGCCCGGCCTGAGTTTCTTATAGATGTCCATCACCGCGTCTTCCCGCGTAGTGGTATGGTCCCGCTCCAGGGTATTCTTGATCAGATCTGAACCATCAAAGAGCTCCAGGATCTCCTCATCCCTCTCCCATCCCAGAGCCCGCAAGAGCACGGTAGCCGGCTGCCTTCTCTTGCGATCTATCCTTACTCCGATGACATCCTTCTTATCAGTTTCAAACTCCAGCCAGGCACCGCGAGAAGGAATTATTTTTCCGGTGAATAGTTCTTTGTCGGATTGCTTATCCATCTCCTTATCGAAATAAACTCCCGGGGAACGCACTAGCTGGGATACAACCACCCGCTCCGTTCCGTTGATGACAAAAGTGCCCTTCTCCGTCATTAGGGGGAAGTCGCCCATGAAGACTTCCTGCTCCTTAATCTCGCCGGTCTCGCGGTTGATAAAACGCACGGTCACAAAGAGGGGAGCGGAGTAGGTCATGTCTTTTTCCTTGCATGCCTCCACCCCGTATTTGGGAGCCTCCAGATGATGTTCCCCGAACTCCACCTGAAGATTGCCGGTGAAATCTTCGATTGGGGAGATATCCCGGAAAACCTCCGCCAGACCATCGGTAAGAAACCAGGAATAAGAATCGATCTGGATGGAGATTAAATTGGGAACTGGTTTGATCTCTGGAATCTTGGCGAAGCTCCTTCTGACGCGCCCTCCATGCTCCATTTTGGACATTTTTTCACTCCCCTTGAAAAAATTTTTCCAAAAAATTTCTTACTGACACGCAAAAGATAATAATAATTTATTTTAATCTTAAATGTCAAGGATAGCTTCTCTAGATCAGCTATTGCGTAGTAGAGCTGAGAAGAGACTCTGGTCACCTGGGTAAACGTTGCCTTAGCCCATTGTCGGCACGTGCGTGTCTAATAATCATTTTAAACCGCCTGCTGGGTAAGGTTCAACATAATCCCGAGAGGAAAACCCAGTTATTTCTTCCATCAACAAATGAACTAGCCGTGCTTTCCGTGGATGGAATCTTGGCCCGGGAAAACAGTCTCTCGGAGCGCCCACCTTTTTTCTCCGGAACTTCTAGCTAACCGACATTCTCTCACGAGTAATGGCGATATGCTTGACCTGAACGTTCTATAACCCGGAACGACCCTGAAGACAATTGGTCTACTTGATTTCTACCTGGGCTCCAGCTTCCCTCAGCTGTTCGGCGATCTTGTCAGCTTCGTCCCTGCTCACTTTTTCCTTGACTGGCTTAGGAGCCTCGTCCACCAGTGCCTTGGCTTCCTTCAGCCCCAACCCAGTGATGTCGCGTACCTCCTTGATGACCGCGATCTTCTTGTCCCCAGCCGCAAGCAGAATCACGTCAAACTCGTTCTTCTCCTCTGCGGCTTCGCCCTCCTCCGCCTCGGCGGCAGCCGCAGGCGCGCCGGCGACAGGAGCCGCAACCACGGGAGCCGCGGAAACTCCGTACTTCTCTTCCAGAGCTTTGACCAGCTCGGAGAGCTCCAGAACGGTCATCTTGTCAATAGCGTCGATGATCTCTTCCATGGTTAATTTCTTCTCCGCCAATTCATACACCTCCACGATTTTCATGGCAGTCTATCAAGCCGCTTCTTCTTTCATCTGCCGCAGCGAATTCAATACCTGGACCAAGGAGCGTGAGGGTCCGCTCAATACGGCCACCAGGTTACTCACAGGCATGTTCATGGTTCCCACCAGACGCGCCAGCAGGACCTCACGGGGTGGGAGGGTGGCAATAGTTCTTATCCCCGCTGCATTCACCAGTTTGCCCTGGATGAACCCTCCCTTCACCTTTAGCTCCGGTTTCTCCCTGGAAAAATTTATCAGCGCTCGAGCCGCCTTAGAGATTTCACCTTTTACGAAAGCCACCGCGATGGGGCCCTCCACCAGCTCGAGTACAGGCTCACTATCGGTGTCGCGTAAGGCTATGCGCACCAAGGTATTCTTGAGTACTCGGTACTCTACATCATTAGCCCTGAGACTTTTGCGCAGTTCTGCCATTTCACTGACGTTAAGGCCACGATACTCGGTCACGATAGCCGCTTCCACCGAGGCGAAGTACTTCTTAATCTCTTTAACCTTCTCGATCTTATCTGGCCTGGGCATGCCATCCCTCCTTCCTCGGCTCAACACGCCCCCGAAGTCAGGTGTAAAAAAGCTCTCGCGGAAGCCGCGAGAGCTCCATTCCTTCTCTCTTCAGCCTCCGCAGGCATTGCATTAAGCCTTTACCCGGCACCCGCTTCTCAGGCTCAAACACAGTCTATCAAGTTAACAGAGGTTTCCTCCCTTGTCAACCATTAAAGCTGCCGAAAGCTGTCCATATCCACGCCATGACCCATTAATAACTAACCAGGATGTTTAGCTGTTCTCTTCGGAAAAGGATTCTACTTATAGCATCCAGGCGCCGCGCCATTAGCCCGCCTTCTGTTCCTCCTGGAAGTAATCCCGGGTTATAGAAGGGTCTACCTTTATTCCCGGTCCCATGGAGCTGGTTATGGTCACGCTCTTCAGGTACTTACCCTTCGCCGAAGCTGGCTTCGCTCTGATGATCTCTTCCAACACGGCGGCGTAGTTTTCCACCAGGGCCTTCTCATCAAAGGAGGACTTGCCGATGGGCAGATGGAGATTGGCCTGCCGGTCCACCCGATACTCGATCTTGCCCCCCTTGATATCCTTTACCGCCTTTCCTACATCAAAAGTGACCGTTCCGGTTTTAGGGTTGGGCATCAATCCCCTGGGTCCCAAGAGTTTGCCCAACTTGCCCACGGTGCTCATCATGTCTGGAGTCGCCACCGCCGCATCGAAGTCAAACCAGCCACCTTGGACCTTCTCCGCCAGCTCTGGACCACCCACATAGTCAGCACCCGCTTCCTCTGCCTCCCTGGCCTTGTCTCCCTGAGCAAAGACCAGAACTCGCACCTCTTTTCCGGTGCCATGGGGAAGGCTTACCGTTCCCCGGACCATCTGGTCCGCTTTCCT
>FWPV01009385.1_pt1 | contig 16553 bp, 9 predicted proteins | sample 2228371 | NCBI WGS metagenome assembly FWPV01 (sample SAMEA103939776, study PRJEB20133) | metagenome | reverse complement strand
GAGGCGCCTGGCCAGCGCCAGCTCCTCCTCGCGTCCCCTCACCCGGCCGTCGATCTTCTCCGACCGTACCCGCTCCAGGATCTCCGCGTAGCGCCGCGACGGCTTCAGTCCCAATGCCGCGAGGTCGTGGCCGCTTATCTCCAATGGTATATCCTTCCATTTCCTGACGAAATCCGCCACGTATCTCCGCGCGCCCGGGCCCCCGAGCACATAGAGATATGCTAAGGCCTCCCCGCTCAGGGGGTCAAGGAAACGCGTCACCTCGCTGGGCCGGAGGCCTCCCGCGTGCAGGGCCCCGATGATCTCCGGCACCGCCACCAGGCACTGCATGATCGCCTGGGCGTCCTCGCGCCGAAAGCGCATCTGGTGGCACCATTTCTCCGCCTCGCGCGACGGTAGTTCCTCCAGCATCGCCGCCAGGGAGGGGATCCATGCCCTGGCCTTCTCCCCCGCCAGCTCCAGAGCCGCCGCGGCGTGCCTTTCCAGGAGGCGGTAACGTTCCCGCATCCCCCTGCTCACCTCCAGGTCGGGATGCAGCGTGCGCAGCGCCCCGAGGTCCTGCAGGCGCTCGATGGCCCGCAGGGGGAGGGGGAAGGGCTCGGAGAAGATGTCTATGAGCTCGTCCCGCACCCTGGCGTTGGTGAGCTTGCCCACGATCTCCATCTCCACCGCGCGGCGCGCCAGCATCTCCGTCTGCCGTTCCAGCCGGAAGCCGTAGCGCTGCTCGAAACGCACGGCGCGGAAGATGCGCGTGGGGTCCTCCACGAAACTGAGGTTGTGGAGGATGCGCACCTGCCTCCGCTCCAGGTCCCGCAGTCCCCCGAAGTAGTCGAGGAGCTCGCCGAAGCGGTCGCCGCTCAGGGCTACCGCCATGGTGTTGATGGTGAAGTCGCGGCGGTAGAGGTCCTGGCGGATGGAGGACATCTCCACCGTGGGCAGGGCCGCGGGACGTTCGTAGAACTCCGTGCGCGCCGTGGCCACGTCTATCCTGCGCCCCGTGGGCAGGATGACCACGGCGGTGCCGAACTTGCGGTGGCTCCTCACCCTGGCCTTAAGCGCCCTTGCCAGGAGGCGCGCGAACTCGATGCCGTCTCCCTCCACCACCACGTCCAGGTCCAGGTTGGGATAGCCCAGCAGGAGGTCCCGCACCACGCCCCCCACCAGGTAGGCCTCGAATCCCTCGCCCTCCGCCACCCGGGACAGCGTGTGCAGCAGGCCCTGCACGTCCCCCGGAAGGCTTCGCCTCATGAGGTCGATGATCTCCGAGCGGCTGTATCCCGCGGCGCGCCCCGGGACGGTGAAGCCCCGCAGGTAATCCTTTCCATGCAGGGCTCTGAGCACGTCCTTGCGCGTCACGATGCCCACCACCCTGCGCCCCCTCACCACCGGTACCCTGCCGATGGCGTTGGCGGTCATGAGGTCCTGGATCTCCAGCAGCGAGGCGTCCTCGTCCACGCTCACCAGCTCGCGGGCCATGAAACCCTTGACGGGGGCGTGCCCCAGCCCGTGGTGCCCCGCCTTGTCGAGGTCCTTGCGGGAGATGATCCCCACCAGCTCGCCGCCTGCGTCCACCACCGGAAAGGCGGTATGTCCGGTGCGCTGCATGCGCCGCGACGCCTCGGCGATGGGGGTGTTCTCCTCGATGGTCCTCACGGGTCCGCTCATGATCTCCCCCGCGGTGACCAGCGGCCGCACCTTCTCCTCCAGGACGGCCAGCAGCTTCTTCTCCGCCTGCCTCAGGGTAACGCCCTTGAGCACCGCGGAGCCGGCCTTGGAGTGGCCTCCGCCTCCGAGGCCGGAGAGCACCTCGTGCACGTCCACCTGGCTCAACCTGGAAAGACCCACCACCACCACCCGCCCCGCCATCTCGCTGAGGGTGAAGACCACGTCCAGGTTCTCCAGCTCCGCGAGCTTGCCGGCGACCACGGAGGCGCCCTCCACGTACTCCCCCATCCTCGCCCTCGCCACCGCCACCAGGATGCCCCGCACGCGGTGCGTCTCCAGGCCTTCCAGCAGCCTTCTCATGAGCTCGTGCTGTGCGGGGGTGAGGGCGGGGCCCAGGAAGTGGGTGATGACGTTGAGGTTGGCTCCCTCGCGCATGAGGTAGGCCAGGGCCTCGGCATCGTCATAGGTGGTCCCCGCGAAGGTGAGGGAGCCGGTGTCCTCGTGGATGCCCAGGGCGAACAGGGTGGCCTCGAAGGGGGTCACGGATATCCCCTTGCGCCTGATGATCTTGAGCAGCACGGTGGTGGTGGCGCCCACCTCCTCGCTGTAGTCCTTCACCCCCCGCATGTCCTGCGGCGAGGGAGGGTGGTGGTCGTAGACGAACACCTCGACCCCGGGGCGCCCCGGGAGGTCCCGGAATTCCCCCAGCCTCTCGGCGATGCGGTTGTCCACCACGATGAGGCGCTCGATGGCCTCGACGTCCAGAGCCCGGGGGTCCATGAACTCCAGCACGTCGCCGTGGAGGGAGATGAACTCGCGCACGTTGCGGTTCACCGACCCCGCGAAGACCATCACCGCCTCGGGATAGAGCTTCTTCGCCGCCACCATGGAGGCGAAGGCGTCGAAATCCACGTTGACGTGTCCGAGGATTACCTCCAAGCCACCCTCCCAGTACCTTCCGGGCTCTTGCTTGCTGCGGTCGTGAGGCGGGCAAGCGGAGGGGCGGGGGTTCCTTACGCCAGCTCCAGGCCCATGTCCGCCAGCGCACCGCGGATGGCCTCTATACAGGCGCGCCCCTCCTCCGCGCCCATGCTTCCCTCTCCGTCGCGCGAGATGGCGGCCAGGCGGTCGACGGCCCTGCGCAATCCCTCCACCTCGCCGAAAAATCCGTAGAGCATGTCCACTCTCTCCAGGGTATCGCCGCCGCCCATGCCCGCCAGCTCGAAGGCCTCCTCCAGGACCTGCAACGCCTCCAGGGACGCGGACTCCATGTCTCCGTCCTCCGCGAGCTGGAGGACGTTGTTCCAGAGGATCTCGAAACGGCGGCGCACCTCGAGGTGGGCGGTGTTCGACACGTGCAGCTCCATGAGGTCGCGGGCGAAACGCGTGGCCGTGGAGGCGAAACGGTCGGCGAGCTCCATCTCCCTCTCGAGATCGTCCTCCTCCCCGAACTCGTCCTCTCCCGGGAGCTCGGCCTGCATGCGGCGCAGGTCCTCGACGTCTTTCTCCAGGCGGGGTATGAGCCTGCGGGGCTTTTTCCCTCCCACCTCCGCCCCCCAGCTTACCAGGAGGCGGCGCGCGCCGTTTATGAGCACCAGGGCGCGCAGCGTGTCCAGCTCGTCGCCCGAGCGCGCCAGCTCTCGCACGTCCTCCGGGGGATGGAGCACCGCCCTCACCTCGCCGGCCCTGACGAGGAAGGGGCTGAAGGGCCTCTCGAGAACGGCCGCTTCCCGGCCCAGGAGAGAGCGCAGTTCCTCGGCCGTCCTGGACACCGTCCCCAGGGCCTGTCCCAGAGCCTCCGCCACCCGGCCCTTTTTGAGCATGCGGTCGACGGACTTCCACTCGGCCTCGACGGCGCCCCTCTCCCCCTCCGCGAGGGAGGCAAGGACGTCCCTCACCTTCTCCCGGATCGCGCCGGAGACTCCCGCCGCGCCCAGTATCTCGCCCAGCCAGCCCTCGCCGAAGACCGTGAACTCCATCTCGCCCCCCCGAGAACATGCCGCCTCACGGACATTCTATCATTCGCTTCTCCTGCCCCGTTGGCCTTCCGGGATGCTTTTCGCGGGAGTCATCGCCTGCCCCCTGAGACTTCGGAGCCCTTCGCCTCCCTTTCGGGACCTCCCCGTTATGGCGTACACCTGAGTATGGTTATTTCCGGACTTTGGTTTGACCGGGTTTGACCGTCATTAAGGACTATGTTACCTTCTGGTTCAGACATATGACCTTGTTCCATTCGCTCAAGTCGGCAGATCCGGGTTCAGGGGTCGGAGAGGGGCTGCAGCCTATTCGCGTCCGTGACTGCACGTAGGGGCTGCTCGTATAAGGGGGTGTGCATGATGAGACCGGGGAAAAAAGCCTTCCGGACGGCCTGCGTCGTTCTGCTCCTGCTGCTGGGCGCGTCATCGCCGGCCGTCTTCCGGACGACGGAAAGCGCGCAAGCCGGCGCCGATGGCGGCTGGTCGGTTCAATTCCAGGACGACGCGGCGAGCATCTTCGGCGTCTCCGCGGTGGACGGGAACACCTGCTGGGCGGTGGGGCGGACGACGGGTGAGACTCCGCGGGCCCTCGCCCTCAGGACCACCGACGGCGGCGGCTCCTGGACACCTTCCTATCCGGGATTTCCCACCGTCCTCACCTGCGCTTCCGCCATCAACGAAGAGGTATGCTGGGCCGGCGGATACGGATGCGTCATCAAGACGGCGGACGGGGGCTCCAACTGGGAGGCGGCGATCGCGGCGGACGGGTACTGCGTCACGGACATCTCCGCCGTGGACGGGAACACCTGCTGGGCGGTCGGCTATTCCACCTCCTCCGGTACCGCCTTCAACGGCTTCATCATCAAGACGGATGACGGAGGCCGGACCTGGGAGTTGCAGGCCGCGGGCATCCCCTGTCCCATGACCGGTGTCTCCGCCGTCGACGGGCAGACCTGCTGGGCTTCGGGAGGCTTCTTCTCTCCCGGGACGACCTGGCCGCCGGTGCCCCCCATGGTTGCGGGACGCCTGATGAAGACCTCGGACGGCGGGTCGAACTGGCAGGACCACACCGGTGAAGGATATGCATATTTCAAGGTATCCGCTCCCGACGCCCTCGACGTGTGGGTGGCCGCGCTGCGCGCCGACCTCTCCGCGCCCTCGAACTCCCGTACCGAGATCCTGCGCTCCACCGACGGCGGAGGGAGCTGGGAGGTCCACCCAACACCCATCGGCTGCTGGATCTACGGCAACGGGGGGTTCTGCGCCGTGGACGGCAACACGGCGTTCCTCGCCGTCTGTGCCCAGGGATGGGGCAACCATATTGCCAGGAGCGATGACGGCGGCGCCGCCTGGACCACGCAGGCGGACGGACCTTATGTCCTCAGCGACATCTCCACCCCGGACGGGACGGCGGCATGGGCTTGCGGATGCGACCCCACCAACCTCGGACAGTACGGCCACGGGTACATCATGCACACCTCCAGCGGGGGCTGGGAACCTTTCCTGCGCATCGAGGGCATTTTTCCCTCTTCGGGTCATAACCGATCCATCGTGGAGGCCGACCTCCACTGCGCGGGATTCAGCGAAGGGTTTTCGGTGCGTCTGGAAAAAGATGGTTCATCCATCGAGGTAGAGGCCTGGCCGGAAGCCGACGACCGCGTGCACTGTGTCCTCGACCTCATCCATGCCGATCCCGGCGTCTACGACGTGGTGCTCGCCAATCCCGACGGCGGCGAGGCCAGGCTGTCCGCGGGATTCACGGTGCTCCAGAACCCCATATGCGTGGATACGGTTGAGCCCGCCAGCGGGATGCAGGGCACCGCGGTCTCGGTGAGGGTGACGGGAAGCGGGTTCAGTGCGGACATGAAGGTCTCGCTGGTGGAGGCCTCCGTCGGCTACGGCCTCGAGGCCTCGTCCACCGACGTCGTCTCCCCCGGCCTCATTGCCTGCGTTTTCGAGCTCTACGACGTCCGGGAGGGCGAATACCACGTGGTGGTCGCCGACGCCTCGGGCAATTACTCGCTGCTTCCGGGCGGATTCTCGGTCGTGCCCAACCCTGACCCCGTGCACCTCCACGGGATCACTCCAGACGTGGTCACGCAGTTCGCGGGTTTCGTGTCCCTGGAGCTGCAGGGGAGCGGGTTCAAGCCCGGCGCCACGGTCAGGCTGAGAAAGGGCGGCGCGCTCCTGGAGGCCGCCGGCGTGAGCGTTTCCTCCCCCCAGAGCATCACCTGCTCCCTGCTCGTCTTCGGGGCCGAGCCGGGCTCCTACGACGTGGTGGTGGTGAACCCCGACGGCACGGGGGCGCGCATGCGCGAGGGCTTCCGGGTGGAGGCGGCCTGCGGCCAGGGCTCGGGCGGCGCGGTGTTGCTCTTCGGCGCGCTCATGGGTCTGTTGTCGGCTGCGGCATCTGCCAGATCTTGCCGGAAAAGACGGCGAAGGCATTGAAAGGATCGCCGACACCACGGGTGGAGAAGCGTGTAAGGCGCGCCGCGGCCCCTCCGCCATGCGCGCGCGGTGAGGTTCGGCGTCCGGAGCACGGGAACAGCCTTTCGCGCCGCGGCTTCTAGCGGTGATGCGTGGTCTCGTTTTTCCCCGCGTTTCCGGGGGAGGAAGGCGGCCTGTTGCGGGAGCCATGGACGCCTTTTCCCCCTTCCGACATCGCCCTCCTGAAGGCCCGAAAGGGGCTGAAGACAGACGGAGAGCCGCGGACGCCTTGTTGTCTCCCCGCCGAAACCTCCTGCAATGGGACTGGAGATGGCGGCCACGCCTCTGTGGCGCGAGCCTTCGCGGACCGGAATGGAGCCCGCTCACTCCCCGCTCAGGGCAGGAAAGCGCGCCGCTCCATGGATCGAAATACCGGGGCTGCGGTCCCGGTTCATGTTCGGGAGGAGTGCGCGGTCCCGTAAGGAACCAGGATGGAAGCCGTCCCCTTCTCCGCGTACGTGAGAAAAGCGCCCTTATCCGCGGATCGAAGATCGAGGCTCTGGCCTCGCGAAGAGTATTCCTGGTAGCATACCTGGCACATCCCGAATTCCACGCATCCGGCGCTTCCGCAGCGATGGCAGTCGGCGGGCAGCATCCCCTCACCCCCTTGACGCTTGAGGCGGACGGCGGCTCGTTCGGCAGAGCGTTGCAAGCATGGACATCGTGACCTTCCCGACCTCTCGCGGGCATCAACCATCCGGTTGAGGGCCGCCCGACGATGGTTGGATTGTCCCGTATCCCTGCGCCTCCACGGGGTCCGCCCCGACGAGATCACGCGACTCGCGGGGTTCGCGCCTCTCGGCTCCGCGAGGGAACGGCTCGGGCCAGGCGCCATTGCCAGGCCGAGAAAGCACGGGGCGCTACCGGGAAAGTCGGCGAGAGCGTGCCTCCCATCAAAGGACCTCCTGCGCCCGCTTTCCTCTCCGGGTACCGTGCGCCTGCGATGTGTTGATGGTGAACCCGGACGCCATCGTGGCGCGCATGCGGGAGGGATTCCAAGTGGAGGTGGAATATGGCCGGGGCCGGGCTCGGGCGGCGCGGTGCATCGCGGATCGAAGATCGAAGATCTGACCCCAAAAAAGAAGGCCGCCCGCAGGCGACCTCCTTTTCATGTCTCTCCTTCCCCGTCACGCGGAATGGAGGCGTCTCACCTCCACCGCCGTCTCCTGGTAGCGCTCCTCCCAGATGGGGTCGGCCAGGCGCCCGTACTCCTCCCCGTAGCGGTCGAGGTCGGGGGCGAGGTCGGTGATGATGCCCTCCGCCTCGGGATGGGTGGGACGGGCACCGCACCTCTCCACACATTCCCTGAGCACGTAGGGATGGTCTATGACCATGCAGGGACGCAGGAGGTTGGGATGGTAGGGAGCGCGCTCGCGGATGGAGCGGAAGAAATCCGACTCAAGGACCTCGGAGAGGGACTTCTCCTTGATGTTGTCCACCGCGAAATGCACGAATACGCAGGGCTCCACGTCCCCGTTCTGGTTGATATGCAGGTACTGGCGACCCGCCGCCAGGCACCCCCCCACGAGAGGCCCGTCGCACCAGAAATCGGAGATGAGCGCCCTCTTCTCCCTGCGCATGCGCGTGACGCGCTCCAGGCGCTGTATGCGCTGCTCCGGGGTGGTCATGAGTTCCAGGGAGGGGCGGGTGCCGATGGGCATGTACTGGAAGTACCAGCCGATGAAGCAGCCCTTCTCCTCCATGTAGTATTCCACGAAGTCCTCGCTGGTGAGCAGGTCGGAATTGAAGCGCGTGACGGTGGCAGAGAAGCCGTAAAGGGCCCTCGCCTCCCTCAGGTTGTCCATGGCCTGCAGCACCTTGTCGTATACCCCCTTGCCCCTCCTGGCGTCCGTCTCCTCCCCGTAGCCCTCCACGGATATGCAGGGGATGACGTTGCCCAGATCGGCGATCTTTCCCGCCAGCTCGCGGTCTATGAGGGTCCCATTGGTGTAGACCTGGAAGGTGACGTCGTGGTGCTTCTCGAACATGCTCAGCAGGGGCTTATATGAGAAGGGCTCGCCTCCCGAGATGACGATGAAGTATATGCCCATCTCCTTGGCCTCTGTGAGCACGCGGTCGAGCACCTGTACCGGGAGGTCGTCCTTCTTGGAGTACATGCCCGCGTAGCAGCCCACGCACTTGAGGTTGCAGCGCATGGTGGGGCTGATGACCAGCAACAGGGGCGGGCTGTATCCGTGCTCCTTCTCGTAGGCCTCCCTCACCCTCGCCTTGTAGAAGAGGGCGTCGGTGAGGAAGTTGATGGCCCCCCGGCGCACGTTCCGGTGCAGCTCCGGCAGGCGGTTCTTCACCTGCAGGATGAGCGAGCGCAGGAACTCCTGTCCGTCAGGCCACTTTACCGTCCCCAGGAATTTCTCCGCGAAGGAGAGCAGCTTGTCGTCGGGGATGTTGGGAAGAACGAAGATTAAGCCGTTGATGGTCTTCTTGATGGCGTAATCCCTGATCACGGACACGTCCGGCATCGCTTTCACCTCCTTTCCCTTCGATTTCGCGACTTCTACTATCCCTCGCATCACCTCCCCGCTCACCAAACCCGCATCTCTTCCACGGTCAGATCATGTCTCGGGGCCGCTGCCGACGCGACCGCCAAAGGAATCTCCTTCCGCGACCGATCCCCCGGCGCATCCTTCCCTCTCTGTCGCGCGCTCGCCGCGGGAAAGAAAGCGTGCCCCTGCGGCCTCGTCACCGAAGATGTCCTCTCCATAGCTTACTCGCAATATTCCCATAATCCTTCGTGCCCTAACCTCGGATCCCCTCGCCGGCCGCGGTCGTGCAGGCCGCCTCGCTCTCCTCGCGTACGCATATATACATAACATATGGAGCGCCCGGATGCCGAACACGTACCGCCGTGATGATCGTCGCGGGGGCGCTGAAGGGCATCCCGAAGGCGATCGATGCCCGGGACGCTAGGTGGGCCTGGGTACGGAGGCGCTCGGGCGCGGGGACGTGCCTCGGGCAGATCTGCGCGTTCGGACTCGCGGCATACCCGGGGAATGTGTTCACGGCGGCTTCGGAAAGGTGGTCGCTACGCGTCCGCATGCGTGCCCATGACATGACCCCCTCCCGGGACGCGGTGACGCGGCATGGCGGCGGCTCAGGCGCGGGGGTGTGATCTCAGATAGACCTCCCGGAGCCTGGCCCTGCTGACGTGGGTATACACCTGGGTGGTGCTCACGCTGGCGTGTCCCAGGAGCTCCTGGATATGCCTGAGGTCGGCCCCGCTCTCCAGCAGGTGAGTGGCGTAGCTGTGGCGCAGGGTATGCGGGGTCATGCGCTCCGCCAGGCCCACCCGGGCGGCGTATTTCCTCACCACCCCCCAGGCGCCCTGTCGCGTCAGCCTCCCCCCCCTGGCATTCAGGAACAGCGCCCGCTGTCCCGGGCGGCGCGAAAGCCTGGGGCGTCCATGCGCGAGGTAATCCCGGATGGCGGCGGCGGCTGACTCCCCCACCGGCACCACCCTCTCCCGCGCCCCTTTGCCCAGGACGCGCATCTCCATCTCCCCCAGGTCCAGGTCCTCAAGGTCCAGGCCGGTGAGCTCGGAGATGCGGATGCCGGTGCCATAGAGGGTCTCCAGGATGGCCCTGTCGCGCAGGCCCGCGGGGTCGCGGGGGATGGGCTGTTCGAGGAGGCTGGCGGCCTCCTCGCGCGTCAGCACGCGGGGCAGGGGGCGTACATGCCTGGGCGCCTCGAGATCCGCGGCCGCGGGGTATCCCGGCGCCTCCCCTTCCTCGAGCAGGAAGCGCTGGAAGCCCCGCAGGCTCGCCACCGCCCTCGCCACCGACCGCGCCGAGAGACCTCGCGCGCGCAGGGTCTCCAGGAAAGCGGTGATGTCCTCCCTCTCCACCTCCCCCGGCGAGCTCCTGCCCCTTGCGGACGCGAAGGCCATCCACCTCTCCAGGTCCCTGCGGTATGCCTCCACGGTGCGCGGCGACAGGCCGCGCTCCACCCCGATGAAGACCAGGTATTCAGAGAGCAGTGATTCCCAGGAGCCTCCGTGCGCGGCTCCGCCTTCCCCCTCCCGCGGATGCCGGTCGTCCATAGCCCTCACACGCCGAAGAAGCGCTCCCCCGGGAGCCCGATGGGCAGGACGTGCTCCAGTCTCTCGTGTTCCATCCCGTGTGCCTCCGCCACCGGCCTCGAGGTCACCCTCCCCTCGATGACGTTGATGCCCGCGGCCAGGCTGGGATCCCGCCTCGCGGCCTCCGTGAGCCCCAGGCCCGCGATCTCCTGCACGTAGGGCAGGGTGACGTTGGTGAGGGCGAAGGTGGAGGTGCGGGGGACGATGCCCGGGATGTTCCCCACGCAGTAGTGCAGCACCTCATGTTCCACGTATACCGGGCTGGAATGGGTAGTGGGTCGCGCGGTGGTGATGCACCCCCCCTGGTCGATGTCGATGTCCACCACCACCGATCCCGGACGCATGTCCTTCACCGTCTCCTCGTCCACCAGCACCGGGACGCGGGCGCCGGGGATGAGCACCGCTCCGATGACCAGGTCAGCGTCGCGGACCATCTCCCTCACGTTCATCTTGTTGGAGACCATGGTGGTTATGCGGCCGTGCAGGATATGCTCCAGATACCTCAGGCGGTCGAGGGCTTTGTCCATGACGATGACGTGGGCGTCCATGCCCGTGGCCAGGATGGCGGAATGCGAGCCCACGATGCCCGCCCCCAGGATGACCACGTTCGCCGGAGGGACCCCCGTGGCCCCGCCCAGCAGCATACCCCGGCCTCCGTTCATCTTCTCCAGGTAATGCGCCCCCACCTGGGGCGCCATGCGTCCCGCCACCTCGCTCATGGGGGCCAGCAGCGGCAGGCTGCCGTCCGGGCGCTGCACCGTCTCATAGGCCACGGCGACCACCCGCCGGCGCATGAGTTCCTCGGTGAGCTCGCGGTGGGCAGCCAGGTGGAGGAAGGTGAAGATGATGAGCCCTTCCTTCAGCAGGGGGTATTCCCGCGGCTGGGGTTCCTTGACCTTGAGGATGAGCTCGCTCTCCCCGTAGACGTCCTCCGCTCCCGGCACCAGAACCGCCCCCGCCCGCCGGTAATCCCGGTCGGAGATGCTCGAGCCCTCCCCGGCCCCCTCCTCCACCAGTACCCGGTGACCCTCGGCGCAGAGCTCGTGCGCGCCCTGGGGGGTGAGGGCTACGCGGTATTCCTGGTCCAGGATCTCCCGGGGCACCCCGACGATCACGCTCCCTCACCCCCTTCGTGCCCCTCGCCGCCCGGGGTATACGAACCGGCCAGATACAGGGAGGCCAGCGCGAGCCCGGCGACCGTCTTGGAGTCCCTTATCTCTCCCCTCGCCACCATGGCCAAGGCGTCCTCCAGGGGGACGCGCATGACCTCCAGGAACTCGTCCTCGTCCGGCGCCGCCTCCCCGCGGGTCAGCCCGCGCGCCAGGTAGAGATGCAGCACCTCGTCGCTGAATCCCGGCGAGGTATAAAATGACGCCAGCCGATGCCAGCTCTCCGCCGCGCACCCCACTTCCTCCAGCAGCTCCCGCCGCGCGCATTCCAGGGGATCCTCCCCCGCGTCGAGCTTGCCGGCGGGTATCTCCACCAGGCGCTCCCCGGGAGCGTGCCGGTACTGCTTCACCAGGAAGACGTGACCCTCGCCGTCCAGCGCCACCATGCCCACCGCCCCGCGGTGCAGCACCACCTCCCGCTCCGCCTCTCTGCCATCCGGCAGCAGCACGCGGTCCAGGTACAACCTGACCACCTTCCCCTCGAAGACGGTCCTTCTCTCCAGGGTCTCCTCGCGCGCCTCTTTCATCCCCGCCGGTCCCTCTTCATGCCATCCTCAACCTGCCGGCCGCGGCCGCTATCTCCGAGCACAGCCTCACCAGCCTGGAGAGGTCGCTCGTCTCCAGGTATTCATGGGTGGTATGCGGCTCCCTCGCGCCCATGCCCAGTACCAGCGCCCTGATACCGGCGGCGTTGAGGAAGTTGGCGTCGCTGCCTCCTCCCGAGGGCCTGAGCTCCATCCTCATCCCCATGGCCTTTCCCGCCTCTTTGGCCAGCAGCACCAGGGGGTCGTCGGCGTCGATGCGGTAGCCGTCGTAGGCGCGCTCCACCTTGACCTCCACCCCGACGCCCACCGCTCCCTCCGCCTCCAGCGCCGCCCGCACCATGGACTTCCTCTGCTCGTCCAGCTTCCCCGGGTCATGGGAGCGCACCTCTCCCTCCGCCACCACGCGGTCGGGGACGATGTTCACCGCACGTCCGCCCCGGATGATGCCGATGTTGGCGGTGGTCTCGCTGTCGATGCGCCCCAGGCGCATGAGGCTTATGGCCCATGCCGCCCCGAAGATGGCGTTCTTCCCCTTCTCGGGCTCCACTCCCGCGTGCGCCGCCCTGCCGTGGAAGACGAACTCCAGGTTGTCCTGGGTCGGAGAGGCGTTGATGATGCTCCCCACGCCCCCCTCGCCGTCGAGCACGAAGGCGTGGCGCGACTTCAGCCGCTCCCATTCCAGGTGCCGCACCCCCTGCAGCTGCTTCTCCTCCGCCACCGTGAGCACCAGCTCCAGGGGTCCGTGCCGCAGCCTGCCCTCCGCCGACAGGAACATGAGCTCCAGGATGGCGGCCACCCCCGCCTTGCAGTCCGCCCCCAGAATGGTGTTCCCTTCGGAGATCACCCTGTCATCCTTGAGCGCCGGCCGTACTCCCTTGCCCGGCGCCACGGTATCCATGTGGGCGCAGAAGATGACGGGCGGCGCCTCCACGCCCCGCGACGGCAGGTTTATATAGAGATTGCCTGCCTCGCCCCCCACCGCCTTGCCCGCGTTGTCCGTGTAGGGCTCGAAGCCGGCCTCGCGCGCCGTGCGCATCACGTACGACGCCAGTTCCCCCTCGTGATAGGTCTCGCTGTCGATGGCCGCCAACTCCAGGAAGGTCTTCAGCACCCTGTCCATGTCCCTTCCCTCCCGTTGTCTCCCACGGTTTCACCCGGTCCTTCCGCCAGGACAGAAGGGGTGTTCCATCCCCGGGTATCCCCGTCGGCCCGGGGATAACGGTCCTCGCGGTCGCGCTTGGCCGGTGTTACCCCTCCCCGGGGTCGACCATACCCGTGAAAACCCGGCCTCCTTCCCCTCCGCCACTGCCTGCCTCCCGCCCGACGGAGATCATCCCACCACCTTCAGGCTGGGTGTCTCCTCCGCCGCCGACCTGCGCCCCAGGGCGGCCCCCACGAAGTCTCTGAAAAGGGGGTGAGGCCGGTTGGGGCGGGACTTGAACTCGGGGTGGAACTGCCCGGCCAGGAACCAGGGGTGATCCCGGCGCTCGATGATCTCCACCAGCCTGCCGTCGGGAGAGAGGCCGGAGAAGACGACCCCTGCCTCCTGGAGCTGGCTGCGGTAGTGGTTGTTGACCTCGTAGCGGTGGCGGTGACGCTCGTAGATGACCTCCTCGCCGTAGCAGGAGTACGCCAGGGTGCCCTCCTCCAGCTTGCAGGGATATAGTCCCAGGCGCATGGTCCCCCCCATCTCGTCCACGTCGCGCTGGCTGGGGAGTAGGTCGATGACCGGATGGGGGGTGGCGGGATCGAACTCCGAGAACTTGGTCTTCTCCAGGCCGCACAGGTTCCTGGCCGCCTCGATGACCGCGCACTGCAGCCCCAGGCAGATGCCCAGGAAGGGCACCTTGTTCTCCCGCGCGTAACGGATGGCCTCCACCTTGCCGTCCACGCCGCGCACCCCGAAGCCCCCGGGGATGAGGATGCCGTCAAGGTCCGCCAGCAGTCCGTCCACGTTATCGCGCGTGATGTCGTCGGAGGCGATCCAGGAGATATCCACCCTGGCGCCGTGGGCGTAGCCGCCGTGCTGCAGGCTCTCGATGATGGAGAGGTAGGCGTCGGAGAGGTCCACGTATTTCCCCACCACCCCGATCCTCACCCTCTCGGTGGCGGACTTTATCCGGCGCACCATCTCCTCCCACTCCGTGAGGTCCTCCTCGTGACCCTCCAGGCCCAGGTGCCTGGCCACGTAATCCCCCAGCCCCTCCGCCTGCAGCAGGAGCGGCACCTCGTAGATGCAGTCGGCGGTGGGCGCGGAGATCACGCCCTCGATATCGATGTCGCAGAGGAGGGATATCTTGTCCTTGAGGTCCATGCCGATGGGCTCCTTGGAGCGGCACACGATGGCGTCGGGCTGGATGCCCATGGAGCGGAGCTCCTTCACGCTGTGCTGGGTGGGCTTGGTCTTCATCTCCCTGGTGGTCTCCAGGTACGGGACCAGGCTGACGTGGATGTACATGACGTTCTCAGGACCCACGTCCTTCTTGAACTGGCGGATGGCCTCCAGGTAGGGCAGGCTCTCGATGTCCCCTACCGTGCCCCCTATCTCGGTGATCACCACGTCCACCTCGCTGGAGCGCGTGAGGCGCAGGATGCGCTCCTTGATCTCGTTGGTCACGTGCGGGATGACCTGCACCGTGCCACCCAGGAACTCTCCCTTGCGCTCGCGGGAGATTATGGACCAGTACACGCTGCCGGTGGTGACGTTGTTCTCCCTTCCCAGGTGCTCGTCCACGAAGCGCTCGTAATGGCCCAGGTCGAGGTCGGTCTCGGTGCCGTCGTCGGTCACGAAGACCTCTCCGTGCTGGAAGGGGTTCATGGTGCCCGGGTCCACGTTGATGTAGGGGTCCATCTTCTGCATGGTCACCTTCAGGCCACGCGCCTTGAGGAGCCTTCCGATGGATGCCGCGGTGATCCCCTTGCCCAGCGAGGACGACACGCCCCCGGTCACGAAGATGTATTTTACCGGCATCTCTGCATACCTCCCCTTTCCATGCTCTCCTTGCCTCCAGGCTCCTCAGGGACCGCCTTTCCGGTGACCGGACTTCCCCCCGCCGGCGCGCGCCTTCCCGCCGTGTAACGAGCTCCGGATGCACCCGGACCCTCGCCGGCGGCGTGCCTCGCCTTACCTGTATTCTCTAAAAAGAGACGGAATCCCTACCGGTCAGGGATTCCGTGTTCTTTTTCCCGGGATTCATCCGGCCCGTCTATAGCCGGTCACCTCCCGCCATCTTCTTCACCGTCGTCGGCCTACGTAAACAGTATAGTGCAGGTCGCGCCGCGGCATCAACACGGGCGGGTAACCTTTCGCCGCGGATACCGGACGTGACGCCGTAATCCCCGCATCGAACGTCAGGGAGTTCGCCCCTTTCCTCCCCGCGAACCTGCCCGGTCCGCGGGGATGACGGAGTGGTCCCTCGAAGTCCATTGGCTGTAAGGCGGCCGTGAGACGATACGGCAGCGCGGCCACCCTGACCCCCGACCGGCGGCGTTCCCCGCGGCGGCGCGGACCACGACGCCCAGTGCGTGCTCCGTCCCCGCGCTCGGACCTTCCCGGCTGCGCCCCGCGGGCGCCGCAGGCAGGAGCGCCGGGGGGAGAGGAGCATGCGCCGCAGGAAGGCGGCGAAGGGGTAGATGTTCTCCGCTATGGGGGAACCGCGGCAGATAATGGATTCATACTCTTTATATCGCACTGACGCGGCGAAGAGGGTGGGGACATGTACGTTCTAAGCGCTGGCCCTGACCCCGGTGTCCGCCCCCGCGCTCAAGCCTTCCCGGCTCCGCCCCGCAGACGCCGCAGGCAGGAGCGCCGTGGGGAGAGGAGCATGCACAGCAGGAAGGCGGCGAAGAGGGTGAGGACGATGGCTGCGCCGGAGGCCACGTCCAGCCAGAAGGAGAGGTAAAGCCCCGCCACCACGCACCCCGTTCCCACCGTGAGCGATACCGCCAGAACGCCGCGGTAGTTGCGGGCAAGCTGCATCCCCGCCGCCCCCGGGATCACCAGCAGGGCGGAGACGAGCACGATGCCCACCAGCTTTATGGAGACCACGATGGTGACGGCCATGGCCAGCAGCAGCCCGTAATACACGGACCTCACCGGCAGCCCGCTGGCCGCGGCCGTCTCCTCGTCGAAGGACACGAAGAGCAGCTCCTTGAAGAAGAGCAGGACGAAGGCGGAGACCAGGGCGGCGACCGCCGCGATGGTCGCCACGTCCCCCCAGCCCAGGGCGAGTATGCTACCGAAGAGATAGCTCATGAGGTCCAGGTTGTAGGCCTTCGCCAGACGCACCAGCAGGACCCCGAGGGCCATGGCGGCCGCGAAGAGGATGCCGATGGCGGTGTCCTCGTGCACGCGTCCCCTGCGGCTGAACCAGCCGATGCCCAGGGATACGGCGGCACAGAATATCCCCGCGGTGAGCACGGGGTCGACCCCCGCCGCCAGCCCCAGACCTACCCCGCCGAAGGCGGCGTGGGATATTCCCATGCCCACGAAGGCCAGCCGCCTCACCACCACGAAGAAGGAGAGGAGGGAGCACACCACGGCGATGAGCACCCCGCCCGCCAGCGCGCGCTGCGCGAAGCCGTAGGTCAGCATCCCCCATCCCCCCTCCGGCTC
>FWPV01009383.1_pt1 | contig 16554 bp, 10 predicted proteins | sample 2228371 | NCBI WGS metagenome assembly FWPV01 (sample SAMEA103939776, study PRJEB20133) | metagenome | reverse complement strand
CGTGTTGGTCGCCGTCGGCGTCGCCGTTGGCGTGTTGGTTGCCGTCGGCGTGGCTGTCGGCGGCACCGGCGTCGGCGTGCTGATCGCCGTCGGCGGCACCGGCGTCGTCGTGTTGGTCGCCGTCGGCGTCGCCGTTGGCGTGTTGGTTGCCGTCGGCGTGGCTGTCGGCGGCACCGGCGTCGGCGTGCTGGTCGCCGTCGGCGTCGCCGTTGGCGTGTTGGTTGCCGTCGGCGTGGCTGTCGGCGGCACCGGCGCGAAGTTTGCTGTCAGCGCGCGATTGCCGCTTGCTGTAAAGCTATAGACCGCTGTCGTCGCCACCACCGTCGCGCCCTCGCTCCAGTTCACGAAGACATAGCCCGTGGCCGGCATCGCCTGCACCGTCACCAGGCTGCCGTGCGAGTAGGTCCCTCCGCCTGTAACTGTGCCCGCGCCCGTCGGTTCGGCGCTGACCGTGATCTGGTACGCCGGTTGCGCGTTGACGTGAATAGCCAGCGCATCACGGCCCGCCAGCGTATAGTTCACAATCTGGCCGCTGCTGTTCACCTCGATCAGCGCGCTGGCCGGCGCTGGCGTGGTGGTGTTGGGATAGACGCAGACGCCGCCGCTGAAGTCGTATTTCGTGATGTCGCAGTAGAATCCAGCCGGCAGGCTTGTCTGGTAGGTTGTCGTCGCCGGACTGTCGCTGTTGTTGATCGCCACAAACCCCTTATTTCCCCGACTGAAGGCGATGTGATTGGTGGGCGTGCCGCCAACATTCTGCCAGCCGGTGACCGGTTCACCGTGGGTTACCTGGCGGAATTGCACCATGTTGGCGATGGCCGGGTAGCGATGCTCGCAGACCCACTTGCCCAGATCGGCAGCGGTCACCGGGCTGGGATACGCGCCAGAACAGTTCGCCGGATACGCGCCGGCGGGCTGACCTGCCCCATAGACCGGTCGGGTATCCGCGCCCAGCCCCGGCCCCCAGGTGAGACCGCCGTCGTTGCTGCTCGGCGGCCCCAGGCTGTCGCCAGCGTCACTGTTGGGGTTGGTTGTCCAGTAGTAGCTCGACATCACCGATGGATAACCGTATGGGTATGCCAGCGTGAAGATATTGGCCAGCGCATGCGCCCGCCCATCGCGATGATCGACTACGCACGCGCCGCCGGGGCCGTGACCGCGCTGGTTGTCGTGGTTGTCAACGAAGACCTGCGCGAAGCGCGACGGCAGCAGGCCGGTGGTGAAGTTTTGCAGGCTGCTGAGCGATCCGCCGCAGTTGAACGTGTTGCCGATCACGCTGACACTGTAGGCGAATTCGGTCACGTCACCGTATGGTGTGTATTCCCAGTCACGGATCCGCTCAGTCGGATCCATGTCGATCACTTCGCTGAAGATGTAGGGCTGTCCCCCTCCCGGCAGGGTGAGACCGGCGAGAATGGCGCCGACTTCGTGCGCGGCAATGTGCTTGGCGCCATCGATGCGGAAGCCGCGCACACCGGCGTTCAGCAGCGCCTGTAGATAGTTACGCAACCGGGTTTGCACCGATGGCTTGCCTGTCGCGAGATCGGGCAGACCGGCGAGCTGGCAGCGTTGCACCTGCGCCCGATCACGATAGTTTGTGATCAGACAATCCGGGTGGAAGTCGTCTGGCAGGTACTGCGTGCCGTAGAAGCGCGCGCTGGCCGGTTGCGAGCGGTATTGGGTGCCTGCTGTGCCGGTGGGCGGACTGCCCACCTCGATGTCGGCCATGTGATTGATCACCGCATCGACGATCACGTCTACGCCAGCGGCATTACAATCGTTAACCATCTGCTGGAACTCGGCCCAGGTTCCGCTGCGGCTGGTGAACCGACTCAGATCGTGCGTCACCGGCTGGTAGCGCGTCCACCACGGAAAATCATTGGCCGGGTTGCCGCCCTGATCGGCAGTCGGCACAATATGTTCGTTCGGCGGCGAAACCTGCACACCGGTGTAGCCCTTCTGCCCCAGGAAGACGCACTCTTTTGCGACATCGCTCCAGCGCCACTCGAACAGGTGAACGAAGACACCGCCGGGCGGCGCAGGCGCCGGATCGCTGGCCGGAATGATCGTGATCAGGCCATCGCCCTGGTCGTTGTCGTTGGGATTGCCGCCGATCGTGTACGAATCGACCTTCCATTGCCGCCCGGTCTCGGAAGTCTTCTTGCAATACGCGGTAAAGCCGTAGGTGCCCGGCGCCAGCACCTCGATCACCGCGCGCGAAATGGAGGCGCGATATTCGTCATTGTTGCCGACATCGCCGTTGTAGACCATCGGCAGATCGCTCCACGGCTGGCCGTAGCGTCCCCAGTGCAGGAAACACTCGATGCCGGCGCCCTGTCCTGGGCCAGGCGTCACGCCTGCTTCGTACACCTGCACATAGACATCAAATGCGGCTGGAGTGAAGCTGCCTTCGTCGATGGCATGGGCAACGCCGCCGCGCGGATACATCAACCCAACCCAGTCGATCGTGCTCGGCGGCTCGATTGACTGGGTCGAGACGAAGACCACTGCGGTGCGCGGCGGGATGGTGAAGGTATCAGTGGCATCATTGAAGGTCGCCGTGGCGATCACCGGATCGTCATCGATGCCGTCGGTATGCAACGGATGCAGCATAAAACCGTTGGCATTCGCAATCGTGATCGTTTGCGTAATCTTGTGCGCATTGACGAAGACCAGAATATTTTCCCAGTTCGGATCAAGATCTGGCCCAACTTCGTCAGAGAGTCGCATCACGATGAGCGCATCACGGCTGTTATCGGTATTGTAGTGGCTGACGCGGGCATTAATATCCGCTTCAGTGGTCAGGCGGAAGAGTCGTGAACTCATGCGCAGACGCAACGTCTCGCGCATGTGAGCCGCGGCAAACTCCATCTCAGCAGCCGTGGGATCGAGCGCCGTGTTGTTCAACAGCGGCGTCATGATGCTCCAGCGGCTGTTGTTATCCCAGGCCGGGGGCAGGCCGCGACCAAAGTTGTTGGCGCTGCGATCCCAGTACACCCGGTTAAACCAGTCGCCCGAATCGTAGCTGTTGCGGTCGAGCGACTTTGAGCGCAGAATGTCCTGCCCCATGTGGAAGAAGGGAATCCCCTGCGCCAGCCCGACCAGGCTCACGCCCAGATTCTGGCTGCGCACGCGCTCGGCCATTGACGTGACCGGAATGCCGCTGCCGATCCAGCCTGGATTGCCGCTGCCATCGCCGTTGGGCAGCTTGAAGACGTTCTGATCGAAGAGCGTTTCGTTATCGTGCTTCTCGACGTAGTTGATGGCCTCTTGCGGATCGTCGGTGAAGGGATTGCCCTGCCCGTTCCAATCGGCGCCGCTGCCACTCAATGCTGAACGCAATGTGTCCATCACTGCGTGCAGATTGCTCTGGAAGCGATCAGGATAGCTGTAGCCGTTCCAGTCGTAGCTGAGGCCGTTGATGAAACCCTGGCGGCGAATCCCGACCGGATCGGTGCTATAACCGCCATGGGCCGCGTCGCGAATGACATCGTTGAATACACCAATCCCGCTGCCGGTCATGTTGTGCTTGTGCGCATAACAGTGCGGACAGACGGTCAGCCCCTTGTCTCTGGCCGATCCGAAATCCCAGCCTTCGCCGTACAGATAGATCGCGCTGCCATCAACGCCGTGGCTGCTGGGGGTGAGCGCCTGCAATGCCGCGCGCACATTGAGCATGTTCTGGCGCGTGTGCAGATTCATCAGATCGAAGCGGAACCCATCGATCTTGTAAGCAGTGGCGAAGCGCGCGACCGTATCGATCATGAGCTTCTCCATCATCGCGTACTCGGTCGCGGTATCGGCGCAGCACGAAGACATCAGCAGATTGCCGCTGGCGTCGTAACGGTAGTAGTAGCCGGGCACAATCCGGTCAAGCACCGATTTGTCTTCCTGACCGCTGGCCGCAGTGTGGTTGTAGACCACATCCATCACCACCCGTAGGCCATTCTGGTTTAGCGCCTGCACCATCTCGCGGAACTGATAGATGCGGGCGACGCCGTCGGGATTAGTGCTGTACGAACCTTCGGGCACACCGTAGTGGTACGGATCGTACCCCCAGTTGAAGCTGTCGGTATTGCGACTCGCCGCCACCGCCGCCTGCGGATTGCTAGAGGCGCGATCGGTGGCCGGGTTGAACGAGATGGTCGGCTCTACTCGATCTGCCGGATTCTCGATCACCGAGGCAATATCAAACGTGGGCAAGAGGTGAATATGGGTCAGTCCGGCCTGCCGCAGTTGCAGCAGATGATTCATTCCGAGCGAGAGGTTCGTATTCGGATGCGGGCCAGCGCCGTCGTAGGTGAAGGCGCGATAGGTACCGCGATCGGCTGGCGCAACGGTGCTGTCGTTGGCGCTGAAATCGCGAATATGCACCTCGTAGATCACGATGTCTTCGGGGTTCGCCAGCGATGGCTTGGCGAGGGCATCCCAGCCAGCCGGCTTCAAATCAGCGTCATCCAGGTTGACGAACTGGCTGCGCACATCACCGGCGGCAGCGCCGTCTTGCGACAGGCTGACCGAGTAGGGATCGGTGACCAGATTGGTCACCACCGTATCCAGCTCCGGCACATAGACTTCCACGGCAAAGAGGTAGAACTGGCGATCCCACGACGCATCGCCGGTCACGCTCCACACGCCGCTGGCCGAGTCGAGAGTCATGGGATGGTCGCTGTAGACCGCCGTAGTTGAGGTAGCGAAACGCCGCAGCGTGACCGATCTGGCAGTGGGCGCCCATACCCGCACCGTGGGCGCTCCGCCGCTATAGCTCACGCCCAGCGTCTGCGTCACCGCGCTGGCCGCATACAGATCATCCAGCACGCTCTGGATCTGTACCCGTGTAGCATCAATCCGACTGCCGCCGCTGTTGTAGGCGGCCACGACCAGTTGCCCGCGCAGGAGATGGCGGGCATCAGCCGCGCTCAAACCAGTCAGCAACCGGAGTAAACCGGTCGCGTTAGGATTCTTCACAAATCCGCTCACCGTCCCGCTTTGGGTCAGCGGCACATAGCACGGCGCGGCTGGCGCCGGGAAGCTACACGCTACCGCTTCGGCAGCAGTCGTCATCCCGCCATCGGGATCGTAGAGCAGGCGAAAACTGGCCGCCGGGCCGCCATTCCAGGCAATCGTGTTCAGATCGAGCCAGAGCGCGCGCGCCTGAGCAGGCGTGATCAGACTGGGGCCGCTGCTTACCGTATAGCTATAGTTGCTGCCGCCATTAGTGTCGGCGTTGATCGTCATCAGATCAGCATCAGCGCCAGCGATGGTTGTCACATCACCTGAGCTGAAGACGTAGAAGCTAACCGTCGTGCCCGCAGTCTGCGCCGGAATGGTGGCGCTAAACGTCGTGCCGCTGCCGCTCATCTTGAGCACGGTTGAACCGGCCCAGTTGCCATTGAGCGCATAGCGCAGCCAGAGCGCCTGTTCGGTAGGCGGCGCGCCGGCGGTGGTCGCTGTCACCGTTACCGGCTGGCTGGCCAGAGGAGCCGCAGGCGTGTGACTAACGCTGTCGATCGTCACCGGCGCCGCCGTCAGGCGAAAGACGACGCCACGACCACCGCCATCCCACTTGAAAACGTAGAAGCTGTTCTGGACGTGATTAAAACGCAGATTGCGCTCGCTGCCGCCGCCAGTGCTAAGGCCGGTAAAGATCTGTCCGAACGTGATAGTATTCGGCGCATCCTTGCCGAACCACTGACCGCCGCTATCGCTCTTGAAAAACTTGAATTCGCTGTCGGGATCATCGGGAAGAGTAATCTGACCGCTGACATACCCAAAAGTGCCGCCCAGACCGGGCGACATTCCCCATGCGGTCGTCCATCCGTTCAGCTCACCCCGCACCGCTTCGCCGGCGGCCAGCGCCGGGATGGGGAGCAACAGGCCGATCAAACCGAGCGTGATGACAAACGAAAACCACAGGCGAAGGCGACGATGATGCACGGCACAACCTCCAGGCGACTCAGCCACGCGACCGCAATGGCGCATATTTGTTGACGATGGATGTTGCACCGTATGATAGCACAACTTAATTGTTTATGCAACTATACTGTTGACAATCATTTTATTCGCAATAATATCTACTGGTAGATGCCGCCGCGATCTGGCCTAGAGCCGACTCCGGGCTGCGCAAACGCTGACTGCGCGCTGACGGTGAACGCCGCGCGCATTGCCCGTGATGCAGCGCTCACGATCGCATAATGGCCAGCAGACACTTCTCTGCGCCCTGCAGCGAGCGCAGCTCAATCACCCATCCATTTTTAAACAACCATTAAGGATTTGCGCCGACACAACGCAGTATACTGGTGTCAATTGAGCGTTGATGATCAAGGAGTTAGTATGCGACACCTCTTCTTGCTGTTCTTCCTGATCCTCATGCTGGCTGGATGCAGCCAGCCCGCATCGCCCTCGCCGACCCACACTATGGATCATGCTGTAGGCCACGATCAGAGCAAGCCGTATGACGCCCTCTTCATCGACAGCATGATCGTTCATCATGAGGGCGCCATCACTATGGCGCGGCAGGCCCTGCAGGAGAGCGAAGACGAGCGGGTGCGGGAGCTGGCGATGGCAATCATCGCTGCGCAAGAGGCCGAAATTGCGCAGATGCGGGCCTGGCGGCAGGCATGGTACCCTGAGCTGCCGCTGACCGATGGGATGGGAATGGATATGGGTCCGATGGAAGTTCCGGCTGGCGATACGCCATTTGACCAGCGGTTTCTTGAGGCGATGATCCCCCATCACGAGGGTGCGATCGCCATGGCGCGCGATGCCTTGCAACGCGCCGAGCATGCCGAGATCAAACAGTTAGCCGAGGAGATTATTGCGACGCAAGCCGATGAAATTGCGCGCATGCAGGAGTGGCTGAGCCAGTTGAAATGATACCAACTTTAGGTCTATCGTAAGCTATGCTATGAGCAACCGCTACCCTTTATCGCCTGCACCAATCGTTCGGAGCAGAGCAGGGTTAGCGTGGTCACCCAATACGTGATTATCTATACTAACGCTGGTATGATATGTCGATGAAGCCGATGACCCGTACCCCGAACGCTCGTCCGTTGCTGCCGCGCATCCTCTCCATGTCATTGCGAGCCGCGCGCAGCGCGGCGTGGCAATACCCCGCTTGGACGCGGTTCAAGGGCGAACAGAACGCATGATCGGCACGGCGTTCCATGGCTTGGGGACGCCTTAGACGCCCTCACCCCCTGTCCCCCTCTCCACCTGCGGTGGAGAGGGGGAACGCAACCCCAAGCCTGTGCCGTTCCGATGCGGCAAAACGAGGCTGGCGCACATGTTTTCTGTCCGACCTGACACCAACTTTAGGTGTCCAATCATCTTCAGATCAGCGCGCGGCGCTTCCCGCGCGCCCATGCTATCCTTCTGTCTGGTCAGGAGCGTGTGGCGCCGTCCCGATCCATGTCATTGCGAGGGCGCGCCAGCGCCCGAAGCAATCCCCCGCGTCAGCGGGAGTCGTGCCTCAGCGCCCGCTGCTGCGCCCCGCTCCCAGCGGGAGAGTGGCGGGCGCTGAGGGCGCGCAGGAGATGGCCACGCCATCGCCATCCCGGTCTTACCAACGTTCGGCGCGCGATAGATTCTGCCCCAGTAACCGCTCTTCGGAGCGCTCCCGCCGCATTCTGCTCACTGCGGCAGCGTTGACGTGGCTACCCAATACGTGACTATCTATCTAAAGTCGGTATCATATACCTGCACGAATAACCGTCCCTCTCGGCCTTCACCAGCAGGGCGGCAGCGCGAGGGAGCGCTCGTTAAGTAGCAGGAAGTGGGCCGCGCGCGGAATAGGGCCGTCTGAGCCGGGGATTGGCGTGCCGAGCGGGGCGCTATGCTGTCACTGTCTCATGCGCAGGATGCAGTATCTGCTTCATCGGCTATAATACCAGAGCAGGGCGCTGTTGTTGGGCGCCGGGCCAATGCTAACACTGGCAATCATTGTTTCGCAGATACGCCGCATGATCCTTCGCGTCACCCAACTGAGTGCCGGGTACGGCCCCCATACCATCGCGCGCGGCATCAATTTTGAACTCCATTCGGGCGAAGTGCTGGTCATCAGCGGCCCGAACGGCAGTGGCAAGAGCACGCTCCTGCGCATCCTGGCCGGGTTGCAGGCTCCTACCGGCGGCGCCGTGGTCTATGATACGGGAACTCACCGGCTTGATCCGCGCGATGCCCGCCATCTGATCGGCTGGGTTGCGCCTGATCTGGCGCTCTACCGCGAGCTGAGCGGGATCGAAAATCTGCGCTTCTTCGCCCATGTGCGCGGTTTGTCAATCAGTGATGCCGATCTCAATGCGCTCCTGCAGCGGGTTGGCCTCGGTCATCGCGGCCACGACCGGCTGGCGACCTACTCTTCTGGCATGGCGCAGCGCCTGCGCTATGCCTTCGCGCTGCTGCATGACCCGCCGGTCTTGCTGCTCGACGAGCCAACCGTGACTCTCGATGAGCGCGGCGCCGCGATCGTTGACCATATCATTACTGCGCAGCGTCAACGCGGTCTGACAGTCATTGCGACGAACGATCCGCGCGAACTGCGCTATGCTGCTCTCTTGTTGAGCCTGGCCGGATCGGCGTAGATGAAAGATGTGCGAGCATGAGCGAGACCATCGATCGCGAACAGCCAACCGTGACAGCGCTGCCAGCGCCGCCCGCCGGCGGGATCGGCGCCACTCTGCGCGCAGCATGGGCTATCTTCCGGAAGGATGTGGCATGCGAGTTGCGCACTCGCTATGCCATCAACACCCTGATCCTGTTTGCCGTCAGCGCGGCCACTGCCGTAAGTCTCGGTGTTGGATTTCTTGGTCTGCGTCGCACCGAAGAGGCGCTGCTGATTCAGTCAGCGCTCCTCTGGATTGCCCTCCTCTTCGCTGCGCTTAATGGCCTCTCGCGCAGTTTCGTCTACGAAGAAGAAGCGCGCACGCTGGCCGCGTTGCGCTTATCGGCAAGCCCGACTGCCGTCTTTCTCGGCAAATTCTGGTTCAATCTGGCGCTGGTCTTCGCGCTCGGTCTGATCACCAGTCTCCTCTTCATCGTCTTGATTCGGGTCAGAGTGGGCAGTCCGTTGGCGTTTACTGCCATGCTGGCGGCTGGCGGCCTGGCCCTGACCTCGGCGACTACCATCATCGCCGCGATTATCGCTCGCGCCAGCTTCAAAGGCGCACTCTTTGCCGTGCTGGCCTTTCCGCTGCTGGTTGCGCCGCTGATCGTCGCCATTCAGGGCACCGCACAAAGCCTCGAAAACGTTGCCATTGACGTAGTGTTTGGCCCACTTCGCTTCCTGCTGGCCTATGTTGTGGTGACCTTTACCGCGTCACTTATGCTCTTCCCGGCGGTCTGGGAGTCGTGATCGCGCCGCAGACGTGCTTGCGAGCTATGATCGCTATAGCCGCGCGATCTTGCCGCATGCGCTGTTCTTGCCGACACGAGCCATTGCACTCGTGATACAATGAAAAAAAGCTGGGGTAAGCACCAATGCAGACAGCGCCCACCCGATCGAGCTTGATGCGAATGCCTCACATCACGGTGTTGCATAACGACAGTGCGTCGCGCCTGTAGCAGAGCAAAATCAAGAGATGTCGCCATGAAACGTCTCGCTGTCTTGCGCTGCCCCGCAACCAAACAACCTTTCAGGATCATGCTGCGATCCGCAACTGAATCGTGACAAAGGTTCCTTGCTTTTAAGACAACAACGTTGTATGATGCGTCAAACGACAGGTATTAATCACCCAAAGGGCTAGAAAGCGAGTTGCCATGGCGCAACGGCTGGCACAGGCGGCAAAAATCGGGATTGGTTTGTGGATTGCCGGTGTCATTATTGCCACCTTCCTGATCGTGCCGCAGTATGAAGGACTTGGTGACTCAGGGCGAATCGTGATCGTTCACGTGCCTACCGCATGGGTGAGTGTGGTGGCCTTTACCGTCTCGGCAATCTTCAGTGGTTTGTACCTCTGGCGACGGCAAGAACGCGACGATGATCGGGCGGTAGCCGCTGCTGAAGCCGGTCTGCTCTTCACCACGCTGGCTACCGTGACCGGGATGATCTTCTCGCAGGTGGCGTGGGGCATCTTCTGGAACTGGGATCCGCGCCAAACATCGATCTTTGTCCTGCTCTTGATCTATGCGGCTCTGTTTGCGCTGCGCGCCGCCATCGATGATGTGCAACGCCGGCGTCAGTTGAGCGCTGTTTACTCGCTGTTTGCGTTTGTGACGATGCCATTCCTCTTCTTCGTTGCCCCCCGTCTTGCCGATAGCACCCTGCACCCCAATTGCGCCTTCATTCAGGGCAGCAACTGTGAAGGCATCGTGCTCGAAGTTGGCAAAGTCGGGCTGCTGGGTGATCAGAAGGTGCAACTGTTGGGGCTGGAGCAGCAGGGCAATCTGCTGGTGGCCGAGGTCAAGGTCAGCGCGCCTGGTTTGCAGAATGAGGCAGTTCTTTACCCCAGCCTTGATCTGAGCGAGGGTAGTATGGCGAGTCGGCCTACCTTCCCTGGTTCACGGTTTCAGCTCGGCCTGGAGGAGTACGATCCGGCGCGCGGGGCTGTGCGACTGAACATGGAAGCGCCCGGCACCAAGCTGCTCGAAAACAGCCGTACCTTCTATACATTCATGGCCGCCAATCTCGGCTTCACCGCACTCTTTGTCTGGATGTGGCAGGTGCGTTCGGCTATCCTGGGCCTACAATGGGCCGTTGCTCAGCGCGGGAGGGCATAAGGGTATGGATAATGCAGCTATTCTGATTGCGACCATAGCCGTATTATCAGTCTGGATTACAATCTTTATCTACCTCTGGCGCATCGATGTCGCAGCGCGCGCATTACGCCGCGAACTTGAACGTGAACGCGAGCGCGCTGAGTCAACATCACCCACTGCCGAAGTGCAGCGCGTGCGCGAGACAGGCGAACCGGTTGAACATCGCTGAGATTGAGCAGTCTAAAGGTGACGAGTATGGCAGTTGCAACGACTCCAGCGCGACGCGGCTTGGCGATCAAGCCACTGCACGTCGTTGGTCTGGGCATCATCATGCTGGCGGTGGTCTATGGCTTTTTCGGCTTCCAGGATGGTTTCCGCGCCTACACGACCAGCGTCGAAGAAGCCATGCGCAGCACGCGCAGCGTCCAACTGGCCGGGTTTCTGGGCAGCACTGGCGAGATCGACGAGCAGGGGCGATTTACCTTCCTGCTCCAGGACGAGAACGGACAGATGATCAAAGTGATCTCTGATGATCCGCGGCCAGCCAACTTTGAGCGGGCAATCAGCATTGTGGCAATCGGACGCTATGATCCGACGGAGCAGGCGTTTATGGCTGACGATCTGCTGGTGAAATGCCCGTCGAAGTATCAAGAAGTGAAGTGATCGGTCATATCGGCAGATCAGATACCTGGTAGCATAGTCAGGACGGCACGCGAAGACGCAGGCTGACTTCATGCTACTGCTGGAAAGAAACGCTATGTACCTGTTCGGCACGTTTCTGCTGATGGCCAGTTTAGGCATGACTCTGCTGGCAGCCATCAGTTACGGTCTGGTCATTCGCGGTCAGCGCGCGGCGCTGAGCTATGCGCGGTTTGGCGTTGCTGCGGCAGTGGCCGGTGTGGTCATGTCATGGGTGCTGCTGATCACGGTCTTCCTGGCCCGACGCTTCGATCTTGATTACGTCTATAACTACAGTTCCCGTGATTTGGATTTCTTCTTCACCATTGCCGCCACTTGGGCCGGGCAGCCGGGCAGCTTCATGATCTGGCTGTTGTGGGGCGCGCTAGCCAGTTTGCTCCTGATCCGACGCACCAAGCACTTTGAGCCGTATGTGCTGCTGGTTGTGATGATGATTCAGTCGGCAATCCTGGGTTTCACGCTGGTGCTCAACCCGTTCCAGCCTCTGATCGATCCATCAACCGGCGTGGCGCTGACCCCCGGTGATGGGCGTGGCCTCAATCCACTGCTGCACAATTTCTGGATGATCATCCATCCGCCAATCCTGTTTGTTGGCTATGCCCTGTCGATGATCCCCTTCGCCTTTGCGCTGGCCGCGTTGTGGCGACGCGATTATGATACCTGGGTCAAGCGCGCGCTGCCCTGGACGATCGCTGCCTGGTCGTTTCTCGGCCTGGCGCTGCTGCTGGGTGGCTACTGGGCCTACGAAACATTGGGCTGGGGCGGCTACTGGGGCTGGGATCCAGTCGAGAATTCGTCTCTGGTGCCATGGTTAATCTTGACTGCGCTGATGCATGGGATGCTCATCCAGCGCGTGCACGGCGGCTTGCGGAAGACTAACCTGGCGCTAGGCGTGACAACGTATCTCACCGTCTTTTACGCCACCTTTATGACCCGCAGCGGCGTATATGCCAACTTCTCGGTGCATTCATTCGTGGCTGAGGGGATTTTTGAGGGATTGGTCGGATTCCAGATACTCTTGCTGGCAATTGCCGTCGTTTCGCTGATCATGCGCTGGAACGACATTCCGGCCCGTCCGCTGAGCGATAAGTTCTTCTCGCGCGATAGCTTCTTCGTGCTGGCAATCATCACCATCGTGACCACGGCGATTGTGGTTGGCGTTGGCACCTCAATGCCGGTCATCTCGGCCATTCCAGGCGTGGGCCATACCCTGCAGGAGTGGATGGGACGCTACTTCGAGCTTGATGATGGCACCCTGATGAACCCGCAGGCACAGCCCTTTGAAGATGGCCGTTTCTCGCTGGCGCCGAGTTTCTATCAGCGCACTGTGCCGCCGTTAGGAGTGGTAGCAATTGTGCTGTTGATCGTCGGCCCGCTACTGGGCTGGCGTGACGCCAACCTGAGCCATCTGCTGCGCGCGCTGCGCTGGCCGGCGGCGCTGGCTGTCGTTGCTGCCATTGTGGCGATGCTGATCAACGTGCGCGATCTGCTGGCGCTGGCCTACGTGGCTGGCGGCGCCTTTGCGTTTGGCACGAACGCCCTGATGATCATACGCACCTTGCGCGGTGGCTGGTTGCGGATCGGCGGCTACCTGGCTCATCTCGGTTTTACGGTGATGGCGATTGGGATGGTGGCTTCGTCAGCTTACGCCACGCCGGAAACTCGCCTGACTCTGGCTCCCGGCGAGTCGACACGCCTGTTTGGCTATGAGTTTATCTTCAACGGCTATCAGCTTGACGCCGAACAGCGTGGTGTACTCGATCTGACAGTCAGTGATGGGACTCGCGCCTTCTCGGCGCAACCGTACCTTTATTTCAACCAGCGGATGGGGGCAACCATGCAGACCCCCTCCATCCATAGCTATTTCTGGCACGATCTCTACATCTCGCCCGCCGGTTACGATCCCGAGCGCGATCCGGCCCGGCCAGTGCTTGGCGTTGATCAGAGCGCTCAGATGGGGCCGTACACGCTCATCTTCCGCGGCTTCAACATCGATCGCGAGGCCATGACACGCGGCGATGTGCGGGTTGGCGCGCGGGTGGAAGTGATCTACGAAGGGCAGACTATTGAAGTGGAGCCGCGGGTGGAAGTGGTGGTCAATCCCACAACCAACGAGAGTGAGTTGCAATTCATTCCCGCAACCCTGCCCGGTGGCCACACGCTTCGGCTGGCCGAGCTTGATCCCACCAATCGGATGGTCTTGCTCGAAGGAAGCGGCCCCGATCTCGATGGCTTGCCGGTCATTCCAGCCAAAGCAGTGATCGCGGTCAGCGTCAAGCCGCTGGTGGTGCTGGTGTGGACGGGCGTGATTCTGATGGTGATCGGCGGCGCGATTGCCCTGGTGCGCCGTTACCTTGAAGGCAGTCTGGCGTTGTCGGGAGCGCGCGTGCGTTTGCCAAAGGCGATCCCTGAACTGGCTGCGCATCTGGGCTGGCGCGGCGCTGGACGTTAACACGAGCTGGTAAGCAGAAGAGCGTTGATGATGGAACGGTCGCGGCTGGTGACTGTAATGCTAGCCGTGGCCGTCGTTGTGAATGTGATGACCGATTACTACGAAATACTTCAAGTTCACCCTAAAGCTGATCAGGACGCGATTAAAGCAGCTTATGAGCGATTGCGCGCACAGTATGCGCCTGAACGACTGGAGGGCGCAGCCGAGGAGTTGGTGGCGCTTGCGCGCCAGCGTCGTGACGAGATCGAGCGGGCGTATCAGACTTTAAGTGACCCTCAGCGGCGCGCTGACTATGATCGCTCGCTGCGCGATGCGCCGACTGTAGTTGACAGTGCGGTTGACGATGATGACCTGATCGATTTTCGCCCGTTGCCGCCTGCCCGCAAGCAGGAGCGCCCCCCTGATTTCAATCCGCAGCCCTACCTGAAGCCGCGTTCTGCTCAGTCGATTCCGCAGCGCGGACGCATTGTCCGTCGTCAGCAACCGGTCTGGTTGTTGCCGTCACTTGTAGTGGCAGCCGCGACTTTCAGTATTGTGCTTGGCACGCTGATCAGCACGACCCTGCTCGCGCCTACCGTCAGTCAGCCAGTCGCGCCAGCCGCCACGATCACGCCGCCGGCTCCTACCTTGCGCGACATTCTTGATCAATTCGAGGGGCAGGTGATCGCGGCCCGTCAGGTCACTACGCAGGTGCCGGACAATCCTAATGCTTGGATTAACCTGGGCAATGCGCTGTTCGACAGTGTCGTCTTCGTGCGCGAACAACTGCCAACGGGCGATGCCGAGGCGCAGCGCATCTATCAGGAGCGTCTCCCGCGCTGGCTGGAAGCGGTTGATGCCTATCGGCAGGCGCTGTCGCTTCAGCCAAATGCTAAGGTGCGCGCAGATATTGCCGCCAGCCTCTGCTACTACGGACTAGATACCAATGATCCGCAACGCGCCAGTGAAGGTCTGGCGGAGGCTGAACTTGCGCTCGCGGCAGAGCCGCAGGACGCGCGCGTGCTGCTGTCGCATGGCATCTGTCTGATCGCAGTGCAACCGCCGCAGGTTGAACGGGCCATCCAGCAATGGCGCTTAGTACTTGCCATGCCAAATATCAATCCGGGGCTGCAATTGCAGGCTCAACTGTTGATCAACGAGTATAGTCAGTAACCGGACGATAGTTGCTTGATGCGCGTGCTGTTTGCTGACCAGGGGAAGCGGGAAGCGCAAACAGGTTACAGGCAGGTATGTCGTAGTGAAATGAGATGTGTTAGAATGAAAGCTATGGAAGGGCAAAACTACTATAACCTGTTGGGAGTGCCTCCTACTGCCAGTCAGTCGGCAATTGCCGCAGCTTATGAGCAACGCCGGCGGCAGCTTCTTGGCTCCGGCGATCCCTCGACAACCACTCACGACCAATTGACGGAACTTGAACAGGCCTACGCGGTATTGTCTGATCCTGAGCAGCGGCGTCAGTATGATCGGCGTTATGGCTCTGGCCCGGCATCGTCGGCAACTCGTCGCGGTCTTAACCGGCGAGAGTTGATCAGCGCCTTCGCGTTTGCTTTTGTCGCCGTCGGATTGATTGTCACCGTCTGGATGGTGACTAATCGCGAAACGCTGAGCGGCCAGCCGATGGGCGAAGTTAATCGGCCAGCGCCCAACTTTAGGGCGGAAACGCTGCGCGGCGGCATGATTGAGCTGGAACAGTACCGCGGCAAGGTCGTTTTGCTCAATTTCTGGGGCACCTGGTGTGAACCATGCAAACGCGAACTGCCGGCGCTCCAGCAGGCGTATGAGCAGCTTGCGTCGCAGGGATTAATGGTCATCGGCATCAATCTTACCGATGATGAGTATGTGCGCGGCGAAACGCTTACCAGCATTGCGGCATTTCTCGACCAATATGGCGTCACCTATCCAATCGCACTTGATACCGAAGGATCAATCACTGAAGCGTATCGCGTTTTTCCATTGCCGACCAGCTTCTTCATTACTACTGATGGCCATATTCGGTATGTGCATATTGGCGAACTCCGGTTGACTGACATCGTTGCGCGCTTCAACGAATTGCGTCCGGATCGCAACGAATAGTGTCAAGAGTCGACACAAATCAGGGGTTGCAAGGCAATGGAGGAAAAACCCACTATTCTGGTTGTTGATGACGACAACGGTTTGCAAGAACTGGTGCGCATCCGACTTGAGCAAGAAGGATATGCTGTCTTGCAAACGACCAGCGGCAGCGAGGCATTGTTGCTCATTCGCCAGCATCGCCCGGATCTGGTATTGCTCGACATCATGCTCCCCGATCTTGATGGCTTGAGTGTTTGCGAACGCGCGCGCGAGTTCTCGACGGTTCCGATCTTGATGCTCACGGCCAAAACGCTTCCCCAGGACGTGATCACCGGTCTCGATCACGGGGCTGACGATTACCTGATAAAGCCGTTCAACTACGACGAATTGCTGGCCCGCATCCGGGCCTTGCTCCGTCGCGTGCCGGCGGTCAATCGTCCGCTCACGGTCGCCAATGGCCTGATCAGCATCGATCAGCGCAAGCGAGAAGTGCGGGTGCGTGGCGATGCAATCGATCTTACCCCCACCGAGTACCAGTTGCTGCTAGCGCTGGCCGAGCAGGCCGGAGCGGTGGTGAGCCACGAACACCTCTTGCGCGCAGTTTGGGGAGATGAACAGGCGCGCGATAACGATTACCTGAAAGTGTATATCTGGCA
>FWPV01009382.1_pt1 | contig 16556 bp, 22 predicted proteins | sample 2228371 | NCBI WGS metagenome assembly FWPV01 (sample SAMEA103939776, study PRJEB20133) | metagenome | reverse complement strand
CACCGGCACCCGCCCGTAGCCCAGGGCCAGGACCCCCACGGCGATCGCGGCCAGGCCGAGGGCGACGCCCTGGGCCCGGCGGAGGTGCTCGCGGAACACCACGACGCCGGCCAGCACGGTGAACAGCGGGGCGATGAAGTAGCCGAGCGCAGTCTCGACCACCTCGCCATGGGTGACGCACCACACGTAGGTGGTCCAGTTGGCGGCGAGCAGCACCGCAGCGAGGCTGACTCGCCCGACGAGGGCGCGGTCGCGGCGCACGGCGGCGAGCACCGCGGCCTGCCGGGTGAGGACGATGGCTGCGCCGAGGACCACCAGCGACCACAGGATGCGCTGGCCGATCAGCTCGAACGCCGGCAGACCCGACAGCGCCTTCCAGTACACGGTCAGGAACCCCCACAGCAGGTAGGCGGCCAGCCCGTAGAGGATCCCCGCTCGCTGCTCCGGCACGGCGGACAACCCTACGCCCCGGGAGGTCGGAGGCCACCCGGGTACTGTCCGGCCGTGCACATCGCCCTGGTGTCCACCCCGGTGGGCCCGCTGGGCTCGGGCATCGGCGGCGGGGTGGAGCTGACCATCCGCAACCTCGCCGCCGGCCTGCAGGCCCGGGGCCACCGGATCACGATCGTGGCCCCCGAGGGCTCCACCACCGATGTCGCCGTCGAACTGGTGACTGCACCCGGCCGGCCGCAGGTGCCCGGCCAGCACCGGGGACGCGACGCACCCGTCGAACTGCCCCCGTCGCCGGTGCTGGGAGCGATGTGGGACCGGATCCGCACGCTCGCCCCCGGTCTCGATGTGGCCGTGAACCTGGCCTACGACTGGCTACCGCTCTACCTCACGCCGTTCCTGCCGGTGCCGGTCGCCCACCTGATCTCGATGGGGTCGCTCAGCGACGCCATCGACGATGCCATCGCCGGGGTGCTCGCCCGGTTCCCGAACGCCGTCGCCGTGCACAGCCGGGCCCAGGCGGCCACCTTCCCGTTCGGCGACCGGCTGCGGGTGGTGGGCAACGGCATCGACCTGGCCCGCTACACCGCGGTGGAGGCCGCCGGGGACCACCTCGCCTGGGTCGGGCGCGTCTCGCCGGAAAAGGGGCTCGAGGACGCTGTGGCGCTGGCGGGGCGGACCGGCACGCCCCTGGTCGTCTACGGCCTGCTGCAGGATCCCGGCTACTGGCAGGAGTGCCTGGACCGCTGGCCAGGTGCCCCGGTGCGCCACGGCGGCTTCCTGCCCACCTCGGAGCTGCAGGCCACCCTGGGGCGGGCCGCGGCCGTGGTGCTGACCCCGAAGTGGGTGGAGGCGTTCGGCAACGTCGTCGTCGAGGCGCTCGCCTGCGGCACGCCGGTGATCACCTATGACCGGGGCGGCCCGGCCGAGCTGGTGGTGGACGGGGTGACCGGCTTCGTCGTGCCCCCGGACTCGGTCGACGCCCTGGTCGCCGCCGCCGGCCGGGTGCGCGACCTCGATCGGCGTGCCTGCCGAGCCTGGGTCGAGCAGGAGTGCTCCCTCGACGCTATGGCCGCCCGGATGGAGGCGTGGTTCGCGGCGATGGGCGTCGTCGGCTGAACCCGACGCGGCCGGGCCGTCGTTGCGCCCTCAGGGTTCGAGCAGCCCGCGTGCGACCGCGTCAGCCACCCGCGCCTGCGCCTCGGCCCACAGGGCCGCCGAGCCGTCGCCGATCACCGCGTTGCGGGCCAGGACCCGCCCGGCGCTGACCCCGTGCCGGGCCCACGCATCGGCATCGTTGGCGTGGTTGAGCACCACCGGTTGGAGGCGGTCCAGGGCCAGCGCGAACCGGGCGTCGGCGGTGTCCCCCCGCTCGTACTCCTCCCACAACGCCCGCAGGGCCGCACCCTGGTCGTCGGGGAGCAGGCCGAACAGCCGGTCGGCGGCCTGCTGCTCGCGCGCCGCTCTGGTCGCCGCTCCCGCCTCGTCGTAGGCGAAGGTGTCGCCGGCGTCGATCTCCACCAGGTCGTGGAGCACGACCATGGCCATCACCCGGTGGAGGTCGACGGGCTCGTCGGCGTGCTCGGCCAGCACCAGCGCGAACAGCGCCAGGTGCCAGGAGTGCTCGGCGGTGTTCTCCCGGCGGGCGCCGCCGACGATGCTGGTGCGGCGCTCGACCTGCTTGAGGCGGTCGGCCTCGAGCAGGAACGCGAGCTGGGCGGCCAGGCGGTTCGGGGCGGTCATCCGCTCACCAGGCTGGCCAGGGCCCACAGCGCAGCGACGAACCCGATCCCGGCCATGACCAGGCTGCGGCCGACCGGTGCCCGCTTCAGTTCGCCGCGGGCCGCTCCGGCGCGGGGGTTGGGGCGGACCAGGGCGAGCACGTTGCCGACCAGCAGCGCCGCTCCGAGCGCGAGCACGAGGAACTCGAGGAAGTTCGGCCCGAGCAGCCCGGTGCCCGAGTCGTCGGTGGTGCCGACCTGTGCCAGCAGCGCCGTCGTGCGTGGGCCCATCGGTGTCCTCGGAAACGGTGCGGAGCCGGGCGCCCCGCACCACGATCATGCCGCCGGTCACGACACGCAGGCCACCCGCGGCACCCGTGACCGTGGGCACCTCGTCGGGTCGCGCCAGCCGTAGTCCGTCACCCGGCCTTGACGGAAACCTGAAGGGTCGGGCCTCAATGGGGATCCGGCAGACGACGATCCAGTGGGTGCCGGCGGTTTCGCCCCCGCCGGCACCGCCGGGGATCCGGGTGGGGGTCGCGTCTCCCTCCACATCGCATCGCCAACCAGTGCCCACCCGGGTGCTGGCGCCTTCGTGGCTATCACCCGCCCACCGGACCGGCCCCCTCCATGCGATGGGGCGGCAGCGTCAGGTCTGCCTCGGTGACGGTAGCGCGCACCACGCGCACCTCGGTGCGCTCCACCACGGCGACGCCCACCACCTCGGCCGATCGCAGCGCGCCGGTGGCCGCGTCGAAGCAGAACTCCGCCGCCTCACCGAGCGGGGCGGCAGGATCGGCCACCCGCAGCCGCAGGGTGAAGCAGCCCTCACCCCGGGCGGTGACGGTGTAGCGGGGTGACGGTCCGGCCACGAGCGCAGCGAGCCGGGCGAGCTCGGTGGCGTTGGCGTCGGCGAACCCGGGTGCGGCACCCCGGTCGGCGCACACCAGCCCGCTGCCGTCGGGAGCCGGGCTGCACCCGATGCTGCGGCCGCCGAGCCAGGCGTCGACGGCCCCGTACTGCACGATCACCCGATCGGGCGGCCGCTGCACGGCCCGGTACTCGGTCACCAGCCCGCCGCTGGCGTCGTCGACCGGGCGCCGTTCGCTGCGGCCCTCTTCGACGAAGGTGCCGCCCAGGCGCCGCTCCCAGGCCTCCAGCAGGCGCCGGGTGTCGTCGCCTGCGGGCGCAGGGCGGTCGTCGAGCAACGGGGCGATCGCCGCGGCGGCCACCCCGCCGGCGAGCGCGACCACCAGTGCCAGGGCCACCAACCGCATCCACTGGCCGCGCACGCCGACCCCTAGAGCGTCCGCCGCTCCCGACCCAGGCCCTCCTGGGCGACCGAGGCCACGTGGACCCCGGCCCGGTCGAACACCCGGGCCACGGCCAGGCCCCGGCCGTTGGCCACGCCGTGGCCCCGCAGGTCGAACAGCAGCCACTCGTCGGCCCGCAACGGCCGGTGGAACCAGATCGCATGGTCGAGACTGGCCGCGACCATGCGATCCCACTGCCCGCTCAAGGGGTGGGAGGCGAGCGCCGCACCCATCGGATCCTCGTCGGAGAGATAGGCGAAGGCGCACGCGTGCAGCACCGGGTCGTCACCCAGGTCGCTGACCGCACGCAGCCAGCTGGTGGTGCGGGGCTCGGGCTCGGTGGTGCGGCGTACGACCCGGTGGTCGTAGAACAGCTCGCTCGGCTCGGTGGGCAGCGACTCGGGGCCGGGGACCCCCCTCCGGGGGCGGACGCCGGCCACGTCGGGTCCGCCCTCGCGGACCTGGAAGGAGGCGATGAGGTTCAAGATGGCCCCGCCGGCCTGGTAGGCGACGACCTGGCGGGTGGTGAACGACCGGCCGTCGCGTACCCGCTCGACTTCGTAGAGCACCGGTTGACGCTCGTCGCCGGCGCGGACGAAGTAGGCGTGCAGCGAGTGCGGCTGGTGGGCCGGGTCCACGGTGCGGCAGGCGGCGCGCAGCGCCTGGGCCACCACCTGTCCGCCGTAGATGCGGCCCCACCCCAGCATCGGGCCGCTGCCGAGGAAGGCGTCGGGCTTGACCTGCTCGAGTTCGAGCAGCGACCGCAGGTCGCGCACCGGGGGCAACTGGACGCTCATGCCGCAACGCTGCCACGTCGGCGGCGGGCCGCCCACCTCGACCGTCCGGGCGGCCCACCTCCTCGGGACCGTGCGCCGGGTCAGGCGAGGACGGCCCGGAGTTCCTCGAGCCGTTCGGGGACCGCCCGGTACCACACCCAGGTGCCGCGCTTGTCGGCGGTGACCAGGCCCGCTTCCCGCAGCACCTTCAGGTGGTGGCTGACCGTCGGCTGGGACCTGCCCACCGGCGTGACGAGGTCGCACGCGCACACCTCCCCGGCCGGCGCCGAGGCCACCAGGCTGAACAGACGGAGCCGCACCGGGTCGGCCAGCGCCGCGAACGCAGCCGCCAGGGTGTGGGCATCGGCCTCGCCGAGCGGTGTCGCCCGCATCGGCGCACAGCACCCCTGCGGTGCCCCGGTCGTGCGCCTGCTGGTCATGTCCGGTCCTCCCCGTCGCCCAGCCCGGAACCCGGTGATATTGACATCCATCGATGGACCGACCACACTGCGGATCGACCAACGTCAATCTAGTCGGAGGAGGCCCCGATGTCGCGGGTGCAGCTGGCCCTGAACGTGAGTGACCTCGACGCCGCCATCGCCTTCTACGGCAAGCTGTTCGGGACCGAGCCCGCCAAGGTGCGCGATGGCTATGCCAACTTCGCCATCGCCGACCCGCCGCTGAAGTTGGTGCTCATCGCCGGCGCAGGCACACCCGGCACCCTCAACCACCTCGGGGTCGAGGTTGCCTCCTCCGGCGAGGTCGGCGCCGCCGTCGCCCGCCTGCAGGCCGAGGGGCTCCCCACCGACGTCGAGGAGCAGACCACCTGCTGCTACGCCGTGCAGGACAAGGTGTGGGTGTCGGGCCCCGACGGCGAACCCTGGGAGGTGTACACGGTGCTCGCCGACGCCCCGGTGATGCGGGCCGAGGAGACCGCCTGCTGCGCTCCGGCCGACGCCGAAACTGTCCCGGTGATGCTGAACCCCCGGCCCGGGACCTGCTGCTGACCGTCGGGGGCTACATACCCCGGGCGATGTTGCGGAACCGGGTGTAGTTGCCGATCCAGGCCAGGCGTTTGGTGGCCGTCGGGCCGTTGCGGTGCTTGGCCACGATCACCTCGGCGACCCCGGCATCGGCGGTGTCGGGGTGGTACACCTCGTCGCGGTAGAGGAACATCACCACGTCGGCGTCCTGCTCGATGCTGCCGCTCTCCCGCAGGTCGGCGAGCATCGGCCGCTTGTCGGCCCGCAGCTCGAGCGCCCGGGACAGCTGCGACAGCGCCACCACCGGCACCTCGAGTTCGCGGGCGAGGATCTTCAGACCGCGGCTGATCTCGCTGACCTCCACCTGGCGGTTCTCGGCCGACCCCCGGCCGCTCATGAGCTGGAGGTAGTCGATGACGATCAGGCCGAGATCACCCACTTTGCTCTTCAACCGGCGTGCCTTGCCACGGATCTCCATCACCGAGACGTTCGGGTTGTCGTCGATGTAGAGGGGTCGCTCCAGGCGGCCGATGGCGTTGACGATCTTGGTCCAGTCCTGCTCGGTGAGCTTGCCCTTGCGCATCCGGTCGGAGTCGACCTGGGCCTCACTGGCCAGGATCCGTTGGGTGAGTTCGCGATGGCCCATCTCGAGTGAGAAGAACAGCACCGGGCGCTGCACCTCGACCGCGACGTGGGTGGCCATGCCGAGGGCAAAGGCCGTCTTCCCCATGCTCGGCCGGGCCCCGACCACGACCAGGGAGCTGGGCTGCAACCCCGACAGCAGCTCGTCGAGGTCCTGGTAGCCGGTGGGGACCCCGGTGATGCTCTCGCCCCGCTCGTAGATGTGCTCGAGGCGGTCGAGCGCGTCGCCCAACAGGTCGTGCAACGCCTTGGTACTGTCGGCGTTGCGCTTCTGGGCCACCTCGAAGACCATGGCCTCGGCCCGGTCGACGGCCTTCTGGACGTCGTCGGGCATGTCGTAGCCCATCTCGGCGATCTCACCGGCGACGCCGATGAGCCGCCGTAACAGGGCGTTCTCGTCGACGATGCGGGCATAGCGCCGGGCGTTGCCGATCGACGGGGTCTGGGTCTGCAGTTCGACGAGACGCTGCAGACCGCCGACCTGGTCGAGCACCCCCGCCCGCTTGAGCTCCTCGGCCACGGTGACCGGGTCGGCCGGTTCACCCTGGCTGTAGAGGTGGCGGATGGCGTCGAAGATCTGCCCGTGCGCCGGCTTGTAGAAGTCGTCGGCCTTGACGATCTCGACGGCGTAGGCGATGGCCTCCCGGGACAGCAGCATGGCGCCGAGCAGGGACTCCTCGGCACCGAGGTTGTGCGGCGGGACACGTTGGGCCATGGAAGCTCCGGTGGGTGGGCGGATGTCGGCCGAGGCCGTGGTGGCCGGTCAGCCTGCCGGTGCGCCCCTGTGGGGTGCCAGTGGACGACCCTGTGATCTCCGGGGGATCGGCTGGGGGAAACCGGGGCGCGCCTGTGGAGAACGGCCTCCGATGGGCAGGATCGGGGTGCGGGGAGTCGCACCCCGATCGACTACTTGGCGACGACCTCGATGGTGACTGCGAACTCGACGTCGCTGTGGAGCTTCACCGGCACGGCGTGCGTCCCGAGGCTCTTGATCGGGTCGTGGAGGTGGACCTTGCGGCGGTCGAGTTCGATGCCGGTCTGGGCTGCCACCGCCTCGACGATCTCTGCGGTGGTGACCGAACCGAACAGCCGGCCGCCGGCACCCGACTTGGCAGGGATGGTGATGACCTTGGGCACCAGCGTGCGGGCGACGGTCTCGGCCGCCTCGCGGTCACGGGCGTCTTTCAGGTCGCGGGCCCGGCGCATGGCGTTCGCCTGGGCGACCACGCCCGGAGTGGCCTCGAAGGCCAGGCCCTTGGGGACGAGGTAGTTCCGGGCGTAGCCCTTGGCGACCTCGACGATGTCACCCTTCTTGCCGACGTTGGCGACATCGGCACGCAGCACGACCTTCATGCCTGCTCCTCGATCTCGTCCACCTCGACCAGCTCGGCCGTCTCGAGCTCGACGGACTCGGGTGCCTCCTCACGAGCCGGCCCGCGATCGGCGCGCTCGCCCCGTCCACCGCGCTGGGTGGTGACCCGCTTGGTGTACGGCAGCAGCGCCATCTCCCGGGCGTTCTTGATGGCCGTGGCCACGTCGCGCTGCTGCTGGGAGTCGTTGCCGCTCACCCGCCGGGCCCGGATCTTCGAGCGGTCGGACATGAACCGCTGCAGGAGGTTGACGTCCTTGTAGTCGACGTAGTCGATCCGCTCCTGGACGAGGATGCTCGTCTTCTTCTTGACCTTCTTCGTGGTGTCCTTGGCCTTGCCGCCACGCTGCTTGCCGCCGCTCTTGGCGCTCATCAGAAGGGCTCCTCGTCATCGTGCTGGTATCCACCGCCGCTGCGACCGGCGGTGCCGCCCATGGGCCGGCCGCCCTCCTCGCCGCTGCGGCGGTCGTTCTTCTCCACTGTGGCCGTGGCCCAGCGCAGGCTGGGGCCGACCTCGTCGGCCACGATCTCGACCGCCGACCGCTTCTCACCGGCCTGGGTCTCGTAGGTGCGCTGCTCCAGGCGGCCGGTGACCACGGCCCGTGCGCCCTTCGACAGCGAGGCGGCGACGTTCTCGCCGAGCTGCCCCCAGCACTTCACGTCGAAGTACGAGGTCTGCTCCTTCCACTCGCCGGCCTGCTGGTAGCGGCGGTTGACGGCCAGGCCGAAGGTGGCCACCGCCTGCCCGCCAGGGGTGAAGCGCAGCTCGGGGTCGCGGGTGATGTTGCCCACCAAGGTGATGGTGTTGTCGGCCATGACGCCTCCTCAGGGTTCCGTGGCGCTAGGCCACGGCGCCTGACCCGACGACCATCCCGCGGCGGGCGGCCTCGTGGTCGGGCAGGCGGATCAGCTTGTGGCGGACCACGTCGTCCGCGATCCGGAGGGTCCGCTCGACCCCGTCAAGCGCCCCACCGGGCGCCAGGAGGTTGAACACGGCGTAGTAGCCCTCTTGCTTCTTGTCGATCTCGTAGGCGAAGCGGCGGCGACCCCACCAGTCGACGGCACCGTGGACCTTGCCCCCGGCGTCCGCGACCAGCTTCGCCACCCGATCGGCCCACGCCCGGGCCTGGGTCTCGTCGAGGTCACCGTCGATGATGACCATCAATTCGTAGGACCGCATGGCGGCCATGGCACCTCCCTCTGGACCCGGCAGCGCCGGGGCCCCGTCCCACGGAGCAGGGTTCACGATGGACAACCGGCCCGAAGGCCGGCGGGGAAGCTTACGCCCTCCCGACGGTCGACCGGAAGTCGCCAGCCGTGCACCCATGGGCCGAGTGTGCCCGAGGGGTGTCACGGAGATACGCCAGACTGCGCCCGTGGACCTGCGCACCTGGATCGTCGACGACCACCGGTCGGTGACCGAACGGTTCGAGTCGGCCGTCGCCGCCCACGTCCCGGTCGAGCGGTGGGCGGAGCGCCCCGGCGGCGAGGGGGCCTGCCTGTCCTGGCTGCTGTTCCACATCGCCTATCACGAGGACCTCGCCGTCCAGGCGGTCCTCAGGGGTGACCGTCCCCTGCTCGATGGTCACCGGTCGGCGCTGGGACTCGACGGGGTGGGTGCCGCGGTCGGGTTGGGGGAGGCCGACATCCGTGACGTGAGCGTCGGGCTCGACCCCGGTGCGCTCACCGCCTACCACCGGGCGGTGACCACCGCCACCCGCTCGTGGCTCACCACCGTCGAGCTCGACCTGCTCGACACCGTGCCCGACAGTGCAGCCGCGCTCGACCGTTGCGGCGTCTCCGGCGACGAGGTGCCGTGGCTGCACCGCATGTGGGCCGGCCGGCCGGCGGCGTGGTTCGTGCGCTGGGAAGCGATCGGCCACCCCCAGAATCACGTGGGCGAGATGGTCGCGCTCCGCGGCCGACTGGGCTGCAGCCCGTTCTGAGCCGGTCGACCCCGGCCCGGCGGTCCCGACCGGGCGGTCGCCGACCCGGTCACCGTGGGCGGCAGGGTGCCGTCCCCACCGACAGCGTCGAACCGTCGACCATGCCCAGGGCGGGCAGGTCCCCCTGGGGCACCTCGACGGCCCACCGGTACGGGCCGGCCGCAAAGGTGAGTGGACACTCCGCGGCGACGTCGGAGGGACACGGGTCCATGTCGGCTGCGGACACCCAGCGCCCGTCGCTGCCGTAGAACGCGATCGACAGGGGGAGCCTGGTGTTGAACATGTAGAACGCCGACGACGTCGGTGCCGGCCAGGCGAACACCATCCCGTCGTAGCCGGCGAGATCGGTCACCTCCATCAGGCCCCGGGAGCGCCGGGTGTCGGTGTCGGCGAGCAGCAGGCACAGTTCGACCACGGTGCCGTCGGGTCGGGTCACGGTCACCGCAGCGGTCCCGAACAGCCCGAACGGCGGGAGGGGCCGGTTGTCCTGCATGGTGGCGCGCAGGTCATCCTGCCGGCCGCACGCCGAGGCCGAGGCGAGCACGGCGGCACCGAGTGCAAGAGCGGCCAGCCACCGACGGGTGGTCACGGACGACGCTACGCGCTGCGGGGAAGACCGGCGTACAACCCGAGCACCTCGGCCACGTCCTCGCTCAGGTGGTACGACTCGGCCGGCGCCGGGAACCGCCGGGTCCGCACATCGTCGGCGAACGCCTGCAGTGCGGCGACCCCGTCGGCCTTCAGCGAGGCGTAGCGGCGGACGAACTTCGGGGCCATCCGGTCGTCCAGCCCGAGCACGTCGTGGAGCACCAGCACCTGGCCGTCGCAGTCGACCCCGGCGCCGATGCCGATGGTCGGCACCGGCACGGCCTCGGTGATCATGCGCCCCACCGCATCGGGGACGCCCTCGAGCACGATGGCGAACACCCCGGCGGCCACCAGCGCCTCGGCGTCGGCGAGCAGCTCGTAGGCCGCGTCGACGCTGCGGCCCTGGATCCGGAACCCGCCCATGGCGTGGACGGACTGGGGGGTGAGCCCGATGTGCCCCATCACCGGGATCTCGGCGTCGATGACCGCCTCGACCATGGGTACCCGCTTCCGGCCACCCTCGAGCTTCACCGCCTGGGCACCGGCCTGGACCAGCCGGGCGGCGTTGCGGACGGTCTCGGCCTGGCTCACGTGGTAGCTCATCCACGGCAGGTCGCCCACGATCAGCGGCTTGGGCTTGGCCCGGGCGACGGCGGCCACATGGTGGGCCATGTCGTCGACGGTCACCTGGAGGGTGTCGTCGTAGCCGAGCACGACCATGGCCACCGAGTCGCCGACCAGGATCAGGTCGACGCCGGCCTCGTCGGCCATCCGCGCCCCGGGCGCGTCGTACGCGGTCACCATCACGAGCGGGGTGCCGGACCCCTTGCGCGCCCGGATGGCGGGCACGGTGAGCGAGCTGCCCATGGTCTCCTCCTCGTCCCGTCCAGCGGCGAGCTGCCTGCCGGCGGTCACGTGGAGCATACGGGCCGGCGCACGCGTCCCGCACGTCGGCGCGGCCGGTTGGTCCTGGTACCGTGCCCGGCGATGACCTCGTGCGACAGCTGCGGACGGGATGAGGCCGAGCTGGTCGCCGTCCACCGGCAGTACGTGACCCCCGAGGCGTGGGACACCCCGGCGGTCGAGCGCACGCTCGACGAGATCGAGCACTGGTGCGTGTCGTGCCTCACCCACTACCCGCACGTGGTGGTGGACGACGGCGCCTGACCGCCGGCGCCCCGATCAGGTGGCGCTCGCCGCCCGGGTGCGGGGCTTGCCCAGGGGGAACGTGCGGGTGAGGTGGTGCCACGAACACTGGCAGCACACCTCGACGACGTACGCCTTGAGGTCGAGGGGACGCTGGTGGAGCTTGGCCAGCTCGCCCTTGCGGCTGATGCACCGCCCGTGCGCGGGCAGGCCCGGACCGAACACGTAGGTGACCAGCACCAGTTTCTGCTCGGCGCAGATCGGGCAGTCGACCGAGGTGGCCTCCCCGAGGGCCTGGGCGTTGCGGATGAGCTCGGGGTGGGCGTCGCAGACCTGGTGGCGGGCCAGCCGACCCTTGCGGTACTCGCTGATCAGGGCGCGCCGGGCGAGCCGGTAGTCGATCACACCACCACCGCGCAGGGCGCCCGGGCCGAACGTCACGGCGCCCCAGGCTACCGAGCCGAGGCCTCAAGCCCCGTCGTGGGCTGCCGATCATCACGGGGCGGCTTCCCGCCCCGTGCGGCGCGCCCGCGAATCACACCGACGTGATTTCCTCCACAGAATCATCCCCAACCTGGGGACGGCGGCGGGCCAGGATGGGGGCGATGGCCGACCCTGCCGTGGACAACGCCTTCGCCTGGGACCGCCTGGCCGCCTGGTACGTCGACCACGCCCGCCTGCCCACCGACGTCGCCCACTACGGCCTCGACGCGCCGACCGAGGCCGACCTGCGCCTGTGCGGTGACCTCCGGGGCAAGCGGGTGCTCGAACTCGGGTGCGGCGCGGCCCAGAACGCCATCGCCTTCGCCCGGGCGGGCGCCCGGGTGATCGCCGTGGACGCCTCGGCGGGCATGCTCGCCCAGGGCCGCCAGCTCGCCGAAGCCGCCGAGGTGAGAGTGGAGTTCCACCACGGGGACCTGGCCGACCTGGGGTTCATCACCTCGGCCTCCATCGACCTGGTGTTCTCGGCGATGGCGTTCGGGTTCGTCGACGACCTGGCGAGGGTGTTCCGCCAGGTCCACCGGGTGCTGCGCACCGGGGCGCCGTTCGTGTTCTCCCTGCCCCATCCGCTGCAGCGGATGGTCGACGGCGGCAAGATCACCCGCGCCTACTGGGACACCTCGCCGATGCGGACCGAGATCAACGGGGTGGCCTTCACCGAGTACCAGCACACCGTGAGCGCGATCGTCACCCAGCTGCTGCGCGCGTCGTTCCGGGTGGACACGCTGCTCGAACCCGAACCGCCGACCACCGGCGCCCGATCGATGCTGTGGGACGAGCGGTTCCGGACGATCCCGCCGGTGCTGATCCTGCGGGCCCGCAAGGAGGGCATCTGACCGGCGGTCGGGATCGTCAGGTCGACTGACGTTCCTGCCACCACTGGTCGAGCCGGCGGAGGGCCTCCTCCCGGCCGAGGGGACCCTCCTCCAGGCGGAGCTCGAGCAGATGAGCGAGCGCCTGCCCGACCAGCGGGCCGGGCGGGATGCCGAGGTGGGCCATGACCTCCCGCCCGTCGAGGTCGGGGCGGATGGCCTTCAGCTCCTCCTGCGCAGCGAGCTCGGCGATCCTGGCTTCGAGTTCGTCCATGCGCCGGGCCAGCTGCGCCGCCTTCCGCTCGTTGCGGGTGGTGCAGTCGCACCGGGTCAGCACGTTCAGCTCGGCGAGCAGGTCGCCGGCGTCGCGCACGTAGCGGCGGACCGCCGAGTCGGTCCACCCCATGCGGTAGGTGTGGAACCGCAGGTGGAGCTCGACCAGCCGGGTGATGCGCTCGACGTCGTCGTTGGAATAGCGCAGCGCCTGCAGACGGTCCCTGGTCATGCGCGCCCCCACCACCTCGTGATGGTGGAAGGTGACGCCCTTGCCCTTCGCGTAGCCGCGGGTCTTGGGCTTGCCGACGTCGTGGAACAGCGCAGCGAGCCGGGTGATGCGGAAGTCGAAGGTCGGGTGGGCGTCGCGCCGGACGTTCTCGACCACCGCGATGGTGTGGGTGAGCACGTCCTTGTGGCGGTGGATCGGGTCCTGCTCGAGGCGAAGGGCGGGGAGCTCGGGGAGGAACTCCTCGGCCAGGCCGGTGTCGTACAGGAACCACAGCCCGGGGCCCGGGCGGTCGACGACGATCAGCTTGTCGAGTTCGTCGCGGATCCGCTCGGCCGAGACGATCACCAGCCGGTGGCGCATGGTCTTGACCGCCTCGAGCACGCCCGGCACCGGGGCGAGCCCGTAGCCGGCGATGAACCGGGCGGCCCGCAGCATGCGCAGCGGGTCGTCGCTGAAGCTCACCTCGGGGGCGAGCGGGGTCCGCAGGGTGCCGCCGGCCAGGTCGGCCGCTCCCCCGAACGGGTCGACCAGCTGGGCGTCGGGCAGCTGCAGCGCCATGGCGTTCACCGTGAAGTCCCGCCGGGACAGGTCGGCGTCGATGGCCGTGGAGAACACCACCTCCGGCTTGCGGGAGTGGGGCGCGTACGCCTCGGCCCGGTGGGTGGTGATCTCGAAGGTCCGCTCCCCCTTCCTGCAGCCGATGGTGCCGAACCGCTCGCCCTGGGACCACACGGCGTCGGCCCACCCGTGCAGCAGCGTCTTGACCTCGCCGGGCCGGGCGTCGGTGGTGAGGTCGTAGTCCCCGGTGATCTCCTTGCCGAGGATCAGGTCACGGACGGTGCCGCCCACCAGGTACAGCCCGTGTCCGGCCGCGGCGAACCGGTCCGCCAGCGGGGCCAGTTCGGCCAGGACGGGGGCGACGCGCTCGGGGATCACCCCTGCGAGGGTAGCGGTGCCACCCCGGCCGGGTGCCCACCACCGGTCAGGCGGCGATCCCCGACCGGGTGAGCGAGAGCCGGAGCTCGTCGGGATCGGCAGCGGCCATGAGGGCCCGGTCCGCAGCGACGAGCCTGCGGCGCACCAGGTCTTCGAGGCTCTGGTCGATGGTCTGCATCCCGTGGTAGGTGCCCTCGGCGATCACCTCGACGAGCGACCCGAGATCCCCGTCGGCGTCGGCCACCAGCTGCGCCACCTTGGGCACGTTGACCAGCACCTCCACGGCGGCTACGCGACCCCGGCCGTCGCGCCGGGCCACCAACCGCTGGCACACCACGCCCCGCAGGCAGCCGGCCAGGATCCGGCGGGCGGCGCGCAGCGGGAGGCCGTCGAGCAGCTCCACCAGCTGGGCGAGGGCCCCGGCGGCCGAGGTCGCCGCCATCGTGGTGATCACCAGCTGCCCGCGACCCGCGGCGGCGACGACGGCATGGGCGGTGGGGGTGTCGACCAGCTCGCCGACGAACACCACGTCGGCGTCGTGTCGGGTGACCCTGCGCATCGCGTCGGCGTAGCTCGGCGTGTCGGCACCGACCTCCCGCTGGGTGACGATCGAGCACACGTCGGCGTGCAGGTACTCGATCGGGTCCTCCACGGTGAGGATGGACGCGTGCCGGGTCCGGTTCAGGTGGTCGATGAGCAGGGCGGCGGTCGTCGAGCGACCCGAGCCCGCCGGGCCGGCCACGATGACCAGGCCGTCGGGCTCCTCGACCAGCCGGGGCACCTGGGGTGGGAGGCCGAGCGCGTCGAAGCCGGGGAGGCTGGAGGGCACCCGGCGGGCGACCAGCGCGTAGGTGCCCCGTTGCCGGTGGACGTTGACCCGGAACCGTCCCACCCCGGCGACGGCCAGTGCGAAGTCCGCCTCACCTGCGGCATCGAGCTCACCGGCCCGGTAGGACGGGAGGATGGCCTGCACGTACGCCTCGAGCTCCGCCGGCCCGAGCGGTGAAGCGTGCCGTCCACCCGCAGGTGTCCGGGCGAGCCCGCCTTGAGGTGGAGATCGGAACCGCCGTTGGCCACCAGGGTCTGCAGCAGGGCGTGGATCGTCACCACGCCGTGTCCATCGACCCCAACCCCCAATTCCTGAACGCAGCCTCGACGACTCGGCGGCCCGGGCCGCCGCTGGTGGCCGGCTCGGGCCGGTGGTCGACCCCGAGCAGGGCGCCCACCGCTGCGCCGGCGGAGTCGGCCAGGGCCTGGAGGTCGTAGCCACCTTCGAGCATGACGAGCCGGCGGCCGGGGGGGACCAGCTCGCAGCACCGTCGGGTGAGATCGGCGAAGTCCCCGGCGCTGAGGGCCAGACCGGTGAGGGGGTCACGACGGTGGGCGTCGAACCCGGCGGAGATGATCAGCCAGGTCGGCTCGAACGCCTCGGCCATCGGTGCCACCACCAGGTCGATCGCCGCCAGGTAGACGTCGCCGGTGGTGCCCTCCGGGAACGGGAAGTTCAGGGTGCACCCCACCCCGTCACCAACCCCGGTCTCGTCGAGCGCACCGGTGCCCGGGTACAGCGGCCACTCGTGGAACGACACGTACATGACGCGCCCGTCGGCGTAGAAGATGTCCTGGGTGCCGTTGCCGTGGTGCGCGTCGTAGTCGATGACCAGCACCCGCTCGCCCCGCTCGGCCAACGCCGCAGCGGCCACCGCCACGTTGTTGACCAGGCAGAACCCCATCGCCCGGCGGCTGGTCGCGTGGTGGCCCGGCGGGCGCACGGCACAGAACGCCGCGTCGGCCTCGCCCCGGTCGAGTGCCGCGATGCAGGTGAGCCCGGCACCTGCGGCCAGCAGGGCCGCGTCGAACGACGCCGGTCCCATGCCGGTGTCGTCGTCGATCCGCCCGCCGCCGGCCGACCCGAAGCGGGCCAGCGCATCGAGGTAGGCACCGGGATGAACCCGCTCGAGGTCCTCGCGGGCCGCCGGTGCCGGCGCCACCGGGATCATCGCCTCGTCGAGCCCGGCGAACCGCAGCCCAGCCAGCACCGCTTCGAGCCGGGCCGGCCGCTCCGGATGGCCCCGACCGGCGTCGTGGTCGAGGTAGGCGGCATGCGTGGCGAACAGGACGCGCACCCCCGCAACGCTACCGTTGCCGCAGGTGAGCTCCCTCCAGCGCCCCCGCCGGGGCGCTCCCCACCACCTGCGATCGGGGCGGGCCGTGCTCCGGCTGGGTCCGTGGCGCGGTGACCGTGGCGCGGCCCAGCTCGGGCCGGTGCCGGGGACGGCGAGCCCCGACCGCAGCCTGATCCTGCGGGCGCTGTCGGTGCTGGCGGCCGACGGGTACGACCAGGTGCTGACCACGGCGCTGTCGCCGCTCGAAGCGGCGCCGTTCCTCGCCGCCGGCTTCGATGTCCGGTCCGAGCTCGTCCTGCTCGTGGCCGACCTGCACGATCCGGCGGTGCTGCCACCGGTCGGGCCGGTCACCCTGCGCCGTCCGCGACGCTCCGAGTGGGAGACGCTGGCCGAGCTCGACCGCCGTGCCTTCCCCCCGTTCTGGCACCTCGACGCCACCGGGATCGCCGAAGCCCTGGCGGCCACGCCGACCTCCCGGCTGCGCGCCGCCGAGGTGGACGGCGGCGTGGCCGGCTACGCCGCCTCCGGCCGGGCCGGGTCGCGCTCCAGCGCTTTCTGAACTATGCGGCCTTTGCTTCGGCTGTGGCATCCGCCGTGCTTGCCTGGCTGCAGTTTACGCCGCTGCAGGCGGAGGCGCCGCCTGCCGTTCCGACGTACAGCGGCGGCGCTCCACACGTCAACCTGCTGCTGGCAACCGAACCGCACCTCCCGGCAGTCGGCGCGCCGGTGATGCTGACCTTCG
>FWPV01009381.1_pt1 | contig 16557 bp, 20 predicted proteins | sample 2228371 | NCBI WGS metagenome assembly FWPV01 (sample SAMEA103939776, study PRJEB20133) | metagenome | reverse complement strand
GGCAACCCCGTCCGCTTCAAGATCGTCGAATTCCTGGCAGAACGCCAGGTCTGCATCACCCAGGAAATCGTCCAGGCGACCCCGCTGGCCACCAGCAGGTCGATGACGTGCGGTTCGGCCGGCTTCACCACCACCGACCCGCAGCACGGGCAGGTGAATGCGTACGTCCCGGAGTTGTCGTCGTCGCAGATGCGCACCCACACGTCGGCCGTCGTCATCTCGACATCACCGCAGTCCTGGCACGTGGCCCGGATGACCGCCATCCCTGGTCCTCCTGAACGTCCTTCCCGCCTTCGCCACATGTGTCGTCGTCTCCGACCGCCGCCTTGAGCCCGCATCCGGTCACCGTTTGTCAAGATGCCGCCATGCAGCAGCGCCTGCCGTCGCTCCTCGACCCGCCCATCGGGTTCGCCCACCGCGGGGCCCGGGCCCACGCCCCCGAGAACACCGTCGAGGCGTTCGAGCTGGCCCTGAAGCTGGGCGCGACCGGCGTCGAGACCGACGCGTGGCTGACCGCCGACGGTGTGGTGGTGCTCGACCACGACGGGGTGGTCCGCAAGGGTCTGTTCCGACGGAACATCGCCGAGCTGCGCCGGGCCGAGCTGCCGTCGCACATCCCCACCCTGGGCGACCTCCTCGAGCGGTGCGGCCCCGAGGTGCACGTGTCGATCGACTGCAAGGACGCCGCCGTCGGCCGGGCCATCGTGGAGCAGCTCCGGGTGGAGTTCCCGGACCGGTTGGCGACCACCTGGCTGTGCCATCCCGACTGGCGCGTGGTCGCCGCCCTCCGCCCGCTCAGCGACGAGATCCGGCTGGTGGACTCCACCCGGCTCAGGGTCATCAAGGAGGGCCCGGAGCGGCGGGCGGCCACCCTGCGGGAGGTGGGCGTCGACGCCGTCAACCTCCACCACACCGACTGGTCGGGCGGGCTGACCACGCTGTTCCACCGGTTCGACCGGCTGGCCTTCGCCTGGGACCTCCAGCACGAGCACCTGCTGCGGACGGCCCTGCGCATGGGCGTCGACGCGGTGTTCAGCGACTGGGTGGACCGGATGGTCGAGGCCCTGGACACCTTCTGAGGATCGGCACCCGGGGCCGGGACCTGAGGCGACGGCGGGGTGTGCCCCGCCGGAGGGTCACAGCCAGCCGAGGTGGGTGACCGGCCACACCCGGACGAACGCCCGCCCGACGATCAGGTCCTCGGGGATCGGACCGAACACCCGTGAGTCGCTCGAGTCACAGCGGTTGTCGCCGAGCACGAACACGTGGTCGGCGGGGATCACGGTCGGTGGGAGGTTCTCGGTGCCCGGGCAGCCGGACTCCTCGAGGCGGAGGTAGGGCTCCTCGAGGTAGCGGCCATCGATCACCACGCGGCCGTTGCGGGCCTCGATGGTCTCCCCCGGGAGGCCGATCACCCGCTTGATCAGGTCCTTGATGCGCTGGTCGGCCTCGTTCGGCGGCCGCTCGAAGACCACCACGTCGCCCCGGTGCACGTCGTGGAGGCGGTAGCTCAGCTTGTTGACCAGCACCCGGTCGTTCTTCTGGAGGGTGGGCAGCATCGACGGGGACGGGATGTAGAAGGCGGCGAGCAGGAAGCTGCGGATCACCAGCGCCACGACCAGCGCCCCGCCGATGACCGCCACCCACTCGAGCGCGTTCCGCAGCGGGGAGACCCGGCGGTGCCGGGGCCGCTGACGCCGGGCCCGGCGGCCGGCAGGGGGGACGGGGGGCTGGTCGGCCATGGGTGGGGCAGGCTAGAGGCTCAGCGCGTGCGGACGCGGTCGAGGTAGCGGCGGCCGACCTCCCTGGACTCCGGGTCACGGAACGCCGCCACCAGGCTGTCGGCGTCGTTCCAGGCCCGCCCGGTGCCGACCATCTGGTCGGTGACGGCGTTCACGTGCCGCTTGGTGGCCGTGAGCGTGAGCGCGGACTTGCCCGCCAGCGAACCGGCCAGCACCTCGACCTCGTCGACGAGGCGGTCGCCCGGGACGACCCGGTTGAGGAACCCGACCCGCAGCGCCTCGCCGGCGTCGAAGGGGCGGCAGGTCAGCACCAGCTCCTTGGTCAGGGCCGGGCCGATCTCCCGGACGAGCCTGGGGATCCCACCCCAGGCCAGCGGGATGCCGAGGTCGACCTCGGGGATGGAGAACACGGTGCCCTCGGCCGCCACCCGCAGATCGCAGGCGGCTGCGAGCACCAGCCCGCCACCCACGCAGTGGCCCTGGATCCGGGCGATCGTGACGGCGCGCATGGCCTCGATCGCCTCGGCCATGCGCCGCCCGGCATCCGCGGCCTCCCTGGGGTCCATCGGCCCGGCACCGGAGAAGCTGGCCAGGTCGGCGCCGGCGGAGAAGGCCCGACCCTCACCGCTCACGATCACGACCTTCACCCCCGGCTGGGCGTCACACCACCGGGCGGCGGCCTCCAGTTCGAGCAGGCACTCGGTCGACAGCGGGTTCAGCTTCTGGGGCCGGGCCAGCGTGATCCGCCCGATCGGACCGGCCGTCTCCACCCGCAGCGTCGTCGCCTCCACCTTGCCCCCTCACAGCGATGCGATCAGCTTCTCGACCCGTTCGTCCCTGCTCTTGAACGGGTCCTTGCACAGCACCGTCCGTTGCGCCTGGTCGTTGAGCTTCAGGTGCACCCAGTCGACGGTGTAGTCGCGCTTCTTCTCCTTGGCCCGTTTGATGAACTCACCCCGCAGGCGGGCCCGGGTGGTCTGGGGCGGGGTGTCGATGGCGGCCTCGATGTCGGCGTCGGTGGCCACCCGCTCGGCCAGACCCCGCGCCTGGAGCTTGTAGAAGAGGCTCCGTTCCCGGTTCACGTCGTGGTACTGCAGGTCCATCAGGGCGACCTTCGGGCTGCTCAGCGGCAGGTCGTGGCGGGCGCGGTACGCCTCGAGCAGGTGGTACTTGATGACCCAGTCGACCTCCGTACGGAGCTCCAGCGGGTCACGCTCGATGGTGGTGATGCAGTGCTCCCACATCTCCAGCGCCCGGGTCTCGAGCGGCCCGAAGCCCCGGGTGTCGGCGTAGCGCAGCGCCCGGTCGAGGTACTCGCGTTGGATGTCGAGGGCGCTGACCTCCCGGCCGTTGGCCAGCCGGACCCGCCGCCGGCAGGTCATGTCGTGGCTGATCTCCCGGATGGCCCGGATCGGGTTCTCCAGGGTCATGTCCCGGAGCACCACCGAAGGGTCCTCGAGCATCCGCAGCAGGATCGAGGTGGCACCGACCTTCAGGAAGGTCGTGTACTCGCTCATGTTGGAGTCGCCCACGATGACGTGGAGCCGCCGGTAGCGCTCGGCATCGGCGTGGGGCTCATCCCTGGTGTTGATGATCGGCCGGCTCCTGGTGGTCGCGCTGCTGACCCCCTCCCAGATGTGCTCGGCCCGCTGGGCGATGCAGTACATCGCGCCGCGCGCCGTCTGGAGCACCTTGCCGGCACCGGCGTAGATCTGGCGGGACACGAAGAACGGGATCAGCACCTCGGCGTAGTGGGCGAAGTCGTCCCGGCGGGAGGTGAGGTAGTTCTCGTGGCACCCGTAGCTGTTGCCGGCCGAGTCGGTGTTGTTCTTGAACAGGTAGATGACGCCGCGGATCCCCTCCTCCCGCAGACGCTGCTCGGCCGACGCGAGCAGCTGCTCGAGGATGCGCTCCCCGGCCTTGTCGTGGACCACCAGGTCGTAGATCGAGTCGCACTCGGGCGTGGCGTACTCGGGATGGGAGCCGACGTCGAGGTACAGGCGGGCGCCGTTGGCCAGGAACACGTTGGAGCTCCGCCCCCAGCTGACCACCCGGCGGAACAGGTAGCGGGCGACCTCGTCGGGGCTCAGACGCCGCTGGCCCCGCAGGGTGCAGGTCACGCCGTACTCGTTCTCCAGCCCGAAGATCCGTCGCTCCACTACCCGCACCACCCCATCGTCCGCACCGTAGCCGGACACCGTGGACAACTACGCTCGCCGGCGATGGCCGGTCCCCGCATGGTGCTGCTCACCACGGTCGGGTCGTCGTTCGAGGCCCGGGTGCTCGCCGCACGGCTGGGCGCCGAGGGGGTGCTGTGGGAGCTGCGGGGGGCCGACGGCCCGTACCCGATCGGCCCGGTGCACGTGTACGTCGCCGAGGACGACGCCGACGTGGCCCGGGCCGTGGTGCTGACCGTCGACGACCACTGCGGCGACGGGGCGGGGCCGACCCGGCCCGGGGACCTGCGGGCGCCGCTCGGGTTGTGGCTGGTGCTCCTGGCGATCCTCGCGGTCGCGGCCGTGGGGCTGGTCAGGGCGGTCACGATGGAGCCTGTCCGGATCGCGGAACGGCCGGTCGTCGTCCCCGCGGGCGGGTGAGCGGTGGTCAGTCGGCGGTCACCCCGACCGGGCAGCTGACGCCGGTCCCACCGAGCCCGCAGTAGCCGAGCGGGTTCTTGTGGAGGTACTGCTGGTGGTAGGGCTCGGCGTAGAAGAACGGGCCCGCAGGCACCAGCTCGGTGGTGATGTCGCCGTAACCGGCAGCCCGGAGGCGCTCCTGGAACACCGCCCGGGTCCGTTCGGCCACCTCCCGCTGGGCGTCGGACGCCCAGTGGATCACGCTGCGGTACTGGGTGCCCACGTCGTTGCCCTGCCGCATCCCCTGGGTCGGGTCGTGGTTCTCCCAGAACACCTTGAGCACCTGCAAGTAGGACACCACCGCCGGGTCGAAGACCACGAGCACCACCTCGGCGTGCCCGGTGAGCCCCGAGCACACCTCCTCGTAGGTGGGGTTGGGGGTGAACCCCCCGGCGTACCCGACCGCGGTGGTCCACACGCCGGGGAGCTCCCAGAACTTCCGCTCGGCCCCCCAGAAGCAGCCCATCCCCACCACGGCCACCTCGAACCCCTCGGGCCACGGTGGCGTGAGCGGGTGCCCGGTCACCTCGTGGGCAGCGGGGACCGGCATGGTCCAGTCGGTCCGCCCCGGCAGCGCCTCCTCCGGGGAGACCATGGTCAACGGCTTGCGTCCCCAGGCCATGGGGGCAGGCTACGGCCTCAGGCCGGTGGTTGCAGCAGCGCAGCCAGCCGCTCGCCGGTGATCCGGGTGAAGCACCGTCGACCGTTCGACCGCAGCAGGGCGGCCACCTCGAGCTCGTCGGCCGACAGCGTGCGGTCGGGACCGGCGAGCGCCTCGGTGGCGGCCCGCAGCGCCGTCCCGAGGTCCATGCCCGGGCGCCACACCTGCTCCACCCGGGCGCTGAGGGTCTCGCTCTCCCCGCCGAGCACGCTGAAGTTGCGCTCGTCCATCACCGTGCCGTCGTAGAGGATGTGGAACAGCTGGTCCTCGCCCGGCTGCAGCCCGACCTCGGCCACGAGGATCTCCACCTCCATCGGCTTGAACTCGTGGGTGAAGATCTGGCCGAGGATCTGGGCGTACTGGTTGGCCAGGCTCCGGGCGTCGACATCCTCCCGGGAGAACTGGTACCCCTTCACGTCCGCGGCCCGCACCCCGGCCACCCGGAGCTGGTCGAACTCGTTGTACTTGCCGACCCCGGCGAAGCCGATCCGGTCGTAGATCTCGCTGACCTTGTGCAGCGTCTTCGACGGGTTCTCGGCGACGATGAGGATGCCGTCGTCGACGACCATGGCCACCAGTGACCGGCCCCGGGCGATGCCCTTGCGGGCGTAATCGGCCTTGTCCTTGATGGCCTGCTCCGGGGCCACGTAGAAGGGCATCGTCATGGCAGCGCTCCGTTCGCCCGCGCCTGGATGATCGCCCGGAAGCGCCGCTCGAGCTCGTCGTCGGACACCCGCTCGAACCCCGCTGCGGTGATGGTGGCCACGGTGGGGAAGATCCGCCGGACGAGATCGGGCCCACCGGTGGCCGAGTCGTCGTCGGCGGCCTGGAACAGCGCCTGCAGGCACAGGTCGATGGCCTCGTCCCGGGTGAGCCCTTCCCGGAAGCCGAGCTTGATCACCGTCCCGGCGTGCAGGCTCCCCGACCCGGTGGCCACCTGATCGGTCTCCTCGTAGCGGCCGCCGGTGGCGTCGAAGGCCCACAGCCGACCGGTGCGCCGCAGCACGTCGTAGCCGGCGAAGATCGGGACGACCACGAACCCCTGCATGGCCGCCGGCAGGTTGCCCCGGACCATGGCGGACAGCTGGTTGGCCTTGCCGTCGAGGCTGAGCGCCGTACCCTCGACCTTCTCGTAGTGCTCGAGCTGGAGCTGGTAGAGCTTCACCATCTCCATGGCCGGGCCGGCCGCACCCGCGATGGCGACCCCGGAGTACCGGTCGGCCTGCATGACCTTTTCCATCGTCCGGTGGCTGATGAGGTTCCCGGAGGTGGCCCGACGGTCACCGGCCATGACCACGCCATCGGCGTAGCGGATGGCGACGCAGGTGGTGGCGTGGGTCACGGCGAACGGGAGCTCGCCGGGTGCGGCCGCCGGGAAGGGCTTCACGACACCCAGCCGGTGGACCAGCTCGAGGAAGTCCGGGCCGGGATCCTGGCCCGGGGTGAACAGCGGCATGGACATAGCGGTGGGCAGGCTACCGGCCGGCGGCAGCCCGGTCGGGGCTCCGGCCCGCCGCGACGGTCACTGGCCGCCCTTCTGGATGTAGGACTTCACGAACTCCTCGGCGTTCTCCTCGAGCACGTCGTCGATCTCGTCGAGCAGGTCGTCGAGTTCCGCTTTGAGCTTCTCGCCCCGCTCACTGGCGGGGGTGACCTCTTCGACGACCTCCTCGGACCGCTGGGGGGTGGTCTTCTGCTTGTGCTGACGCTCGGCCATCTCCGTCCTCTCACTGCCCGAGCCGCTGGAGGAGCTCGGCTGCGGTGGTGCACTCGTCGATCAACCTACCCACGTGGGCGGCCGTCCCACGGAGCGGCTCCATCATCGGCACCCGGCGAAGGGGATCGCTGCCGATGTCGAACACCAGCGAGTCCCAGTTGGCGGCGACCACGTCCTGGGGCCACTTGGCCAGCACCCGGCCGCGGAAGTAGGCCCGGGTGCGCTCGGGCGGCTCGGTCATGGCCCGCTCGATCTCGGCCTCCTCGTCGATCAGCCGCTCCATGGCCAGCCTGGCGAACAGGCTCTTGGCCGGCCGGATGTCGTGGTACTGCAGGTCGATGGCCCGGAGCTTGGCGTCACCGGGCTGGAGCCCGTGCCGCTCGGCGAGCCCGTCGACCAGGCGCTTCTTGGCCACCCAGTCGACCTGGGCGGCCACCAGCGACGGGTCGGCCTCGAGGCCGGTGAGCACCTCCTCCCAGCGGCGCAGCACGTCGGCGCCGACCTCGTCACCGACCACCTCGAGGCCCCGCTCCATGGCGTACTTCTGCGCAGCCTCGAGGTACTGCCACTGCAGGTCGAGTGCGGTGAGCTCCCGGCCGTCGGCCAGGGGCACCGTCGCCCGCAGGGTCGGGTCCCACGAGATCCGCCGGATGGCGGGCACCGGTGCGGCCAGCACCAGGTGGGGCGGCAGCACGTCGTCTTCGATCATGGCGAGCACGATCGAGGTCGTCCCCACCTTCAGGTACGTGGCCACCTCGGACAGGTTGGCGTCACCCACGATCACGTGGAGCCGGCGGTACTTCTGGTTGTCGGCGTGGGGCTCGTCGCGGGTGTTGACGATCGGCCGCTTCAGCGTGGTCTCGAGCCCGACCTCCTCTTCGAAGAAATCGGCCCGCTGCGACAGCTGGAACGGCACCTCGGCCACGCCGACGCCGGGGAACTCGCACCCCACCTTCCCGGCGCCGCAGAACACCTGACGGCTCACGAAGAACGGGGTGACCTGGGCCACGATCCGCCCGAACGGCGTCGCCCGGTCCATCAGGTAGTTCTCGTGACAGCCGTAGCTGTTGCCTTTGCCGTCGGAGTTGTTCTTGTAGACCACCACCTCGCCGCCACCGGGCAGGTTCATCGCCGCGGCCTCCATCGATCGCAGCAGCACCCGTTCGGCGGCCTTGTCGAACAGCACCACCTCACGGGCATCCGCGCACTCGGGGGTGGAGATCTCGGGGTGGGCGTGGTCGACGTAGTAGCGGGCGCCGTTGGTCAGCACCGTGTTGACGAGGTGGGTCTCGATCTCGGGCGGCAGCGACCCGTCGAGGGCGAACCCCCGGGCGTCGCGGCCGGGTGACTCGTCCTCGAAGTCCCAGCCCACCTTGCCCTGGAGCAGACCGATGTAGGAGTTGATCAGCAGCGACGAGGCCGTGATCGGGTTGGTGTCCGCCCCGCCGCGCAGGACGATGCCGTACTCGGTCTCGATACCGCAGACCTTGGGGATGGCCACGGCCGGACCCTACCCGCCCACCGCCGATCTGCCACGGGCAGAACGGTCTAGAGGTACTGCCCCGTGGCCACCCGCTCGATGGCCCGGCCGCCCTCGGGGGCGCCCTTGTCGGTCTCCCGCTTGACCAGCGTGCGGATGAACACGATGCGCTCGCCCTTCTTCCCCGAGATCTTGGCCCAGTCGTCGGGGTTGGTGGTGTTGGGCAGGTCTTCGTGCTCCTTGTACTCCTGCTTGATCGAGTCGAGCAGATCCTGGGTCCGGATGCCCTTCGGACCACCGGCGATGAAGCGCTTGATGGCCAGCTTCTTGGCCCGGCGGACGATGTTCTCGATCATGGCGCCGGACGAGAAGTCCTTGAAGTACATGATCTCCTTGTCGCCGTTGGCGTAGGTGACCTCGAGGAAGCGGTTGTCCTCGTCGGTCCGGTACATCACCTCGACCGTCCGGTCGATCATCGCCTCGACCGCCTTGGCCCGGTCACCACCGCCGAGCCGCTCCACCTCCTCGGCGTCGAGAGGCAGGTCGACGGTGAGGTACCGGGCGAAGATCTGCTTGGCCGCCTTCTCGTCGGGCCGCTCGATCTTGATCTTCACGTCGAGCCGTCCGGGGCGCAGGATGGCCGGGTCGATCAGGTCCTCGCGGTTGGAGGCGCCGATCACGATCACGTTCTTCAGACCCTCGACCCCGTCGATCTCGGCCAGCAGCTGGGGGACGATGGTCGACTCCATGTCCGAGGAGATCCCCGAGCCGCGGGTGCGGAACATCGAGTCCATCTCGTCGAAGAACACGATGACCGGCCAGCCCTCCTCGCTCTTTTCCCGTGCCCGCTGGAACACCAGCCGGATCTGGCGCTCGGTCTCGCCGACGTACTTGTTCAGCAGTTCGGGGCCCTTGATGTTCAGGAAGTAGCTGCGGGCCTTGCGGTCGCCGGAGACCTCGGCGACCTTCTTGGCCAGCGAGTTGGCGACGGCCTTGGCGATGAGCGTCTTGCCGCAGCCGGGCGGGCCGTACAGGAGGATGCCCTTCGGTGCCGGCAGCCGGTGCTCGCGGAACAGGTCCTGGTGGAGGAACGGCAGCTCGACCGCGTCGGCGATCATCTCGATCTGGGAGTCGAGGCCCCCCACGTCGTCGTAGCTGACGTCGGGGACCTCCTCGAGCACCAGCTCCTCGACCTCAGGCCGCGGCAGCTTCTCGAGCAGCAGACCAGAGCGGGGGTCGAACAGCACCGAGTCACCGGACCGCAGGCGCACCCCGTTGGCGGCCAGGGCGCCGCCGAGCTCGCAGACCCGCTCCTCGTCGGCCCGGCCCACGATCAGGGCACGCCCGTCCTCGAGCATCTCCTTCACCGTGACCACCTCGCCGGCCAGCTCGGGTGACCGGGCGAGGATGATGGCGAAGCTCTCGTTGAGCACGACCTCCTGGCCCCGCTGCAGCGCAGCCAGATCGATGCCGGGGTGGGCGGCGACCCGCATCTTGCGCCCGGAGGACAGCACGTCGACGGTGCCGTCGTCGTTGACCCCGACCACCACCCCGTAGGCCGAGGGCGGCTGGGTGAGCTTGTCGACCTCCTCACGGAGCGCGGCGATGTGCTCGCGAGCCTCGCGCAGCGTGTAGGAGAGCTTCTCGTTCTGGCTCACCGCCTGGGCGAGCTGGCCCTTGGACTCCAGCAGCCGCTCTTCGAGCGTCCGCACCCGCTTGGGCGCGTCCTGGAGCTTGCGGCGAAGGGAGATGACCTCCTCCTCGAGCGCTTTCGCCTGCTCCCGCAGCTCGGCGATCTCGGCTTCCGAGGCCGCCAGCCGCCGTTCGTACTCCGCATCGCTCATGGGGACTCACCTCCCTCGTCGTCCCGTCGGACGCTACAGGAGGCACGTGAGGAACGTGATGACATCGCCGGCCTCCGATCCCTGTTTCCCCGGCACGCGCCGTGTAAATTACCGGGGGAGCCGGGCGATAGGGTCCGGCCATCGACCGGCTGCAAGCGAGAGAGGCCCATCCATGAAGGTCTGGATCGACCAGGATCTGTGCACGGGCGACGGCCTGTGCGAGGAGATCGCCCCCGACGTGTTCACCCTGCTCGACGACGGCCTGGCCTACGTCAAGGAGGGCAGCAAGGTCTTCGCCGCCGCCCAGGGCAACCCGCAGGGGGCCGAGGGCATGGCGGAGATCCCCGAGGGCATGCTCGACGCGGTGATCGAGGCCGCCGAGGAGTGCCCCGGCGAGTGCATCTTCATCGAACCGGAATGACCGCCCGTCGTCCCGGTTGAGCGTTCGGCACGGCCCGGCCCTTCGGCCGGGCCGTGATCGTCACCGCCGGTGACGCAGCCAGTCCTCGAACACCTCGAGCGGCTGGGGACGGGCGAACCAGTACCCCTGACCACGCCCACAGCCCAGCTCGAGCAGGCCGGCCAGGTGGTCGGCGGTCTCGATCCCCTCGGCCGTCACCTCCTTGCCGAGGGCGGCGGCCAGCTCGATCGAGGCCCGGACGATGGCACGGTCTTCGGGGTCGTCGGCCACCCCGGCCACGAACGACCGGTCGATCTTCACCACGTCGACAGGGAGGCGTCGCAGCAGGGTCATCGACGAGAACCCGGTGCCGAAGTCGTCGATGGCCAGCTGCACCCCGAGCTCCTTGAGGGCGCAGAGCTGTCGGGTCGCCCGGTCGAGGTCGGCGGCAGCCACGGCGGTCTCGGTCACCTCGAGGCACAGCACCCCGGCGGCCAGCCCCTCCCGGCGGAGCGCGGCATCGACCTGCGCCACCAGGCGGTCATCGGCCAGCTGCGCCGCCGACAGGTTGAGCCGCACCACCAGCCCGGGCCGGACCGACTGCAGGTACCCGGCCGCCTGGCAGCCCCGGTCAAGCACCCAGGCTCCCATCCGGGCACCCAGTCCGAGCTCCTCGGCAAGGGGGACGAACTCGGCGGGGGCGAGCACCCCCCGACCGGGATGACGCCAGCGCACCAGCAGCTCGCAGCCCACCGGCGAACCGGACGCCAGATCGACTTCGGGTTGCGCCCAGAGGACCAGCTCGTCCCGGCGCAGGGCCCGATCCAGCTCGGCCGCCGCCGACGCCCGACGGGCCAGCCGCTCACGGACCTCGTCGTCGAGCACCTCGACCCGTCCACCGCCACCGGCCCGTGAGCGGGCCAGCGCGGTCAGTGCGTCACGCACGAGCGTCCGGGGCGTGGCACCGGGCCCGGCGGCGAACGCGACGCCGGCAGCCACGCCGCACACCGCCTCGCCGCCATCGACCGCGAAGGGACGCCCGAGCGCCCGGGCCATCCGCCCGGCCCTGGCCACCGCAGCCACGGCCGGGACCCCGGTGAGCACCACGGCGAACTCGGCGACCCCGAGCCGGGCGACCACGTCACCCCGCTCGGCCAGGGAAGCCAGCCGTCGGCCGGCCGCGTGCAGGACCTCGTCGCCCGCCTCGTGACCGAGGTGCTCGCAGACCTCCCCGAACCGCAGCAGCTCGAGCACCACCACGGTCACCGCACCCGCTCCCTCCGGACCCTCGGCCAACGTCCGTGCCAGGTGCTCGAGCAGGAACGCCCGGGTGGGCAGGCCGGTGAGTTCGTCGTGGAGGCTCAGCCGCACCAGGCGGGCCTCACGGGCGCGGAGCTCGTCGATGATCCGCCTCAGGCCGGTCACGTCCTGGGCGCATCCGAGGACGAGGCCGTCGTCGGTGGGAGCTGCGTACACCCGCACCCACCGGGGGGCGCCGGGCCCGGCCCGCCGCACGTCCACCTCCACCCCGGCCTTGTCCGCGGACCGCAGGGCGGCCTCGAGCAGGCGTCGGTCACTGCGGTGGAGGGCGGCGAGCACCTCCCGCAGCGGCAACGGTTGGCTGGCGGGCAGCCCCAGCAGCCTGGCGGCACGGGTGTCGAACCTCACCCGCCGGGTGCGCAGATCCCACGTCCAGCATCCGGTGGCGGCGGGCGCGGTGTCCGGGCACGGGCGCGCCGACGTGAGCGCCGCAGGCGCCGCGATCGGGCGGTGTGGGTGGGCACCGACCATCACCGGCGAGACGTTCAGCGACCACCGGCGATGACGCCGGAGCGGCCGACCGGTGAACGCGCCGTGACGTCAGCTCGCTCAGCGGCGCGGGGCGAGCAGCCGAGCGGTGGTGAGGAACCCGGTGTGGGCCACCATCCGGTGGTCGGGACGGACCGACTGACCGTGGACGTGCCAGGTGCGGTGGAGCACCTCGAGGGTCTCGGCGAAGGCGAACGGTGCGGCCTCGAGGGCGGCGCGCAGCTGCTGGGCCTGCACGATGGTGGGCGTGTAGGCGACCAGGATCCCCCCGGGTCGCAGCGCCCGGGCGGCGTGCGGCACGACCTGCCAGGGCTCGGGCAGGTCGAGCACGACCCGGTCGAGGCCCTCTTCGTCGATGCCGGCGTAGCAGTCCCGCAACTCGACCCGGTAGCGGGTCATCACCTCCTCGCCGAGGAAGGCCCGGACGTTGGCTCGGGCCCGGTTGGCGAAGTCCTCCCGCAGTTCGTAGCCGACCACCTCGGCACCGGCCCGCAGCAGGGTCATCGACAGCGCCCCGGAGCCGACGCCCGACTCGAGGATCCGGGCGCCGGGGAACACGTCGGCCAGGAACAGGATCGGACCGAGGTCCTTGGGGTAGATGACCTGGGCCCCGCGGGGCATCTTCAGCACGTAGTCCGACAACGTCGGCCGCAGTGCGACGTACGCGGCGCCCTTGGTGGTGCGTACCACCGAACCCTCCACCGCGCCGACGATCTCGGCGTGGGGCACCGGCCCGGCGTGGGAGTGGAACTCCCCGCCTTCCTTCAGGGTGATGAGGTAACTGCGGTCCTTGCCGTCGACGAGCAGGACCATGTCGCCGTAGGCCAGCGGGCCGCTCACCGGGTCCGCCTCCTCCGGGGTGGCGCGACCGGCACCGGCTCGGCGGCCGCCGCCCGCTCGGCGAGCCGGCAGAACGAGCACACCTCGCCGGTGGTGGGTGCACCGCACCGGGCACACGCCGACAGGCCCGCCTTGTCCTCCTCGGCTTCGGCGGCGAAGCGGGGCGACACCCGCTCGAGGAAACCGAAATAGAAGCTGGCCTTGGAGCCGGGCGACTGCGCCTCGATGGCGTTGAGCGCCTCCTTGTAGCCGAGGTGCCGGTTCCCGGCCGCCATCGGGCACTCCTCGACGATGTAGTCGATGCCCCGCAGCACGCAGTACGCCGCCATCTCCCGCTCCCCCAGGCGGACCAGCGGCTTGACCTTCCGGGGGAACCCGGGCCGTTCCCGCAGCACCGGCAGTTGCCGGCCGAGGTAGCCGATGTCCCACCGGAGCACGTTGCCGAACAGCACGGCCGCCTCGTCGTCGAGGTTGTGGCCGGTGGCGACCACGTCGTAGCCGCCTCCCCGCGCCGCATGGTCGAACAGGTGCCGTTTGGACAACCCGCACGCCGAGCACGGGACGCGCCGGGTCGCCCGGGCCGCCGTGGGGATGTCGAAGCCGAGATCCTCCCGCAGGTCGATCTCCCGCAGGGTCACCCCCCTCGCCTCGGCGAACGCCCGGGCGAAGCGCCCGGAGCTCGCCGAGTAGTCACCGATCCCCAGCCCGAGGTACAGGCCGTCGGCCTCGTAGCCGAGCTCGAGCAGCAGGTCCCACAGGGCGAGCGAGTCCTTCCCGCCGGACACGGCGACCAGCACCCGCTCGCCGGGGGCGATCATCGAGAAGTCCGCGATCGCCCGGGCCACCTGGTCCCGGCACAGCTTGAGGAAATGCTCCCGGCAGAACGCGGCGTTGTGACGGCGGATGTCGATCACCGCCGCGTCGCGACACACCCGGCACTTCATGGCCGCCCGCTCACCCTCCCGAGATCACGGGGCGGATCTCGATCGTGTCGTCGTCGGCGAGGAGCGCGTCGCCGGGCACCAGGGTGTCGCCCCGGATGACCAGGACCGACTCGCGGTTGAGCTCGAGGCGCTCGAGCAGGACGCTGACCCTCATCGGGCCGGCGACCTCGAGCTCACGCGTGGGATTGCGCAGGAGCACCTTCATGGGCCGACAGCCTGCCAGGTCGGGACGCGGTTCGTGCGGGCTCAGCCCGCTCGGCGGGCTGCCCGGCGGGCTGACCTCGCCGCCCGTTTGTCCGCCCTGGTCGGTGGGACGATGGCGGTGACGAGCACCGACTGCCCGGGCTGGAGCTGTTCGACGGTGAGCGTCTCGCTCACCCGGCCGAAGGCCCGCCGCAGGAGCCTGCCGGCCACCACCGCTCCTCCGAAGACCATCCAGAAGCGGTTCCCCTGCCGGAGCCCCCGCTCCACGAACAGGAACCGGGCCCGGCGGGCGTAGTAGGCGCGCAACGAGCCCACCTAGAACCGCCTGACCTCGACGATGGTCGTCTTGCGCCTCCCCCGACGCTGCCCGAGCAGGAACGCCACCAGCAGCAGCGCCACGCCCCCGGCGATGGCCACCGTCCTGGCCCGGCTCTTGGCCTCGGTGGCCCGGTGCTGGAGGTCGCCTTCGAGGGCGCGGAAGCGGGCCTCGAGGTCGGCCTTGGTCAGTCGGGTCGCCTGCTGCCTCGCGGCGCTCATCGCTTCCCCCGCGCCACCATCCGGTCGGTCTTGCCGATCCTGCTCGCCACGATCGCGATCACGATGCCGTAGGCCACCAGCACGATCAGGTACGGCACCCATGACCAGTTGCCGGTGAAGGTCGTCCCGGTCTCGTTCTGGAGCACCCGCAGCAGCGCCACCCCGCACAGCACCCCGCCGATGCCGAGCAGCACGGTGCCGCCCAGCCCGAACACCAGGTACCGGCCGACCCCCTTGAGCGGGTCCACCACCTCCTGCTTGGCATAGGCCTTGACCGTGTCGACGATGTCGGTGGCCCGCTGGCTGAAGCCCGCATCCGTGCTCGGTGCCGTCACGGCGCCGATCTTGGCACAGGGACCGCCGCCGGGCCGGCGATCCGCCGGTCGGTGCCCGGTCAGGACTCCGGAGGAGGCTCCTGGGCGAGCCGCATCGCCGCCACCTGCAGCTCGTCGTCGAGCAGCCGGCTCAGCAGGGCCAGGCGGCCGGCGGTGTCGGGGGTGGCGAGCAGGGCGTACTGGTCGGCCGGACCGAGCAGCGCCAGGGCGCTCGCCTGGTAGCTGCCGAGCACCGGGTCGTCGTCGGGAGCGAGCTGCTCGAGCTGGTCCAGGCCGAGGCACGGCTCGCCCAGCTCGGCCCGGGCGGCGTGGAGCCGGCGGAGCAGCGCGCGGGCGTCCCGGTAGGCCACGGTGAGCTCGTCGGCGCCGGCGCCACCGGGATCGTCGAAGTCCTCCACCTCGGCGCGAGGGTACGGGTCGTCGGGCAGCCACCGGGTCACCCGGATGCGACGGGTGCCCACGGTGCCCAGGGCGAAGCGGCCGTCGTCGGTCTGCGCCGCCTCGACGATGCGGGCCACGACCCCCACCGGCAGCCGCACGTCGCCACCACCAACCTCACTGCCCCGCTCGATGAGGACCACCCCGAACTCGGGTTCCCCGTCGAGGCAGTGCCGGACCAGGGCCCGGTACCGGGGCTCGAAGACGTGCAGCGGGAGGTAGAGGCTCGGGAACAGCACCGATCCGAGCGGGAACATCGGGAGCGGGGCGGTGCCGGTCACCGCGGGCACGCTACCGCCGCATCCCACGCCCGCTCACGAGCCGACGGGCCCGACGGCGGCCGGGTCGGGACCGGATGGCGGGTCGACGAGGACCTCGAGGAGCGGTCGCCACAGCGCCTCGGACCGCTCCGCCCCCGGACCGTTGACGAACACCGCGAGGGTGAAGCGGCGCCCGTCGGTGGCCTCGACGATCCCGGCCAGGGTGAGCACCTCCCTGATGCTGCCGGTCTTGCCCCGGAACCGTCCGACCACCGGCGAGCCGGGGAACCGGTCGGCGAGCGTGCCGGTCCGGCCCGCGACCGCGAGCCCCTCGACGACCGGCGACGACGGACCGGCCGCATCGAGCAGGGCGACCTGTGCCCGGCAGGTGAGCCGGTTCGAGGGATCCAGGCCGGAACCGTCCACGACGTCCACGCCGGCCATCGGCACCCCGGCGGCGGCCACGGTCGCCTCGACGGCAGCCACCCCGTCAGCGGTGGTGCCCGCCCCGGCGGTCGCCACGGCGAGCTCCTTGACCAGCAACTCGGCGGTGGTGTTGTCGCTCTCGGTGAGCGCCTCGCGCACCACCTCGGTGAGCGGCGGGCCCTGCGCCTCGGCGAGGACGACGGCTCCGGCCGGGGCGGGCCCGGTGGCCGGAGCGCCGAGCACCTCCACGCCACGGGCGCGCAGCAGGCCGGTGAACGCCGAGG
>FWPV01009379.1_pt1 | contig 16559 bp, 13 predicted proteins | sample 2228371 | NCBI WGS metagenome assembly FWPV01 (sample SAMEA103939776, study PRJEB20133) | metagenome | reverse complement strand
CGCGGCGACCGCCGGCGCGCTCAGCCGCACGCCGCGGCTGGCGGCGGCGGCGGGCCTGCTTTGCCTCGGCGGAATGGCGGCGGCGCCGGATGTAGCGATTTCTCCCTACAAGGACCTGGCCCGCGCCCTCGATCTGCCCGGGGCGGCGGCCACCGCCCCCGTCCCCAGCGCCCACGGCGAGGTGCGCACGGTCGCGTCCCCGGCGCTGCGCCACGCGCCGGCGCTCAGCCTTGCCTTCCGGGGCGAGCCGCCGCGCGGCGCGGCGGTCTTCGTCAACGGCCACAGCTACGGCGTGCTGTTGCCGCCGGCCGCGGCCGGCGAGCCGCACATTCTCGACGCGACCCCGCGCGGCCTGCCCTACGCGCTCGGGACGCCGGGATCGGTGCTGGTGCTCGGGGCCGCGGCCGGGGGCGACGTCGGCCACGCCCAAGCCCACGGGGTGCCGCGCGTCACCGCCGTCGAGCCCCACCCGGTGGTGCGGCGCATGGCGGCGGCCAACGCCGCCAAGGCGGACAGTCCCAGCCGGATCCGCTGGACCGGCGGCACGCCGCGCGCGTTCCTGTCGCGGGCGCCGGACCCGGCGGATGCGGGCGGGTTCGACCTCATCGTGCTGCCCGCCGTCGGCGAATTCGGCGGCGACGCGGGCCTGCGCGCCATCGAGGAGGATTTCCTTCTCACCACCGAGGGGCTCGCGCGCGTCTGGCAGCGGCTCGCCCCGGACGGCCTGCTGGGCGCCGCCGCATGGGTCGACTATCCGCCGCGCGCCGCCCTGCGGCTGGCGGCGCTGCTGGGCGCGCTGCTGCGCGCCGCGGGGGTCCATGCGGCCGGTGACCACCTCCTGGTGGCGCGCAACTGGGGAATGATCGCCTTTGTCGTGTCGCGCGCGCCGCTGAGCGACGCCCGGAAGGCCCGCGCGGCCGCCTACTGCGCGGAGATGGGGTTTGACCTCCTCGACCTGTCCGCTCCGACCGCCGCCGCCTTGCATGCGAGCGACGATCCGGCCCTGCTCGAGGGGCTGGCCGCCCTGTTCGCGGAAAACGCCCCCCGCGCACCGGACGCTTACCCGTTCGCCATCGACCCGCCCGGCGACGACCGCCCCTACTTCCGGCAGTTCCTGCGCCTGCGCGAGTGGCGCGCCTACCGGCGGCTGTTTCTGCAGAACGCCGCCCCGTTCCTCGAGATCGGCCTGCCGCTGCTGCTGCTGACTTTCGTCCAGATCGCGCTGCTGAGCCTGCCGCTGGTGTTGCTGCCGCTGCTGCGCCTGGGCCGCGCGGCCCGCGGGTTCGGGCGGCCGTCCGTGTATTTTCTGGGCGTCGGCTGCGGGTTCATGCTGTGGGAAATTGTATTGATCCAGCGCTACACATGGTACTGGGGCCTGCCGGTGGCGGCCGCCGCCGGGGTGATCTCCGTGCTGCTGCTCGGGATGGGGGTCGGCAGCCGGCTTTCCGCCCGCTGCGCCCGTCCGCGCGCCGCGGCGCGGGCCGCCACCGGCGCGCTGGCCGCTCTGCTGCTGCTGTACGCCCTGCTGCTTCCATGGGTGCTCGAGGCCACCCTCGGGATGGCGGGGACGGCCCGCGCGGTGCTTGGCGTGCTGCTGCTGCTGCCGCCGGCGCTGCTCATGGGGATGCCGTTCCCGCTGGGGCTGCGCTGGGTCGAGGAGCCCACCCGCGCGCGCATCGCATGGGCGTGGGGGCTCGACGGCTACGCCTCGGTGATCAGCGCCACCGGCGCCGTCCTGCTCTCGGTGCTGTTCGGATTCACCGTTCCCATGCTGCTCGCCGCCTTCGCCTATTGCCTCGCGGCGCTGGCAGCCTACGCTGCACGCCCATGCCGCTGATGGACCCCGAATTCATGGAGCTGACCAAGGGTCTCGACGTCGAGGCATTCCGGGCCGAGGACGCGCTGTGCGGCGCGCCCGGCGAGGATTCAGCCCGCCAGCGGGTGGCGCCAGCGCAGCCCGGGGAAACGGGCAAAATCCGCGTCGGTGGAAATCCACTCGCAATCGTACTCGATGGCGAGCGCGGCATGCCAGGCATCCGCAACCAACTTGCCGCACGCCGGCACAGCTTGGCAGAGGTCGCGGAAAATCATCCAGTTGCGGCTGCCGGGGCGCAGCAGGCAGGCGTTGGGGCGGGCAATCAGATTGTCACAGAATCGCAGGGCCAGCCCGATCGGCGTCGGGTCTCGGAAAATCCGGGGATTGGTGACCACCCGCACAAATCCGGTGAGGACACTTTCGGAAAGTCCAAAGGCCTCCGGACGCGTTGCCAAATCTTTCAGCCAAGCCGCGTAAGCTGCATGATCGGCGCCGGCATCCTTGCGGTGCGCATAGACCAGCACGTTGATGTCGCACAGCTTCATCGCCGGTATGTCCCCTCGTCCTCGGCCGCCAGCAGTTCACTGGTCCGGTTCAGATCGATCCCGGGGAAGGTTCCGGAATCGCCGTAGGTCACCAGCTCGAAGGGAACCGTGCCGGTGGGTTTTTCGGCCTGCAAGGCCGCACGGCCCGCCTCCGCCAAAAAGGCGCTCAGGCTCTGCCCCTTGGCGCGCGCCCGCGCCCGCAGTTGGGCCGCCAATTCGTCGTCCAGTAATATTGTAGTTCGCATTTGTCATATCGTATTACAAATCACCCAAGCCCCTGTCAAACCGGAATATTTGGGGTTTTCCGCCACTTTGGGTGGGCATGGCCATGCAAGCGGGGCCCATGCCCTTTCGACGGGAGGGCTGTGAGCTTGCCCCGGAGCGAAGCGGCCGCATGGTGGAAAGTGCATGAAATGGTCCATCCGCATCGGCCGGCTGTTCGGGATCGAGGTCTACCTGCACTTCACTTTCCTGCTGCTGCTGGCGTTTCTCGGGCTGATGTTCTGGAAGGCGACGCAGGACGCGCTGGCGGCGCTGCGGGGGGTCGCGTTCCTGGTCTCCCTGTTCGGTTGCGTGGTGCTGCACGAGCTCGGCCACGCGCTGGCGGCGCGCCGGTTCGGTATCCGCACGCGCGACATCACGCTGCTGCCGATCGGCGGGGTGGCCCGGTTGGAGCGCATGCCGGAAAAGCCGCTGCAGGAGCTGTGGGTGGCGCTGGCCGGCCCGGCGGTCAACGTGGTCATCGCCGGCCTGCTGTTTGGCTGGCTGGCGCTCACCGAAGGGTTTGTGCCGGTGGAGCAATTGAGCGTCACCAGCGGCCCGCTGCTGCAGCACCTGATGGTGGTCAACCTGACGCTGGTGGTGTTCAATTTGTTGCCGGCGTTTCCGATGGACGGGGGTCGGGTATTGCGGGCGTTGCTGAGCACCTTCATGGAACGGCCGCGGGCCACCGCCATCGCCGCCAACATCGGGCAGGCGATGGCCATTCTGTTCGGCATCGTCGGCTTCCTTTACAACCCGTTCCTGGTCTTCATTGCCATTTTCGTGTTTCTCGGCGCGCAGGCCGAGGCGAGCATGGTGCAGATGCAGTCGGCGCTGCGCGGCCTGCGGGTGCACGACGCCATGCTGACGCGCTTCCGGACGCTGGCCCCGGACGACCCCCTCAGCAAGGCGGTCGATGAGCTGCTGGCCGGATCGCAGCAGGACTTCCCGGTTGTGGTGGACGGCCGCCCCATCGGCATCCTCCGCCGCAATGACCTGGTGAAAGCCTTGTCCGCCGGTCCGCGGCTGCTGACGGTCGGCGAGGCCATGTGCCGCGACTGCGCCGCGGTGGAGGAGGACGCGCCGCTGCGCCGCACCGTCGAGTCGATGCAGGAGCGTCAGTGCGCCACTCTGCCGGTGGCGCGGGATGGGCTTTTGGTCGGGTTGTTGACGCTGGAAAATGTCGCCGAGCGGATCATGATCCAAGAGGCCCTACACGAGACCGGGCGCCACCGCTGGCCGGGCTGATGCCGGCTCTGCTTGGTCGGGTGGGTGGCAGGGGCAAGCCCGAGCGTGAAGGCTTGGCGGGGAAGGCGCGTGGCGCCGCCGCGCGGGTAACCGCGGGTGATCCCGGCGAGCGGCAGCGAGCCGGGGAGCCCACGGAATCCCGGGCAAACAGGGGTGAGCCGCGGCAGCGGCGGCGCGCCTACATGCGGCGATACAGCGCGCGCGCGCGTTCGCGGGTCATGTGTTGGCGCCACTCCTTGCCGAGGGCGTTCTCCCACAGCGGGGCGAGGCTGAGGGCGACGTCGATCATCTTCTCCATGCCGGCGTCATCAACCTGAGCGGTGACGCCGCGCGGCAGCTCGATGCGGTGGCGCTGCAGCATGCCGCGGAACTCGGCGACGTATTCCGGGTAGTAATCCTCGAGCTGGTCGAACACAATGCAGTTGCCGATGCCGTGGCGGACCCCCAGCAGGTAGGACAAACCGTACGAGAGGGCATGACAGATGCCGACCTGGGAGTAGGCGATGCTCAAGCCGCCGAAATAGGAAGCCATGATCAGCTTCTCGTCGGCCTCCGGGTCGTCCCGCACGAACACATCGCGGCACAGCTCGAGCGACTTCTCGGCATAGGCCCGGGCGAAGGCGTTCATGAAGGTGCCGCTGAGCGCCTCGGCATTGTGGATGTAGCAGTCCATGCCGGTGTAGAACCACTGGTCGCGCGGCACGCCCTCGAGCAGGTCCGCGTCGAGCACGATCTGGTCGAAGGGGGTGAAGTCGGAGTTGATGCCGAGTTTGCGCACCGGGCCGGTCAGCACGGCGGTGCGCGAGACCTCGGCGCCGGTGCCCGCAAGGGTGGGAACGCCGACATGGTAAACGCCGGGGTGCCGCACCAGGTCCCAGCCCTGGTAATCGGCCGCCGAGCCGGGATTGGTCAGCATCAGGGAGACGGCCTTGGCAAGGTCGAGGATGCTGCCCCCGCCGATGCCGACGACCACCGCCGGCAGCCGTCCGGAGTAGTCACGAATCCGCGACACCAGCGCGTCCACCTGGCCGGTTTTCGGCTCGGTGTCGACGTTGACCAGGATCACCTGGTCGCCGTCGCGCGCGGGGACGCGCCGGAACAGCGGGCGCTGCTCGTGGACATCGTCCACGAGGAAGACGGCGTGGGCCGCGCCCTCGGCGCGCGGCTGGGCGAGCAGGTCGTCGAGCTGGTTGAAACTGCCGCGGCCGAAGACGACGCGCGGCACAATGCGAAGGTTCCTGTACATGCGGGTTGGTTGTCGTTAAGGATGGCGGCGCTTGGCGAGCGCCTCGGCAAACTCGGCCACATTTTCCGGGGTGTCGATCTCGATCAACGGCTCGGGCGTGACCCCGGCGGCGATGTGGTAGCCGTATTCCAGGGCGCGCAGCATTTCGAGCCGCTCGAGCCGCTCCAAGGGGCTGGGCGGCAGCGAGGCGAAGGCCGCGAGGAAGGCGGCCGTATAGGCGTACAGGCCGAGGTGGATGAGCACATCCTCGGGCCCCGCCAGCAGGGAGTCGTAGCGCCCCCCGGTGTCGCGGATGTAGGGGATGGGGGCGCGCGAAAAATACAGCGCCCGGCCATCGCGGGCGCGGACCATCTTGACATGGTTTGGATCAAGATAGTCGGCGGCGGCTTGCAGCGGCGCCCCGAGGGTGGCCATGTCGACACCGTCCTTCAGCAGGCTGTCGAGCATCCGAATCTGGGCGCCCGTGACCAGCGGCTCGTCCCCCTGCACGTTGATGACGCGCGCGGCGCCGATTTCGAGATTGGCGGCGGCGATGCGGTCGGTGCCGCTGGGGAGGTCCGGGTCGGTCAGCACCGCTTGAAAGCCCTCCGCCTCGAGCACTTCCTTGAGCCGGGGGCCGTCAACCGCGAAAAACAGCGGATACTCGGGCGCCTCGGCGCGGATGCGCCGGGCAGTCCAAAGGATCAGCGGCGCACCGTGCACCGGATGGAGCAGCTTCTGGGGAAACCGGCTGGAGCCGAGGCGGGCCGGAACAATGATGGCGGTCTTCATCGCGAGCGGGGCGGGAATTTCCATTTCACAGGCAGGAAGCCAGGGCGGCGCGCATCTTCGCGGCGCGCGCGCGGCAGTCCTGCTCGGTCCAGGAAAGCTTGATGAGCATCGACAGCGTGCGCGCCATGAGCGCGTCGGAGCGGGGCAGCCGCGGGCGGGTGAAGGCGGGGGGCGGGGACAGGTCCTGGATGTGCAGGCGGTTGGCGCTGGCGAAGGATTTGAAGTGATCCCATTTGCGGTGGTAGTGCCAATTGTTGGCATACCAGTGGAAGCAGCCGTCCACCCCGGCGGCGGCGAGGGCCTTGACCGCGGCGGCGGCGGCGGCCTCGTCCGGCAGGAAGAAGCTGAGGAAGGTGGCCGAGTCGCCCGCGGGGTCCGGGATCGCCCGGAACGCGAGCCGGTCAAGGGAGGCCAGTTCCTGCTTGAGGATGGCCTTGTAGTGGCGCTGCCGCGCGAGAATGGCGTCGAGCTTGCGCAATTGGGCCAGCCCCACGGCGGCGTGCAGTTCGCTGATGCGGAAGTTCAGGCCCATGATCGGGTGCCAGTCGGCGCCGCGGTCGGCGCCCAAGTGGTCGTGACCGTGGTCGGTGAAGGCCTGCACGCGTTGATAAAGCTCCGGGTCGCGGGTGACGACCGCCCCACCCTCGCCGCAGGTGATGGTCTTGACGTAGTCGAACGAGAAGCAGCCGGCGATGCCGAAGGTTCCCAGCGGCCGGCCGCGGAAGGAGGCGCCGACCGCTTGGGCCACGTCCTCGATCAGCAGCAGCCCGTGCTCGCAGCACAGCCGCTGGAGCTCGTCCACCCGCGCCATCGAGCCGCACATGTGCACCAGCAGCACCGCCTTGGTGCGGGGGGTGATCTGTTCCCGGACGGAAGCGGGATCGAGATTGAGGGTCTCGTCAATCTCGGCAAACACCGGCACGGCGCCGGCGTAGAGGACGGCCTCGACATCGGCGACAAAAGTGAAGGGTGGGAGGATCACCTCGTCCCCGGCGCCCACGCCCGCGCACACCAGCGCCGTGTAGACGGCCGCCGTCCCGCTGGAACACACGTGCGCGTGCGGCACCCCGAGGCGCGCCGCCAACTGGGCCTCCAGCTCGCGCGCCTTCCAGTGGCCGTTGCGCGCGGCGTCGAAGCCGTAGCGCATCAGAACACCGCTGCCGAGCACGTCCATCACCTCCCGGCGCTCCTCTTCCCCAAACCACTCAAATCCCGGCATAGCGTGTCGTTCCTTGTGGGTTTCCGATCTTCAAGCCCTTCGGTTAGCAGCGCCCCGCCCATCGTTCCAGAAGAAAAGCTTGCCCCGTGATCGGGCAGGCGTCGGATCAGACCCGGTGAACATGGTCTTGCCCAGCGCGCTGCAGGCGTTCCGCTACCGCAACTACCGGCTGTTTTTCGCCGGCCAATCGGTGGCGATCACCGGCGGGTGGATGACGCTGGCGGCGCTGGGCTGGCTGCTGTTCCGCCTGACCGGCGACCCGTTCATGCTCGGGTTGATGGGCTTTTTCCTGCACGCCCCGACCTTTCTGATCGCGCCGCTTGGGGGCGTGCTGGTGGACCGGGTCAGCCGGCGCGCCGTGATCGTGTGCGCCCAGGCGGTCGACTGCGTCACGGTCTCCCTCCTTGCCGGGCTCACGCTCGGCGGGCTGGTGGAGGTCTGGCAGGTGCTGGCGCTGTGCGGACTGATGGGAATCACCAAAGGGTTCGAGATGCCGGCGCGTCTGGCGCTGGTGGTGGACATCGTCGATGACCGCGCCCATCTGGCCAGCGCGGTCGCCCTCAACTCGACGATCTTTCACGGCGCACGGCTGGTCGGCCCCATGCTGGCCGGGGGCCTGCTGATCCCGCTGGCCGGCGAGGGGGCCTGCTTCCTGGCGCACGCGGTCAGCTACCTCATCGCCATGCGCTGCTTCAGCGCGCTTCGGCCCCGGCCGGTGCAGCCGAACCCGGCCAAGGTCGCGGTCCTGCGGGAATTGAAGGAGGGCATCCGCTATGCGTTGGCCCACCCGCCGATCCGGGCCCTGATGGTGCTGACCCTCGCGTTTGTGTTGTTGGGACAGTCGTTCGGGACCCTGCTGCCGATTTTCGCCAAGGACATCCTCAAGGGCGACTCCGGCACCTACGGGCTGCTGCTGGCGGCCAGCGGGTTCGGGGCGGTGGCGGCGGCAATCCGCCTGGCCTCGCGCAAGTCCGTGCTCGGGCTCGGGCGGGTCATCTTCCGCAGCACGCTGCTGTTTGGCGCGGTGCTGGCGCTGTTCGCGCTGTCGCGCAGCCTCCCGGTATCGCTGCTGCTGCTGGTCGCGGCGGGCCTGGTCAGCATCAACGTCATGGTCGGCACCAACATCATCATCCAGACGCTGGTCGACGACCGGCTGCGCGGGCGGGTGATGAGCCTGCACGGGATGCTGTTCATGGGGGCGCTGCCGCTCGGGGCGTTGCTGCACGGCAAGGTGGCCGGGCTGTTCGGCGCGACGGTGGCCGTGCTGGTCGGCGCGACGGGATGCGTGCTCGCGGGCATCGCGTTCCGCATCCAACTGCCGTCGCTGCGCCGATACGCCCACCCCCTGTACGTCGAGCGGGGGATTCTTCCCGCCCAACCGGGGGCCGGCGGCGAGCCGGGGGGCGGAACCTTCTGAAAGAGGCGCACTCCGAGGTTGTTTCCGCGCGCGCAATCCTGTTAGGCAGGCGCCATGAAAATCTGCGCCCTTGGCATACCCGGGCTGGCGCCCGGCCGCCATCTGCTCCGCGATCCGCGGCTGGACCGGACCCACCAGCTGGTCAAGGCTGACAAAAAGACCTACGCGGCGGTCGAGGTCGTCGCCGAGGCCGCCATGGCCGAAGCCGACGTCATCGTCGCCGCCCCGGAGCGCGTGCTGGAGCTGATCCTTGCGGACGTCGAGTTTGTCGAGACCCGGCTGAGCCGCGAGCCCGCCGCGCCGGAGCGCGCGGTGCTGGAAAAAATCCTGCCGCGGCTCGAAGCCGAGGAGCCCGTGTTCCGCATGGGCCTGTCGCCGGAGGAACGCGCGGCCATCGACATGCACGCGCTGCGCACGGCCAACCCGCTGGTCGTGGCGAGCGGGGAGGAAATGGCCGACCCCGCCGCGTTGCTGTTGCGCGCGTTCGGTGAAAGCGGCCACATCGTGTTCCTCACCGTCGGCGGCAAGGAGAACCGCGCCTGGCCGCTGCGCGCCGGCAGCACCGCCTGGGAGGCCGCCGGCTGCATCCACTCCGACATCCAGAAGGGCTTTATCCGCGCCGAGGTCATCAGCTTCGCCGATTTCCTCGCCGCCGGCGGCGAGACCGAGGCCAAGCGGGCCGGCAAGCTGCGCCTCGAAAACCGCGCCTATGTCGTCCAGGACTGCGACCTGATCAACTTCCGCTTCAGCAAGTGAGGCATCGCGGCATCCGCCATTTCCCGCGAGATGGCGGAGGGCCAAGCGTATCAGCCGGGGTGCTTGACGGCGTCGGAATGGCGGACGTCGGTGCCGGTGAACAGGAAGACGATCTCCTCGGCGATGTTGGCGGCATGGTCCCCGACCCGCTCCAGGGACTTGGAGACGAACATCAGCTCCATGCAGACCGGCGCGCGGTCGGGCCGGGCCTCGATGCCGGCAATGAAATGCGCCTCGTTGGCGCGGTGCAGGCCGTCGATTTCCCGGTCCCGGGGCGGGATGGCCAGGGCGCGCTCGGCGGACCCGGCCAGCAGGCTGTCGATGGCCTCGCGGGTGTTGGCAAGGGCCAGCTCGGCCATGCGCGGGATGGCATGCAGATCGAGGGGAGGTGTCGCTTGTCCGGCCAGGCGCAGGGTCCGCTTGGCGATGCTGCAAGCCTCGTCACCGATGCGCTCCAAGTCGTGGCTGGCCTTCATGGCCATGGTGAGCAGGCGCACGTCGCCGGCCACGGGCGAGCGGAGCGTCAGATAACGGCTCGCCTCGGCGTCGATCTTGACCTCGAGCTCGTCGAGGGCGTCGTCCTGGGCGCGCACGGCGCGGGCCTTGTCCACATCGAGTTGGCGCAGGGCCTCGACGGAGGCGGCGAGCTGGCTCATGGCGGTTTCGGCCATCAGCAGGAAATGGCCCCGGAGCTCGTCGAGCTCCTTCATGTAGAAGCGGTGCATGGGACGGAATGGTTGGGTTGGCGGAGCAAGGCCAGCGGCCGGGGCGGAAGCGGTCCGCTCAGCCGAAGCGGCCGGAGACGTAGGCTTCCGTCTGGGGATGGCGGGGATTCATGAAGATGGTCTCGGTGGTGTCGTACTCGATCAGCTTGCCCAGGTAGAAGAAGGCGGTGCGGTCGGAGACCCGGGCGGCCTGCTGCATGTTGTGCGTCACGATCACGATGGTGTAGTCCTTTTTCAATTCATGGATCAAGTCCTCGATCTTGCCGGTGGCGATCGGATCGAGGGCCGAGCACGGCTCGTCCATCAGGATGATCTCGGGCCGGTTGGCGATGGCCCGCGCGATGCAGAGGCGCTGCATCTGGCCCCCCGAAAGGCTGAAGGCGCTCTCGTGCAGGCGGTCCTTCACCTCGTCCCAAAGGGCGGCCGCCCGAAGGCTGCGCTCGACCGTCTCGTCCAGCTCGGACTTCCGGTTCCGGCCGGCCACGCGCAGGCTGTAGACGATGTTCTCGTAAATCGATTTCGGGAAGGGGTTGCTTTTCTGGAACACCATGCCGATGCGCTTGCGCAGGGAGATGACCTCCAAGGTCGGGTCATAGATGCTGCGGCCGGCGATGCAGATGTCCCCCTCATGGCGGATGCCGTCGATCAGGTCGTTCATCCGGTTGAAATTGCGCAACAGGGTGGACTTGCCGCAGCCGGACGGGCCGATGAAAGCGGTGACCTGCCGCTCCGGGATGTCCATGTTCAGATCGAACAGGACCTGGGTGGTCCTGTTGTAGAAAAAGTTGTAGCCGCGCACGGAGATGTAGTCGGGCCGCAGGGCGGCGGCGGGCGCGGGGCCGGCGGCGTGGGCGGCGACGGACGGGACCGGCTGGCTCCTGGGGGGTGTGGCGGAAGGTATGGCGTAGGCGTGGGTCATGGAATGGCGGGCGTTGGACGGGTCAGAACGCGCTGGAAAGGTATTTCTTGCGGAGATGGTTGCGGATGAGGATCGCGCCCAAATTGAGCACCACAACCAGCAGGATCAGCACCAGCGTGGTGGCGAAAACCATCGGTTTGGCGGCCTCCGAGTCGGGCGACTGGAACCCGAGGTCGTAGATGTGGAACCCGAGGTGCATGAATTTGCGCTCGAGGTGGATGTACGGGAAGAGGGAGTCCACCGGCAAGTTCGGGGCGAGCGCGACCACGCCGACCAGCATGAGCGGCGCCACCTCGCCGGCGCCGCGCGCCATGGCAAGGATCAGGCCGGTGAGGATGCCCGGGGCGGAGGCCGGCAGGACCAGGTTCTGGATGGTCTGCCACTTGGAGGCGCCGCAGGCCAGGCTGCCCTCGCGGATGCCGCGCGAGACCGCGGCGATCGCCTCCTCGGTCGCGACGATGACCACCGGCACGGTCATCAGCGCCAAGGTCAGCGAGGCCCACAGCACGCCGCCGGTACCGAAGGTCGGCGTGCCCAACTCGACGCCGCGCGGGTAAAACGCCCGGTCGATCGCCCCCCCCACGAAATACACGAAGAATCCGAGGCCGAAGATGCCGAAGACAATCGAGGGCACACCGGCGAGGTTGTTGATCGCGATCCGCACGGCCCGCACCAGCGGGCCCTGCTTGGCATACTCGCGCAGGTAAATGGCGGCCAGGACCCCGAACGGGGTCACCGCGATGCTCATGATGAGGGTCATCACAAAGGTGCCGAAAATCGACGGAAAAATCCCCCCCTCGGTGTTGGCCTCGCGCGGATAGCCGCTGAGGAACTCCCAGATGGCGCGCAGGAACAAACCGGTCTTTTGGAGCAGACCGAGCTGGTTGGGCCAATAGGCGTGCACGATCTCGCCCAACGGCTGGGAGCGCGGCTCGCCGGTGGGCAGGCGGTAATGGAGGCGGTTTTCGTTCTGGCGCGCGCGCAGCGCGGCGGCCGCCGCGGCGACCGGCTCGAATTCGGCCCGGAGCTGACTCAGGCGGGCGCGCACCTTCTCGAGTTCGGCCTGCTGGGCCGGCGGCGGATCCTTGATCCGCAGGAGGAAGCGCTCCTCCAGCTCGAGCGCGCGCATCTGCTGGTTGATCCGGCCGAGCTGGCGGCGCTCCAGCCGGTTGATCTCGGCCCGGCGCGCGGCGACCTCGCGCTGCAGCCGTTCAAAGGTGTCGGCAAAGCGCGGGTGGCCGGCCGCAAGGCGCGTGCCGTCCGCCAACTCGAGTTCCATGGGAACCAGGATGGCGTCCCCCCACTCCATCCGCTCGGCGCGGACCAGCGCGTCCGGGTATTCGATGCGCTCGATGTCGCCCACCTTCAGAAACACGAAGGACTGGCCGTAAACGTCGCGGTTGCCGGTGAACAGCTGCTTTTCCCGCCGCACCCGGGGATCGGGGTGCTCAAGCTGCTCCGCCGTGAGGTCGCGCACGTCGATGGGTTTTTCCAGCCGGATAACGCCGGCGACGGTGCGACCGCCCCGGAAACGGCTGCCGGCATCCTCCTTCAGGGTGACCAGGGCCACCGGCTTGGGCCAGAACACGCTGATGCCGTTGCGCAGGATCAGCCCGAGCAGAAACAGGATCATCAGCAGCCCGACGGCCAGGCCCATGGCGGTGAGCCACACGAGCGGCTCGCCCATGGGGCGGACCGGCTTGGCGCTGTCGTCGCGGGAAGTCACGGCGGCCATGTTGCGGCAGGATTCACTCCACCGCGCGGTAGCGCTCGCGCAGGCGCTGGCGGAGAATTTCCGCGAGGGTGTTCACCAGGAAGGTCATCAGAAACAGGACCATCGCGCCAAGAAACAGCGTGCGGTAGAGCGTCCCCAGGTAGGGGGCTTCCGGCAGTTCCACCGCGATGTTGGCGGACAGCGTGCGCATGCCGCTGAACGGGTTGAAGTCCATCACCGGCACGTTGCCGGTGGCCATGACCACGATCATGGTCTCGCCCACGGCGCGCCCAAGGCCGATCATCAGGGCGGAAAAGATGCCGGCCGAGGCGGTCGGCACGACGATGCGGATGGCCGTCTGCCAGCGGCTGGCCCCGAGGGCAAGGGAACCGGAACGGAAGGCGTTGGGCACGTTGGAAAGCGCGTCCTCGGTGATGGTGAAGATGATCGGGATCACCGCGAACCCCATCACAAACCCGACCACGAAGGCGTTGCGCTGCTCGAACGACAGCCCGACCGCCTTGGGGTACCAGAGCCGGAAATCCGGCACCGCCAGCCCGGTGTTCGGGTCGGTGACCACGAAAAACAGGCGCTCGGTGACCGGCCCGAGGCGCCAGCCGACCCAGGCGAACAGCAGGATGACCGGGATCACCAGCAGGAACTCGTAGCCGGGCTTGACCGCCAGCCGCAGGCGGTTCGGCAGCCGGTTCCACAGCAGGCCGCTGCCAAGCGCGGCCAGCAGGGTGCCGAGCATGGCCAAAACCACGGACGGGACCGCGTTGCTGACGATGGGAGCCAGCCAGAGCGCGGCGATGAACCCAAGCACCACCGACGGCAGCGATGCCATGATTTCCATGGTCGGCTTGATGTGGCGCTTTAACCCGGGGGCAAGGAACTGCGAGGTGTACAGCGCTCCCAGCAGCGCGATCGGCACGGCGAAGACCATCGCGTAGAAGGTCCCTTTCAGCGTCCCGATGATCAACGGAACCAGCGACAGCTTGCGCTCGAAGTCGTCCCGGCCGCCGGTCGATTGCCACTCGAAGGAAGGGGCGGCCTGCCCTTCGTACTGGATGCGTCCGAAATAGGATTTCCAGCCGGCGACGGGGTGACGGTCAACCAGCTTGTAATAGTGCAGCCGGCCGTCGTCGCCAAGAAAGGCGAGGCGATCATAGCGGGGACCGATTTCGGCGGCACGCGGCGCAAAGGGCAGCTCGCCTTCCCAACGGATCGTCTCGGTGGTCATGTAGCGCAGCGAGGCGAAGCGGCCCGTGCCGGTCAGGAAAGCCTTGTTGCGCAGGCTCAGGGAATAGAACTCCGCTCCTCCCGCCAGGGTGGGGAATGTCTTGGTGTGGCCGTAGCGGCGACGGTCCGACTCAGGATCGCGGAACAGGCTCCACACCCGCATCTGCCCGCTTGGGCTGCTGAACATGATCGAGACGTCGCCCAGAATGAAGTCCATGCGCGCGATGCGGGCATCGGGCAGGTCCGCGAACGGCCGGAACTGCTGGCGCAGGTAAAATTGGCCGCGGTCGAAAAAGAGATACAAAACCGTGCCGTCGCGGGTGCCCACGATGACCGAGTCGGCCTCCCACGGAACCAGCAGAAACTCCGGCTCATGGCCGGCAATCAGCCCGGTGAGGTCGTAGTCGCGGTCCACCTCGGGGGCGCCCACCCCGAAGAGCGTGCGCTTTTGGCGCAAGGTGACGGCATGCAACTGCGGGACGCCGTCCAGCCGCTGGACCGCGGCGGCCAGCTTGCGCGTGCCCGAGTCGCCGTAGTCGAGCAGCTCGAGCGGCACGCCCGGCGGGCCGAGCGGCAGAAACGGCAGCGTCTCCAAATCGGCGACCACCTCGCGGTCCTCGCGCCCGGCCGGATAAGTCGGGCGATAGCGGATGCCCACGACCGAGAAGCGCCCGTCCGTGGTGCCCAACAGCAGGTGATAGGCCCGCTGCCGGTAGCGGATGACGGATAACTCGGCGTCCCGCGGCTTGCCGTAATCCCGGGTGAGCCAGCCGCGATGGTGGGGATTGTCGGATTCCCGGGTGTCGTAAAACCGCAGCGTGCCGTCGCGGGACATGAAGAAGGGCAGTTCCCCGTACTCATCGAGCCCGAAGGCGGCGAAGTCCGCATCAGGCAGCTCGAAGCTGCGGTCGGGACTGACGGAGGCCCCCGCGAACAGGGGCCAAATCTGGATCAAAATGAAGACAAAGATAAGGGAGACCGCAAGGATGATGCCGAGGCCACCCACCTTGATGAAGTGGTTCATGAAGCGGTCGAACAACAGCGTGGGCCGGGCCACGCGGAACCGCTCGGGCATCTCTGGGTAAGCTTGGGCGCTCATCCTTTCAAGGCGCAAGGGACGGGGTGAAAGGGCACCCCGCCCCCATGGGCTGGTTGGTCTCGGATTAGGTGGCTGGTGCGCTTATTCTATTCAAGCGCTTTCAGCGTCGCTTCCACCTGGACCAGCGGCAGGGGGAAGAACCCGTCGCGCACCACAATCTCCTGGCCCTGCCGGCTGTTGATGAAGCGGATGAACTCATGGGTCAGCCGGTCCATCGGCTCGCGCGGGTTCTTGTTGACGTAAATGTACAGGAAGCGCGCCAGCGGATAATCGCCACTCAGGCAGTTCTCGGGGGTCGGCGCGACCAGTTTGCCGCCATGCTGTTGGGCCACGGGGATGGCACGCACCCCCGAAGTGGCGTAGCCGATGCCCGAATAGCCGATGCCAAACCGGTCGGCGGTGAGGGATTGGATCACCGTGGAGGAGCCGGGCTGTTCTTGGTAGCGCTCGCCGTGGAAGTCGCCGCCGCCCAGCGCCACGTTTTTGAAAAACCCGTAGGTGCCGCTCACGGAGTTGCGGCCGTAGAGCGAGATCGGGCGGTTGGCCCAGTCGCCGGTCAGGCCAACCTCACCCCAGGTGCGGATCGGCGTATGGCCCAGTCGGTACGTGCTCGAGAAGATCGCGTCGATTTGCGGCAGCGACAGGCCCTCGATCGGGTTTTCGCGGTTGACGAAAACCGCCAGCGCGTCGATCGCCACGCGGATTTCCGTGGGTCGGTACCCGTAGCGCTGCTCGAAGCGGTCCATCTCGGCCCCGGTCATTTCCCGGCTCATGGGCCCAAGCTGGGCGGTGCCGTCGATCAGCGCGGCGGGGGCGGTGGAAGAGCCGGCCCCCTGCACCTGGATGTTCACGTTCGGGTAAATCTGCCGAAAGCCCTCCGCCCACATGAGCATCAGGTTGTTGAGGGTGTCCGAGCCGATCGAGTTGAGGTTGCCGGAGATACCGGGAACCCGCGTGTACTCGGGCAGATTCGGGTCCACCTGGAGCTGGGCGGAAACGGTTGCGGCCGCCAGGGCGGCAAACGCGGTGAGATGCATGTGCTTGTTCATGGTATTATTCGGTTTTCGGTTGGTCGATACGGTTTGGTTCGCAATACGAGTTCCCTAAATCGCCACCTGCGCGGCCATGCGCGAGCAGAAACTGCCGGCGGTGCCATGCCAGCGGTTGCACCAGACCAAGGATGCCGCCGGCATGCATTTTTCCGGGCGGGCGATGGGCGTTTGGGCGGAACCGTACATCACGCGCGCGGCTGGATTTCCCGCACCGGCGAAACCTTCACCCGGGCCGGCGCCGCTCACGATGCCGCCACCCCGGCCGGCAACACCGTGCGGATTCCTCGGTTGGTCACTCGGTTGGTCATCATGGCGGCCTCAATCCTTTGCTCGTGAGTTGATTTGGCTGCAGGGACGTGTTCCAGAGTGCCAAGTGGTTAAGGCCCCCCGAAAGACCCGCAACTTCTAGGGCCCCATTTCGGACATCCCGTGACGGTTGCGTTACGATTCAGTGAATTTCCGTGAATTTCCGCGGGCGGGCGGGGTGTGGCGGTGGTGGATGGGGGGGACAGGTGGGACGGTGGGGACG
>FWPV01009377.1_pt1 | contig 16564 bp, 13 predicted proteins | sample 2228371 | NCBI WGS metagenome assembly FWPV01 (sample SAMEA103939776, study PRJEB20133) | metagenome | reverse complement strand
TGGCTGCGTTCAGGAGCTGGTTGAAATGGGTGACAATCGGCGCCGACGTCGGGTTTTGGCGGAAAACGAAGGGGCGATCGTAGTGCGCGCGCGCAAGGTTCAGCACTGCATCGCCATTACAGCCATTATCGGAGACGATCAGTTCGATTGCCGGATAATCCTGGGCGGCTACCGACCGAATCGCCTGCGCCACGTAGGTCAGTCGTTTGTAAACCGGAATCGCTATCGTCACTGAAGCAGGCATACATCCCTCACTCTGTCTGCGACTGACTAAGACCGACCTCAGTCGTTCGTTCGCGCGCGATCCGCGCTGGCGCGCCGACGGCAATCACACCGGCAGGCAGGCTGCGGGTGACGACGCTGCCTGCGCCGACCACAGTGCCGGCGCCAATGGTCACGCCCGATAACACGATCACGCCGTAGCCGAGCCAGACATCATCTTCGAGCACGATCGGGCCTTTGCTGGTGAGCGGTTGGCGACCGATCAGTTGTCCGGCAGCAGTGCCATGATCGTAGGGATAGAAGGCGCACTGGGGCGCGATCTGGCAGCCGCGACCGATCACGATCTGCTCGAGATATGCCGACATCTGGCAACGCGGCTGAATACCGGTGCGCTCGCCAATGATCAGGCTGCCGCCGCGACCGCACTCGATGATTGTATCGCGGTGAATCTCGACATAATCGCCCAGCTCCACTCCGCGCCCATCCTGGCGGTGGTAGATTACCACACCGTCACCGATAAAGACATGACGCCCGCGCCGGATATGCTGACCATTCAGTTGCGCCGATGGCGCGATATATCCCTGCGGGTAGCGATGGGCCAGCGCGACCCGCGCTTTGTATGGCGCATACGGCAGACCGGCCAGCATCGTTGCCAGTTTGCCCCAACGGGTGGGGCCGGCCCATCGCATCCAGAGATCGGTCCACAATCGCGCGAGTTGTTGGCGCATACCGTCCTTCCTCAGGATCGATCGTCATACCCCGCGGCGATCATGCCGGCGCGGTGAAATTGCCAGAATAATTCCTCATCAGCAGGGGAAAATAGGTTACGCCAGTCGCCAGAACCGCCTTTGCGCACAAAGAACGGACTGTTCACACCATGCGCGGCTTGCTCTTTGGCTCGCATCTGATCGAATGATGATGCCGCCACTGCTGCTGCAACCTGTTCATCGCTCGCCTGGAGATCGCAGAAGGTGAGAATGCGGCGCAACTGACCGGCAGTATCGGCACAAAGATCTTCGTATTTCACTACCAACAACTCGCAGTTACTGTTGAGCCAGCCGAGCACGTGATCTGACCAGCGACCCCAATAAATGTCGCCCGTGATGATCTCGCTGAGCGTTACCGGTTGCGCGGAGCGTCTATGCTGCCAGTGATAGTATGATGTCATCGCATCGCGCCCGTCGCGGACGATATAGACAGCGCGCCGAAAAATCGGGCGATAATGAAAGTGGGTCTTCACAAAGCGCGGACGCCGCTGATTGAAAGGTGTGGATGGATCGGCGATATATTTTAGATCTCCCTTAATATGGCTATCAGGCACAAAGCGCCCAAACTCCTTCAGTTCGATCTCTTGACCAGCTAGCAGATTGGCCAGCAGAAAGCGCACCCACGTATTGCCCGATTTTGGGAACGACGCCAGATAATAGAAATCGGGTTGTGGCTTGAAGCCGAGATCGGCATACGGCCCTCTGATCAGACGGCGCAGCGTGCGCCGCACGCTGTGGAAAACGCTGGTCATCATCAACCCTCCAGAAAGCCCTTTTCTTCCAGGTAGCGAATAATCTTGCGCGCATTCTCTTCCGGCGTGACATCGGTTGTGGTGAGCGTCAGTTCCGGATTGACCGGCGGCTCATACGGATCATCAATGCCGGTGAAGCCGCGCAATTCACCTCGCCGCGCTTTGGCGTACAGGCCCTTGACATCACGCTGCTCGCACACTTCCAGCGGGGTATCGACAAATACCTCGATAAACTGATCGCTGCCGATCATCGCTCGACACTCGTTGCGCGCTGCCCGATAGGGGCTGACCGCAGCGCAGATCACGACACCGCCTGCCTTGACAACGGCGCTGGCGACAAAACCAATGCGCAGGATGTTGGTATCGCGATCTTCTCGTGAGAAACCCAGACCTTTTGACAGATGGGTGCGCACCACATCGCCATCGAGAACGGTTGGCGCGCGACCCCGTTCGAGCAGCAGAATGTTGAGGATGGCAGCTATGGTTGATTTACCAGCGCCGCTGAGACCGGTAAACCAGACACAAAACCCCTGGCGATAGCGCGGCGGGTACATCTGGCGCAGTATCTCGGCTATCTCCGGGCGGGTAAACCATTCAGGCAAGAGCCGACCCTTCGCCAGATACTCATCACGCACCTGCGTGCCTGAAATGCTGGCAATTTCCGCGCCGGGCGGCACTTCATCAACCGGCACGTACCGACCCTCGCGCTTGAGGTAGACCAGTTCGGTGAACGGAACCATCGTAACCCCGATCTCAGCGGCATGGCGCGCCAGCAACTCTTGCGCAGCGTAGGGGTCGTAAAATGGCTTTCTATGACTGTCGTTGCCGGGGCCGGCATGGTCACGGCCAACAATGAAATGATTCGCGCCGTAGTTGCGGCGAATAATCGCATGCCAGACCGCTTCACGTGGGCCGGCCATCCGCATCGCCAGCGGCAACAGACTAAGCAGGGTGCGGTTGGGATCGTAGTATTTTTCCACCAGCAACCGATAGCTGCGCACGCGGGTAAAATGATCAATATCGCCGGGTTTGGTCATCCCTACAACCGGATGAATCAGCAGACTGCCATCAATCTGCGCGGCGGCCCGCTTGGTCAATTCCTCGTGAATCCGGTGCATCGGATTGCGGGTCTGGAACGCCACCACATTGGATCGCCCCATCGCGCTCAGCAGTTGGCGCACTTCCGTCGGCGTGTGACGCAACTCGGTAAAGTCGTAATAGCGCGGCAAATTAAGCACGCGCAATCGTCCGGCGGCATAGTATTTTCCCCAGCGAGCCATCTCGGCTACCAGCGGATGGCGCGGATCGGTAGTGCCGAGCACGCACTGCGCCTCGTGTTCAGGGTTCCAGCGATAAATCTCGCTCAGCTCAAGAATTGCCAGCGGATTGTTATGCACATCCCGCAGCAGAATGCGGTTGCTGCCGAAATGGCTTTGCTCGACCGGCAAGGTGACCGGAATCGGCCAGGGCGTACCGTCGGCCAGCCGCATCTCTTCAAGTACGCGCTCGTAATCGGCTCGCCCCATAAATCCGGTGAGCGGTGAGAATCCGCCAGTGGCGAGCAGTTCCAGATCGCACAGACTGCGCATTGAAATCTGGATGGAGGGCAGACGGGATGCCTCATCGAGCAAGGCCAGCCGCTCATCGCCGGATACAGTCAGGTCGATCAGGCGTCCGCCATACGGTGCGATCAGAAGGGTATCGTTACGCATATGCTCACTTTCAATCAACAAGAAAAGGTTGTTGCTTTCCTCACAACGCAGGCCGAAACCACGGCACACGCACCGGCGCGCCGGTGCGCATGAGTTCCGGCACCGTGACAAAACGATAGGTTGACGCGAGGCGAGCGAAGAGAAGCGCTAACGCTGCTATGAGTTCGTCGCGAGGAATAGCGCGCGGATCGCGCGGATTGGCCAGTCGATCGTGCAGCAAGACGATGCTTCCCGGCCTGATCTGCTGTTCGAGCCGCGCCGCCAGGTGGGCTGCCGGTTGGGCTACCCAATCCTCGATGTGAAATGTCCAACCGACTACCTCATAGCCGCCGAGCAGCGCATCGATTCGCGAGCCATACGACTGGCCGCCATACGGCGGACGAAACAGGCGCGCGCCGTGGGGAGCTAACGCGCGCTGGGCTGCCCACAACTCGCGCCAGCGCCGCATTCGTGGCGTTTGTGGCATGCGGACGTGCGAAAAGGTGTGATTTCCAATCGCATGACCGGCAGCCGCTGCCTGCGCCACCAGATCGCGATGTTCGACCGCGTGGCATCCCAGCATGAAGAAGGTGGCGCGGGCTTGATACTGCGCGCATAATGCGAGTAGTTGCGGCGTATAGACCGGGTGCGGCCCATCGTCGAACGTCAGCGCTACCACTGGCTCGGTTGTCTCGACCCGCATCAGGGTGCCCAGCAGCCGACGCCCGAGCGGAGTTAGCCAGCGCCGGATCGAGCGGGGAAGGCGGTTAATGGCTGGTTGAAGGCGCTGCATTGTTCTCTGTTTCATCAGATCGCCAGCGGTGGGCAGCGGTGCTGAAGACTGCCCTGTAACAATCCGATCAGCCAGGCATTCATGCGTAGCCATTCTGCCAGTTGCTCGCGCTGGCGGATACGGGTCAGGCGGATCATCTGCCGCCACCAGCGTCGGAGGTATGAGCGCCAGAGAGCCGCCGGTCGGCGCGAGCGAATTTGTTGCTCACCGTAACGCATCGCCAATACGACATTGGCAATCGCCCGCTCGCGAGTCTGACGCCACATACCGCGCAGGGTGTCGCGATAACGCACATACACCAGCGCTTCCGGCACGAACGTGAGCGCGACCTGCGCCTGCAATTGAACGCGGAAGCAGAAGTCGGTATCTTCGAGGCGGAGCAGATGTTCATCAAAACCACCCACTTGCTCAAAGATTGATCGCGCAACCGCCATACCGCAGCCACCGGCGTGCGGCAAATACGGCGGATAGCTGATGCTCTGCAAACCATCGGCCTGCGGATTTCGTCGCGTCCGGCTCAACCACGACACCTGATTGAGATGATCGATATCAAAACGCGAGGCAACGAATGGATAGCGATCAAGCGCATTGCCAATGGCTGCCAGCCAGCCCGGCGCGACCACATCATCGGCGTCAACAAACGCCAGCGCGCTGCCGCGGGCATGGCGCGCGCCTTCATTGCGGGCAAAAGCTCCCCCACGGCGCGCGCTTGCGTCGATCACGCGCAGGCCTGGCAAACGATCCTGGAATGCAGCCGCCACCTGGCGCGAACGATCACGTGAGCCGTTATCGGCGACAATTACTTCCCAGGGTCGATCCCACTGCTGATCGGCCAGCGCTGCCAGTTGCTCGCCCAGAGTAGCTTCGGCGTTGTAGCAGGGAATGATGACACTAAGTCTCACTTCAGATTGCACAGCCGCTCCTCCTCGGTTGCCCATATCCTGCTACGCTCTTCTATAGCAGTGACGGGTGAATCGACAATGATTGCCCGCGCGATGAGAGTGCTACAATACTGTAATCTTCTCGCGCAGCGGCCCCTGGATGGCGCGCGTGGCATTGCGGGTGTCAACCACTGTCGGCGCTAAGCGGACAATCTGCTCGTAATCGAAGGCGCGGTGATTGGTAATAATCACCGCGCAATCGCACGCGCGCAGCAGATCGTCGCTGAGCGGAACAGTGCGCATGCGCCGGCCATCGTGGAACTCGAACTCGTCGACGTGCGGATCACATGGGATAACGGTCGCGCCGTCAGCCGTCAAGAGATCGTAGACTTTGAAGGCGGGTGACTCGCGAAAGTCATCGACATCGGGTTTGTAGGCAATGCCCAACAGCAGAATCGTGCTGCCGTTGAGCGCTTTGCGCATCCGGTTAAGCGCCCGGATCACCAGGTCATGCACATGCCGCGGCATCTGGGAGTTGATCTCGCCGGCCAGTTCGATAAACCGGGTGGTGAGATCATACGCCCGCGCCTTCCAGGTCAGGTAGAACGGATCAATCGGAATGCAGTGACCGCCCAGGCCGGGGCCGGGCGTAAATTTCATAAAGCCGTAGGGTTTGGTTGCCGCAGCTTCGATCACTTCCCAGACGTTGATCCCCATGCGGTCGCAGAGCAAAGCCAGCTCGTTGACCAGCGCAATGTTGACGGCGCGAAAGATGTTTTCAAACAGCTTGGTCAATTCAGCCACGTCGGGCGAACTAACCGGCACCACGCGACTGGTGATATAACCGTAGAAGGCGCTGGCCAGTTCGGTGCAGCGGATAGTCACTCCGCCCACGACTTTGGGAGTATTTTCGACGCTGAAGCCCTGGCTGCTGGTCTGGCCTGGATCAATCCGTTCCGGCGAGAAGGCGAGAAAAATCTCTTCGCCAACCCGCAAACCATTGCGCTCGATCTTGGGCATGATCAGCTCACGGGTTGTGCCGGGGTAGGTTGTGCTTTCCAGAATAACGAGCTGGCTGGGCCGAATGCTGGCGGCAATCTCCGCGCTGGCCGCTTCGATATAGCGCATATCCGGCTCGCGGGTGGCGTTGAGCGGCGTTGGCACACAGATGACAAGAACGTCACATTCGCGCAATCGGCGCATGTCGGTCGTCGCTTCGAGGCGTCCATTTGCGCGCAGCGCAGCCAGCGCCTCGCTCGATACATCACCGATGTAGCTTTGCCCCTCGTTGATTTGAGCGACGCGCGCCGAACTGACATCAAATCCGAGCACCGAAAAACCAACCCGACCGGCTCGCTCGGCCAGCGGCAGCCCAACATATCCCAGCCCAATCACGCCCACGCGGGCTTCGCGCCCATGAATGCGGTTCATCAATGTGTGGAACATACAGGCAATGATCTCCCTTGCTGTTAAGGGTCTGACTCACAGGTGGTCATTATAGTCGAAGCGTTTGTCCATAATGCCTGTGGCTGGCACTGCGATCGATGAGATGGACGGGCGAGCCAGAATAGGAAACCGCTACCGGCAATGATCGTTACGCTACTGGCAATCGCCATTGGGCCACCGAGCGGTTGCGGTGTGATCAGTGACGGTATTGCGCCAATCAGGAAAGGAGCTATGATCAGCAGCGGCAGCAACGGCCAGCGCGAACCCCGCCAGGGCAAACCGGCTATCGTCAGCGGTAGACTCAACACGACAGCCAGCGCAATTGACCACCAGCCTATCTGATAAGCTTGCACGGGCAGCCAGCGATTCATCAGCGCTTCTCCTGGCCCAAAGGCGTACCATTGCCGATGCGGTTGCCCATCAACAAACAGTCGCGCCACAGCGCCGTCGTAACTGAAGATGAGTTGATGCGGTGATGAATCGACAAAAACGTCGCTGAACACCAGCGCCGGGCGATCGTTGGCCGGTCTGGTAAGCGGAAGGCGCATACGCACCACGAGATCGGAGCCGGCCTGTATCAGGCTGATATTATGACCGTCGATTCCGCGACCATAATTCACGATGAACCCTTCTGTTGCGCGGGCTGGATCGCGCGGCGCTGCCTCTGCGATCAGGGTGAAGGCGCGGGTCTCGGCAATGGCGGCGCTGATTCCACGCAACGAGTCGCTGCTCATCAGCCAGCGTTGATACCCGACGCCGACTCCATCGGCAGTAAAGGCCGGTTTGCCCTGGGCGAGAAGGGGTTGCCCAAACCTGCCGCGCTCGAGTGGCGGGTTGCGGGTCAGATCGTAAGCGAACAGCGGGATCGTTGCCTGATCGGCGTTATACCGCACAAATGGCTGGTCATACAGACTCACCGCGCGCACATACCCCGGCCAGAATCGCCGACCATCACTGGCCGCGCCGATCTGCAACGTGTAATAGTCGCTCCAATTCGTTGGTAGGGTTGCTCGTTGCCAGCGAGCCAGCAGCCATCCTGCGCCTGCCAGCCAGAGCGCCAGTCCGAGCGTTGCGATAAGCGCGGGCGTGTGTCGCGCAACGTTCAGTGCCGCCATGCCAATCTGATCAACGATGGGCGCCAGCGGGCGCGCCAGCCGCCAGCTACCCAGACCAGCGCCCAGCGCATTGGCTAACACATCGATCAGCGCTGCTGATCGTTCGGGAATGCGCAGTTGTGCCAGCTCGATTCCTAACGAAATGCCGCCAGCTAATACCACCACCAGCAGCCACCGGTAACGTGACCTGATCGCCAGACCATCGAGCAGCCAGCGTAAACCGATCCCCAGCGGCGCGAATAACGCAATATTCAGGATCACGTCAAGACCATGACTCTTCCCGCGAATGAACTCCACGAATGCTCGTTCGGGCCATGGGGCGGCGAAGTTGAACGGATAGAGCGTCAAAGCGAGAGCGAGCGCCAGCGCAGGCAGGAGGCATGCCAGGCCGCGACGCCCGGCCTGATGACGCTCTGCTTTTTCAGCCGAGCGGTTCATACGTTGTTGTCCAGGGCAGCAGGGGCCGCACTACTCCCGCCAGGTTGCCGCCCCAATCGCCGCGCGCCGAGTCGCCATCGAGGCTGTCGATGATCTGGAAAGCAACGGCATCATGTTCATCAAACTGGCGTATGGGCGGGTCAAGGGTAATCAGCGCTGCTTCAACGTGCAACGAACCTTCCGCCAGAAAATTGCCGGGGATGGTGACCCGCGCGCAGTAGTGACCGGCTGGACGCGGTCGTTGCCGCCATTCCGAATCGAGGTCAAGGGTGGTGAAGACGGCCACGTTATCTTCGTTATACAGGCGAAAATGTGGCAGGAGCACATACCCGCCCTTCATCACCGTGAATTCCATTTCGAGCGTCACCGGCGCGCGAATGTCGATAGTGTCGCTTACCTCGCCATCAACGGCGCGCACGCGCACGGCGCGCAGACGCGCAATCTCACCACCGGGCGCGCTGGGGTGATCCGGCCAGATCCGCTCGGCAATCGAATGAACGCCCTTGCCCAAGTAGACCCCTACAACCTGTTGCGCTGGCCCATCAGCCACAATCTTGCCCTGGTTGAGCAGGATGGCGCGTTGACACATGCGCAGAATCGATTGCATACTGTGAGAAACGAACAGCACCGTGCGCCCCTGCTGACCAACGTCTTGCATTTTGTTGAGGCACTTCTTCTGAAAACGAGCGTCGCCAACTGCCAGCACTTCATCGACAATCAAGATTTCAGGTTCGAGATGCGCAGCCACGGCAAATGCCAGCCGTACATACATTCCCGATGAATAGAACTTGACTGGCGTGTCGATGAACTTCTCGACTTCGGCGAAATGGACGATCGCATCAAAGTTGCGATCGATTTCGCGCTTGCGCATTCCGAGAATCGCGCCGTTGAGATAGATGTTCTCGCGCCCAGTTAATTCGGGGTGAAAGCCGGTGCCCACTTCGAGCAATGAAGCCACGCGCCCGTAGAGTTCAGCTCGCCCGCGGGTTGGTTCGGTGATCCGCGAGAGCACTTTGAGCAGGGTGCTCTTGCCGGCGCCATTCCGGCCAATAATGCCCACGACTTCACCCGGTTGCACATCGAACGATACTCCATCAAGCGCCCAGAGTTCGGTCGTTTGCGCTGCGGCCCGGCGCTTGCGCAGGCGTTCGATAATGGCATCGCGTAGCGTCATATAGCCGCGAGCTGGTTGCTTCACGGCGCCGATCCGATACTGTTTGGCTAAATCGCGCGCTCGAATTGCGTAGTGCATAAGCTCAATTTAGATGATGTCGGCAAACTTGCGTTCCACCGTCTGAAAATAGATGAAGCCAGAGCAAAAGATGGCTAGCGCCATTGTGACGGAAATCAACATCAGCAGACTGGGCGGCTGCGTGCCGAGCAAAGCCCAGCGGAAGCCCTCGACGACGCTCACCATTGGATTGAGCGCATAGATCAGCCGCCAGTAGCCCTCGATAAGCTGGCTGGGATAGACGACGGGCGTAGCAAATAGCCAGAGCTGGATCAGAAACGGGGTGGCGTGGCGCACGTCGCGGTAGCGCGCATTGATCGCCGATAACCAGTAGCCAACGCCCAGCGCCGTCATCATCGCCAGCAGCAGGAAGAACGGCAAGAGCGCGATAGCTGGTGTCGGCAGCCACTGATACCACGCCATCAAACCGATGAGAATGAGGAACGAGAGACCAAAATCAACGACGCCGGCCAGCACACTGGCGGTTGGAATCGCCAGCCGAGGAAAATAGACTTTGCGCACAATATTGGCGCTTCCAACCAGACTATTCGCGGCCTGGTTTACAGTATTGGCAAAGAATTGCCATGGCAGCAAGGCGGCCAGATTGAAGAGCGGGTAGGGAATATTGCCAGTGTTGATTCCAGCCAGCCGACCGAAAATAATGCTGAAGACGACGAGTTGCAAGACGGGCTGAATGATGGCCCAACTTGCGCCGAGCAGAGTCTGCTTGTAACGCACTTTGACGTCGCGCCAGACCAGGAAAAACAGCAGTTCGCGATACAGCCAGAGATCACGCCAGTTGAGCTGCCGCCATCCCCGACGTGGTTCGATGATGATCGGTTTCGACAGGAAGGTTTGTTCAGCAACCGGCTTTGCCGTGCTGGCAATCGGTGTGGTGGGAGGTTCCAGTGTTGCCATGAGTCAGGTTTCGCCCTCTCTGCGCCAGTGCTACAATACATCACGAGAGCGATGTGAATCGGTTACAATGCAGACAGCGATGGATCACATCGACCGGTGCGCGACTTGCAAGTGTGCGTCTCCCCCTATTTAGCATAGTGTGTTTTCATCAGCAATGCAATTACAAAATGTCAATCAGGTTCCTGGTAGCTATCGTTTACAGTAACAGTGTGGATGGGCGTTAGAATCTGGTTACGATCTGCGCATGAGCGTATCGTCGGTTACTCACCGCGCGAAGTGACAAAACTGAAAGGTGGTTTCATGTATGGCCTACGCAGCTCTAATCGGCGCTGAAGTCAAGCGTCGCGAAGACCCGCGCCTGATCCGTGGCCAGGGGCAATACGTCAGTGATCTACGCCTGCCAGGCATGCTGCATGTAGCGATTGTCCGCAGTCCGTATGCTCATGCCCGCATTCTTTCAATTGACAAAGCCGCCGCTCTCGATCATCCAGATGTGGTGGCAGTGTATACCGGCGCCGATCTGCTCGATCTTTGCCAGCCCTTGCCGCTGGCCAGTTCGGGTGAAGGCAGCAGCGGATCGCAACGGTATACAGGTCGCGCGCGCTATGCGCTGGCAGTCGAGCGGGTGCGTCACGTGGGTGAAGCGGTTGCCGCGATTGTGGCCCGCACCCCGGCTGCTGCGCTCGATGTCGCCCTGGCCTTGCCGATCGAATGGGAGCCGCTGCCGGCAGTGATCGATCCACTGGCGGCGCTTGAACCCGATGCGCCGGTCATTTTTGCCGATCTGCCCGATAACGTCGATCACCGTCGGCGGCGCCAGAAAGGCGATATTGAGGCTGCGTTCGCCGCGGCTCATCGGATCATTCGCCAGCGCATGGTCAACCAGCGCCTGCTTGGCTTTCCAATGGAGGGACGCGCTGTCGTGGCTGCGCCCGATCCGACGAGCGATGGCGTTATCTTATGGACAAGCACGCAGACGCCGCATCAGATTCGGAGTGAGGTCGCCAAAGTGATCGGTCTGGCCGAAAATCAGGTGCGAGTGATTGCGCCTGATGTCGGCGGCGGGTTTGGCGTCAAAATTGGTATCTATCCCGAAGAGGCTCTGCTCGCTGCGCTGGCCCGCCAGCTCAATGCGCCGCTGCGCTGGATTGAGCATCGGCTGGAACATGTTCAGGCCACCACGCACGGTCGCGGCCAGATTTGCGATATCGAAGCCGCAGTTACTGCCGAGGGCGAGGTGACAGCGCTGCGCATGCGGATCGTGGCCGATCTCGGCGCGTATCCGCTTGCGCCCGGTTTGCCCGATCTGACAACCGCGATGGCCGTTGGTGTGTACAAGATTCCCACCATCGATCTCGAAGCGGTCTGCGTCTACACCAACACCACGCCGGTGGCAGCGTATCGCGGCGCTGGTCGGCCTGAGGCAGCCTATTACATCGAGCGGTTGATGGATCTGGTTGCCGCCGAGCTGGGGATCGATCCTGCCGAGGTGCGCCGCCGTAATTTCATTCCGCCTGACGCTTTCCCCTACAAGACGCCAACCGGTCTCACCTACGATAGCGGCGAGTATGACCGCGCGCTGACGAAAGCGCTCACGCTGGCTCGTTACGAACAGTTGCGCGCCGAGCAGGCTGCCCGGCGCGCTCGCGGTGACCGGATGCTGTTGGGTATCGGTATCGCCTGCTATGTCGAAATGTGCGGTTTTGGCCCTTACGAGAGCGCGCAGATCAAGGTCGAACCGAGTGGGACGGTCACTGTTACTACCGGGATTTCGCCGCATGGTCAGGGCACAGCAACGACCTTTGCTCAGATCGTGGCCGATCAGATCGGCGCTGACTTTGAGCGAATTATTGTCAGGCACAGCGATACCGCGATCACGCCGATGGGCATCGGCACGATGGGATCGCGTTCGCTGGCAGTTGGCGGCGCGGCGCTTGCGCGGGCCGCGACCAAAATCCGCGAGAAGGCGCGCCAGATTGCCGCGGCAATGCTTGAAGCCAGTGTTGCCGACATCGAGTTGCGCGAGGGACGCTATTGTGTCCGTGGCGTGCCCGATCGCGCCCTCACCCTGACCGAGATTGCCCGGCGCGCTTACAGCAGTAAGTTGCCCCCAGAGCTTGATCCGGGGCTGGAAGCGGTTGATTACTTCCGCCCCTCTGATTTGATTTATCCCTTCGGCGCCCACGTGGCAGTGGTGGAAGTTGATCGCGAGACGGGTCAGGTGCGCATCCGTGAATATTACTCGGTTGATGATTGTGGGCCGCGGATCAGCCCATTGATCGTGACCGGGCAGGTGCATGGCGGGCTGGCGCAGGGCATTGCTCAGGCTCTGCTCGAAGAGGTGGTCTACGATGCCAGCGGTCAGTTGCTCAGTGGCACCTTGATGGATTACGCGCTGCCGCGCGCTGATCTCTTTCCGCCTTTTACGGTTGACAAAACGGAAACCCCGACCCCGCTCAACCCGCTCGGCGTCAAGGGGATCGGCGAAGCGGCAACGATCGGCTCGACGCCGGCCATTGCCAACGCGGTGATCGATGCGCTGGCGCCGTTCGGTGTCCGTCATCTCGACATTCCGCTGCGTTCAGAGAAGGTCTGGCGAGCGATCGAGGGGTCTCTACGATAGTAACGTCAATCAGTGAGAGGGTTCTATGAGCGAGATGCTCCGCGAGTCGCCGTATCCGATGGTGAGTATTGCCGAAGCGACCGCTATGATCATGGCGCGCGCTCAGCCGCTCGATAGCGAAGAGATCGATGCCCTGACCGCCCTGGGGCGGGTGCTGGCCGCTGATGTCAGTTCGCCAGAAGATATTCCTGATGTGCCCAAGTCGGCGATGGACGGCTACGCGCTGCGCGCCGGCGATGGCCTGGCGCCCCGGCGGGTGGTCGGCGAGTTAACCGCTGGGGGCGCAACGACGGTTACGCTGGGCGCGGGGGAAGCGACCCGGATCATGACCGGCGCGCCGCTGCCGCCTGGAGCTGACGCGATGATCCCGGTTGAGTTGACCGAAGAGCGCGCAGGGTTGCTCTACCTCAAGCGCGAGCTGCAACCCGGCGACTATGTGCATGTGGTTGGGCAAGACGTGGCTCGTGGTCAGCTCGTGCTGACCGCCGGCGCCACACTGGGCGCTGCCGAGATCGGCCTGCTGGCAACGCTTGGCATCACGCGCATCCTCGCCTATCGGCGTCCCCGTGTGGCGGTGCTGGCAACCGGTGATGAAGTAGTTGAGCCGGGTGATATGCGCCCCAGCGGCGCGGTGCGCGATAGCAACCGCTACGCTCTGATGGCTGCCGCGCGCGAAGCCGGTGCCGAGCCGATTTCGCTCGGCATCGCCCGCGATGATGTGGCGGCGCAACGGCAGGCAATCCTGCGCGGTCTCGAACAGGCCGATGTCTTGATTACCAGCGGTGGCGTCAGTATGGGCACGCGCGACCTGATCAAACCGCTGCTGGCTGAGCTTGGCGCGGTGCATTTTGGCCGCATCGCCTTCAAACCCGGCAAACCAACGACGTTTGCCACCGTCAACGACAGGCTTGTGTTTGGGCTGCCGGGATACCCCGTTTCATCGCTGGTCTCCTTCGAGGTGTTCGTGCGACCTGCCTTGCGCGCGCTGCAAGGCGATGCGCGTCCGTTCCGACCTCAAGCGCAGGTCACGCTGGCCGAACCGATCCGGCCTTCGCCTGACCGGCCTGAGTACCAGCGCGTGATCATCCGGTATCATCACGGCCAGTTGCTGGCCAGCAGCACCGGCAGTCAGAGCAGCTCGCGTCTGTTATCATTGCGGGGCGCGAATGGCCTGCTGCTGGTGCCGGCAGGCGAGCGCGTCTACCCGGCTGGAAGCCAGCTTCCTGCCCTCTTGACGGGGCCGTTGATCAGTGAGGAATAACGATCTTGTCGCCTGAACTGTGGATATTCATCCTGAGCGCATTGCTCGAAGAACCAGAACCCTGGCCTGGCCCGCTGACCTATCTCGGTCTGGCGCTACTGCTGGTGGCCGCGCTGATGACGCTCTGGAATCGCCGCAAACCGAAATGAAACCTGTATGACCACGACTCTCACCGTAACCACCAGCACTACCAGCTACCCTGTCATCGTCGGCGCGGGCGTGCTGGCTACTCTGCCCGATCAGCTCGCCGCGCTCAATCTGCGCGGCGCGCTCTGGATCGTTGCCGATGAGCATCTCTCCGTCGTTGCCGCGCAGATAGCGGCGCGCCTGGCGGCTGCCGGGTATCGCGCGCAGACTATCGCCGTCCCTTCCGGCGAACACAGCAAGTCGTTTGCTGAACTCAACCGGCTCTACGACTGGCTGATCGGCAACGGCGTCGAGCGGCGCGATACCGTGCTGGCGCTGGGTGGCGGCGTGATCGGCGATCTGGCCGGGTTTGCGGCAGCGACTGTCTTGCGCGGAGTGGCACTGGTGCAATTGCCGAGCACGCTGCTGGCGATGGTTGATGCCGCAGTCGGCGGCAAAACCGGGATCAATCACCCGTTAGGCAAAAATCTGATCGGCTCGTTCTACCAGCCCCGGCTGGTGCTGGCCGACACCGATTTGCTGGCGACGCTTCCGCCGCGCGAGTTGCGTTCAGGATGGGCCGAAGTGATCAAGCACGGCGTCATCCGTGATGCGGGCCTGTTTGCCGCGCTGGAAGCGCTGGCGGCCAGCCGTGGCTGGAGCGCCGATCATCCTGCTGCATGGGAGGCAAACGATCCTGATCTGACTGCGCGCCTCACCGACATCATCGCCCGCGCTGTCGCGGTCAAAGTCGATGTGGTCTCGCGCGATGAGTTTGAGCGCGGCGAACGGATTACGCTCAACTATGGTCACACCATCGGTCATGCCATCGAGCAACTGCTCGACTACCGCCTGCTCCATGGCGAATGCGTTGCCATCGGTATGGATGCGGCGGCGCGTCTGGCCGTTGCGCTCGGTATGTGCTCGCCGGAACTGGTCGAGCGGCAACGCAAGCTGCTGCTGGCCTTCGGCCTGCCGGTCGCCCTGCCCACCGCGGTCGATCCTGCCGCGATCATCAGCCTGATCGCCCGCGACAAGAAGGTGCAGGCCGGCAAGGTGCGCTGGGTGCTGCCTACCGCCATCGGGCAGGTGGTGGTGCGCGCCGATGTGCCGGTCGAGGCAGTGGCTTCTGTGCTATGAGATCATCACCCCGGTGCGCGCTTGCACGATCTCGCGCACCGTGGCGAAATTGTCTGCGGTACAGGCCAGGATGAACGGCGGTCCACTTTTTCGATAGAGGGTCAACTGGCGTAGCCCTTCATGGACTGTCACCCTCCGCACATCCTGCCAGCGGATCGCATCGCCGGTGCGCATCAGCAGGCCTGATCCCATTGCGGAAGGACGCCCGCTCAACAATAGACCAACACGCATGATCTTCATCATCACCGCCGTGCGTCCGCTCAACTCCGATCGCGCGCCTGTGCTGTCGAGGCGAAAGCGCTGATAGTAGCCGACCAGCGCGAAGATGCCGAGGGTGATGACCAACAGCATCCCTATCACACCGGCCACAATTCCCATCACCTGTAGCGCCGCTAGCCAGCGTTCCGGGCCGTCGGTGATAATGGTCATAAACAGGCCGAGCAACAGAATGGTGATCCCAAAGACCATCAATCCCTGTTTGATGAACACCGGATTGCGAAACATTGCTACTCGGGTCGTCCACTCCATTGCCAGATCGTCGGTAGTCATTGCCTCCCCCATGGGTGCTATGAATGCGATGTTGGTCGTAGCCTACCGGCGTCGATGCTCTAAACGCAACAGGGAAATGGTTAACCAACTGCGAAGAGTTCACGACCTGCGAAGGCGCCCATGCTCAGCAGCGCGACGCCGCTGTCCCCGCGCCGGCGTGATGAGAGTCTGCGCGTTAGCGCCAGGCATCGGCGATCATCCTGCCGCGACGGTCAACAGGCTGCGCAAATGCCCACCCGCTTTCAGGTGAGCTGAAGGTCGTTGCGTCGCTTAGTGCGCTGGTGATCACGAACGCGCACGGGCAATTGGGTATGGTGTGTCGTTGGATGAAAACCGTAGACATGGCGAAGGCGAGTAGTCGTGGTCGTCTTATCTGCTCGCCCTGATTGATAGTCATTTCGAGTGGATAGCGCTTATCCCCCACCGCCATCCGTAAGCTGCGATTTGGCGCCATGCTGACAGACGGCGCGCGCGGGGCAGCTTAACCCATCTCCAGCTCACGCCGCCCCAGCGCGCTCATACGGTTCCAGGCTACCGCCAGCGAGGCAATCACAAACGGGGTCAGTGTGACGGTTGACATTAAGGCGATGTCTTCGGCCAGCGTCGTCTCT
>FWPV01009374.1_pt1 | contig 16566 bp, 15 predicted proteins | sample 2228371 | NCBI WGS metagenome assembly FWPV01 (sample SAMEA103939776, study PRJEB20133) | metagenome | reverse complement strand
AGGAGCCCCTGCCGGTCGGGCTCGCCGGAACCACCGATTCCCGGTGTGCGGCAGCTGCCCCTCCGTCGGTACATTCGTTATAAGGATCTGTATATATAAAATATGAGTATAATTAAAATAAGTATATTTATAAATAAATTAAAAAAAGTGGATTTATTAGCCCGGGAATGGATATACCTGCATGGATCTCCCCCCTATCCGGTATGCGGTGCTCCTCGTCTCCCTCCTGCTCGGTATCACCCTCCTCCTCGGCGTCGTTCTCGCATCGGACGACCTCGCCGTCGCGAAGGGATTCCGGGATCGCTACACCTCCTCGATCTCGACCCGGATCCTGCACGCCTATGCGGCCAATATCCACGTCACCTTCCTGATGATCTTCGGCGGCAACCTCCTCCTGAACTGCATGCTCTTCCTCCCGGCGCGGCTCCTGCAGCACCGGTCGGCGATCCTGCTCCCGATCTTCGTCACGGCCGTGGTTGGCTACAACGGACTGATGGTCGGCTCTATCGTCTACCTCTGTGCCGTCCAGCGGGGGCTCACGATCGCCCTCGCCGCCGTGCTGCCCCACGGCATCATCGAGCTGTCGGCGATGATCCTGGCGGCGGCCCTGGGACTGACTTATGCGTTCCGATACCTGCAGGACGAGCGCCGCGGGGAGCGGGAGTTCCGCCCGTACGCAGACGCTTTCATGGCGCTTGTCACGCCGATGGTCGCGGTTGCGGCGCTCATCGAGACCTACCTGACCCATCTGATCGTATACTCCATGGTCTAGACGGGCGTGTCAACCGCCTCTCTTCTGCCAGACGATGCGGCAACGGCTACGGGGCCGGCGCCCTGCCCAGCGCCTGCAGCTCCGCCCCGTAGCGCCGGCGGCGGGCGATGTAGGCAGCTGCATGCTCCCCGAAGGGCACGTACTCCGCGACCGCCCAGCCCTCCCGGGCGAGGCGCAGCTTGGTCCTGTCGGAGAGCCCCTTCAGGAAGCCGAACTCGATCCTCTGCCTCGATGCCCGCCCGCGCTCCAGCATCCATGCGATCAGCTCCGGATCGTGCGTCCCCACGCTGAAGTCTGCGCCAGCCTGCTGGAGTGCCAGGAAGAGGGAGCGGAACCGCTGCTGGATCTCGGTAAAATCGCGGACATCGCCGGTGTACGCCCCTTTCACCAGGCGGACCCGGATCCCCCCCTCGAGGGCAGCAGCCAGATCCCCGGGGGTTCGGTCCAGGTAGGCCTGCAGGGCGAGCGTAAGCGGGAAGCCCGACCGCGCCGCCTCCCGGGCTATCTCCAGCGTTCGGTCGACGAGACCTCTCCCCTCCATATCGACCTCGAACCCCACGCCGGCGTCCCGGGCTACCCGGAGCAGGGATGCCACATGACTCCTGTAGATGGCCGGATCCCGGGTCGCCCCGAGGGCGGTGAGCTTCACCGATACGGAAGCGTCCAGTGATGACTCGACAATCCCCCGGATGCAGGCGATATAGGCATCCCGCGTCTGCTCCGACTGCTCCCGCGTCCGCGCCGCACCGCTCAGGATGTCCAGGATGCAGCGGATACCCTGAGCGTTCCGCTCCCTGCACCACTGCCGCGCCCGCTCTCCGTGCGGCAGCGTCCAGGATTCAGCCGTTCCCGCCATGGCACCCGATACAGCGGATTACCATTAAAGGTTGCTGGAGGGGGGGAGGCACGGTCGCGGCGCCGAACGATTCTTATACGGCGGCGGCATACGGGAGGGGAGGATGAGAACCCTGCACTCCGAAGCGGCGGACTGCCCGTTCTGCACCATACCCGCGGAGGCGATCGTCGTGCGCAACGATCTCTGCTTCGCCATCCGCGATGCCGACCCGGTCGCGCGCGGGCACATGCTGATCGCCCCCTTCCGGCATGTCGCGTCCTACTTCGATACCACGTTCGGCGAGAGGGTGGCGGTTCTCGACCTGGTCGAGCAGGTGCGGGATCGGATCGACGCGGAGTACGCCCCGGACGGCTACAACGTCGGGGTGAATATCGGCGCTGCTGCGGGACAGTCGGTGATGCACGTGCACTTCCACGTCATACCGCGGTACCGGGGAGATACACCGCACCCCGGAGGCGGCATCCGCAATGTCCTGAAGGGATCCTGCGGGTGACTCCGCGTACCGCATGTCGGTACCGCTCGGCAACCTGCCGCTACCCGACCCGGGTCTGGGTCTGCTCCCGCAGGAACGAGAGCAGGTAGTACGCCCCTCCCACGCCCTTTCCGGTACTTCCGCTGCCCTTCCAGCCGCTAAACGGCTGGATGCCCGGCCATGCCCCCGTGGTCGCTCCCCCCCGACGGTTTGCATAGCAGGTGCCGAAACGGATATGCTCGAAGAATGACTTCAACTCGCTCTCCTCCTCCGAGAAGATGCCGGCGGTCAGCCCGAAGTCCGTATCGTTCGCCTCACGGAGAGCCTCATCCAGACGGGTGAACTTCTTCAGGATCAGGAAGGGCACGAAGAGCTCGTCCCGGGTCAGACGGTGCCCTTCCGGTAGGTCGGTGACCACAGCGGGCGTCAGATAGTGGCCGCGGGAGAAGAGCCCTCCCGTGAGCGCCTTCCCGCCCGTAAGGATCGAGCCCCCGTCCTCCTCCGCCTGCCGCACGGCATCCTCGTAGGTCCTCTTTGCTCTCTCGTCGATCACCGGACCGTAGAACACGTCCCGATCGCGGGGATCGCCGACCTTCACCTCCTCCACTCTCCGCACCAGCCTCCGGGCGAACTCGTCCGCGACGGAATCCTGAACGTACAGGCGGGAGGTCGCGCTGCACTTCTGCCCCCCATAGCCGAACGCAGCCCGCACAACGCCCTCGACCGCCTTACCCAGATCCGCCTCACCCGTCACTATGGTGGGGTTCTTGCTTCCCATCTCGGCGATCAGGGGTTTGGGGTAGGGCTGCCGCACAGCACGCTCGCGGTAGAGCCACATGCCGACCGCCTTGGAACCCGTGAACGCGATCCCGTCGACATCGGGATGGGCAGCCACGACGTTCCCGAACGGCCCTCCGGGACCGGTCACCAGGTTGATCGCGCCCGCGGGCACACCCCCATCGACGAATGCCCGGTACACCTTGAGCCCGGAGAACGGCGCCACGCTCGTCGGCTTGAAGACCACGGTGTTGCCGGTGAGAAGCGCTGCAGCACACATCCCTCCGGCGAGGGCAATCGGGAAGTTGAAGGGGGATATCACGGCGAACACCCCATAGGGCCGCATGAGGCTCCAGCTCTGCTCGCCATCAGGGTCCACTGTCATGGGGAGCACATAGCCATCGTTCTCTTCGTAGGTGTCGGCGTAGTAGCGGAGCAGGTCCACCGCCTCCCCGATCTCAGCCAGAGCCTCGGTCCGGGTCTTCCCCACCTCGTAGGTCAGCAGGGCGGAGAGCGGGAACCTCTGGCGATCCAGGGTATCGGCGGCGGCCCGGATGGCCCTCATCCGCACCTGCCACTCCACCGAACTCCAGGACGCCTCCGATCTCTTCGCCTCTCCGATGGCCTCCTCCATCTCTCTCTTCCCGCCTCTCTGGAATACTCCAAGAAGGATCTCCCGGTCGATCGGGGATGTCACGGCGAAGGTGTCCTCCGCATACACCTCCCGATCCCCGATATACATCGGGTGATGCTCGCCGAACTCCTGCACGATGTCGGTCAGCGCCCGCTCATACTCCCTGTGGGTATTCTCATCCACATCGATGGAGACGTAGGTCATTTTCGAGCCCATGAAAACTCTCCTCCGCGTAGCCCCTGTACCCGCGGCGGTCGGACTGTGCTGCGGCCGGGGACGGTCGATAGAGCGGGGGTTCTCTATATAATCATTCCCCCTACCGGCCGCAGATCCGGGAGAGCACACCGTCCAGGATCGACAGGCCTGCATCGATATCGTCCTTCTCGATGACGAGGGGCGGGGAGAACCGGATCGCTGATTCCCCCGCGGGGAGCAGGGCGAGTCCGCGCTCAAAACACTCCCGGACGATTCGATCCCTCATCTCCGCATCCGGTTCCCGGGTCTCCCGCTTCCTGACCAGCTCCATGCCGGCCATCAGCCCCAGGCCCCGCACATCCCCGATACCTTCATGCACCCTCCGGAGACGTTCGAGACCCTCCACCAGGTGCTCGCCCTGCGCGAGAACGTGAGCGCCGAAAGTCGGGGCCCGCATAATCTCCAGAACGGCCAGACCGGCTGCGCAGGAGATGGCGTTGCCGCCGAATGTGCTCGCATGCGATCCGGGAGGCCAGTCCATGATCTCACCGGTCGAGACCGTCACGCCTATCGGAAGCCCTCCCCCGATCGGCTTTGCAAGACAGACGATATCCGCTGTGACGCCCGAATGCTCCGCCGCGAGAAACTTACCCGTGCGGTAGCCGCCCGCCTGCACCTCGTCGTCCACAAGAAGGATGCCGTGTTCGTCGCAGAGGGACCGCAGCCGCTTCAGGAACGTTCGCGGAGGAACGACGTAGCCCCCTTCCCCGAGGACCGGCTCGACGACGATGGCGGCGACCTCCTCCGGAGAGACCTCCGTTCTGAAGATCACATCCTCGATGTAGTCCAGCACATCCTGATCGCAGGATGCACGCGAATTCCGGCATAACGGGCGGTAGGGATCGGGGTACGGTGCATGAACTGCAGACAGAAAAGGTCCAAAGTGCTTCCTCTGCTTCGTCCTTCCCGCCGTGAGGGTGAGCGCACCGAAGGTTCTCCCATGGAACGCGCGGTGGAACGCCAGGAAGTACTTTCTCCCTGTGTGGTACCGGGCGAGTTTCATCGCCGCCTCCACGCTCTCGGCTCCGGAGTTGCCGAAGTAGACCGTATCGAGACCCGCCGGCAGGAATTTCACCAGCTCCTCGGCGAAGCGGACGGGCAACTCGGAGCAGAAGTCGGCAAACACGGTGTGGGATAGGCGCTCCGTCTGCTCCTGCACAGCCCGGACCACTTCCGGGTGGTTCCACCCGACATTCATCACCGCGATGCCGGCGGTGAAGTCGAGATATCGGTTGCCGTCCACGTCCCAGAGGTTCACTCCCGCTGCCCGGTCGATGACAAGCGGATACGCCCTGGAGAGAGAGGGTGAGATAACCTCGGCGTCCCTGCGCAGGATCTCCCGCGCCGTTGGACCCGGCGGGCGGATTCTGACAAGCGGCTCCATGCCCCACCATGGATGCCTGCGATATATAATCTGTCTGCCCATTCGATCCGGACGTCCTGCACGAACCTTTCAGGCGGCGAGGATGGCAGAGACGACGAAGACGGTGAGTGCCCCGAACATCCCGAACTTGAGCATCGCCGTCGCACCCGAGGTGCGGATGCATTCGGGGGTTCTGCAGCGGACGACCCTCCCGGCCGCGACGAGGAGGATCCCGTCCATCATCCCGATCGCGCCGAGGTAGGGCAGGCCCCACCCCCGCCCGACCGGCAGAAGGCTGATGGCGACGGCAACGGCAAGGAGACCGAGGGCGAGGATTGCAGTGCGGCGGATCCCGATCAGCATCGGAACCGTCACGGCGCCGCCGGCACGATCCCCATCCACATCCTCGGCATCCTTCAGGAGCTCGCGGGCGATCATCGCGAGGAATGTGATCCCGGCCACGGGCAGCGCCATGAGCGCACCGCCAACACCCGCGAGTGCCCCGCCGAAGAGAAATATGCTTGCGGAGAGGTAAGAGACGGCAATATTTCCTACGAGAGGGGCCTTCTTGAGGTACACGGCGTAGATCACCAGGAGCAGGGAGTTCAGGAGAGCGATCCCGATGCAGAGGGGATTCGTGAAGAGGGCGAGTGCGATACCGGAGGTGAAGAGGAGAGCGGAAAACCCGGCGGCCTGGGCGGTGCCGATCTCGCCGGCAGGAATGGGGCGATCGGGGCGGTTGATCGCGTCGATCGCCGCATCGCAGCAGTCGTTCACCACGTTCCCGGCAGCCGTGATGAGCGCGACGATGGCGATCAGGAGAAGGAGATCGGCCTGGAGCGTCCCTGTCGCAACGATGAATCCCAGACTTGTGGCGAGGCCCGCCACCGCGGAGTTCAGAGGGCGTGTAATCCTGAAAAAGGCTCCTGCGTGCATGGATGCGTATGAATGAATTGCGGCCGCATGCTATTTCAAGGTGTGGAGATCAAGGCGACGGGCTTGGAGGGATTCGAACCCCCGATATTTGGCTTAGGACGCCAACGCCCTATCCTGGCTAGGCCACAAGCCCAAAAGTGCGAATATACTTCGCCATGGGAGAGTATAAGTTTAACGACCACCCCCGCCTACAGTACTGCATGGACCTCGTTGAGGTGACCGAGGGCGCGACCCGCCTTTTCGTGCCTGTCCAGGATGCATCCCTGCAGTTCCCCCCCGGGAGCTCCGCCATCTTCTACAACCGGCGCATGGAGCTGAACCGGGACGCGACCATCCTGCTGCTCTCCAGCATCCAGCCTTCCGATTACCTCGATGCCATGGGGGCGACGGGTGTGAGGGGGCTCCGCGTCGCCGCGGAATGCGGGATTGCAGTCACCATCAACGACAGGAATGCCGAAGCGGTCGCCCTGATCCGGCGGAATGCTGACCTTTTTCATATTCCCGTGGAGATCTTCCAGGAGGACGCGAACGTGCTCATGAGCGCCCGACGGTTCGATGCCGTCGATCTCGATCCCTTCGGTTCGCCGGCTCCGTTCGCGGATGCCGCCTCGCGGAGCGCGCGGCGTTACCTCTTCATGACAGCGACGGATACCGCTCCCCTCTGCGGCGCCCACCGGAGAGCCGGAATGCGGCGGTACTTTGCACGACCGTTGAACACCCATTACCACAGGGAGGTGGCGCTCCGCATCCTGCTGGGGTTCGCCGTGCGGGAGGCGGTGAAGTACGACCGCGGAGTGGATCCGCTCTGCTGTTTTGCACGTGAGCACTTCATCCGCCTCCACCTGCGGATTCGGCCGGGTGTGCGGGCGGCAGACCGGACGCTCGCACGGATCGGGTATATCCTGCAGTGCCCGAACTGCCTCTACCGCACGGAGGCTGCCGGACTCGTCGCCAGCACCCGGATCTGCGAGTACTGCGGCGTAGCCCTCGATCCCATCGGGCCCCTCTGGCTCGGCGCCATTCAGGAGAGGGCGATTCTCGAAGAGATGCGGTCGCGGATCGGGCAGATTCCCCTGCGCACCGCACCGATCCTCCAGAAGCTCATCGCCGTGCTGGAGGAGGAGATTCCGACTTCCAGCGACTACGACTACCACCTGGTGGCGAAAGAGATGAAGGTCTCCCCGCCGCCGATCGAGACGGTGCTGGAACGACTGCGGGAGGGCGGATACAGAGCGAGCCGGGCTCACTACGCGGGCACCGCCATCAAGACTGACGCTTCCCTGCCGGATCTGATGAATGCGATCCGTGAATGATGGCGGATACGATCGTCGTGAGTTCCGGCTCATTGCGGAGACCTCCAGGACGCGGTGCAACCTGCCTCCGCCTACCCCCCAGGGAATATGGATGACTCCCCGATGATACCCGTTCGATCTTCCATCCCCGGGCTGCGACAGGTCTGCGGGAACCGATACGGTACGATCCGGAGCGGGGGGATCTCCAGGACCATTGAATCGGCTCTGCAGCCCGGCCAGGATCCTCCGGTTCCCCGATAAAGAAGAAACCGCGGTCCCGCCGTGAGATCCCATGCTCCGTGAGAAACACCCCGCGCATACTGTGATCCTGTCCCGCGGGCCGTCTCAGGGTTCCGGGAATGCTGCGATCGTTGCAGCCCGTGCAGACAGACTCTCCTTCTCATGGGACCGCACGCGAGGGGAGCGGCTCGCCCCCCCCAGCGGAATGGCCCGGCGCAGGATACGTCTCTGGTGGGGATCCCGACCGAGCCAATCTGTATTCGGCAGGGGGCACCCCGGATCACCGCCTTGTGCCATAGAGAGCCGGGGGAACGGAGAGGCTGAACGCCGAAGCCATCGCCGGCGTGACCCGCACCGTATCGCGAGTTCTTTCGTGCTGGAGGGGGTTGGGGGGCGGGAGGGGCGGTACACCAAGAGGCCCCCGCCCCCGCCTTGGCGGGCAGGGCGGACAGAGCCTGAAACGTGGACTGGAGACGGCTGATGCATCCGGGGCGGGCTGCGTTCTGTCGGGGAAGCGGCGCACGGGATGGTTGCCAGGGATAAAATAGAGCCATTCTTCGGGCTCTGCGGGCAGTCTCTCCGAAGCTTTCCGGACCGTATCCCGCGGATATTTCCCCGCGGGTCGGGACCATACCCCGAAGGGGAGACAGCCATGCATAGATGCCCCTGTATCGGAGCAGGTTCTCGCTTCGATAGGATTTCGACAGAACCATTCTTCGTGAGTGCTATTCGGACTGACGACCGATGCCGGGTCAATGGCGGGTGACGATGGTGAGCAGATCGCCGTCGGTCAGTTTATGGTTGAGCCCGACGCGCTGACCGGGGTGCTTCACTGACCGCCCCCAGACCCGCCCGTACCGGAACTTTTCCACGAAATCCCGATGCAGTTTCCGTCCCACATCCTCGACGGTGGCGTTCTTGAAGATGTTCAACGGCTCCTCCAGATCCGCCGCCCCGCCCTGCGGCTTGAGATAGATGTGCATAAATCCCAGGTGATCGTAGATCGCATCCTTGAGCGCGTCCATGTTATGGCCGCTCTGTGCCGATATCATCATCGGCTCCTCTCCGAACCTCCGCTCCAGATCGCGGCGAATCTCCTCCATCGTCTCGCCATCCACCAGATCCACCTTGTTCACCGCCACGAAGGCGGGTACATAGACCCGGCTGCCGATCATTGCATCGATCAGGTCGTCCTGGGTAGCATTTCCGCGAATCAGGACATCGGCATTCATCAGCCTCTGCTCTGTAAGGATGGCACGTATCTCATCGTCGTCGAGTTCGACATCACCCACCCGGTTGACACGGATCCCCCCCATCGATGTCTTCTTGATCGTGATATCGGGAGGATCGCGGTTGATACGGATTCCGGCATCATGGAGCTCGCGAAGAAGGACATCCAGGTGCTTCTCGTTGAAGACATCAACCAGGATGAGGATCAGATCGGCCCCGCGCACGACGCTGATCACCTCCTTGCCGCGCCCTTTGCCCATGGCAGCGCCGGCGATCAGGCCGGGAATGTCCAGGATTTGGATCTTCGCGCCGCGGTGCTCCAGCGCGCCGGGGACCACCGTGGTGGTGGTGAAGGCGTAGCTCGCGACTTCGCTGCGGGTCCCGGTGAGGGCGTTCAGGAGCGTACTCTTCCCGACCGAAGGAAACCCCACCAGCACGACCGTAGCGTCGCCGGACTTTTTGACCGTGTAGCCCTCGGATCCGGCGCCCGCCCGCATCGCCCGGCTGACAGCCTCGTCCCGAAGGCGTGCGATCTTGGCCTTCAGCCGACCGATGTGCTTCGAAGTGGCCTTGTTGTAGGGAGTCCGCCTGAGCTCCTCCTCCAGTTCCCGTATCTCCTCCTCCAGACCACTCATCGCATCCACCTTGGCAGCGGCGGATCAGGATTCCGCCGCGATCTCGCTCTCCATATTATTTGAAAATACCACCTCATAACGGTTTTTAAGGGTTCCCCCTACCCCTCGCGCCGTGCCTCTCGGGGCCTGACCTGTGCAGACCCCCGGGGGGGAGAGCGGGGAAACGGACAGGTATTAATAGACTTCCACCGCAATCGTTCATCGATGAGCCCGCAGTACCTGGTGGAGCTGCGGATCGGGCCGGCGCACTGGAGGATCCGCCATACAACGGAGCAGCTCGCCCGCGTCCACGGAATCGAGGCATGCATGGAGAGGAGCCCGCACCTCACCCTCTACGGTCCCTGCAAACTCGGGAACACACCCGTGCGGGCGTTCATGGATGCAATCGGAGTAACAGCATCCACATACGACTGGATACCGTTCCGTATTCGTGGCTGGGAGATCCGGGAAGGGCTGAACGGATGGGTGATCGCATATACCGTGGAGCCATCCCGGGCTCTCCGGGACCTCCGATACGCACTCTCCTCCCGCCTCTCGTCCCTGACGGAGACGGAGAACGCGTGGGACCGCGATCCGTCCAGGGCTTGGTTCCACGTCACCGCGGCAAACCGTCTGGCTGAAGAGAGAGCATGGGCGATCTGGCACGATCTGGCGATTCGACAGTTGCGGATGGCAGGAGATCCCTGCGGCAGGGTATCCCACTCCGACGGGGGGAGTGCGGCGACTTCCACGACCGCCATCGATAGGCCGCCGTACATCGAGCAGGACGCCCTGCGGATCACGGTCCTGGAAGGGGAGAGCATCATGGCGGAGTACGATCTCCTCGAGAAGTGCTGGCTGCCTGCCGAAGCGGCGCAGGATCCGGGAGGATGGCAGCGTACCCTGCGGCAGTACCGCCGGAGAAAAGGTCTCGAGCTCACGTCCGCAACGGGCGGAGGGGATGGGGCATACCTGATCTCGGATACACATTTCGGCCATGCCAATATCATCCGCTACTGTGCCCGCCCTTTCGTCCCCGCCGATGTGGGAGAGATGGACGCCGTCCTGATCCACAACTGGAATCGGACGGTCGACGCCGGAGACACGGTGTACTTCCTTGGCGATCTGCGGTATGGAACGGATGAGGCAGCGCCGGATCGCTATCTTCAGGCGTTGAACGGGCGCATCTCGTTCATTGCCGGCAATCACGATACGGAAATCGGCGGGACGGTCCGCAGCCTGACCCTCGAGCGGGACGGCAAGCGATTCCTGCTTCTTCACGATCCCTGCGATGCACCGCCGGACTTCGAGGGCTGGATCGTCCACGGTCATATGCACAACAACGATCTGGAGAATTACCCGTTCATCCATTTTACGAACCGCACGATCAACGTCTCCGCCGAGGTGATCGCATACAGCCCCATCGCGCTCTCCACCCTCTGCAGGCTGATCGACGAAGCCGCAGACGCAGGCAGCATCCCCACACTCCAGTCGCTGTCGTCGGGTTTCTGAATCGGGAGGGTATGTCGCGGACTGTTCCCCGTGCATCAGGGAATCTCCTGCGATGCCTGCCCTGCGATCCCCGCCCAAAGCGGTCGAGGGGCTTCGAGGATAGATTGATATACCCATTCCGCCAAATTCGCACTCGATAGGGAGACGGGGATTCGATGGTTCTGGGTCTCATTCTTGGACTGGCGGGTGCGGTCTGTCGGGTCCTTGACCTGATGAAATGGCTCAACCCCATGACCTGGGTCTGGTGGGGCATACGGCATGTACTGCACACGCTGCTTCTGATCACTGCCATCGCAGGGATTCTCGGAGCTGTTCTGATCGTCTTGGCGTTCTTCTTCGGCCCGATGAGACAGATGCAATCCTTACGCGGCATGTGTCCTTTGAGAGGACTGTGCCCGCCGCCGGAAGCGGAGGGGAAGGGAGGCGCAGCTCCCCGCTAGAGCGGGAACGGAAACACTTGGGGATTATCTCCGCCGAACCGGTATCGGCTAACGTCGGTCGGGGATGCGGCAGCCAGGGAGACAGCGGCTGTTACGGGCAGAGCGGAAGCGCGTTGCCTGCCATGGAGATCCTCCGCCCGCCCTCAACCCGCAGGTCGGGGGGAAAAATTTTTTTATAGGGCCCGCGGGAAGGGGTGCGGAGGGATGCAGATGAAGATCAGCGAAGCGAGTCGATCGGAAGTGGTGAGCGCGCAGCCCGATGCACGCGTATCCGAGATCGTTCGGATGATGAAGGACCGGAACGTGGGGTCGGTTGTCATCACGGATCAGAACAGGCCGGTTGGCATCATCACCGACCGCGATGTTCTCCTGCGGATTGTGGCGGAGAAGAGGGATCCGGAGGCAGTGGCGGTCTCCGAGGTAATGACCAGGGATCCCATGGTGTTCCCTGCGGATATCAGTGTTCACGAAGCGGTACAGAAAATGGAGAACAAGTGGTTCCGCCGCATACCGATTGTTGACGGGAATGGCAGGCTGACCGGGATCGTCTCGATCGACGACCTGATGGGGCTGTTGATCCGCGAGATGGCGTCGATTGCCAGCATCGTCCGAAAGCAGATGCCTTCTTTCTGAGAGCATACAAAATTCGCTCCATTTTCTACCACTCTGGGCGGCGGTGACGCCAGTCGCACCGACACCGCTTCAACAACAGCAGCAGATTGCACGCCCTGCGCTGGTGCATCGGGGATAGGCGGGTACCGGAGTGGAGCGTCGCGTTCCGGCGCCGGTGCTGGGAGAGCGACGATAAGTTTTAAGTTCCTGTCGGGTCAACGTATAAAGAGTTGCTGCTATAGTGTAGACCGGTCAATCATGTTGGACTCTCACTCCAACGACTGGGGTTCAAATCCCCATGGCAGCACTTTGGTTTTCGTGGTCAAAGACGGATTTCGATCTCTCTATATCGTTCGATCTTAAAACAGCCAACAATCTTCATTCATCTGTTTTTATAGTGTCTTTTGCGCGTTTTGTTCCCGAGATGTGCGGTCCTTGAATGTGAGGAGAGGCGCATGGCCTGGCCACATGCGAGGGGAGCGCATGGGTTCGTGGGTGTCAGATATGCCCAAGGTGCAGGTGGAGCATCGTGGATGAGGAAGGATAAGTCGAAGGATCCAATATCACCAGCGTGATTTATTTTAATTGCGCACAGGATCCAGGAGTACATCAAGCAAAGGTTTACCCAATGAACATATATCCGGGTGACGATTATTCCGAAGATGCGCTCGTCGAACAGCCGGTCATCCATTGTTCCAGGATCTCCTCTGGGAAACGGCCACTGTTTTGATGAGACCTTCCTTCCTGGTGGGGGGCTCATCGGGAAGAGGAGACTCCGGAAGAAGTAGTCCAGGTCCGACTCTTAACCCTGCTTTGAAGAAACCGAATCCGGACCTTCCGCAGGAAGTCATCGATCTCGCCATTGCTGAATTCGTTCGGAATCGGAGCACCATGAGCCCGGTGAGTGCGAACCGGGAGATCTATCGGATGCTCAGGGAAGGGTTCGTGTACAATTCAGGAATGCATAGAGGGAGATCATCACCGAGAATGTCAGGATCAACGATTGGAACAACCCTGTATTTCCAGTATCGGAGTCTTCTTGTCAGTTATGCGCCAATTCCTTGTACTTTATCGGGACTGACGTTAATCTGATATGTGGTGGTATGGTGGACAGCCCGATTTTTTTCAAGAACGATCGCGTGACAATCATCCATGGCGACGTGCTCTGCACGCAGGCAGTTGAACCCGACAGTGTCGATCTCGTCGTCACATCGCCCCCCTACAATGTGGACATAAAATACCATTCCCACGATGACAGCATCACCTACGATGAATACCTCGAATTTAGCGAGAAGTGGATGTCCCGCTGCTACGAGTGGCTTCGGGACGACGGCCGTTTCTGCCTCAATATTCCCCTGGACAAGAACAAGGGCGGCCAGCAGAGCGTTGGTGCCGATTTCACGACAATGGCGAAGAAAATCGGGTTCAAGTACCATTCCACGATCGTCTGGAACGAGGGGAACATCTCCCGAAGGACAGCCTGGGGGTCCTTTCAAAGCGCGTCGGCGCCGTACGTCATTGCACCTGTCGAACTGATCGTCGTCCTTTATAAAAAGAACTGGAAAAGGCAGAACGGATCGAAGCGCAATGATATCACCAAAGATGAGTTCATGGAATGGACAAACGGATTATGGACCTTCAGCGGTGAGAGCAAAAAGAAGATCGGGCATCCCGCGCCATTTCCCGTAGAATTGCCGAGACGGTGCATGAAACTCTTCAGTTTCGTCGGAGATACGGTGCTGGACCCTTTCCTTGGAAGTGGTACGACGTTGGTGGCGACCTGTCATAACAATCGGATTGGAATCGGCATCGAAATCGATGCGAATTACTGCAGGATTGCGCTGAACAGGATCGGGAGGGAAACACCGATGGAACAGCGGACCCGTCCATCCGAGGGAGCCGGTTCGCAGGAGCAAGTCGATCTGCATCCCGGCCATGCGTCCGTCTATCCTCGATGAGATCGGTACTAGTTTACAGAGCGATCGGAGAATGTCTGTCCACTGTATCGCAGCGAAATCCACATCCCCCGCTGCGGAAAGGCAACCGGTATCAGAAACAGATGTCGTGATAGCACATCACCGAATGTCTGAGATTCCCCGAGTACAATCATGTCTGATCCGTGTTCTGAAGGGATGGTATTAAGATGCGTCCTGAAATGCACTTCGAAGCCTTTCCGGCCTACTCTGGATTGTCTCATCCGATTTGCACCGTGTTCGATCGTTCTTCATCGAACGGAGTTCATCCTGAATATGGCCGGCCTTTCTGGATTTCCGCCCACGTTATATCTTCAAAAATCTTATCCCCCATATGATTGAGCTTATTCCCTTATTCTCCCGCTCATGACACCCCCGCCGGATGGATCAATCCCATGAATGGGCGTCCATGTCGCTCTTACCTAGGAACGATCTTCTTGCCTACATCCAGCAGAAGAAGCGCTCGATGGCACTGCGCTCCTTACAGGGCTTGGATCGAACCAGAAGAGTCTCCCTCGTTTCGAGGATCTCCGGCATCCCCGGTCGATGGGACATGTATCTGGATTCCCCGGTTCCGTGCGCGCCGACGAATCGCCCGGGCATCGGAGGCTGCATCTGCAGGGATGTGCGAGGGGCGATTCTGCACATCGGGAATTCGACTGATTCTAGGGTTGGTTCGTAGAGCCGGGAATCACGGACATTTGCAGTGAGACTGTGGAAACAAGGTGGAGATCTTCTGAGCGACCCGGGCAATCGGATCGTTTTTTTGCATCTCTTTCATAGCCGGGGCCATCCCGGAACGATTTTCAGCCTCAGGCATATTGGGCGATGCCGGGAGATCGATCGCAGGATCCGCTCCGCAGAATTCCGGGACGACCTCACCGATGAGCATCGAGCATGAAGGAGAAGAGAGTTGAATTTTCCCGCGAAAACCGTTGAACCCTGCGTCCCAATCCCTGGTTCCCGTCTGCCACTTCCACAACTCCCCTGCGGGCAGCAGCATGTAGACGAAGAAGAGGGCTGTGTCTGCGGGTAGTTCCCCCCTCCTGTAGCCGACAACCGTCCCGGTTGCGCTCGTAAACAGCCATGGAAGAAACCCTGGGCCTTCCTGTAGACACTGGCGACCGTCCCGACCAGGGACGCCAGAGTTACCAGCCAGAGCCAATCGATCGTTCGGTCTCACCGTCCCCGTCGAACATGTACACTTCTGGTTCCCCATGGTCGGCTGTGCCGCATATCGAGCCGGGTTCGAATCTCCTAGATCAGTCGTTCCTGCCTGCGAGCAGGAGCCGCTGCAGGTTCTCGGCACCCCGAAATCCCACAGTGCTCTGGCAGCCGTGCATGATGTCCAGGTGTTCGATAGAAAGAGCATCAGCCAGGGGCCTCTCCAGCAGCCCTCCAAGGACGAGATCGATCCCCTTCTCTTTCAGGTTCCGGAAGATCAGGTCCTGCTCCGGTTCCACCAGAACATCGCAAGCCGTACCGAGCAGATCGGAGATCTTCCCCCGGGTATCTGTATCGAAATCGAGGACGACCAGACGGGGCTCGACGCCCAGCTCAACCAGGAACCGCGTCACGGAGAGCGCTCGGGTCGGCCCCCCGATGATCGCGATCTTCCGCCCCTGCAGGCAGGCCGGATCGAACGGCTGCAGCTCCTCACAGCCGTCGGCATCCGCCGCGAGCGAGAGAGCTTCCGCAACACGCTGCAGGAACCGGCAGGACGCTCCCGCGCCGATGGGAAGGGTCTCCAGCAGGTAAGGGGTATGAAATCTCCTGCACAGCAGTTCCGCCGCTTCTTTGCCGGCAGCTTCGCAGAGGACGATGTTCAGGGCTGCATCCCCCATCCTCTCGAGCGAGGGGAGATCCGCACCGGCCGTCAGGACCGTATTGACGGAAATCCCCCGGCGTGAGAGCATCCTCCGCAGCTCCTGGAGATCCGGGCCGCCCCGGAGCAGCCCGATCAGATTCACGGAGCGCGGATCGACGGTACGGGGTTCCCCTGCCAGCTCACGGACCAGGGTGCAGAGGGTGCGGCTGTAACCCGTCCGGAAGTCTCCTTCGAATCCCCCCGACTCGAGCCCGATCACCCGTCCCCGGGAGGACGAATCCGCTACCGCACTCCCCACATCCTCTCCGATGATGCTGGACGCGCAGCAGGAGAGCACGAACAGGATATCGGGGTCCTGCTCCTCCAGCAGGTCGTCGATCGCATCCCGCAGTTTCCGCTCCGCCCCGAAGATGACGTCCTGTTCGTCAAGACAGGTGGAGTAGATCCGTGATGGGCGACCGCCCCGCATCCCCAGGATATAGTTGATATGGTAGACGCAGCCCTTGGGCCCGTGCACCAGGATACTGCTGTTCCGAATTCCTCCGACCGCCCGTATCGTCCCGAAGAGGCTGCACGTACCCCTCGGGATTCTGACCGCTTTCGGTTGCATCGCTGCACCCCCCTGCCCTCACAAACGCCGGATGCTGCTGTTGCCCTGGAGCGGATCTGCAGAGACAGCCCTGTTCCGCCCGGGTACGAGCCCGGAGTATGTACAACGTTCATTCCTGAAGTGATATAAAAAAGCCATGCTGTCGCGTCA
>FWPV01009373.1_pt1 | contig 16567 bp, 17 predicted proteins | sample 2228371 | NCBI WGS metagenome assembly FWPV01 (sample SAMEA103939776, study PRJEB20133) | metagenome | reverse complement strand
GTGGACATCTCGCCAGCACCCCCCAAAGAACCGGTATTCCGACGCTCTGAGGAGATGCCTTTCCCGAGCCGCCGGCGTGGCCGGATCCGGCGGGCCGGCCGCCGGCTCGATCGGCGGCTCCCCGTTCGCCTCCCACGGCGGCGCGTCGCTCGCGGGCGGGACCGGCTCGGCCCGGGCCGGCGGCGGCTCGGCCGGGCCGGGTAGCGGCAACGGGGCGTCGCGCTGGCGGGCGGCCACGATCAGCCGCAGGAGACGACCGTCGGGCCCGGTCGAGCGCGAGTCGAGCAGGCTCAGCCCCTGGTCGGGCCCCCCCGCACTGGAGGCCGACCAGACGGCGAGCAGGCCGGCCGCCCCGCACAGGCTAGCCGCCCCGAAGAGGAATCTCGAGGTCGAGCTCGCCAAGGTTGGTCTCGGCACGGATGGACAGGGCACGGGCTCCCTCCAGCCGGGCTCCGACCAGCGGCCAGCGTTCCTCACGGCCGGCCAGAACGTAGGTCGGCCCGTCGTCGAGCACGGTCGGCCGGCCGGGCCCGAGCAGCTCGAGGCGACGGATGTGCAGGTGCGCGCGGCCACGGTTGACGATCACCAGGGTGGGCCCCGTGGTCCGGCGCTCGATGCGCCAGTCGGGCTCGGGGCGAGCCCCGGACGGGGTCACGAAGACCGGCAGGCTGAACCGCAAGGCCAGGCGGACCCCACTTTCGGGGTCGACCCGCGGCACTTCGGTGACCAGGATCCGGTAAGTCTCCTCGACCTGCGGTTCGGTCGTGGCGCGGCGCGCGACCCGGACCACCTGCCGCTCGCCCGGGGCCAGCTCGAGCAGGGGCGGCACCGCCACGAGCTCGCGCGTGGGCTCGAGCTCGGCGGCGGCGGTGCCGGCCCGCCAGGCGAAGCTCTGCACCTGCACGAGCAGCGGTGTGTCGCCGCCGTTGGTCACGGTGAGCACGCCGCCCGGCCGGCCCGGGCCGAGCTCCAGGCGGGTCGGCGAGACCCCGAGCGTGGCGGCGCCGCTCGCGGCCGACATCGGCAGGAGGGCCGCCAGAGCCGATGCGGCGAGGGTCCTGCGCCGCATCGCCTGGTGCGCTCGCTCAGAACGTCAAGGTGATCGTGACCGAATCCGAATAGCTCCCGGCCGGCACCTGCTGGCCTCCCGGGATCCGCCCGTAGACCGCGATCGAGCCACTGCCCGCCTGGAGGATCTGGAGATCGAGCGCCTCGGCGCCGGCTCCCCATCGCGTGGTGCGCCCACTGGTCTTGTAGATCTCGTAGGTAAGGAAGTTGTTTCCCGACTTCATGCGCCTCTGGCCGCCGCTGGCGTTCTGGCCGTTGTCCAGCTCGACCTTGATCACACCTTGCGGGCAATTCACGTAGTTTATCGTGCCCTGGGCATCGAGCGCGGCGCTCTGGCCGGACACGTAGGTGCCGAAGGCCAACTGGCCACCCGAGATCGAACAGTTGGTCGTCACCGTCGCGGTCACGCTCAAGACCGCCGTCTGGGTCTGCCCCGCCGCCTCGCGACCGTCGAGCAGGCCGGCGGCCAGCGCCGCCGCCGCGATCCCGATCCTCCTCCGAGCCATGTCCCGATCTCCCTTCGCAGCTGCCTCGGCGAGGGCGTGGGTCTTCCTTGGTCGCGCGTCGCGACGGGATCGTTTATACATTTTTAGTTGAGAAACCTCAACCGTTCTCTCTCACGGCGATGCCCCCGCGTAGCGCTCGACCGCCGCACGGAGTGTCGCCCCGTCCACGGGCTTGGTGAGATAACCGTTCATCCCGGCCGCCGCGCAGCGACGCGCGTCGTCGGGCAGGGCACCGGCGGTGACCGCCACCACCGGCGTCGCGGCCCGCCCCGGATCGGCGAGCGCGCGGATCCGCCGGGTGGTCTCCAGACCGTCCAAGCCCGGCATCTGCACGTCCATGAGGACGAGGTCGAACGGGTCGGCCGCGAGCCGCTCGAGGGCCTCGGTGCCGCTGCGTGCCGTCACGACCCGATGGCCGGCGCGCTCCAGCAACAGCGCCAACAACTTGCAATTGAGCGGGTTGTCGTCCACCACCAGGATCGCGCGGCTGGCTGGACGCCCCTCCTCGAGGCTGTGGCGGGTGAGCAGCGTGCCACCGGCACCGGCGCGCAGCCGACGCAGACAGTCGAGCATGGTCTCGGCGCTCACCGGCTCGCTCAGATAGGCGGCGAAGCCCGAGGCCTGCGCCCGGGCCGCGTCGCCGCGCAGGCCCACCGAGGCCACGAGCACGAGGCGGGTGCCGGCCAGCCGCGGGTCGCCCTGCAGCCGCCGGGCGATCGCTGCCGGCACCGGATCCCGGAGGCGGTCGGAGAGCAGCGCGATCTCGAAGGGCGCGCCACGATCGGCGGCCTCCTGCAACAGCGCGAGCACCTGGCGGCCGCTCGCGGCGGTGCGCACGACGGTCCCCCATAATTGCGCGAGGTCGCGCAAGGCCACGCGACTGCGCTCCTGCGGGTCGGCGATCAGGAGCTGACAGCCGGCCAGATCCGGTGCCGCTTCGCTCGCCCCGCGCACGGCCGCGGCGATCGCCACGGGCAGGAGCACGCCGAAGGTGGTCCCGAGACCGGGCCGGCTCGCGCAATCCAGCGTGCCGCCCATCGCCTCGACGATCCGCCGGGCTACGACCAGGCCCAGGCCGCTGCCGCCGTAGAGCCGGCCGGTCTCGCTCGACGCCTGCGCCCAAGGTCGGAACAGGCGGGCGAGCTCGACCGCGCTCATGCCGATCCCGCTGTCGGCGACCTCGAGGGCGAGGAGAGCCCGGCCCGGCCCCTGCGGTCGGCTCGCGACGCGCAGCCGGATCGCGCCGCGCTCGGTGAACTTGACGGCGTTGCCCAGAAGGTTGAGCAGGACCTGGCGCAGGCGGGCCGGATCGACCCGGACCAGTTCGGGCACGTCGGACTCGACCGAAAGTTCGAGCGCGACCTCCTTGGCGCGGGCGCGCGGCTCGACCAGGCCCACCACCCGCTCCAGGAAGGGGCGCAACGCCAGCTCCACGGGCACGAGCTCGAGCTTACCGGCGTCGATCCGCGAGAGATCGAGCAGATCGTTGACGAGCGTGAGCAGCGCCTCGCCCGCTTCGAGAATCGCTCGCACGTAGCCCGCCTGCTCGGGCGAGAGCGGGGTGTCGGCGAGCAGCCGCGCCATGCCCAGCACCCCGTTGAGCGGCTCGCGCATCTCGTGGCTCATGGTGGCGAGGAAGGCCGCCCGGGCGCGCGCCGTGGCCTCGGCCCGGCGGGCCCGTTGGCGCAGCTGGAGCCGTTCGCGCCGGGCCCGCCGCCGGGCGACGCCGCCTGGCTCGTCGCCCCGTTCCCTCGCCATCGCTGCCACCTCCGAGCCGGGTCGTCGCGGACCCGATGGTGGCTCGGGCGCCCGGTTCGGTCGGTGAGAAAACTCAACCTTTGCGCGATGACGTCACGGACCCGTCCCGCAGCGATCGAGATGCCCGGCCCCGGCGCGCGGTGGGCTCACTCCTTGACGGCGCCCGTGAGGCTCGAGACGTAGTACTCGACGAAGAAGCTGTAGAAGAGAGCTACCGGAATCGAGCCCAACAGCGCACCGGCCATCAAGGATCCCCAGTGGTAGACGTCACCCTCCACCAGTTGGGTCAGCACCGCGACCGGCACGGTCTTCTTCTCCGCCGACTGGATGAAGGCGAGAGCGTAGATGAACTCGTTCCACGACAGCGTGAACGCGAAGATGCCGGCGGAGATCAGCCCCGGGACGGCCAACGGCAGGGTGATCTTCCAGAGGATCTGCAGCCGGGTGGCGCCGTCGATCAGCGCGCACTCCTCGAGCTCGTAGGGGATCGATTTGAAATAGCCGATCAACAGCCAGGTGCAGAACGGCACCAGGAAGGTGGGATAGGTCAAAATCAAAGCCATCGGCGTGTCGAACAGGCCGAGCTGGAAGACCATCGTCGCCAAAGGAATGAACAGGATCGAGGGGGGCACGAGATAGGCGAGGTAGATGGCGAGGCCCACCCATTGCGAGCCCTTGAAGCGCAGCCGCTGGATGGCGTAGGCGGCGAGCACGCTCGCGAAGAGCGACAGGAAGGTCGAGACCACCGCCACCGTCATGGTGGTGACGAGCCAGCTCGGATAGTCGGTCTCGAACAGGAGCTTGTTGACGTTGGCCAGGGTGGGTGAACTGACCCAGAACGGGTTGTAGTTTTTGTAGTCGTAGAGCTCTTCGTTGGATTTGAAGGTCGTGATCGTCATCCAATAGAACGGGAACAGCAGCACGATCACGAAGCAGGCGAGCGGCAGGTAGACCGTCACCATCCGGCGCGGCACGCTGGTCCACTCGATGGGCCCGGCGCGCTCGGCGAAGCGGGCCGGTGCGGCGGCGCCGGCGGCCTCAGTCATCCTTGCCTCCCTGCTGCCACTTGCGGCGAGCGAGCGCGAACCAGGAGAACACCGTGGCGAACACCAGGAACGGGATCATCGAGACGGCGATGGCCGCGCCCTCGCCCAGCTGGCCGCCCGGGATCGCCCGCTGGAAGGCGAGCGTGGCCATGAGATGGGTGGAGTTGGCCGGACCACCGCGGGTGATGGCGTAGACCAGCTGGAAGTCGGTGAAGGTGAAGATCACCGAGAAGGTCAGCACGACCGCCAGGATCGGCATGAGCATCGGCAAAGTGATGTGCCGGAAGCGCTGCCACGGCGTCGCCCCGTCGATCATCGCCGCCTCGTAGAGCGAAGGGGAGATCGTCTGCAGCCCGGCCAACAGACAGATCGCGACGAACGGGATCCCGCGCCACACGTTGGCGGCGATCAGCGACCAGCGGGCGTTCCAGGCGTCGCCCAAAAAGTCGATGTACCGATCGAACAGGCCCAACCGGTCGACCAGCAGGTAGGAGATGATCGAGAACTGCGGGTCGTAGATCCACCAGAAGGCGATCGCCGAGAGCACCGTGGGCACGATCCAGGGGATCAGGACGATCGCCCGGATGAACGACTTGAAGGGCAGGTGGTGGTTCAACAGCAACGCCAGCCACAGACCCAACACGAACTTCCCGATGGTCGCCACGAGCGTGTAGAAGAAGGTCCACCACACCGCGGTGAGGAAGATCGGATCGTCCAGGAGCGAGATGTAGTTCTCGAGGCCGATCCACCGACCGGGCCGGCCGATGCGGGCATCGGTGAAGCCCAGCCAGATGCCGAGGCCCAAGGGGTAGGTCAAGAAGACGAGCAGCAGGCCGGCGCAGGGCGCCATGCACAGGACGAGGAGGAACGGCTTCCAGTCGAACAGCCGCGCGAGCCAGTTCCGCTCGACCGGCGGCAGCGCCACGCGCTCCGTCCTCGTCGCCACCGTGCCACCTCCCTCGTTCCGCGAAGGCCGACGGGGCGAGACTAGCCCGGCCGGCCCCGCTCGGATAGAGCGTAGGGGAGCCCGGGGATCGGCGTCGGGCGCAGAGCCGGCACGCGCGGCCGGTGGTCGGCAGGCGGGCGCGCGGCGGTGGGGCGGGAGGAGAGCGGTCCCGATGGACCAGGTGCAGCCCGATCACGAGATCGATCGCGCCGAACTGGTGCGCGCGCTTCGCGAGCTGTTGCCCGAGGTCGAGGCGATCTGGCTGTTCGGCAGCTTCGCCCGAGGTGACGCGCGCGCCGAGAGCGATCTCGACGTCGCGGTGCTGGCCGAGCGGCCGATCGCACCCGACCAGCTGTGGTCCGCGGCCACCGCGCTCGGCGCGCGGCTGGGCCTGCCCGTGGACCTCGTCGATCTGCGCGCGGTGTCGCTGCTCTTGCGCTTCGAGGTCGTCACACGCGGCGAGCGTCTGTTCGCGCGCGATCCGCTGCTGGCCGACCGCTTCGAGCTGCTCGTGATCGGTCTCTATCAACGGTACTACGAGGAGCAGCGCCCGCGCTTCGAGGACATCCGTGCACGAGGCCGTGTCTTCTGATGGACCAGGTTCTGATCGAAAAGGCCGAGGCCCTGGAGCGATGCGTCGCCCAGGCTCGCAAATATTATTTCGGGCACGAGGCCGAGTTCGAAACCGATTTCATGCGACAGGATGCGATCGTGATGAACCTGGAGCGGGCCTGCCAACAGGCCATCGACATGGCCAACCGGATGGCCCGGCTGCGCCGTCTGCCCATCCCGAAACAGACCGCCGACGTGTTCCGCATGCTGGGCGAACACGGGTTGATCGCCGCCGACCTCGTCGAGAAACTGGCGGCGATGGTCGGCTTCCGCAACATCGCGGTGCACGAATATCGCAAGCTCGACCTCGACAAGGTCCGGGAGGTGATCGAACACCGGCTCGACGATCTGTTGGCCTTCTCGGCGGCGATGCTGAGGGCCGACCCGACCGAACCACCCCCGGCGGCGAGCCGGCCGTGAGCCCGGCGAGCCGGCCCGATCCCGGCGGACGCGAGGGACCGTGAGCGAGCAGGGCATCCTCGAGATCGACGGCAGCCGCGGCGAGGGCGGCGGCCAGATCCTGCGCACCGCCCTGGCGGTGGCCGCGCTCGCGGGGCGGCCGGTGCGGATCAAGAGGATCCGCGCCAACCGCCCGGTGCCGGGCCTGGCCGCGCAGCATCTCTCGGCGGTCCGCGCGTTGGCGCTCGTGTGCGACGCCTCCCTCGAAGGCGACGAGCTCGGCTCGGCCGAGCTCCTGTTCGCCCCGCGCACGGGCGTGCGCAGCGGTGCTTACGAGATCGACGTGGGGGCGGTGCGCGAGGGCGGCAGTGCCGGGGCGGTGAGCCTCGTGCTCCAGGCCCTCGCGGTGCCGCTGGTCCTGGCCCGCGGCACCACCGAGCTGCACCTCGTGGGCGGCACGCACGTGCCGTGGAGCCCCCCCTTCGATTATCTGGAGCAGGTCTGGGCGCCCACCCTCGCCCGGCTCGGCGCGCCGATCGCGCTCGAGCTCGACCGCCCGGGCTTCTTCCCGAAAGGCGGCGGCATCGTTCGCGCCCGCATCGAGGGCCGCGGCGGGCTCCCGCTCGCCCCGCTCGATCTCGTCGGCCGGCCGCCCCTCGAGCGGATCGAGGGCCGGGCGCTGGCCGCCGAGCTGCCCGCCTCGATCCCCCAGCGGATCGCCGATCGCGCCCGCAAGCTCCTGGAGCCCCTGGGCGTCCCGCTCGAGGTGCGGCCGCGGCGGCTGCGCGCCGCCTCGCCCGGCGCGGCGCTCGTTCTGGTGGCCCGCCACGGCCCGGCGGTGGCCGGCTTCGATTCGCTGGGCGCACCCGGCAAGGCCTCGGAGGTGGTGGCCGAGGAGGCGGCCCGCGCGCTGCTCGCCTTCGAGCACGGCACCGCCGCGGTCGACCGGCACCTGGCCGATCAGCTGCTCTTGCCGCTGGCCTTCGCCGCCGGTCCGTCCCGCTTTTCCGCCGAGGCCACCACCGGCCACCTCGAGACCCAGGCCGAACTGTTGGGCGAGCTGGGCGTAGCACGGGTGACCCTGACACCGCGGCCGGAGGGCGGCGTCCTCGTCGGCGTCGAGCCCCGTGGCCTGGCGCTCGCCATCGGCGAGCCGCGCAGCGCGCCCGTGCGCCTGTCCGGCCCCGAGCCGGCCCCGGCCGAGCCGCGGCCGAGCCCACCGCCCGCCGCCAAGGTGCCCTGGAACCTCGTCGCCACCACGCACGCCCAGAGTTGGCGCGAGGCGCTGGGCATCCTCGGCCGCTACGGGCGGGTCCACAAGACCGGCTATCACAATGTGGTGGTCATGGCGGTCGAGGACCCGCGTTCGGTGGCCGACGACCTCGCCCGGCGCATCGAAGCCGAGCCCGGGATCATGAACTTCCTCTCACGGGTGATCCCGCTCCAGCGCGCCGTCGAGTTGGGGCCGCTCGAGACCGCGGCCGAACGGCTGGCCGAGGCCTGCGAACCCTTCGTGGCCCGCCTGGCCCACAAGAGCTTTCACGTGCGGGTGCACAAGCGCGGGCCCGGCAAGGCGCTCTCGGCTCACGAGCTCGAGCGCGAGCTGGGCCGGCGGATGCTGGCGGCGCTCGCCGCCCGCGGCACACCCGGCCGCCCGTCCTTCGAGGATCCGGATGCGATCCTGGTGGTCGAGATCGTCGACGAGCGCGCCGGCGTGGCGCTCTTCGATCGGGAGGACCGGGCCCGCTTCCCCTTCTTGCGACTCGACTGATCCTGCGCTTTCACTCGAGCCGGAGCTCGCCCTCGAGCTCGGCCGTCGTGAACGGATCGAGGAGGAGCTCGATCACGAGCCGCCAGCGGCCGGGCAGACTGAAGATCGACCCCGCGGCGATCCATCGCCCCTCGCCTGCCGGCTCCAGCGGCAGCCGCGCCGGCTCGATGCCGTGCTCGGGCGAGGTCGCGACCAGGCTCGCCTCGAGCGCGGACAGCGGGCCGCCGTCGCGATCGACGAGCCTCACCTCGATCCGGTTGAACCCCGGCCGGCCGGGCCGGACCGCGAGCCGCGCCGACCTGCCCTCGGCATCGCGCAGCTCGAGGACGCGCTCGGCCGGGCTCGCCACCGTCGCCGCGCGCAGCGCCCGTGGCGGCGGGGTGGCGCCGAGCGCGGCGGCCAGAGCGAGGATCGCGGCGATCCCGGCGATCTCGAGCCCGATCGTGCGCGCGAGCGCCCGCCTGGCGGCGGGCTCGCCCCGCGCCAGCGCCGGGACCAGCCCAAAGCGGTTGCGCGCGGCCAACGCCAGGACGAAGGCCACGAGCGCGAGCTTGGCGAGCAGCGGGAGCCCGTAAGCGGTGCGCAGAAGAGCCGTAGGCTCGCCCACCTGGCGCCAGGCGAGGACGAACCCGGCCAGGAGCAGTGCGGCCACGATCCACGGGGCCACGGCCGAGAAGCGGCGCAGGAGCACGAGCAGGGATCGATCCTCCAGCCGCCGCAGCGCCAGGAAGAGGACGATCAGGCCACCCACCCACAGCCCGACGGCCACGAGATGGGTGGCGAGTGCCACGATGCCCACCGCCCGCGGCGGGCTGGTCGTCGCGTGACCCGCGACACCGAGCGCCACGGTCGCCACCAGCGCAGCGATCCCGGCGCCCGCGAGGCCCCGCGGGCCGCGCACCGACGCCACGACCAGCCCGGCTGCGAGCACCGCGGCACCCGCGACGGCGGCGCTCGTCCCGAGCGGGGAGCCGAGGCCGGCGGCGAGCAGCCCGGCGAGGTCGCCATCCTCGGCCGAGAGGCGCCCGCCCTGAACGAGAAGAAATACGAGTGCGGCGAGCGCCCCCGCGGCGGCGAGGACGATGGCCGAACGGCGTGCGGGCCGAGCGAGCGGCCGCCTCGCCTCCTCCCCGGCCGACACGGCCCAGGCCAGGATCCCGAGCGGCGCCGGCACGGCCGCCAGGAGGAGGAAGCGCGCGGCGATCCAGCCACCCTCCGACGCGCCGTGATCGTGCACCGACCCGTGGTGATCGGCGTGGGCCTCGTGGCCGTGCGCGGCGGCCTCGAGCGCGTCGGTGCCCTCGCCCACGGCGAAGCGGAACGAGCCGGCGATCGGATGGCCATCTTCCGAGACCACCCGCCAGCTCACGGTGTAGAGCCCCGGCCCGAGTGGGGTAGCGGGCACGAGCTGCACGACGTCGCCCCGGGCTCGGCTGTGCTCGGGATCGGCGAGCTCCGCGCCCCGGGCATCGACGAGGCGGCCGCGCAAGAGCCGCACGGGCTCGTTGAAGCGCAGCCGGATCTCGGCCGGAGCGGTCGCCCTGACCGAGTCCGCCGGCGGCTCGGTCTCGACCAGCACCGCGTGCGCGCGCACCTCGACCGCCGCGACCAGAAGGGCCGGGAGCAGGGCGACAGCGACCAGCAGGCGCGCGAGCACGGGCGGGAGCCGCCACCCTCCCGCCCGCGCCCTCGACCGAGCGGCTCGCGCCGCGGTCACGCTTCGGTCAATAGCTGATGATCTTGGTGTTCGGCGCCATCAAGAGCTTGCGGAACTCCGGTCCGCCGGGCTCGATCCCCTCGAGCCGGTCGTCGATGTCGAGCCCGGCCTGCTTCGTGCAGGTCGGACACACGAACACCCGCGCTCCGTCGTCGAGCAGCTCCTTGATCAGTTCCGCTGCGGTCTTCCCGGTGATGGCTCCCTTGTGCTGCGGCACCTTCTTGTTGGCGATCGTGACCGCGCGCACGTTCAAGAACACGATCACCGGGTAGCCGTCCTTCTAGATGTTGCGGGCGAAGCCGAGCGCCATCTGCTCGGTCCACACGTCGTCGCTCGTGATGTTGACGACGAGGGTGGGCTTGTCCTCGGCCGAGGCCGGGGCGGCTGCGGCCGACAGGAAGGCCAACGGTGCAGCCAACGCGGCCGCGAGAAGCGAACGTCGCATGAACACTCCTCCTTTCCGCGGAAGGTGGCTCAGGGCTTGGCGGTGAGGGTCAGATGCGGCGCCGGCGAGGCCAGCTCGCTCGCCTTCTGACCCGGCTTCGGGATCTCGATCCAGCGGTGCGCTCCCTGCTCGCATTCCTGGACCGTGGGGAAGTAGACCACGGTGCCCGGCTCCGCTTCGGGCAGCTTCATTCGGATGCGGAACTCGTCGTAGTGCTCGTCGAGCAGGCGGCCGCCGGTCCAGTGGATCTCGGTGACCTTCTCGGTGATCTCGCGACCGTGGCCGTCCTTGTAGGGCTGGTCGAGCTTGGCCTTGACGATACGCACCTCCCAGCCGGGCTTGGGCTGCGGCCGCACGCTCGTGGCCCCCTCCGGGATCTTCACCATCACGGTGTGGGTGGGGCTGCCGTTGCAACCGTGCGTGATGCGGACGACCGCGGTGTAGTAGCTGCCGGTCGGGGCCCGGGTGGTCTCGAGCGTGGCGTGTGCGCGCGCCGCCCCGGGCATGGCGAAGAGAGCGGTCACGGCGACCGCCGCGAGCAACGGAAATCGGTTCACGGGACCTCTCCGAATTGTTCGGGTCTCACCGATCGATCGAAGGCCCGCCTTGGCGGGCGGGCGGATCAGGCGAGAGCCGGGTGCGGAGGTCCTCGAACCGGGGGGACGCGATGCGGCGGGTCGGCCGGAAGCGGAGCCGTGCGCGCGAGCGGGTGCGCGGACACCCTCGCGGGGACGGCCGCGAGCGGGACGATCGCGGCGTCCGGCGTGGCGAGCTCGATCGATCGGACGAGGGGGCAGGCCGGACAAGCCGGTGCCGCCGACCCGTCCTGCTCGGAGCTCGGCGACGGTCCGGAACCCGGCTCGGCGGCGCAGATCGGCGGCTCGCCGGCGATGCGGGCGGTCAGCGCCGACAGGCCGTGGACGCTCGCCAGCGCACCCGCCAGCAGAATCGCCAGCGTGGCGAGCCACGCCACGGCCTTTCGGATCGGGCCTTCCTCCCGGGTCATGGCCGGAAGCCTAACCTGCGCGCACGATGCGGTCGAGGGGACCGTGCTCAGGCCAGGGTCGCGGTCCCGAGCATGGCGAGCTCGCCGCGCGGCCCGGTCACCCACAGTCGCACCGCCCCGTTGCTCGTTTCCGGATCACCGTGAACGGTGAGCTCCTCCTCGACGAACAGTGGCGCGGTGGCCCGGAAATCGAACCGGCGCAGCTGCGCCGTCGGCCGCTCGCGGCGCAGCAGATCGAGCATCAAGGTGGCGAGCAACGGCCCGTGCACGACCAGGCCACGATAGCCCTCGACCGCCGTCACGTAGGGATGGTCGTAGTGGATGCGGTGGCCGTTGTAGGTGAGCGCGCTGTAGCGGAACAGCAGCACCGGATCGGGGCGCCAGCTGCGCCGCCAGGGCCCGGGGCCGGGCGCCGGTGGTGGCTCGACGCCGTCCTCCGGCCGGGGCGGGGTGCGGTAGACGATGTCGTGCTCTTCGACGAGCACCGTCTTTTCGTCGGAGAGGAACCGGTGCTCGACCAGCACGAAGACGAGCGGCCCGCGCCTGCCCTCCTTGAGGGTCACCCCGCGCACGGTCGAGACCCGCTCCAAGGTCTCGCCCACGCGCAACGGTCGTTCCCAGACGAGCCGGCCACCGGCCCACATGCGCCGCGGCAACGGCACGGGCGGCAGGAAGCCGCCGCGACGGGGATGGCCGTCGGGCCCGGTCTCGGCCGCCGGGACCACGGGCAGGAAGTAGAGATGGTGCCAGAAGGCCGGCAGCGGCTCGCCCGGCCCGGGTGGATCGTCGCGGTCGAGCGCGGCGCTCAAGGCCGCGGCCGGCCAAGGGTGCAGCGTGTCGACCCGCCGCTCCTGGCGGCCGATCCAGCTGCGCAGATGCTCGAGGTCGATCCGGGCGGTCACGGCGCCAGCGCTCGATCGAGATCGGCCATCAGATCCTCCGGCTCCTCGAGCCCGACCGACAGGCGGATCAGGTCCTCGTGGATCCCCAACCGCTCGCGCAGCTCGGCCGGCACCTTGGCGTGCGTGGTGGTGGCCGGATGGGTGGCCAACGAGCGGGTGTCGCCCAGATTGTTGGAGATCTTCACGAGCCGCAACCGGTCGAGCACGGCGAAGGCCCGCTCGCGCCCGCCGCCGACCCGGATCGCGATCATGGTCCCGGGGCCGCTCATCTGTCTTCGGGCGAGCTCGGCCTGGGGATGCGAGGCCAGACCCGGATAGCGAACGGCGCGCACCCCCCGATGGCCCTCGAGCCAGCCGGCGAGGATCCGGGCGGTGGCCTGCTGGGCCTCGACGCGCAAGCCCAGGGTCTCGAGGCCCTTCAAGAGCACCCAGGCGTTGAAGGGCGAGAGCGTGGGGCCGGTGTTGCGCACATAGGGCCGCAGCACCTCCTTGATGAAGGCGGCCCCACCGGCGACCAGCCCGCCCAGACAGCGCCCCTGGCCGTCGATCAGCTTGGTGGCCGAGGCGATCGAGAGATCGGCACCCAGCGCCAAGGGCTTCTGCAGCCAGGCGGTGGCGAAGGCGTTGTCGACCAGGAGCCTCGCCCCGGCGGCCCGGGCGAGCCCGGCGACGGCGGCGATGTCGACGATCTCGAGGGTCGGATTGGCGGGGCTTTCGATCAGGACGAGGTCGGCCGAGCGCGAGAGCGCCCGGGCGAAGCCGTCGAGATCGGCCGCGGGGACGAGCTCGGTTTCGACCCCGAAGCGGGGCAACAGATCGCTCACGATCCACTGGCAGGCGCCGAACAGCGGTGCCGAGGCCACCACCCGTGCCCCGCTGCGCAGCTGGCAGAACAGGGCGGCGTGGACCGCGGCCATGCCGGTCGCCACGGCCACGGCGTCCTCGGCACCCTCGAGCAGCGCGAAGCGCTCCTCCAGCATCCGCACGGTGGGGTTGGCGATGCGGCTGTACTGGTAGCCGGGGGCGCGATCGGCGACCCGCGCCTCGGCCTCTTCGGCGCTCGTGTAGACGAAGCCCGAGGTGAGGAAGAGGGCTTCGGACGTCTCGCCGAAGGCGGAGCGGGCGGCCCCGCCGTGGACGAGCCGGGTGCGGATCCGCCAGCTCTCGCTCATCACCGTCCTCCGCGGCGCCGGCCGAGGTCGGCGGCGCCCGCGGCGGTCCGACCTTTTAGCGGCTTCTTTAACGTGGCCCGCAAGCCGGCCGGCCCAAATCGCCACGCGGCCGACCGCTTGCGCCCGCCGTGGGCCGCTGTCAACCCGCCCCGTCGAGCAGATCGCGGCCGATCGCGTCCTCGAGGCGCTCCAACCGGTCGCGGTCCAAGAGCCGCTCGAGGCCGTCCAGGATCCGGCCGACCAGGCCGATACCCTCGTAGACCAGGCCCGTGTAGAGCTGCACCGCGCAGGCCCCGGCGCGGATCTTGGCGTAGGCGGTCTCGGCCGAGTCGATCCCGCCCACGCCCACGAGCGCCAGTCGACCACGGGCGCGGGCCGCGATCGTGCGCAACAGCGCGGTCGACGGCGCGAACAGGGGCCGACCGCTGAGCCCACCGGCCTCGCGGGCGTGCGGTGAGCGCAAAGAGGATGGGCGGGTGGTCGTCGTGTTGGCGACCACGAGCCCGTCGATCCCGGCGTCTTGCGCCACCTCGACGATCGCGGCGGCGGCCGGCTCGTCGAGGTCGGGGGCGATCTTGAGGAACAGGGGCGGGCGGCGGCCACCGGTCTCGCCCAGCCGGCGCACGAGCGCCGAAAGCAAGGGGGCGAGGCGCTCGGCTCGCTGCCAGTCGCGCAGGCCCGGCGTGTTGGGCGAGGAGACGTTGACGACCAGGTAATCGGCGAGCGGCGCCAGCCGGGCGATGCCCGCCTGGTAGTCGGCGATCGGATCGGCACTCTCGCGGTTGACGCCGAGATTGGCGCCCACCGGACCGCGCCGACGGCGCAATCGGGCGAGCCGGGTCGCCACCACCTCGAGGCCCTCGCTGTTGAAGCCCATGCGGTTGACGAGTGCTCGGTCCTCGACCAGGCGGAACAGCCGCGGTGGTGGGTTGCCGGGCTGCGGCCGCGGGGTCACCGTGCCGATCTCGACGAAGGCGAAGCCCAGCCGCAACAACCCGGCCACCGCTCGGGCGTCCTTGTCGAAGCCGGCGGCGAGCCCCACGGGGTGGGCGAGCGGCAGGCCGGCCAGCCGGGTGGCCAGGCGCGGCCGCGGCCGGTGCGGCCGGGGTGGTGCCAGGGCCACCAGACGCAGGGCGAGATCGTGGGCGGTCTCCGGCGGCAGCGCCCGCAACAGCCGCGTGATCACGGAGCCGCTCGGCCGCCCCAGGCGACGAAGGGCGGGTTGGCGAAGCCGGGCTTGCCGTAGCGCAGCGGCCGACCGTCCGCGTCGACCACCCGCCCACCGGCCGCGGCCAGCACGGCGTGCCCGGCCGCCGTGTCCCACTCCATGGTCCGCCCGAAGCGCGGATAGACGTCGGCGCGGCCTTCGGCCACCAGGCAGAACTTCAAGGAGCTGCCGGCCGAAACCGTCTCCACCACGGGGTGCGAGGCGAGCCAGGCCTCGGTCTCCGGGTCGCGGTGCGAGCGGCTGGCCACCGCCACGAGCCCGTGAGGTGGTGGCGGCCGGACGTGGATCGGCCGGTCGGCGCCGGCCTCGCGGGTGGCCGCGCCCTGCCCCCTCACCCCCCACCAGAGCCGATCGAGCGCCGGGGCGCCCACCACGCCCAGGATCGGCTCGCCGGCCGCCACCAGCGCCACGTTCACGGTGAACTCGCCGTTGCGCGAGAGGAACTCGCGGGTGCCGTCGAGCGGGTCGACCAGCCAGAAGACGTCGTGCGGGCCCACGGCCGGCACGCGCCCTTCGGCCACCGCCTCCTCGGCGACGATCGGAAGATCGGGGGTGAGCGCGCGCAACGCCCGCTCGACGAGCGCCTCGGCCTCGCGGTCGGCCTGCGTGACCGGTGAGGCGTCGGCCTTGTGCTCGGCGGTGATCGGCCGGGCGTAATGCTCGCGGATCAGGGCCGCGGCCCGGGCGGCGAGCTCCAGGACGGCCGGCAGCAACGGCCCGGGCTCGAAAGCGCGTGGTGGGGTGGGCATGGATCGACCGCTCGCGCGCCGTTCACGGTTCGTCAACCTTTTCGCGGCAGAGTGCGCGCCGATGCCGCGCGGGCTCGGCGCCGCGAGCCCGGGCGGCCGGGGAGTGGGACCATGACGGCTGCGGTTCGCCAACGCGAGGTCGCGGAGGATCTCTGGCCGCCCCGCACGCGCTTCGGGCTCGATCCGCACCGGCCGGGCGAGCTCGTGGCGCGCCTCGAGCGGCTGCGCGAACGCGGGGCGGGCGAGGCCGGCGGGCCGCCGCCGCCCGCCCATCTCCTGGTCCTCGATCTGGGCCAGGTGCGAGCCCGCCTGGGCCCCCGCTGGCCCGCCTCGCGAGCCAAGGTGCTGGCTCACGCCGAGGCCTGCGTCGCCCAGCGGCTGGTCGGCGAGGAGGTCTATCTGGTGGTCGACGAGACCACGCTCTGGGTCTTCAGCGTGGGCGAGCGGTGGAGCGAGGTGGACGAGCGCGGCCATGCGATCGCCGCCGAGATCACCCGCCGGTTGTTGGGGGTGCTGCCCGCCGGGGTGGCGGTGGGGGTGCGGACCTTGCCGCTCGATCTCGCGGCGGCGTTCGACGGCGTGGCCGGCTTCGAAAGCTTGAGCCACCGGATCGCGCGCGAGCGGGCGCGCGCGGCGGAGGCGGAGCGGCGCGTCTTCGCCGACCACGCCGAGCGGCTGGTGGCCTTCTACCGACCGATCCTGAGCCTGGCCAAGCCGCGGGTGGTGGGCCATCGGATCTTCGCCCGCTTGCAGGGGACGGGGGGCGAGCTCGTGCGGCCGGAGACCGTGTGCCCGCAACGGGCGGCGGGTGGGTTCGTCGCGGCCCTCGACGCCTGGCTCGCGGCGCGGGTGGCCGAGCAGCTGCCGGCCCTGGCGGCGGCCGGGGAGCGGGCGCTCTTGATGCTGCCGGTGAGCCCCACGACCCTGGCCGAGCCGGCGTGGCGGCGCAGTTGGTGGGCGCCGCTCGAGCCGGTCGCCGAGGCGGCCGCCGGGCGCCTGGCGCTGGAGCTCGTCGATCCCGAGCCCCGGGCCCCGCCGCCGCGGCTGGCCGAGCTCGCCCCGGAGCTCGCCCGGCTGGTTCGTCTCGTGGTCGTGCGCTGCCCGCTCGATCCGGACCTCGTGGCGGGTCTGGGCGGCCAGGAGGAGCGCGGGGTGTCGTTCGATGCCGGCGGGCTCGATCCGCTCGCCGCGGAGACCGCCGACGCCCGCCGCGAGCCCGCCGACGCCTCGGAACTGATCGTC
>FWPV01009359.1_pt1 | contig 16567 bp, 16 predicted proteins | sample 2228371 | NCBI WGS metagenome assembly FWPV01 (sample SAMEA103939776, study PRJEB20133) | metagenome | reverse complement strand
TCTATCAGTGCCGACGGAAACTGATGGCGGGAAAGCTGACCCTGGATTTGAGCCCTCTGGAAGCAGCTTAGTTGTTAGCGCGTAAATCCAGTGAATGTCTTTTTGAATCCGGAATGAGGCTGGCTATTTTTGAATCTGGCACTACCACGTTTTGCAAAAGCCCGAGACAAACTCACGATACAAGCCGGATTGCTCGGAGGTTGCGGTCTTTTCTCACCAAGGCTAGGCTAAACTAGCAAGGATATGCGGCGCGTGGTCTTCTTGCTGGTGCTATTGCTGCTGCTGGGTGCTGCCTGGTGGCTTTATCCTTTGCTACAACCGTTGTTGCGTTTTGGCTCGCTTCCACGAAACTTAGACCGTCCTCTTACCGTTCTGGTGCTGGGGGTGGCTCCGGAGTACAAGTACTACCACCAGCGGGCTCCTGAGGATTTTCGCGGCCTTTCGGACGTGAATCTGCTGGTGCGGTTCGACCCCACGACCAAACACATCAACGTTCTTTCGATTCCCAGGGACGTGTACGTGCGGATTCCTGGCTATGGCTGGTACATTATCAACCACGCCAACAAATTTGGCGGCCCCGACCTGGCCAAGCAGGTTGTGCGCGATCTGACTGGGGTCGAGATAGACGCCTACGTGGCCGTGAGTGTGGAGGCCATCCGCAACGGAATTGATGCGCTGGGCGGCATCACGGTTTGTGTTGAAAAGCCGATGCGCTACAAGGATACTGCGGCCAAGCTGGACATCGACCTAAAGCCCGGTTGCCAGCATCTCAATGGAACTCAGGCCGAGGGATATTTACGTTTTCGCCACGATGCTCTGGGAGATATCGGGCGCATTCAACGGCAGCAGACTTTCTTTAATGCCCTCAAGCAGCAGGTTCTCTCACCTGCCGGTTTGTTGCGTATTCCCCAGGCCATTGCTAGCGTGGAACAAAACATCCGCACCGACCTGACCCGCGAACAGATTGCGAGCCTGATGGGCTTCGCAGTCCAGCAACCCCAACTGGTCTCCCTGCTAACCCCCGGCCAGTTTGGGCAGGGTTGGGAAGTGAATCGGGCCGAACTCACCAGACTGGTAGAGCGTTATTTCAGCCAAGCGCCGCCGGCTACCCAGGCCACCGTCCTGGATCTCAAGGGGCGGCAGGCTGTGGTGCTCTACGCAGCGCCTCAGGAAGCGGCAGCCATCCAGATGCGCCGCAAGCTACAGGAACTCGGCTTGCGTGTGCTCTTGCGCGAAGTGGAGAGCGCTCCTCCAAAGAGCGAAGTGCTTTCGAATGGCGCCGCAGAGTTGGCCCAGGTTCTGGGCGAAGCCATTGGGCTGCCCTCCCGGGTCTCGGGTGAATCGGTCTTGTATGCAGATCTAACGGTACGCATTGGCGGCGATTTTGCCAACCCTAACGGTCAAAACCAGTGAGAGCAATACCGAAAAAAATAACTGCCACCGGGAGGCACGGGGCAGTTACCAGCGGGACAATATCGTCAGGCAAAGTGCCTGGGGCGCAAGCGGCCAGACTGATGGCGTGGGACAACGTAACCGCTAAACTCTATGGGGGCCGGTAGCAGCCAGTTACGAACCGACATACGCAGGCTACTCATGGGATGAGGTCGAGCCCGGGAAGGCCGGGCGCTACCAAATTCGGAAATCAATGCAAGCTCTCTGCTCATGACCGTAGAGTAAACCCTACGTCGTTACAAGCGCGTTACATTTGCACCAACAAACATTAAGAATCCTTAATGTTTTGTGGGTTGGCTCAGGCTTGCATGGGCTTGGGGGACTCTTCGCCGGGCTCCTCCCAGGCCATTTCAATCAGGTCGATCAACACTTCTATGGGAACGCCATACCGGCGGGCCACTCGAGCCAGTTCGTGCCCCAGCCGTTTGAGCTGGCTTACATATTTTTCGGGCATTTCTCTGGACTCCGCCTCGAGATCTTCCACAATACCAATCAGCCAGCCTACCAGCTCGCTGGCATCTTCATCTGAGAGGCCATCGGTGAGCGCCTCGTCCTCGAGAAACTGTTCCGCCAGGCGTTCAACCATATATTGTCTTCATACTATGCCGAACTGGAAAGAAAATGAAATTTGCCTGTGAGAATTGCTCTGTTTGCCTGCCCACGACATACACTGCACGGGCATTCATGGTGCTATGCACGCACCGAGGACAGACTGTCTAGCGCTGCCGTTCTCAGTTTGAGAGGTCGGGGGTTGGGGTAACTTTGGGCTGGACTCGCAAGTAGAGCAGTTCATCTTTGTGTACGTACCCCATCTGGCGAGCCAGGCCTTCGCGGTAGCGGGCATCGGCAGCCACTTGAAGTTCGTCGCTTAGCTTTTGATTGCGCTGCTCGAGCTCTTCCAGGCGAACCTGAGCAAGCGCGATGTCTTGCCGAATTTGAACGTAGCGCTGAACCTCGAGGGTCAGCAGAACCAACAAATGCAACGTCCCAAGCGCAAATACCAAATGCAGGAAGCGGTGAATAGGCCTCTCCACAATAAAACCAGTATATCACCTTTGATGGTTGCGTGCTGGTGTTAATTATCACAAGAGGCTTGGCGAAATTAGCAGTTTCGGACACGAATTTGCCCACCCTGGAGAATTTTTGGGCATGATATATCGGTTGTTTTCCCAACAGATCTTCATAGGCCTTATACCAGATTGTGTAAGTTCGGTACCGAATGGTGGCTCAGCCTCGCCCACGCCGCACCCTGGCGTGGCGCAGGGGCGACCGACCGAAGTTATCCCTTTGCGGGAGGGCGATACCGCCCCTTGGAAGAGAGACGCTTCTTTCGCCGACCGGAGGGATACGCTTTCTTCGCCGAGACGCCTTTTTCGCCGACCGAAGGGTGTGGTGCGTAGCGAGACGCTTGTTTCGCCGACTGAAAGGAGATGCCTGTTTCGCCGACCGTAGGGAGGGGTGGGGTGGGGTGTGCTCCAGGATTCAAGTTGCGCCACACGCGGCGCAATCAAGCCACCGAAGCTTTTCGGTTTGAATGACTATCTTTTTGAATCCGGTATTACACTACCCACAGCTCACCAGGAATCTTGGCCACACTCAGCATCGCCTCGCCCACGCTGCCTCAAGGCGACTAGCAAGACCAATCTGCTATCTTTTGGCTTATTTGGCCTCGAGCCAGTTGTCTCCAATACCCACGCCGACCTCTAACGGCACCTCGAGCCGCCAGGCGTTTTGCATAACCTCCCGCGCTACTCGGGCTGCTTCCTCCACCCTGTCTTCGCTGGCTTCCAGCAGAAGCTCGTCGTGGACCTGCAGCACCAGATGAGCGCCCAGGCGTTCCAGCTCGGGATGAAGCTGTACCATGGCTAGCTTGATAAGGTCCGCTGCAGTGCCCTGCACCGGCATATTAAAGGCCATGCGTTCGGCAGCCTCGCGCACGCTGCGCACGCGTGAGTCCAGGTCGGCCACAAAACGGCGGCGGCCAAACAGGGTCTGCACATACCCCTTCTCTCGTGCCTCGGCCAGTACCGCCTCAATCCAGGCCCGTACCCTGGGGTAGGAGGCAAAATAGCGCTCGATGAAGCTCTCCGCTTCGGCAAAGGGAATCGAGAGTTCGTTGGACAGGCGGTGAGCCGACATTCCGTAGAGAACTCCAAAATTAATGGTTTTAGCGGCGCGCCGCTGTTCGGCACCGACCTTATCCAGCTCCAGGCCGAACATCCAGGCTGCGGTCTGGGTGTGGATGTCCTTTCCTTCGCGGAAGACGCGGATCAGGTTCTCGTCACCCGACAGGTGGGCCAGCACCCTCAGCTCAATCTGCGAGTAGTCGGCGGCAATGAGCTTCATGCCCGGTGCGGCCCTGAAGGCCTTGCGGATGCGACGGCCAATTTCAGTACGAACGGGGATGTTTTGCAGGTTGGGGTCTACCGAAGACAGTCGGCCCGTAGCGGTACCGGTTTGGTTAAAGCGGGTGTGCAGACGGCCCGTCCTGGGGTGGATTAGCCTGGGTAGAGGGTCGAGGTAAGTGCTTTTGAGCTTGGTTAGTTCACGATAGGCCAGGATACGGTCGATAATCTCGTGCTGCCCCTGCAGCTCCTCGAGGGCGCTGGCGGCGGTGGAGCGCTTGCCGGTCTGGGTCTTCCGGCCCGAGGCTGCCAGTTTGAGTTCGTCGTATAGAACGACCTCGAGCTGGTCTCTCGAGTTCACATTGAAAGGATGCCCGGCCAGCCGGTGAATCTGGGCCTCGAGGTAGGAGATTTCCTTGCTTAGCTCTTCGGAAAGCTGATCCAGATATACGGTATCGAGCGAGATACCCCTGGCTTCCACACGGGCCAGTACCGCCGAGAGCGGTTTTTCGATCTCGCGGTAGAGCCACTCGATCTGAGGGTTTTCCCCAATGCGGCGTTGCAGGGTTTCCCACAGGGTTTGGGCAGCCTGGGCGCGCTGGGCGGGGTCGTCGTTCCAGTCCCCTGCGCCGTAGCGCCGCACGGTGCTGGCTGGGTCGCTGTTGGAGGGGTCGTAGAGGTAAGCCAGCAGCAGGGGGTCGTCGCCAGGAGGAACCCAGACCCCCTCCTTGCAGGCCAGCACCGCTAAATCCTTGGCTGCTACGCTGCGAATCTCAGGAAACCGCTTTAGCTCCTGTAAGCTGGGCAGGCCCCGATACACCCTTCCTCCCGCACAGGCAGCAAAACCGACCCAATTAGCCCACATTGGCTGGGGCCGGTCGAGGGTGTAGCCCAAAAAGGCATCCAGAGGGGGCGGCCAGGCTGCCTCCTCGGCAGGGAGTGGGGTTGCCAGCAGGTTTAGCTCGCGCATAATCGAACCAAACTCGAGCCGCTCGAGCGTTTCGCGCAAAGCCATCAGATCCGGCTCGCGGCGGTGGCAGTCGCGAAAATCTAGCTCGAGGGGCACATCGGTATGAATTTGCGACAGGGAGTGGGAAAGCCGTATGTTGTCCTGGCTTTCCTCAAGGCTGGCCCGTACCTTGGGGGTGAGGGCCTCGAGGTGGGCATATAAGCCCTCAAGCGAGCCCCATTCCTGCAAAAGCCTGGCCGCGGTTTTCTCACCAATCCCTCTGGCTCCTGGCAGATTGTCGGAAGAATCACCTACCAGTGAGCGAAAATCCACCCACTGCTCCACCGAGACGCCATACTTTTCCCTCACCGCCTGGGGGTTCATCAGGCGCCCATCCGGCAGCATCACCTGCACCGCCTCCGAGACCAGCTGGAAGCTGTCGCGGTCTCCGGTCAGAATACGAACCGGATAGCCCTCTCGTTCACCCTTTTTGGCCAGGGTGCCAATTACATCATCGGCCTCGTAGCCTGGCACTTCCAATCTTCTGAGTCCCATCAGATCGACCAGTTCTTTGATTTTTTCCAGTTGGGGATGAAAATCGTCCGGAGTGGGTGCCCGCCCCGCCTTGTATTCCTCGAATGCGTCGTGGCGGAAGGTTCTGGTGGGGGGATCGAAGACCACGATTACACAATCGCCGTCATCCTTGAGCAGTTTTAGCAGGGTGCGCATAAAACCAAACACTGCCTGGGTTGGCTCACCCCTCGAGGTGCTGAGTTTTTCAAAGGCAAAATAGCTCCGGTAGGCCAGGTGATGGCCATCGACCAGCCAGATGCGATCTGGCCTGGGCAGTTCGGAGGACGGCGAATCGCTGGCAAATAAACTGGGTTGCTCCACCCAGATATTCTACCCTCATTCGGTTGATAACAGAAAGTCGTGTGGGATGCATGGAGTGCACCTCTGTTTTTCGGCGCACCGAGGGTCGGCTGAAGCCAAAGGTCAAAGGTGGATATGGTACTGGTACTGGTAGGATTAGGGCGTCGTTGACGTTGCAAGACACCTGCAGTTGGATCCGAATGAGAGGAGAGCATGCAAAACGAAACCGAAAAACTCGAGTGGTTCGAAATTCAACTACGCCTCAAGACCATGGAAGTGATGCTTGGCCCCAAATACCGCGAGGCCATGGCGCTGACCCTGGGTAGTCTGTACGACCAGCAGAAAATTACCGCAATGGCCAAGCGCCTTGGCGTCACACCCGAAGGGCTGTTGGAGCGACTGGAAAAGATGCGCCTAGAGCTCGGTATCGAGCAAGAGATTACCAAGGGTGTTCTCAAGCTCAAGAAGTAGCCCGGCGGCTTTTATGGCGTCAGGCGGTGCCGGTCTCTCGGGAACGCCCGCGCATAGCGCACGTTGGGCAGGCCCACCAGCTTCTGCGTAAGGCGTTCGGCCCCAATGGCAAAACCGCCGTGCGGGGGCATCCCATACTTGAAAACCTCGAGGTAGCCCGCAAACTGGGCAGGGTCGTGGCCTTTCTTTTTGAGCTGCTCTACCAGAACTTCGTACTGATGGATACGCTGTCCCCCCGAGGTGATTTCCAGCCCCCTGAATAGCAGGTCAAACCCCCGGGTGGAACCATCCCCCTCGGGGTAAGCATAAAAGGGCCGGGCAGCCTCGGGATATTTGGCAATGAATAGAAAATCCACCTTCCACTTTTCCAGAGCCCAGGCTCCCAAGGCCCGCTCGGCTTCCTCGTTGAAGTCGGCCCCGACCGGCATCCCCAGCTCTTCGCGCAGGATGCGGCGAGCCTCCTGGTGCTCCAGACGCGGCATCTCGGACACGTTGGGCCACGCGACCTCCAGAAGTTTGCACTCGGCCCCGGTGGTGTGCCTGGCCTCGTCCAGCATGGCCCTAATCAGCTCTTCCTCGAGGCTTATTACATCGTATTCCGACTCGATAAAGCCCATCTCCACGTCCAGCGAGAGGTATTCGTTGAGGTGGCGGCTGGTGGCATGTTGCTCGGCGCGGAAAACCGGCGCTACCTCGTATACCCGTTCGTAGACACCCACCATGATCTGCTTGTAAAGCTGAGGCGACTGGGCCAGGTAGGCTCGGTGCTCGAAGTAATCGATGCCGAAAAGGTTGCTGCCCCCCTCGGCCCCTGCCGAAACGATTTTAGGGGTGAAAATTTCGGTGAAGCCCTGGCTGTCCAGGTAGTTGCGAAAACCCCTGACCAGAGCAGCCTGAATTTTGAGTGGGGCACGGGCTTTTTCGCCGCGCAGGCTCACGTAGCGGTACTCCAGGAGCGTCTCGGGGTTGACCCGCCACTCCTCCTTGGGGATTTCAATCGGGCTAGGCTCGCTGGCCCTGGCGTAGAACTCGAGGTTTTCGGCAATAACCTCGTAGCCACCCGGTGCCTTGGGATTGGCCACCACCTGGCCCACTACCCGCATCGAGGATTCAGCCAGAGGCAGCTCGAAGCGCTTGTCCACTACAATCTGGACGATGCCACTTTTGTCGCGTAAAAGGGCAAACTGAATGCCGCCGAGATCGCGCTTCCAGTGCAGGAAGCCCTGAAGGGTAACGGTCTGGCCCACGTGCTGAGCAATCTGGTTGGCAAGGGTTCTGGACATGTTCTCTCCTGTGGCTATGGCGGCGGCGCGGGCTCAATGAAAAACCCCCGATACAACGAGGTATCGGGGGTCGAAATCTCGCCCCCTCAAGAATTATTGTCCGTCCGCAACATCGAGAGCATATTACGTGCCAAACCTCACTTGGTCAAGCTGTTCTGAAAAAATGAGCATGAACATCGGTTCAAACGAAACAACGCCCTGAGTTGTTGCCGCAGCGCAAAGCGGTAAGAATACAGCCCCACTCGACCATTGACGCTCCAGGGCCACACCGTTGCCAGAATCACTCTAGACAGGCAAGGCTCGGCATAATCTTCGCTCGGGCTCGTCCGAGCACAGCTTTATCTTGGTACTGTGCCCTTGCTCAAAATCTCCAGAATTTCCCGGCCATACTTGTGGGCTTTGGCCTTACCAAAACCCCTGACCCCGGATAGCTCCGAAGGGGTTTGCGGATTGCTTTCCAGAATTGCTTGTAATTCGGCATTGGTAGCGATCACGTAAGGTGGAACACCTTCTTCCTTGGCTTTCTGGCTGCGCCATCTGCGAAGCGCTTCAAAAGCCGGGCTTGCCGAGGGTTCGGTGGATTCTGTGGCTGGACCGGGCTGACGAGATCTGGCTTTGGCTTCTCCCTCAAAAAATACCAGCACGCTCCAGAAGGGCTCGCTGCCCGTAACCAGGCTACTGGATACCTGAATGGGGATAACCTGGGCCAGAAACTGATTGAGCTTCTCGAGGTCTCTGGCACTGCCTAGCCGTAGCGTGAAGGTCTGGCACTGCATGGCTACAGTTTACTGCCGGCCTCGAGTCGGAGCACAGGTCAAAATCGAAAACAAGCCTGGGCATTTCGATCGGTGATGCTTTCCATTTCCTCCTGGCTCATGCCCAGAACCTCGGCCAGCCTGGCCAGGGTATACCTGGCGAGGGCCGGGTGATTGCGTTGACCACGGTGGGGTTCGGGGGGCAGAAAGGGGGCGTCGGTCTCGATGAGCAGGCGGTTCAGGGGAATCTGTTTGGCGGCTTCCCGCAATATGGTGTTCTTTTTGTAGGTGAGCGGCCCGGCAAAGCCAAAATAGGCTCCAAGCTCAAGCCCGGTCTCCAGTAGCGCTGGGTGTCCTCCGAAGGCATGAAGCACAAACCTGTCGGGCTTATTATGCCTGAGCCAGTCCGCTATTTCGATTTCGGCCCGGCTTTCTAGCTTGCTGCGAACATGGAAGATGAGCGGCAGACCCAAAGACCGGGCCAGATGGGACTGGAAATCCAGGGCTTTGTACTGGGCTTCTCTGGTTTCGGGCGTCCAGTAGAAGTCGAGGCCTGTCTCGCCGATAGCCCGCACCCTGGGGTGCCGGGCCAGGTGGTGCAGGTCGGCCTGTAGTTCGGGGGATAGCAAACCGGCCTCGGTAGGGTGCAAGCCCACCGCTGCCCAGATATGCGGATGAGCCTCGGCCAAAGCCAGTGCCTTGCGGTTGCGTAGCGGATTGGTGCCGATGGTCAGGATGGCTTTGAAGTCCCTCGAGGCCTCGAGGGCAGCCTGGGCTTCCTCGGGTTCCATGAAATCGAGATGGCAGTGGGTGTCGGTCATAGCATAGATGACTCATTTTGATTCTACGATTCCATACTTCACCCTGGGCTACACCCCAGCCTCGCGGCTTGCATACACTGATAGCGTGCGTCTTTTAATGATTGCCCTGCTCATTGCTCTCACCGGCTGCTTACCAACCTTGCAGGCCGTGGATCCTGATCGGCTTCCCGCTGCCGATAACTGGGGGCCAAATAACTCGCCGCTGGAATGGTGGTACGTTTCAGGGTACCTGCCCGAGGAAGGGTTGGCCTTCCACTGGGCGCTGTTCAAAGCCTATGCCCCGCAAAACTGGCAGATTGGCATCATCAACCCGGCTATCTTTTTCCCCGGCCCCTACCATGCCTCCCACATAGCAGTTACCGACCTGCGCACCAACCAAAAGCATTTCGAGGAACGCTTTGACTTTCGCCCCGACCGGCCTCGAGGGGATAGCCTGGTGGCCTATCCCCCTTTGCGTATCGAGCAAGGCGACTGGAGGCTTCTGCAGGTGGGGAGTACTTACCAGCTCTCTGCTGGCTCTATCCAGGTGCGCTTGACCCCACTCAAGCCTGCGGTGGTTCACCCACCGGGCTACTCGGGGACCGCCGAAACCGGGCGCATGTACTACGTTTCCTTTACCCGTATGGCCCTCGAGGGCGTGATTGCGGGCAGGCCGGTACGGGGCGAGGCCTGGATGGACCACCAGTGGGGCGACCAGATTGGAAACCAGGGGGGCAGTGCGACCGGCCTTGGAGCGTTGTGGGACTGGTTTGGTCTGCATCTTTCCAATGGGGTAGATCTGATGCTGTACCGCGTGAAGAACGCCAGAGGAGAGGTGGTGCAGCTAGCAGCTACGGCCATTGATGCCCACGGGCAAGTTCGGGAACTCAAGAACCTCGCCATGACCCCGCGGGAGACCTGGACTTCACCCAGTGGGCGCAGCTATAACCTTTCCTGGCAGATTGAAGCCGAGGGGCTGCAGCTTCGCCTCGAGCCTTTGCGCAAGGATCAGGAGCTCCTCACTGCTTCGACACGGGTGGCTTACTGGGAAGGCCCCGTAGCGGGCAGTGGAACCTGGCAGGGCCAGCCCATCCAGGCCAGGGGCATGGGGGAATTTGTGGCCGGGATTTACGAGCCCCCCGGTGGTTTTTTCTCGTTCCCAGGGCAGGGGAGGTAGAGCAGGTTTCGGTTCTGCCCGTCTCGCGCAGTTGAAAGTGGTACAGAACCCACCTTTACCGCTGGGTATGCAGCAAAGGCTCAGACCCAGATCAGGCCCATCGAGATGGTTATTGCAAGGAGAGCCATAACACTCCAGAGTTACCGCTGTACCCACCGACCGCGGGGGTGTGCTCTAAAATTCGGTTTGGGCCTTATTACGGGCTTGCCTGCTGGCTCGAGAGCACCAAACGCACGAACTTAATCAGCCTGGGAAACCGGCCCCAGCGTCTCCGGTCACTGGCAATGCGCACCAGCCACTCGATTTTGAGCTTTTGAGCCCAGGCCGGAGCCCGCCTGACCTCACCTGCCAGCACATCAATCATGCCACCAACGCCGATGGCTACCTTAGCACCCAGATGGGCTTTGTGGCGGTGAATGAAAGTGTCCTGTCGCTCACCCATGCCCACCACCAGCAGGTCAGGCCGGGCCTGCCGGATTGCGGTAACCACCGCAGCTTCATCGCTGAAATAGCCGTCTTGAACGCCGCAAATTTGGATTCCCCAGCGTGCTTGGGCTTGCCGGGCTGCCCTTTCGGCCACTCCCGGTGCGGCTCCCAGGAAATAGACCCGCAAGCGCGAACCAAAGCGGTCAAAGGCAGCCGGTAGGATTTCCGACCCAGGTACGCGGTCTTCAAGCTTGTGTCCGGTGAGCCGCTTGACTGCCCAAACGATACCGACGCCATCGGCAGTGACAAGATCCGATTCCAGGAGAGCTTGCTTGAGCGCAGGCTCGCTTTGAGCCCGCACCACCGCTTCGGGGTTGGTGGTGATAATCTGGGCACAACTGGAGCCTGGGTCGGCAATTTTTTGCTCGATCCAGGTCAGGGTTTGCTCTAAGTTCACCAGATCGACTGGTGTTCCCAGAATCTCCACGCGCTTCACGGCGACCTCTGGAAACAAAAGCCATAGCGATCCTTGGTTAGACCGTACTGTTCAGCCCTGAGCACCCGAACCTCGGTGAGTCGGGGTACCAGGTCTTCTACGCTGACCAGGCTCGCCAGGGCCAGATCTTCGCTGCGGCCTGAGCGGTAGCGTTGCTTGCCCAGATCGGACTGCACCAGCGATTCCTGGGGGTCGGGAAAGGATTTGAGCAGGGCCGTTGCCAGCCGCGCGCCCTCCAGCAAAGTGCCCCACTGGCCCAGGGCCTGATGTAGACGCTTCGCAATGAAGCCGGCTGCGACGGTGTTGGCCAGGCTGGGCTCGAGTTTGGCCTGTGTGGCCGCAACCACCGTGTTGATTTCCGAGTCCACTGCGTGCTGAACGGCCCGGCGGGTATTGCGGAAGTAGGCCAGAATGCTCTGCGGGGGCTGCTGCTCGAGCGACTCGGCCAGCGACCTGGCCAGTAAAATGCAGGTCTGCCCCTCGAGGCGCAGCTTGCTCAGGGCTTGCAGCGAGAGGCCATTGTGGAACCCTTCCGGTGGAAGGCCCTCCTCCTCACCCAGCAACAGGCCGGTGCCTTCGGCCAGAATCCGGGCCGCTCGTGCGCTTTTAGCCACCCAGACCTCCCTGGCGCCCGCTGCCAGCAGGATACCCACGGCACTGCCATAAAACACATCCACCAGGAGCACCGGTTGGAAATAAGGGGGCTTGGGAACCAGATCTACCCGAATCGTCACGAAGTTAGTCTCCCTCAATAGCGCCATGCGCCAGTCCTGCGGCATTATAACGAAGAGCGGCCAAGGGGCTTTGGTGCCAGGAGCCGTTGGGCCACTCCTAACTGCGTAAAAGCAAGACGGGGCCTTCGCCCACGGGGGGTAGATCGCCCAGGCTTTCCAGGCCAAACATTTCCAGGAACCGGTCGGTGGTTCCGAACAGCTTGGGCCTTCCGACGGCTTCCTTTTCTCCCACAACCTGCACCAGCTGGCGCTCCAGTAGCCCCTCCAGAACGCCCTCCACGCTTTTGCCCCGCAGGGCTTCCAGCTCGGCCCGGGTGAGGGGTTGCTGGTAGGCCACCAGTGCAAGCACCTCGAGGGCCGCCTTGGAAATGCGGGGCGGGGTGGGGCGTAACACCTGCTCCACAGCGGTCAGGTGCAAGGGGTGCACCACCAGCCGCCAGCCCCCCGCTACCCGCTCGAGCTGTACCCCTGAACGGCCTTCGGCCAGGTCGTGCTCGAGGGCCACCACAGCGCGAGTGAGGGCTTCTTCCGTTCCCAGAGGACGCAGGTCGCTCAGGGAAAGCGGCTTACCGGCAGCAAACAATACGGCCAGAATCTGGGCTTTGAGGGTCTGGGTGTCCATAGCTGAAAAATGAGAGATGTGGTTTTTTCACCACGGTTCTAACTACCCGAGGCTATACTAGAGCGAGTATGCCAACCTATCAATACAAGGCCAGGGATAGACAGGGGCGGTTGGTCAATGCCGTCATCGAAGCCGAAGATATGCGCACGGCTGCCCGCAATCTGCGTGAAAAAGGCCTGTTCATTGCCGAAATCAAGGAGCCTGGTAAGGGTTTGCAGGCCGAGATCAAGCTGCCAGGTTTGGAACCCCAGCCCGGCCTGAAGGATCTGGCCATCTTCAGCCGTCAGCTTGCGACCATGCTCAATGCGGGTCTGCCCATTGTCCAGGCCCTGGCCATCCTCGAGCGTCAGACCGAGAAGAAAAAGTTTCAAGCCATGCTCAAAGAAATCCGCACCGAGGTCGAGGGAGGGGCCAATTTCAGCGAAGCCCTGAGCAAACACAAGCTCTTTAGTCGCCTCTACATCAACCTGGTGCGGGCGGGCGAGACCTCGGGTACGCTAGATGCCATTCTGGACAGGCTGGCGACCTTCCTGGAAAACGAACTGGCCCTGATTGGCAAGATTCGTTCGGCCCTGACCTACCCGGCCATTGTGTTTGTCTTTGCAGTGGGCGTGACCTACTTCCTCCTGACCGGTATCGTGCCGCAGTTCGCCCAGATCCTGACCGGCCTGGGCTCCGAGCTGCCACTACTGACCCGGGCTTTGATGGGCATCTCCGACTTTTTGCGTCAGGGCACCATTTTCATCGTGCTGATTGTGGTGGCGCTGTTTTTTGCCTATCGGGCCTATTACCGAACCGATAAAGGACGGCACCAGATAGACCAGATCAAGCTCAAGCTGCCGATATTTGGCAACCTGATGAAAAAAAGCGCTCTGGCCCGCTTTTCGCGCACCTTTGGCCTGCTGATCTCGAGCGGTGTGAACATCGTAGAAGCCCTGGACATCACCAAAGGAACCGCAGGCAACGCGATTGTGGAGGATATCCTCGAGCAGACCAAAACTGCCATTCAGGCGGGCGAGCCGGTTTATACCACCATTCAGGCCAACCCCCAGGTCTTCCCGCCGATGGTGAGTTCCATGATTGCCATCGGGGAAGAAACCGGGGCTCTGGATACCATGCTGACCAAAATCGCCGACTTTTATGAGCGCGAGGTCGATGAAGCCGTTAGCGCCCTCACAGCCGCCATCGAGCCGTTGATGATTATCTTCCTGGGCTTTATCGTGGGCGTGATTGTGGCTGGGATGTTCCTGCCGTTGTTCAAGATTATAGGGACGCTCTCAACGCAATAATCCTCTCCGCGACCTCAGACGTAATTGGCATCACCGAAAGCCGGTTGCCCCGACGAAGCAAGATAAGTTCGTCGGGGCTGAAATTTTCCCGCAGAAACTCGAGGGTTAGCATTTGCTTGTATTTGTCCACAAAGCCCACGCGGACTGTCCACCAGCGCGGATTATCCCTGGAGCTAGTGGGGTCGTGGTAGGGCGACCGGGGGTCGAACTGGCTGGGGTCGGGGATCTGGGTCTTTAATACCTTGCATAGCCCTACGATGCCCGGCGGTTCGGTGCTGGAATGATAGAAAAAAGCCAGGTCTCCCACCTGCATGGCCCGCAGGAAATTGCGGGCCTGATAGTTACGTACCCCGTCCCATATGGTGGTTTTCTGTTTTTTCAGGTCGTCAATGCTAAATACATCCGGTTCAGACTTGAGCAGCCAGTAGTTCATACCAGGCCAGTCTATCTTTACCTGTACTTTGGATTTTGCTGCTCAGACCACCAATCTAAACGCTTGTTTATGCTGCGCTTATGCTAACAAAAGCCTTGCCGATCACGATGTAGCTATGAAAAGACTGTTTTTAGGGGCCCTGTTGCTGGCTTTTGTGGGCTGTATCCCTATCGGTACCAATCCTGCCGATACGCTCCTTATTTCCGATTTGCGCTACGAGAGCAACTTCCGCGATGCCAGCGGGCGTTCGTATATCTGCGACAACAAGACCACCACCCTGACCTACAGCTACCGCTACAACGACTTTGCCCGGATTGCACGCTGGGACTCCCGATTGGTGGGTGAAACCACCGGCCAGGTGACCAACACCCTTAGCATGAGCAAGGATACCGGCGGCTACATCAACCAGAACAACCGCATCCTGGTGAACTGGGTTCTGAGCCAGGGTACGGCCCCCTTAAGCGTATCGCCGCAGAGCATCGTAGTAACCCCGGTTCCCCAGCCCCGTCAGATTGGGGCTACTCGTCTAGAGCTCACTGTCTTTGCTACCAACGGCAGTTCCGCCCGGCTGACGTTTCCCGGCATCCCAGTGATAGACAACTGCCCATGAGGGAGAGGCAAAACCAAATCATGGCTTTTGCTGCTGGAAGACTTGATTGTGGTTCTGAGGCCGACGAAGCAGTTCAAAAGGGCTTAAATAGCCCACTGGCTGCTGGGCTGTTCTGAACTACCTCCCCCTTGAAGCGCTTTTACTGGATGCTGCGGCATTCAGTGACTTTTGAGGGTTCCTTTCGGCTCACGGCTCTGGGCACAAGCCAGAACCGCTCTGATAAGCTATTGTCGTGACCCTTAACCTTGGGAAAAAGCCCCTCAAGAGTACGCCTCGTCTGGAATATACCGAGCCTGCCAGGACTGCCCAGGAATTACAAGAGCGGCTTGGGCAGGAAAAGGTTTTGCTGGATCTAGCCCAGCGGCGTAACTACTCCTACGACGGCATTGCCATGGGTGCAACGCCTGCGCTGGTGGTGCTTCCGACCACTACCGACGATGTGGTGGAGACGGTGCGCTTTGCTAACCAGGTAGGCTTGCCGCTGGTGCCCCGGGGTGCTGCCAGCGGCCTGTCGGGCGGGGCGGTTCCGATACGGGAATCCATCGTGGTTTCCTTTACCCGTATGACGGGTATACAGATTGATCCCCAGGCCCGGATCGCCACGGTTCAACCGGGCGTGGTCACACTACAGATCAGTGAACAGGCCCGGCCCTACGGGCTCTGGTATCCCCCCGACCCGGCCTCTTTTCGTACCAGCACCATTGGGGGCAACCTGGCCGAAAATGCCGGGGGGCCGATGTGCTTCAAGAAGGGGGTAACCGGCGATTACGTTGTTGGGCTCGAGTTCGTGGACTTTACTGGCCAAGTGCACCGTTTGCGGCGCGAGGCCTACGACCTGATTGGTTTGCTGGTGGGCTCTGAGGGAACGCTGGGCCTCATAACCGAAGCCAAACTTCGCCTCGAGCCCGTGCCGCGCTACAGCCGAACCCTGATGGCCGTTTTTGATGAGGTGGGTCAGGCCGCCGAGGCGGTATCGGAGGCCATTGCTGCCGGAGCGGTGCCGAGCAAGCTCGAGTTCGTGGACAACGGCTGTATTAACGCGGTCGAGGATTACCTGAAAATGGGCCTGCCCCGTGAGGCTGCTGCCATATTGCTGGTGGACACCGATGGCGACGACCCCGTCATGGTGGAAGAAGAGCTGGGCTGGGTCCGTGAAGCCTGCCAAAAGCACGGGGCTACCGTGCAGATTGCTCAGAACAGCGCCCAGAGCGAGGCGCTCTGGAAGGCCCGGCGCTCTATCTCACCCGCGATAGGAGCCATCAAGCCCAAGCGGATGAACGAGGACATCGCAGTGCCGCGCTCGAGTCTGCCCGAGGTGGTGCGGGCCATCGAGTCGCTGGGGCAACAATATGGCCTGCGGGTGGTGCAGTTTGGTCACATTGGGGATGGCAACCTGCACCCTAACGTCCTCTACGACCCCAAGGTGGATTCGGAAGAAAAGGTCTGGGAGCTTTTGCACGAAATCGCCCGGGTGGCCCTTCGCCACGGTGGGGTTTTGTCGGGTGAGCACGGCATTGGCATCATGAAGCGCGACTTCATGAGCGAGGCGGTAGACTCCGAATCGCTCGAGGCCTTGAGGCTGGTCAAGGCCGCCTTCGACCCACACGATCGCTTGAATCCTGGCAAAGTGTTACCCGAGCCCAACTCACCCAGGCATTAAGCCCCGAAGCTGGAATCATGCACAGAAGCATCTGGTTTGCGCTGTTTACCTGCTTTGCCTTTTTGGGCCAGGCCCAGGCTCAAAGCCCGTTCTCGGTGGGGCTGGCCTATGCGACTGAGCCCTTAGTTGCAAGTGAAAAGCCCCAGACGCAGGGCCTGCAACTCGAACGACCCCCCTGGGATCGGTTGCTCT
>FWPV01009369.1_pt1 | contig 16573 bp, 14 predicted proteins | sample 2228371 | NCBI WGS metagenome assembly FWPV01 (sample SAMEA103939776, study PRJEB20133) | metagenome | reverse complement strand
ATCGAGATCATAACGCAGCCTTAAACATTCTCAGACTGGGGCTACAGTCTGTGGCTAATGCCTAGATGCCCGCCAATTCATTGGCGGGAGTAGTCACTGTTGTTCGGCATGGCGTCTGTGCAGATCCTATGATGCCTGCAGATTCGCTCTGGAGCCGTCATAGCCCGCCACTCTCATACTCAGAGCTAGCAGTACTGGAGTCGTTCGAGCAATGCATCCTTTCAAACAGTAGAGCGATGTGTTAGCGCAGGCATTTGATTCTGGGCGATCTGCTCTGTACAATACCTCCTCCTGCCTCGCTCTCCTCTTCGGATCATTTTTCAATCAGCGGAGCTTTTTGTTGGATCGTGCGGTCTCGGCAACTGGATACATGGAGATCTGCGATATGGGCCCGGCCATAAAGATATATGGCGAATGATGGAGAATAACACCACACGAACTCCGGTCTTCGGGCCGGAGGGGAATTCAGGAAGCGCGGAGAGATGCAATTGGCGGTCGATGATCTTGAAGATCCCTATGTTGTGGCGTACAAGCAGATACATGCTGTGGTGAATTCCTGTGGAGATGTTGTGGAGATCCTGGAGAGATCTAACTGTTACGGCGGATCGGCCTGGGCCAGGTACCACTACAGCAAAGGACCTCTCGTGATATCCTCGAGAAACCTGGGAGAATGGTTCAGATACATCGTGAGGACGGGCGAGGCGGATCTCGATCTAATCTCATCTAAGAGATCTGCCGGCATCTCCTCGGTCCTCGTGAAGGGGGACGAGGTCGAGATAACATACACCGGCCTCGGCGGAGGCGGCGTGGGAGCTACCTTTACGAGGGCGAGAGCCGGTGATGTGCTGAGATCCAGAACGACCGCGGCAGGCGGCGGGAGGGTTGCAACCGGAACCATAGTTCTTCCGAGGAGGGAACGCCTGATCATAGGGGTTGACAACACGGACTCGAAGACAACAGGAGCCACATGGTCGCTGGTGCACAACATATCCGCAAAGGTTGATAGATACGAAGCTAGGTACATCTCACACTCGCTCGTACAGCTCTTCCCCGTGCCAACCAAAACTCAGAACTGCGTATCGACAGCTGTTGAGTTCGCCTGCATCCCCGGCAGGGAGAAAGAGATGATAGAGGACTTCAGGAGATTGCTTGAGAGGTATACAGTATCAGATGAGACCGGCATGGTGGTCTGCAGGAGCTTCGATCCCTCGATACTGCTAGATTACGCGAAGAGATGCAGGCTCGAGAGGGTCAGATATGAGGACGCGCAGCAGGCGGCTGAGGCTGCCGGTCTGGAGGTCGTCATGGACGGCCAGGGGCTCATAGGAGCAGTCGCAGCCGTACCCTATTTCGGGGATTCGGATAGATCCGTGATACCGGAGTGGCTATGCGAGGAGCTTTAGAGGCTTTAAGAGAAGCATTAAGGGACACGGGCGCTGAGCACCTCGTCTACGTCCCCGGCTACCCTGTAACGGAGATAGCAGAGGCTCTAAATGCGGATATCGCGGTGAATGAGAAGGTCGCTCTGGAGAGCGCTCTAGGCGCATCAGCAACAGGTACCAGATCGATGGTCATCGTCAAGCAGCTCGGCATGAACATCCTCGCCGATCCTCTCGCTATAGCCGCGAGCCATACCACCGGCGCCGGCATAGTCGTTCTCGTCGGCGATGATCTCGGCCCCAGGGGATCTCAGATCGAGATGGACAGCAGATACTACGGACCTCTGCTGGAGCTTCCGGTGCTGGACCCCTCTGCTCCTGATATCTACAACGCTATCGTCGAGGCATTCACGATCTCCGAGCAGCTCTCCATTCCCGCTATTGTTAGGGTGACATCAGATCTCCTGGAGAGCGGAGAGGATGTACATGTGCATGCGAGGAAGATCTGCAATGCGACAAGATGCTTCGACCGCTCCATCTGGGATCTCACGGCGAGGGGTCGCCAGCAGAGGCATCGCATGATGGTTATGCCGGCGCTTCATGATGCTTCAGAGGCAGCTGTTCGCGTCGAGCTCCGCGGGGATACGGGTATAATAGCCTCTGGTTCTGCAGCTTCGATAGCGAAGAGGGTCGCGGAGGAGACCGGCTCATCGATGCTTCTAACGCTCTACGCTCATCCACTACCTTCGAGATCGATCGAGCGGTTTCTGAGCTCTCACACCTCTGTGCTCGTCGTAGAGGGCCCCAGGCCGTTCATGGAATCACAGCTGAGAGCTAGAGGCAAGCTGAGCGGCCACCTGCCCTACGCCCCTCCCACAGAAAAAGACATTCGAACCGCGTTGAATCTCATCCACATCTCGGATTTCAGCGCGGTGAGCGGCGAGCCTGAGACGGCCGCTGGCCGTACATCCAGAAGAACCCTCTGCGCGGGATGCCCGTTTATGCCGCTTTATAACGTCCTCTCAAGGCTCGAAGTGCCGGTCGCTGGAGACGCAGGATGCACGATACTCTCGGTGAGAATGGGCGCTGTGGACATGGTCTACGGCCTGGGATCATCGATAGGCGTCGCGTCTGGTTTTAAGAAAAAGGGCATCGCGATTGTGGGGGATTATGCTCTTGCCCACAGCGGTCTGCAGGGCCTCATAAACGCAATCTGGCATGATAGAGGCGTCCTGGTGGGCGTTATCGATAACGGTGTTGCTGCAATGACCGGATTTCAGGAGGTTGTGGATCTGGAGCCGGTGCTTCGCGCTCTTCTGCCGGATATGAAGATTCTCCCTATGCCGGCTCCAGAGACCGAGATCGAGGCGCTGCTGAGGGAGGAGCTGAAGAGGCCCGGGGTCTCCCTCATAGTATTCAGGGGCTCATGTGCTTCTGGCTAATTCCTCAAGGCGGGCTTTGTGGTATGTCTCCTCCAGAGATCGGAGCCCGTGCTCGCACCGCTCATCTCTTCTGCAATTGAAGTATGTCGTCGTCGCGAGGGCTCTCTCGACCTCTTCGAGCACATCCAGGAACCTGGAGTCGACCGTCGCCCTCTCTCTCAGCCTGTTGAGATACTCCTCTGTATCGTAGTTGAAGAACCTCAGGAGTTTCTCGCATGTATCTCCGGGTATACGCTTGCATACGCTCCATCTTCTGCCATCGACGAGCACGTGAATCTCAGTAACACAGCCAAGTAGGTTGTGGAAGTCCCCCAGAGTGTCCTGATAGGCGCCCAGCAGGAAGATACCCATGTAGTAATCCTCGCCCCTCCTGACCTTGTGCAGCTCGATCGCGTCCTTTCCTCCGGCAAAGCACTTGATCTCGCCATCTGAGTCGCAGGTTATGTCGGCTATGGTTCCGGACTCGGATGGCACCTCTCTGAGCCTGTGCAGGGGCATGATCGGGAATATCTGGCCCACACCCCACATATCAGGGACAGACTGGAAGAGCGAGAAGTTTCCGATGTACTTCTGCCCCACGAGCTTCTTGAGCTCTTTGAACTCCTCCGAATTATCTCCGGCCTGTCTGGCGAGGCTCACCGCCTTCTGGCACACCATCCAGAAGAGAGTCTCGCCCTTCGCGCGCTCCTCAAGCCCGATGTTTCCGAGGTTGAATGAATCCAGCAGCTCATCTCTGTAATGGAGAGCGTCGTGGTAGTACTCCTTGTAGTTCTTCAGGTTGATGTTCTTGAATGCGAAATAGAGATCCTCTATCTGTATTGGATCGCCCTCGGTGGGGAATGTCAGGAATCCGTCCTTGGAGTTCTTCTTGCCGATTATCTTGAACACCAGGAAGGAGTGGTAAGCAGCTATCGCTCTTCCGCTCTCAGAGACGATGGTCGGAGAGGGAACACCCTCCTCCTCGCATATCTTCTGCAGCGTGTACACTATATCGTTGCTGTACTCTCTCAGTGAGTAGTTAGCGCTGGAAGGTCCCGAGCTCTTTGAGCCATCGTAGTCCACGCTCAGGCCCCCTCCGACGTTGAAGTACTCTATCTCGGCCACCTTTCTTATCTTGGCGTATATCCTCGCGGCCTCGTTCATGGCATGCTTTATCCGGTGGATGTCGGTGATCTGTGATCCTATATGGAAGTGTATCATCTTCAGCCTGTCCAGCATATCGTTCTCGGCCAGGATTCTGAGCAGCTCCAAACACTCTATCGTCGAGAGGCCGAACTTAGACGACTCACCACCGGACTCGGCCCATCTGCCACTCCCCTTGGAGAAGAGCTTGACCCGCAGGCCCAGGAGGGGCTTTATGCCTAGCGACTTGGAGATCCTGAGTATGTCGAAGATCTCCTCGAATAGGTCCACCACTATTATTATCTTATACGTATCTGAGAACATCAGAGCCAGGCGGAGGTAGTCGTCGTCCTTGTAGCCGTTGCAGATCAGGATTGCATCTCTCGGCAGATCTAATGTAAGTGCAGCAAGCAGCTCTGCCTTCGTTCCAACCTCAAGGCCGATGTTGATATCTCTGCCGTATTTCAGGATGTACTCTATGACCTCCTTCCTCTGGTTTACCTTCATGGGAAATACCGGCTGGTACCTGCCCTGATAGCCGAACTCAGAGATGGATCCTTCGAAGGCTCTGTAGATCTCACAGATTCTGTGCTCGATTATCTGGGGGAATCTGAGAAGGACTGGCAGGTTCTCCCCCGATGCCTCGAGATTCTTGATTATATCCATCACATCTACGGAGCTCTCGCCGCTCTTCTGGGGCATAACCACGATATTTCCCTTCTGATTGACGGAGAAGTAGCCGTCGCCCCAGTTGTGTATTCCGTAGAGGGCTATCGAGTCGTCAACCTTCCACATCTCCAGAGCCTCCGTCGCATCTTGCCCTCTTGAACCAGCTACCCATTCTGCACCTGCCCATCATCCAGCCATCCGGTGGATTGCCACGACTGATATTGTTAATCATCTACTATCACTCCCACAATCGGTCCATAACCTATGCATGTAAATAGGAATGTCCATTTGAACTTCGATGTAGTAGGCGTTCACATATATAAATCTGTGACCTCAGTAGATCTCAAAAGAGATCTCCGGCTTCCGGAAGGTGGAATCTCCAGGAAGTCGCATATGGGCTTTTATAGAAGGCCAGGCAGAATACTCGTCCCTTACTATCTCCGTCTTCTTTTCGAACGGGCCGAGGGTGAAGTATTATCACGCCGTCTGTGTAGACATACGACATCGGTAGAAGAGTTTTACACAGCTATTGTTCCGCTGGTTAGATATTCCATCAGACCCTTCAGGGTGGTAGCTGAGATCTCCTTCGTTTCTATGCCAGCCTCCGCGAAGACATAGCCCGGCCCCTTCCCCTTCAGGCTCTCTCTTGTCAGCGCGACATCCGGCTTGTATTTGAGCAGAAGCTCTGCAACCTTTATGCCCTTCCCCTTCTCCACAGTCTTGTAGGGATTCGAAATCACCTCCTGCCTGAGCAGCTTTCCCTCCGTGGTATCGATCTCGAGAATGGCAAAATAAGGCGACTCCCCAAAGTGCAGGCTTATCTCTCCACTTGGATCGGCCAAAGGCACAGAGTAGCGAAGGGTGGTCTTAGTCATGGGCTCGTAGTGAAGTATGATTCGATCCACAGAGGGCACCTCTCTCTTCACGCTCTCCTCAATCCGTGTAGCTGCGAGATGCGCCTTGTGCAGGTCTGTGAGCCTCATGATCAGGCTCGCCTCCACAAATAGGTACCGTCCTGAGTTTCTCGCGACCACCTCTTTTAAAGAGACGACCTCAGGAGCGTCCTCTATGATCGATCGGATTTTATCGAGAGATTTTCGATCTACAGAGGCATCCAGCAGAACACGCATCCCGCCTTCAAGGATATCCCAGCCTGCTCGAACGATGAATATTGCGATTATAATTGAAGCCGCTCTGTCGAGCTGGAATCCAAAAGTCTGCCCCACAAATGCGATGAAAACCAAGAACGAGGTGAGAACATCTGCCTGGTGCTGTGTACCGTCCGCGATCATGCTGGGCGAGCTGTACTTCTTCCCGATGTGAATCTGATAGCGGCCGAAGATGAATGGTATGGGGACGAGCGATATCACCGCAAGCAACAGCCAGCCGCTGTAGGATAGAATGATGCGCTCGCCCCTGATTGCAGATACGGCTATCTCATAGGCGCTCAGAAAGAGAAGAATTGAGATTGCAACAGAGACCACATTCTCCACTTTATAAAGACCATAGGGAAATTCTCTGCTCTTTCTTGTGGATATGATGAGCCCGATGATCAGCGCAAGAGATGCAAGGACATCAACCGCTGAGTGGATGGCGTCTGCACGAAGCGATAGGCTGCCAGAGATCTCGGATAGCAGGAGCTTTGTGACTACCAAGCCTAGATTGAGCAGAAGAGAATATATAGCTACTCTGCGCACGGGATCGTCCTGCAACTTGGGGCTCTCTATCTCATCCTTCAATCCTATCCTTAAAGTATGTTTGATTCGATGAATATATCAAACTTTTTATTGTTTTGCGGGACCTGTCCGGATAAGCGCTGAGGCCGGAAATTTGGACCTTTACCGCTTCTGGATGTCAGAAACACTTAATCCTTATTCGGACACGTCCGTTTTGCGGCTGGGTAAGAGCTGCGGATCTGTCTAGATCAATAGGAGGCTGATCATCATCACCGCGAATCCGATTATGATCCCGAGATTTGTTAGATGTTCATCGCCATATCTATTCGCTATGGGAATCAGCTCGTCTACGGAGATGAAAACCATGATTCCGGATACAAGGGCAATAGCTGCTGATAATATCCATTGGTTTAGGAATGGCTCAAGGAGCAGAATTGCTATGATGGCTCCAGCCGGCTCGGTCATTCCTGCTGCAAAGGAGATCAGGCAGGATCGTTTTCTGTCTTGTGTGGCGCAGTAATAGGATGCGCTGCATGCGATCCCCTCGGGGATGTTGTGAATCGCAATAGCTAAAGCAATTGGTATTCCGAGACGCAGGTCTGATAGCGCAACAAGCACAACCGCCATGCCCTCTGGTAGGTTGTGAATGGCGATCCCGATAGCAGACATGATGCTGCCTCTGTATATCCTGTTGCAGTGGACGTCTGCCTTGCCATTTAGGTGAATATGCGGTACCATCTGATCTAACAGATATATCAGAAGAATGCCTATAAGGAAGAAGAGGTTCGAGTAAGTCAGACCGATGATGCTCTTTGAGCCGCAGAAGAGGTCTACAAAAGCCACGTAGATCATGACCCCTGAGGCGAATCCGAGGCTCATAGAGAGATAACGCATATCCGGCCTGGGTATAAAGTAGGAGATCAAGCTGCCTATACCGGTTGCAATTCCTGCAAGTAATGCAAGAACAAAAGCCACAAGGATGTTTTCAGACATCTAACAGCATTTAAAAGATCAACAATAAAAAAGGTTGTAGGCCGAGGGCCTACACAGCTGGCATGACGAGAGATCTATCACCGGCAGCGCGGAACTCGCGTGCGCCGCCCTTGCCGAAGCAGAGCCTGATGTCGGTCCAGTCGAAGACCAGCGCCGGGTTGGCGAAGGTCACCTTGATCAGCGGGTTGCATGCGAAGGCGTCGCCGCGGCCGGCATGAGCAGCGCTTGAGATACCAGCGTACTCGCCCTGGTGACCGACGTTCATCGCGTAGTTCGGATAGTTGGCGCCCCTCAGCTCGAGCGGGTTGCCCTCATCAGACTGGTACGAGAAGACGTTGGTCGGGCCGCACTGATCCTGCAGATCGTAGCCGAAGAATCCGAGCCTGCCATGCTCCTCTTTATGCAGTAGCTGCGAGAGGTACCAGCCTGCAAGGCCTGCCTGGCTGTTGCCCGTCGCTATGGCGCAGGTGATTCCTGATGCGGCTGCTGTGACTCCTGCCCTCTGGGATCCGCCGAAGTGATCCTCAAGCAGGGTTGGGAATGAGCAGTACTGCTCGAGCGCATAGAGCGTGACCTCTGTGGCCAGATCCTTGACTACCTCCAGCGTGGCTGGCGCCTTTGCGAAGCCTCCGTACTTCTCCACGGCATAGTCTACGCCGTAGTATGAGAAGTCATCCAGGACATCGTTCGTGTACGCAGCTGTGGCGTACTGTGTGAATCCGACGCCTCCGGACATGTAGCTGCCCAGCCAGATCTGGTCATAGAGCATTGTACCGGCTGCGACAACGTTCAGGCTTACCTGTGTCGGATCCCATGGCTTGACCCTTGAGGTCTGGACCATATCCGCCAGGAAGCCGAAGCTCAGGCCGCCTGGGTTGTTGGGCCCGCGGGCGCGGCGTGCTGGCAGCATGTCGGACATCTGGAGGACCGCTGCGTGCTTCGCAGCATATGCCAGATCGGCGACTGCGGCCTCACCGGCGCACATGTTGTACGCATCGATGAAGGTCATCGAGAGCTGCATGGCGCTCCACCTTGAGGTCGTTCCACCATCGCAGCTTCTTACCACGATCGTGGGGATGTGGATTGCCTGCCAGGTGGTCTTGCCGATCGCGGCCTTGAGCTGCTCGGCCTGGTCGGTCGGGAAGAGCTTGTTGATGTCTATGAGGTACTGCGGATCGATCTCATCCGCAAGGTCATCATCGCCAGTGAATACCCTGACGTTGCAGTCCTCGACAAGCCCTGGATGAGTCTCGACCATGTGCTCCTGGACCACGGCAGCGCCGGGCATCGCGTGGTTGAGGATCTCCAGGTAGTTGTTTATGGTCTCGGGTGTGACCTCCTTGCCCAGGCGCTTCTCGAGCACCTCATGGGCCATATCGAGGCCTACAATGACCGTCCTGCGTATATCGTCCCACATCTGCTGCATCGCAGGGTTGTTGACGAAGTGCAGGTCGTCGCCCTCAACTATATACTCAGTATTCGACAGCTTGTAGGGGACCAGCTGCCTCTGGCCCAGCGGAATTCCACCGCAGTGCAGATATGGATTGTAGAATGATATGCCGCGCTTCCCCTCCAGCTTCTTAGCGTACTCCATGAACTCTCTCTTACGAGCGCTCTGCTCGGGACCGAGCCTCTTGTACTCGGTCTTCTGGCTCGAGAGATCGAAGTCCTTTCCGAACTTCTTGGTCAGAGCCCTAACGAAAAGCTTCTTGGTATGAAGTTTTGCCATTTATATCGCCTCCTCACTCCGGTCTGAAGCCCCACTTTGTCCTGAGCTCCCACATATGATGCAGGGCCTCGAGAGCCTCGTCGAACTTCCTCGCGCCAACCTTGCCGCCGAACGGTATGTTGTCGTATCTGAATATCGTTGTCCGCTTCTTGAGCTCGTCCTCAGACATGGGCTTGCCGACATTGATCTTCTTATCTAGCGGTATGCCCACCTGATTCTTGACGTAGTAGACGTTGCCATCGGCGCCCATCTCGGTCCTGGCCAGCATATCGAACATCATGCCGTTCTCCTCAAGCCTGAGCGAGTGGCCGTGGACCGTGCAGCCTCTCATCGAGCACCTTGCGACATCCGTCATCTCGGAGTCCATAAGCTTCTTTGTGTACGCCTCGATATCCCTCTCGCGGGCCTCTATGATCTGCCTGCCCGAGAGTGTGCCTGGATCTGCGCCCCTGCAGTTTATGGCCGCCCAGTAGGATCTCCAGTAGGGGATCGATGGGGCGAAGTACATCGAGTCGGCGAACTGCGAGTACCTGACACGATCTCCAGCTGCTGCGCCGGGTGTGGGCTCAACTAGCTGCCTTATCGGGCAGTCTGGCTCGCCCATCTCCTTCAGTGGTGGATGGGTGCTCGGATAATCGGCACCTGGGGCCCTGTGGCCCATAATAGCTACTACATCTGCCTCGGGAATATCTCTGAGCTTCTCGAGGTTGCCGGACATGTGCTTCCTTCTGTTGGCGCCAACAGAGGTGTTGCCGGGATAGTATTGGGGTGTGTATGCCATATTTATCTCTCCTCCTTTTCGTCACTATCCTTTTCAGACAGAACGGCCAGGGATGCATCCTTCTTGGCTCGCGGATCGATCAGTCCAAGGAGTCGCTTGTCGACATCCTTCCCGTACTTTGCGTAGTCGGAGATCGTGGATATCTCGCGGAAGAACTTCCCTCTCCTGATCTGGAAGCCAAAGGGCAGCGCTCGCTCACACGCCGCCTGGACTCCGGGAATGAACTCCTCCCCCTCGAGCTCCACTCTGACTCTTCCCACCCTGACCCTGAGCTCAAAGGCCTCTCCTCCCACCTCCACGAGGAGGTTTCGATGCTCCTCTATCGGTAGACCCTTTCCAGGGCCGTATGTTATGCTTCTGGGGAGGTTCGGGCCTTGGATCATCATGCGAACGATGCCTCCACTCTTGTACAGCTCATTGAGCAGCCTCTGAGTGGTCTCGGCAGAGAGAAACCTGCTGGGAAGGATCTCCAGCTGGACTGACTCCGAATCCGTGTCTGATTTAATAGTGACCATGTGTTTCGCCTATCTTATACTGCCTCCGCCACCGATACAATCGGCTCACGGAACTCCTTTATCTCTCCATAGATGGCTCCGACCAGTCCGGAGGTCATCTCGGGTGTGAACATCTGTGTACCAGCATCAAGAGCCACAGCTGCTGCTACGCAGGGTATGGCCATGCCTCTGGAGTGCCTGGTCACGATGTGGTTGCCGTTGAAGACACCAGGCCCGCCGCCGCCATAGATCGAGTGGCTGAAGAACGAGAAGCCGACCGCAGTACCCATAACCCTGCCGAAGTCGCATGCCGGAAGCGCGGTCTCCTTCTCGATGAGATCGTTGTAGTAGAGCAGCGTCGAGGATACCGCCTGAGCGCCTCTCAGAGCACCACAGTTGACCATCGTGGCCGCCAGGACGCCTGCAGCGTTGTAGGCGTTCCACATGGATACATCGTTGGCCTCATACATCACATAGCCGGACGGGAACTTCTTACCGGGCTTGATGACCTTGTCCTCAAGCGCCCTCTCAACGACGCTGTGAACAACAGTGCCTATGGTGCCGGTCTTGCCGTTCTTCTTTACAAGGTCATACACCATGTTGTCAGCGTTCAAGCCCTGATATGCGAGAGCAAGAAGCTGATGCCTCTCGAATATGCCAATGGCATTGCCCATCTCGAACTCGCCCATCTGCTCGAGTATCGATGCGAGTGAGGCTGCATTCATGGCGTTCCTCTTTGTGATGGCAGCGATGTGGTTCGCCATGACGTTTCTGTATGCGAAGCCCAGACCCTCATCGTTCTGGGGTATGTTGAGAACAGATGCGACATTTCCGCCATTCATGCCCACTGTCTGCGGGTACTCACCCCATACCGCGGCATGGATCATCGGAGCATCGAAGAGCCCTGCCTTGAACTGCTGAACTATCGCCTCTACGGTGGCAGCTGCGGCGGCTGTCATTCCTACCACGAACTCAGATGCAATCTCAGCCCTGGCTGAGGGGATCTGAACGAGCAGCTGCTTGCCTCCACCGAGGACCTGGACGTTTGTATCATCACCAGGTGTGACCTGCAGAAGTGCCTTTATCTTCTCTGCAAGGGCATTTGCATTTGCAACTATATCATAATTCAGTTCACGGCCCTTGATCTGTCTCCTGCCGCCTCCGACACGCCCTGTCTTCAGAGCATTCTCAATTCCTGCTAGGTTTACTGCGACTGTTCGCCTTGTCAGTTTCGCAAGCTTTTGGATGGCAGCATTTCTGAGTGGGCTTATGGCACTGAGGTCAACGTCGCTCTTTAAAAGAACCCCACGGTCACTATATATGTCTATCTTGTCAGACACGTTCCTTATCCTCCTTTACCTTCTAGCAGCAAGCTGCAATGAGACCGTCCTCTGGAGCGATGATACAGCAGTAAGAGCTGTACCCAGATCCGGCTGTATCATTACAACCTCCCGCCGCTACTAATGTTGCTAGTTCTATACTTAAAGGTTTTGATTGAGATCTAAAATAATTAATAAAATATTTAAATAAGATGCCCGCGTTAACAGTGATTAGCAAAATCTCTTTAAAAAAGATACGAATTTTAACAACGAAAAGTGCTAAAAATCATACCAATTAGAAGATTCGCAACCTGAATCTCAAGATATAATTTATATTGTGGGTGGTATGAGGTGTTTTTGCGCGAGAAATTGAATGGACGAATAGTATTTATATATAATAAATATTGGAACGACAAAATATTGGAGGTCAGTGGCACATCAGCCCAATCGTTTAAATCTGCTCTCTCCCGAGGCTGTGTTCGCTCCTCTGGCATGTCCGAGCGCGCCCTGCGGGATAGAAGTTTCGCTCTTCGAAATCCAGTCTTTCCAGGAGTAGAGTGTAGCATTGTAACCCATGAGTTGGAGAGCAAACCATACAAGAGCCGCTTGATCCAGCTCTTCGGAGTACACGACCACTGGTCTGTCTATGAGGAGTGACGAAAAGATCTCCTTCAGAGTTGTATTCTCTGCAATCCGATCATCCTTTATGAGCCGCTCGGAATCTATATGAATCGCGTTCGGTATTCTACGCACTCCAAAATCCTGGAATGGCCTTGCGTCAACGATCTGCGCCCCACCGCTCTTGATGTAATCGTATGTCGCTATCAGATCCTGCTTTCTGGGTTTGTATTCGCTTGGCTTCCTCTCCGCTGGCAAGCTATCTACAGGAAGCCCAGATCTCCTCCATTTATCCAAATCGCCATCGAGCAGGCTGAGATCCTCGTGCCCCACGTATCTCAGAGCAAAGAAGCCCAACGCTGCCTTTCTGATATCGTCGCTGTAAACCACTATGCGATCCGATTGAGATATGCCTATGCTAGAAAGAGCGCTTGCTATCTCTTCAGGGCTCCTCAGCGTGCCATTGGGATATAAAAGCGACTCTAGATCAAGCCTCAAGGAACCCTTTGCATAGAGCTCGCTATCTAGCGAGATGGCGAGGAGAGTATCAGATGCGGAGACCGATGACATCGACTTTAGAGTTCTTCCGTTCACGAAATCGCTGGATCTGGACTCATAAGGTAAAACATCAACCTTCTTGGCCTCAGAGCTAGCATCTGGATTGCGGAGCGGATCGTAGTTGAGAAAGGCAAAGGGATCCCAGGTACCACCGGCTGAGCATGCGCATCCCGCCTGCGCCACCGGCAGCAAACACACGGATAATATCACTGCGAGAGATGCTGTTTTCGTGCTTTTCATGAGCATCTATAACTCCAACAGAGGCTTCCCGAGCTTCGATGGAGTCGAAGCATTTATAGTTCTCGCCATGCCGCATCTCACAGAATGGGGAGTAGGGGCAGCAAAGACTCCGTCTTCAGGCCGGAGAGGGGGTCGCTATCTGAATGGCATTTCACCGGTATATACCTATCGATATCTCCCGAGGATGTATGGCAGTCTGCCGGATTTGCTGTAACTCGTGGTGCTGTGTTGAATGCTGTTCAGAAATCCAATTGCAGAGGGCTAATTCATACAAATTAAAATTTGGTACGAATCGCCATCTATCGGCTACATCACCTCGAATTATTCAACAAAGCAGCTTTTTCTAAAGATATCCTGGTGCTAAGCTGCTCAAGCCGTTTTCTCAGTACCTCGAGCTCGAGCTCTAACAGCTCCAAGGTATCTTTCGGTGGAGACTCTTGCTTTTCGTCTCTTGCATCTCGGAGGATGTAACTTCCGCCCTCTATCCTGATGCCCATTCCATAGATAAGAGCTGTTGCGATCTTTCTTCTCGCACGTAAAAGATCATTCCAGAGAGCCTTTCGTGAGATGCCCATGTAAAGAGCGGCCTCCTCCTGATCGAGATCGAGCAGATCCACCAGACGGATTGCCTCTAGCTCCTCAAGCGTAATGACGACTGCTGCTTGCTCGCCACCTTCCGGAAAGAAACATCTGACCTCCGGGAGCTCAGATATCCAGCGCTTTCCGCGTCGTCTACCGCGACAATGGCACATGTGTTTTGAGATGGTCTAAAACATATTTTAAGCTTCTCGGCATACTGCCATTCCCAGTGACTTCCTCTCCGGCCTGAAGACCGGAGTCCTTGCGCTCCCATCTCTATAACGGCTTGTTGCCAATGAAAGACACAACAAGCAACGCTATCTAAGATAATATCACTTTGTGGCCACTAATTTCCGGTAGAACCAGCCGGCATCCCTGTTAGAGCTGAAGGTCGGTGAGGCTAGAGACTTCTGACACACCACATTTGGTCGATGGCGCTCTATTGCTGCGGTTCCTTTATGAACGCCGGCTTCTTGCCGTCTAATGTTCAGATGAAATCCTTGTATTTGTTTAGAAGCGGATAGATCTTCCGGATATCATTTCCCTGCGATTTGGTCTCATTGAGATAGGAGTTGTACAATGAATCAGATATGAGCCTTGGCACTGGCTTGCAGCTCTCTCCCTGCAGCATCAGCTCAAAACACCTAGCCTCCGCCTCCGATATTCTGAGTGTTTTATACGCCCCTTTATGCTCCTGGAATAGAGGGTTATCCTCTGGCGGGGTTTCAACGGCTAGCCTGGCTAGTGGCGTTCCGGGTATCGGCTCAGCTATACTTACGAATACATCATCGAGCATCGCCTCTTCCACGAAATCCAGTGTTTGCTGAAAGTCATCCGGCGACTCACCAGGATAAGCGACGATGAAGCTGCCAGCGACCTTAACCCCATGGCTCCTGGCGAGCTCTATCGCTCTGAGGTTATCCTCGACGCCCACGCCCTTCCTCATGATCTTAAGCATTCTGTTGCTTCCGGACTCGATACCGAAAAAAAGCCAACCGATAGTGTATTTTCTGATGGCCTCAAGAATCTCATCGTCAATAGAATCCACCCGCATATCCGGCACGGAGAGGTTTTTCTTCCCGAGTATCTCAGAAAGCTGTTGAAGCATGCTGATGAATGCATCTTTATTGAGACCTTTATTATAGGCGAAGAGCGATGCTGTGCCGCCGCTTATTGCGACCCGCTTAATGCCAATTCTAGCTAGCTCTTTCACCTCGGTGAGGATATTCTCGATAGACCTTGAGCGAACATAGCGGCCGAAGAATCTGGGAACCTGGCAAAAGGTACATCCGCCTAGACAACCTCTGTGAGTCTCTATGTAGATATTTGCACCTCTTACATTCTGCTCACTGAGATCCGGAGGGAAAAGTGGCATGGGATGGTCCAGATTCTCTAAATGGCTGGGTTCCGACTTGATTATGCATCCATCCTTCTTATATGCAACACCAGGCACATCCTGGGGGCCATCCTCTACAAGTTTCGCGATTATGTTCTCCCCCTCGCATGTCGCAACCGCGTCTACGTTGAGCTCGCCCAAGACCATCTCAGGGCATATTCCCACAGGACCACCGCAGTAAACAGGCTGCTCAGCTCCCGCAACGAACGCTCTTACGTTAGGATCTATGAGTTGCATCGTGGAGAATAGGCTGAGTATAATAACATCACCATCATGACGGAACTCCTTGGAGATCTCGACTACGTGCCCTCTCTCTCTCAGTATTCCTCCGAGAACCATCGAGCCGTAGGTGTAGACCCCTGGAGATATTATCAGAATCTTCATATTTGACATCCAGAGGAGAATTAACTTAAAATCCTTTGCTGTACCCAGATCAACCAATCCTTGAGGCATTTTAATATAAAATTTATCTAAAAAAGTGTGCAGGGACACAAATATTGGTGAGGGGGTTTACAGGAATCCTCTAATGTCTGTGCTCCCTACATGCGTTATCCATGCTGGCTTCGATTAGAAATCCGTTCATCCAGTCATCGATGGCATCCTTCACGCTTCCTGTTGCACCAACGAAGACCTTGATTCCGAGCTGCTGGAAGGCAAGTACCGCCTTTGGACCTAGCCCGCCCGCAAGCAGAACCTGTATACCTTTTCCTTGGAGAATGTCAACCGGCAGACCGTTTCCACCCGTGTGTGTGCTGTTGTTCATTACGATCTCGATGGCGCCGTTCTCCACATCCACGATGGTGAAGGTCGGAGAACGACCGAAGTGCTGTGATACATATTCATTCATGCCAGCCGTGCCCATAGAAGGAACACATACCTTCATAGAATCACCACCTTTTGCCTCTTCCAGCACCCATTCCTCCCGCACCTCCCGGACCCCTGCCGCGTCCCATGCCCCCCTGGGGTGGGACAGATGGAACGGATATCTTTGTAAGCTCTCCTCTTCTGAATCGCTCGACGGCATCTCTGACGGTGCCGCCTGGCGACTGGTATACATCGATGCCCGCTGAGGACAAAACCTGAAGTGCATTTGGGCCGATATTTCCCGTGATTAGTGCTTCTACGCCAAGCCTGACAACCGTTTGAGCGGCCTGTATTCCCGCCCCGCCAGCTACTACTGTAGCGGTATTCTGCACAGATGTCTCGCTCATGGAGTCGAGATCGACTACCACAAAGAACCGACAACGTCCGAACCTCGGATCCAAAAGCGCATCAAATCCAGCATTCTCTGCCGTAACACATACCTTCATGATAAATCTCCAATTCGAGGATAATGTGATCTTTTATTTAAGTATTCCGCACAGCCTGCTGTGTTGAATAATGTTATATCCCATCACCACGATTGTTGATTGGAGCTATTGGCGATGAATGGGAATGAAGCATCAAAAGGTCGCAACTGGCGGGAATATAACGAATCTTTGGTTAAACGCGGCGAGATGTATTTGACCTTCGACTTTCTGGAGAGCTGGGAAAGAGATCTTGAGGAGCTTAATCGCGGCAAGCTTGGGAGGAAGTATG
>FWPV01009368.1_pt1 | contig 16574 bp, 14 predicted proteins | sample 2228371 | NCBI WGS metagenome assembly FWPV01 (sample SAMEA103939776, study PRJEB20133) | metagenome | reverse complement strand
TTGTTTTTTTAGAGTGATTTTAACTCATTTTCGTCCTATTTTTCAAAAATTAAATAGCCCTAATTAAAACATTGATCTGTGAACCTTTTAATGTTATATAATATAACGACATAATTGTTCATGACTATACCCTCCTGTGATGATTTTTTATTTTCTAATATTTTATCATAGGAGGGCATATTTGTCCGAACTAATGTCCGATCATCAGAAATTGATCGTTGATTTTTTTATACTTAGCCTGTATAATTTAGGGACTAACAATGATATTATCATTGAAACATTATTTAAAAGTCGCTTGGAGGAAGAGATGAAGATAGATAACATAATGAAACAAGCACAAAAGATGCAAAAACAGATGATGGAGATACAAGAGGAGTTAGCTAATCGCACAGTTGAGGCTACCGTTGGGGGGGGAGTAGTTACTGTAACTGCAAATGGTCAACAGCAGATATTGTCCATCAGGATTGATCCGGAAGTTGTTGATCCCAATGATGTTGATATGTTACAAGACCTTATACTTGCTGCGGTGAACGAAGCCCTCAGAAAAGCACAGGAACTTATGACAGCAGAAATGAATAAATTGACTGGCGGTTTGAAAATACCGGGGTTGATATAATGCTCTATTATCCTGAACCATTGGCAAAATTAATATCAGAACTTCAAAAACTGCCAAGTATTGGTCCAAAAACTGCCCAAAGAATAGCGATGCATATTTTACGAATGAAAGATGAGGATACAAAAAGGCTCGGGCAGTTGATATCTGATATTAAAGATCATATAATCTATTGCTCCATTTGTGGAGGAATAGCAGACAAAGACCCTTGTCACATATGCGATGATATTCGGCGAGATCACAAAACAATCTGCGTTGTTGAAGAAACAGATGATATAATAGCATTGGAAAAAGCCGGTATATTCAAGGGAGTTTACCATGTCCTAATGGGCGCTTTATCTCCGCTTGAAGGGATAAATCCAGAAGATCTTAGAATAAAAGAGCTTTTCGAACGCATTAACTCTCAAGAAGTAAACGAGATTGTCATCGCAACTAATCCTAACGCTCAGGGACAAGCAACCGCGTTATACCTTTCAAAAAAAATTAAACCTATGGGCATAAAGGTAACTCAGTTAGCTTATGGTCTTCCCATCGGTAGTGATATAGAATATGCTGATGAGGTAACTCTTGGAAAAGCTATTGAGGGCAGAAGAGAAATATGAATTCAACAAAATCTCGTTTCAATCTTACAGTTGGCGTATTGTTTATCTTTTGCCTGACTTTTATTATACCATTGAACTCGTCATCAAAACCCGCCTTTAATGAGAATATAGCTTATGAATATCTCAAAAAACAATGTGCTTTCGGTCCCCGCCCACCCGGATCAGAAGCTCATAGGAAAACAAAAGATTATTTACATCTTGAATTAAAAAAATATGCCAATAAAGTGATACTACAAGATTTCACACATAAGATCAATGAAAAAAAACTGGAATTAACTAATATTATAGCTATTTTTGGACCAGAGACTAAAAAGAAAATAATGCTATGCGCACATTGGGATACAAGACCATTCGCTGAAAAAGACCCTGACCCTAAAAAACGTAACTTTCCTATTATCGGTGCAAATGATGGTGCTTCTGGTGTGGCAGTTTTGCTAGAGCTTGCCAGAGTATTTCATAAAGAAAAGCCCCCATTTAGAATTATAATTGTTCTATTTGACGGAGAAGACTATGGTAAGGATATCCAAGATATGTTTCTCGGATCGAGTTATTTTGCACAAAATATTAAAGATGAATGGATTCCAGAATATGGTATATTATTAGATATGATTGGAGATAAAGACCTAGATATATATATAGAACAGAATTCGCTTGAAAACGCACCAGAGATAGTAAAAAAAGTTTGGGAATTGGCAAATAAGCTTGGTTTTAATGAGTTTCATAACAAAATAGGCTATAGCATAATGGATGATCATATTCAGTTGATCAAGAAAGGCATACCTTGTATTGATATCATTGATTTTAATTATCCATATTGGCATACATCAGGCGATACACCAGATAAATGCAGTCCAAGAAGCCTTGGTATCATTGGAAGGCTTATGATAGAACTGATCTATTAATTGTATTATTGAAATGAATAAAAAATCAATGTAATTATTAATATTTGAACAATTTATATTGTCCCATAGCTTGAATTTCCTAACGGAGTAGGTATGGAAGAACAAGATAAAGAAACACAGTTAAAAAGGATAAGGACGATATATTCTAATATCGTCAGAATAGGTCATACGCCTTATGAATTTATATTGGACTTTGGGCAATTTCAGCCTGAAGGGAAAAATGCCTTTATGGATGTCCGCATAATCACAAGCCCACAACATGTAAAAGCTATTCTCAAAACTCTGAAAGACAACATTGCTATTTATGAAGAAAAATATGGGAAGATCAATATAGAAACAGATCAGGACGATGACGAAGAATCAGATCAAAAGTTAGGGCGACGAAGAGATTAGCTAAATTAAAGCAATATCGGCAAGATTTTAAAAACTGAAGTTCAGACATTTCCAATATTATTGATAAAATTGCTAAAAACTATCTTTCTGAGCAACTCATAAACTCTAATGATCCATTCCCTTTATCAAGGAGGTTGTTATGCCTATATTACCGTTAGGTCGCAAAGAACTGTCTCATAAACGTACGGCAAATTTTGAAAGGTTTTGGTTTGGCTGTGCCTATTATCCAGAACATTGGGATGAGATGACTACAAAGGATGATCCGAAATTAATGCGTGAAGCTGGAATGAACGTTGTCCGTATGGCAGAATTTGCATGGGCTAGAATGGAACCCCAAGAGGACAAATATGATTTTAGCACATTTGATAAAGCAATTGAGAGACTTGGAAAAGAAGGTATATCTGCAATACTTTGCACGCCAACAGCAACTCCGCCTAGATGGCTTACAATGAAATACCCAAACATACTTCGTGTCAACGCTGATGGTGTGCCTATGCAACACGGATCGAGACAACATTGCTGTCATACCAACCGCTTATTTAGACATTACTCACGCAAAATCACAAAAGCTATGGCAGAACATTTTGCAGGCAATCAAAATGTCGTAGGCTGGCAGACTGATAATGAGTTTAATTGTCATTTCTCGGAATGTCATTGTCAAAGCTGTCAAGAGGCTTTTAGAGATTTTCTAAAAAGCAAATACGGCGATATTGATAACCTCAATCGGTCTTGGGGAACAGAATTCTGGTCACAAACCTATGGGTCGTTTGATGAAATAACAACGCCACATCCTCATAAGCCCACATATACAAATCCTGCCCATCAATTGGACTATTATAGGTTTATCTCGTATACAGTGGCGATCTTTCAGCATGAGCAGATAGAGATATTAAGAAAAGCTAATCCAAAATGGTTTATTTTCCATAACGGATTGTTTTCACACATAGATTATAGGGGGATTTTTACGCAGGATTTAGATGTATTAGGATTTGATTCTTATCCGTTATTTTGTTACGACTCTTCTTATCGGCGATTTGCTCACGCTTTCAATTTGGATAGGGCTAGGGCATGGTCAGGCAATTTTATCATACCCGAACAACAAAGCGGTCCTGGGGGACAAGGCGATTATTTCCACGATAATCCCGAACCCGATGAAATGAGGCGAATGACATATACTTCAATAGCTCGTGGGGCTGATAGCCTTTTATATTTTAGATGGCGAACTTGCAGATTTGGCGCAGAAGAGTATTGGTGCGGAATATTAGACCATGACAATGTGCAAAGACGAAGATATTATGAGGCTAAGAAGATCGGAAAAGAACTCTCACTCATAGGTCAAGAAGTCCTTGGCACCAGTGTTAAGATTGATGTCGGTATTGCTTCTGCTGATTTTGACAACCGTGAAGCTCATTCAACGCTTTCAATGGGGCTACCTTCGCCCGATAGCATAGCGGAGATCATACATAGGCATTGTTTTGACAAAGGTTTAGCAGTTGGTTGTGTCCATCCTTCTGATGATCTGTCGGGTTTAGGTCTTTACTTTATTCCTCATTGGACTATCATTGACAAAACTTGGCTTCCAAACTTGAATCAATTTGTAGAAAATGGGGGAATACTTATAATCGGTGCCAGAAGTGGAATCAAAGACAAAAATAACAATGTAATATCAGAAACACTCCCAGGAGTTTTAAAAGAATTATGCGGAACTACTGTATATGAATATGGCAGATGTAATGATCTTAAAAATCGCCCACTTTATATTAAAACCGATGCTTTTGAGTTTCCGATCCAGTTTTGGTATGAAGTCCTTCGCCCAGAAACAGCACAGACAACCGCAGTATGGCAAGGAAGACATTTAACTGGATTGCCTGCTATAACCTGCAACAGAATAGGCTCTGGAAGAGTATATTATGTTGGCACTTATTTAACTGATATAGTGTTGAAAAGCCTTTTGCCAGATTGGATAGATCAGGCAAAAATAAGTCCTTTATGGGGAAATACACCATCAGAAGTAGAAGTTGTTTTAAGGCAGAATGATGCGAAAAAGCTATGGTTTTTCATCAACCATGGCGACAATGAAATTGCGCTAAAAAGTTCACCACGGGGCATTGATCTGATCACAGGAGAAACAACAGGCGGATCATTAACACTAAGTCGCAATGGCGTTGCAGTGATAAAACAAAGCGAATAGCCGTTATGTCGCCGAACTTTCCTGATTAATCTCTTGTTTTTTAGAGAGGGTATCAAATGCAAGAAGAAAGAAAAATGATCTGGAATTTGGATGAACTAACTACTGTCCCAGAGATGCATACAACTGAGGAATTTGTATCTGACACTGATATAAAAGCTATATTCTATGATGGCTTGAAATGGAAAGGCAAGCAAACTAAGGTCTTCGCTTGGATCGGTATACCAAAGGGCAGATCGGATGAACCATTGCCAGCTATGGTATTGATACACGGTGGCGGAGGAACTGCATTTTACGAATGGGTTAAATTATGGAATGAACGTGGTTATGCCGCTATCGCTATGGACCTGTGCGGTTGTGTGCCAAAAGGCGTCTATGGCAATTGGAACAGGCATAAAGACGGCGGTCCACCAGGATGGGGAGGTTTTGAACAGATCGACTGGAAAATTGAGGATCAATGGACATATCACGCTGTATCAGATATCATATTAGCACACTCACTTATAGCGTCATTTCAGGAAGTCGATCCGAATCGTATCGGTATGACCGGCATATCTTGGGGAGGATATTTAACCTGTATCGTTTCAGGACTGGATAATCGTTTCAGGTTTGCTGTCCCAGTCTATGGATGTGGTTTTCTCGGCGTAAACTCCTGTTGGTTACCTACATTTCAAGCTATGGGAGAGGAGAAAGCCAAAAAATGGTTGAATTTATGGGACCCGTCAAATTACCTAAAAAATACTACTATGCCTACCTTATGGGTGACAGGGACAAATGACTTCGCTTATCCATTAGACTCTGTTCAGAGGTCATATAGGGCAACCAAAGGTAATTATACGCTTTGTATAAGATTGAGAATGCCGCACGGTCATGGGGGAGCAGGGGAAAATCCAGAGGAAATCCACTCTTACGCTAACAGTTACCTTAAAAATGGAACATCATTAGCGAAGATCATAGATTATGGAGTTGACAAAGATATACTTTGGGTAAACTTTAAATCAACGACTGAGATAAACCGAGCGGAAATATTGTTCACGAAAGATTCAGGCGAATGGTTTAACCGTGAATGGTATAGCGAACCAGCAAACATAGATAAAAATACTGCTTCTGCTGTTTTACCCGAAGGTGCAACAGTTTACTACATAAACTTGATCAATAAAGATGAATTGGTTGTAAGTTCAGAACATATTGAAAAATCTTAAACTTTGGACTAAACCTAATAGGGGGGAATTATGCTTTTGTTTGGCGATATATTAGGGTCGTTAGCTATGCCGCCGATCGGCAGAAATCGTCGTATATCCAGCAATGAACAACCAAATTGGAATGATGGTAATTTCGATATGACTCCACTTCCACCAGGAAAAGTCCTCGAAATGCCTGTATTAAAAGGACCAGGGTATATCAACCATATATGGCTGACAAGTCATGCTGGCGGTGTAAATGAACTTAATGCTTTAAGCCTTCGCATATATTGGGATGACCAGAAAGAACCAGGTGTTGAGGTCCCTCTCGGTGATTTTTTTGCAGTTGGACAAAAGGGAGTAAGTGTTGACAGTTTTCCTGTTCAAGTCTCAGAATCAGGAAGTCTGACATGTTATTGGCGTATGCCATTTGCCAAATCTGCTAGGATAGTCGTCACAAATGACAATCCAGATCGCACAACTGGTCTATATTGGCAAGTTGATTGGGTAGAATTGGACTCTCTTCCTACTGATACACAATATTTCTATGCACAATACCGACAGGAATACCCAGCAATTATGAATCGCGACTACCTTATAGCTGATATAGAAGGAAAAGGTAAATATGTCGGAACAGTTATGTCTGTTACGATGGCTCAAGATGGTTGGTTTGGTGAGGGAGATGATTTCTTCTATATTGACGGTGAAGAAATCCCAAGCCTTCAAGGAACAGGTAGTGAAGACTATTTTAATGACGCATGGGGGTTCAGAACGAGGACAACCCATTGGTTTGGTCAGCCAAGATGGCAAGGATACAATGCAGGAGATAATGGTATTTGCTATCGTTGGCATATATTAGACCCCGTTGGATTTAATAAGTCACTGAAAGTTACTATTGAACACAAAGGCAATCGCGCAAATTCAGAAGAGGCATGGTTCATAGAGCGACCTGATTTTATATCAAGCATCGCATATTGGTATCAGCTAGGAGAACCAAAGAGATTTGGATGCCTTCCCCCATACCCAGAAAGATGCGTGCCTTGGGAAGAACAGCATCTAGTAAGAACTTTTAGATATGCAAAGATCAGTGGGGATGGCGAGCTCAAAGTGCAAGCTGTGGGATTTTTCGGTGCACGTCCATCCCTTAGATGGCAACATCTAAACGCAAATTCAATTTTGACTTTGCCTTTTTCAGTTAAAAAGGATGGTCGTTATGCAGTTAGGTTGATGACTTTCTCTTCCCCAAATCACGGTATCTTTGATATCCAAATCGACGATGAAAAGATCATTTCAGATATAAACCTTCAATCTCAATCTTTTGATGAAAAAGACTTACTTCTTGGCACTTATAACTTGTCCAAAGGAGAACATAAGATCAAATTTTATGCCAAACCGAACTCATCTGGGCAAATTTTATCTTTGTCCTTGGAAAGTATAAAACTTCTCGATCTGCCACCAGAGGTAAACCGTGAGGTTAAGACACATAACGAGGCACACTTTATCAGACTAGGCATTGGAAGGGCTTTGTATGCTTATCGTCTAGCTTATGATGAACTCCCTTCGTCTTTAGAAATGCTTGTTAAATCAGAAATGATGTCACCGCGTTATCTTACTGATGAAAACGGTTATCCATTGGAATCCAGTTGTGATGGCGAATATTTTTATGTTAATAGCACAGCTCCAAACGGATGGAAACATCGATGGCAAGGTTTGGATGCTAGAAGGTGATCGCAAATATTGGGCTAGTTTTGTGTTATAGGGCGATGATTTTAAGCATCTTTTGAGCATATTGGCGAAGGTCCACCGGAGGTTCTGTCAAATAGCCTATTGGGGAACAGACAGCCAATATGCTTGATCTTGTCAAATCCGTATATTTTTGAGGGCTAATCTCTTTGAAATGCTCAATGTGTGTGTGACCGAAAAATGAATGAGTTACAAGCGGTTCATTGAAACATACCTGTCCTAGTATCTGACTACCCATAAATGCACTGAAAAAATCCATCGGCAGTTTGTTTTTATATCTTACGCATTCCTTAAAGGGGACATGATGAGTAACTGCTATTATACGCGCAACTTTATCTTTAACACTGTTGATCTGATTCTGAAGGTCAATTGAAAACTTCACTGTAGCTTCTTCATCAGATAGTTGCCAGCGTGCAAAGTTTGCATCGTTCCAAATACTGCCTTGAAATATCTTTTTCTCATAAACGCTATTTGGTATCTTATATACATCATTTTTATATGAATAGTCATACCATCCGATTGTCCCGCAAAAAGCGATTTCGTCAATGACAAATGGGGAATCGCCAAGATGATGAAAGCCGATCTCATCGCATATCTTCGTTATCAGATTATATTTATTATGAGATGTTATTTCACTGTTAGCGACCCATATATCATGATTACCAGCTATGAACAGCTTTTTGCATGGGACATCGTGGAAAGCGGAAAGCGTCTCTGTGAAAACGTAAATATTTGATGAAACATCGCCACATATAATTAATATATCAAGGTTAGATTCATTTGCTACATCAACGAGATGATTCACAATTTGGCGATTAGATGGCGAGAAATCTGAGTGAATGTCTGAGGTTATTCCTATTCGCATTATGTCATTTGCAATCCTAAGTGAAACGCTTTCAGATTGACCTCTATGGCACGCTCAGGGACACATTGAGCGATAGTTTTCTCCCATATATCTATTGGAATATTAAGTTTTTTTGATGCGACGCCTAAAAGTGCGATATTTGCTGTTCTTATGTTGCCAGCCTGTCTAGCTAATTCAAAGGCATTGACAAAGATGACCGATGGAAAGTATTTCTTTAATATCTCGTCTATATTTTCAGGGTAAACTGCTAATCCACTACTGACAGAACTTGGGTTTATCTGTTGATCATTGACGATTATCGTTCCTTCTTTATTTAAAAAATTAGCCATTCGGAGTGCTTCAAGCTTTTCAAAAGCCAAGAGTAGATCACATTCGCCTTTCATAACGAGCGGAGAGTAAACCTTTTTTCCAAATCGGATATGGCTGTTAACGCTACCACCGCGTTGTGCCATACCGTGTATCTCGCTTCTCTTTACGTCATATCCTGCAAGCACCGCTGATTCTGATATTACATCACTGGCAAGTAGTATTCCCTGACCGCCAACTCCTGTTATTATGATATTAGTTATACCGTCCATTTTTCAGCCTTTTTCAACTATCGCCTTGTTTCTGCAAATCTGGGCACATACCATACATCCATTACAAAGGATAGGATCAATCTTGACCTTTTTATCCTTTGTAGATACCCTAGACATAGCTGGACAACCAAGTCTGAGACAGAGACCGCAACCAATACATATCTCTTGGTTCACTTCTGCGGATTTTGGAGCAGTCACTTTTCTGATCAGGACACATTGACGATTAGTTATTATAACTGCAAGCTTATCAAGGTTAATTGCTTCTTCTATGACTGAATCCAGTTCATTTAGATCATAAGGGTCTACATATCTGACATATTCTACGCCTAATGTCTTTGCTAATTCAAATAAATTCAGTCTGATCGTCTCCTCGCCCATCAATGTTCGTCCTGTTGCGGGGTGATCTTGTCGACCTGTCATAGCCGTTGTCTCGTTATCCAAAATGATGACAGTCCCTTTTGACTTGTTGTATACCATATCAACAAGCCCAGTGATACCTGAATGAACGAATGTTGAATCTCCGATCACCGCAACGACATTATCACTTCTATTGGTTGCTTTCTCTATGCCCATCGCGGAACCAATACTTGCGCCCATACATATACAGGTATCCATAATTTCTAATGGAGGAATAACGCTTAATGTATAACATCCTATATCGCCTGTTACAGTAAGCTTTTTCTTCTTTAAGATATGAAATACACCTCTATGGGGGCATCCAGGACACATAGCAGGGGGGCGAGATGGAAGTTGCATCTCAGGAAGGATGTCATCCACTTTTCTATTCAAGAAAAACTCGGCTAGAATATCGGGGGACAGTTCGCCAAGCCTTTTATTAAGCCCTTTAACATTTATCCCCATAGCTTTTATATGATTTTCCAAATATGGATCAAGTTCCTCGACTACATAGAGTTCTTTCACTTTGCTTGCGAAATCTTTTATCAATTTTTCAGGCAAGGGATACGTCATACCAAGTTTAAGTATTGACGCATTAGGCAAGACCTCTTTTGTATATTGATAAGAAACTCCACTTGTGATTATCCCTATATTATCATCTCCAAGTTCCATTCTTTGCATAGACGTCTCTTCTGAGAAATCTTGGAGTTTTTTTAGCCTTTCTTCAACAATGATATGCCTTTGTCTAGCATAGGCGGGTATCATTACATATTTCTTGACATCTCTGACAAATCCACTCGGTTTTTCTACACTTTCAACTTCTCCAAGTTCCACTATTGATTCTGAGTGCGATATTCTTGTTGTTGTGCGGACTATGACAGGGACATCGAATTGTTCACTGATTTGAAAAGCTAATTTCACAAAATCTTTAGCCTCTTGGCTATCGCTTGGCTCTAATAATGGGACCTTGGCGAAAGGTGCATAATTCCTGTTGTCTTGCTCGTTTTGTGAACTGTGCATACCTGGATCATCGGCACTGATAACGACAAATCCGCCTTTTATGCCTGTATAAGCAAGTGTAAACAGGGGATCAGATGCGACGTTTAAACCAACATGCTTCATCGTTACAAGTGCTCTTCCTCCTGCAAGGGAAGCCCCTATACACACTTCAAAAGCCACTTTTTCATTTGGCGCCCATTCTGCATATATGTCAGGATATTCATTAGCTATTGTCTCAAGGATTTCTGTGCTAGGTGTTCCAGGATAGCCTGCGGACACGCTAACCCCACTTTCATAAGCTCCCCTTGCTATTGCCTCGTTTCCTGAAAGCAGTTTTTTCATACATCTTGCTCTTTCTATTTTTTTGTCAAATTAATATAATTTATACGATCTAGGGCTTCTTCATACATATCTCTCGACGGAAGGAAATTAAATTCTAACGCTCTAGAATAGTATTGAACTGCGGAGTCCCAATCACCTAAACCTTCGTATTTTTTGGCTGTGGTTATATTTTTGATCAGATCATCGGATTCGTTTCGATATTCAATAAGGGCTTTTTCTGCCTCTTTTAATTTCTTTGAGCTTGCAGTTGAGGATTGATTTTGCCAATATCCTTCTCTAGCTAGTATAGCTTTGTCATAAGCTAAAAGCGTGGAGAACCATTGATTTTGTTTGCTTTTTTCAAGTGACTTCGCGTTTTCCAATAGTGACTTGAAGTTTGCATCTGAATCATTACCCAAGGCGGATTGATACTTAGAAATGACGGTCTTAGCTAATTCAACTGTAGATTTTGATTTTATTTGTACCGCTGATTCCAACTTCTGTCTGAATCTATCAATTATCGCTTCATAGCTAGACAACGCTTGTCCATAGTCCCCAAGTTTCTCATAACATCTGCCTTTACTAATTATTGCGGAAACAGTCAAATAGGACTCGGGATATTTTGATAACTCATCATAAATTTGGATCGCTTTTTTTAATGATTCTTGGTCTCCCATTTGTTCATAGCTTTTTGCTATACCATCTTTTGCCAATACTACATATTCACCTTTTGAATATTTTTTTAATATTTTTTCATAATCAGTTATAGCTTCATTATATTTTTTGGCTTTGTAAGAACATACTGCGGAATAAAGTAAAGCTTTGCTGATGATATTTTTATTCCCGCCGTTTTGTATAGCCTCTTGAAACTTTGCCTTGGCGGTATCATATTTGCCGATCGTAGATGTGTTATTACCATCTTTTGACATCGCGGTTTCTGCCTGTTCAAAAAGAGTTAAGGCTTCATTAATTATCGAAACCGCTTTATCGTTCTTACTGACTGTGTAGGTATAAACGCCAATTATGATTCCAACTATTACAACAATTCCTATACCAGCAAGGGCAAGCTTTTTCCAATGTTCAGTTAAGAATATGGATAATTTTTCTACGGTAGTAACAAGCTTGTCTTCTTTTACCTGTTTCTTTTTTAGTCTAGCCATACACAGCGAGTGACGAGCAATCGACATATCTATTAAATCCTCGTCTCTCTTACTACTCCTTTCTGTCTTATTTAGAGCATGATCGACAACTGCTTGCCTTACATGTTCCGCAACTAGAGCCTCTTGAACTACTCCCCGAAGGGCTATTTTTTGACGACATAGCGAAAGTGGACATCAAACGTTCCACCTTTGGGTTTTTACATTTTGGACAAAATACAGAGTTCACGCTACTGCTTGAAAAACAAAGTTCTTCAAATTTGTTATTGCATTGTGAACAATAAAACTCATATAAAGGCATTATCTCACATCCCTAGATGTTATCTGTAAAACAAAAAAGCGGGCGACGAGATTCGAACTCGCGACATTCAGCTTGGGAAGCTGACACTCTACCTGCTGAGCTACGCCCGCATAAAAGAAAACATGTTAAACCATAAAGATATGATTGATCCTTCTATTATCCTTAAATTGAAATTCCTGAAAACAACGACAAAAAATTTACTAATATAATCTGACGGATATAATTATACAAAATAGCATTTGTTTATGTCAACAGAAATAATTATTCTTCGGTCTTATCAGGCATTTCTGCTTCTGATATTAGCATAACAGGGATATCGTCTATTATTGGATATCTTCTTCCGCATTTTTTGCATATCAATTTTTCATTTTTTTGATCATATATCAAATCGCCTTTGTCCGCGGGACAGACAAGAATATCTAAAAGCTCTTTATTTATCATTATTCATTCCTCCCATGACATTTTTTATATTTCTTACCACTTCCACAAGGACAAGGGTCATTTCTTCCGGGTTTGTTGACTTTAATAGGCGTAGCGGACCCTCTTTCTTTTTGTGATTGACCATTTTGGACAGGGGCTCGGCTTTGCGGCGGACGTTTTTGTTCAGACTCGCTAACCAATCTGACCTTGAACATATACTCAACAACCTCTTCTTTGATTGAATATATCATTTCGGAAAACATATTATGACTTTCACGTTTAAATTCCACCAGTGGGTCTTTCTGACCATAAGCAACAAATCCGATCCCCTCTTCGAGATAATCCATATTGTAGAGATTTTCAATCCAATGATCATCAATACGGTCAAGCATAACAAGCCGTTCCAGCGTCCGCATTGTCTCGGGACCCATTTCCTGCTCTCTCTGTTCATAGATATCTTTAAGTGTTTTCAGTAATTTTTCCAATAGCTCATCATGAGACAAGCTATCGGGCTTTGGTTCCCATTTAGAAATATCTATAAGGAATGTCTTTTTGACCCAATCAATCAAACCTGGGATATTCCAATCGCTTCTATCCATTTTCTCGCCGGCGTAGGTCTCAAGGTTATTTTCCACGACTTCTTCCAGCATAGCCATGATCTCATCTTTGAGGTTTTCGCCATTTAACACCATATTACGTTGTTCATAAATAATTTCTCTTTGTGTGTTTCTGACGTCATCATATTTTAGTATCTGTTTTCTGATTTCGAAGTTATGTTCTTCAACTTTTTTCTGTGCATTTTCAATAGCTTTTGTGATCCACGGATGTTCTATTGGAGTGCCATCCGGGACACCAAGCCATTCCATAGCACTAGCGAGCCTTTCTGATCCAAATTTTTGCATAAGTTCATCTTCCAAAGAGAGATAAAACCTAGATGACCCTGGATCACCTTGACGACCTGCACGACCTCTCAATTGATTATCTATACGTCTTGATTCGTGTCTTTCGGTTCCTATAATATGCAATCCTCCCAATTCTTTAACACCTTCTCCAAGTGCTATATCGACTCCACGACCAGCCATATTAGTAGCTATAACGACCGATTGTTTTTCCCCTGCATGACTTATGATCTCCGCTTCCTTGTCGTGGTATTTAGCATTTAAGACATGATGTGGAATATGCCTTTGTTTAAGAAGTTTAGAAAGTCGTTCTGATGTTTCAATAGACCTAGTTCCAACAAGGACAGGTCTGCCTATTTTACGCATTTCTACTATTTCTTCTATTATCGCATCAAATTTTTCTTTTTCAGTTTTATAGATAACATCTGGGTAATCAACGCGGATCATCGGCTTATTGGTTGGAATAACGACAACCTCTAACTTATATATTTCCGCAAATTCTGCCGCTTCTGTCTCTGCGGTCCCTGTCATACCTGCAAGTTTGTTATATAATCTGAAATAGTTTTGATATGTTATCCTAGCAGTTGAAAGATTTTCTTCTTCAATTTTTACGCCTTCTTTTGCCTCTATGGCTTGATGTAACCCATCGCTCCATCTTCTACCCGGTTGAAGTCTGCCTGTGAACTCATCAACGATAACGATCTTTCCCTGTGCGACTACATAATCAACATCTCGCTTATAGAGAGTATGCGCGGTCAAGGCTTGACGAACATGATGGACCAGGTTTATATTTGCTGGATCGTATAGGTTTGAAACATTCAAAAGTTTTTCAACATGTGCAATACCTTCTTCTGTAAGGACAACTGTCCCTTTGGACGTATTTTTTTCGTCTATTGTGTAGTCTATATCTCTCCTAAGTCTTGGAATTATGCGGTTAATTGTATAATAAAGCTCTGCTGATTTATCTGATCTTCCTGATATTATCAGAGGAGTTCTTGCTTCGTCAATAAGTATAAAGTCAACTTCATCAACGATAGCATAGTTCAATTCACGTTGAACTCTTTGATCGGGATGAACAGCTAGGTTATCACGAAGATAATCAAAACCGAATGCATCATTTACGCCATAAGTTATATCTGCATTGTAACCTTTTTTCTTTTCCTCTAACGTCATTTCGTTGAGGATCAAACCTACTTCAAGACCTAGAAATCTATGTATCCCGCCCATCCATTGACTATCGCGTGTAGCCAAATAATAGTTTGGAGTTACGACATGGACGCCTTTTCCTGTGAGAGCATTTAAATAAGATGGTAATGTGGCAACAAGCGTCTTTCCCTCACCAGTTTTCATTTCTGCGATTTTCCCTTGATGAAGGACGATCCCGCCGATTAATTGGACGTCATAATGCCGTTGACCTAAGACACGGACAGCAGCTTCTCTGACGACTGCGTAAGCTTCTACCAACAGATCGTCAAGAGTTTCGCCTTTTTGCAAGCGAGCTTTGAATTCCGTTGTCTTGGCTCGTAATTGCTCATCGGTCAGCCTCTTCATAACTGGCTCTAGTTCATTTATCTGAGCAACTATCGGCTGAATCCTTTTTATATCTCTCTCGTGTTTGCTACCAAAAACTTTTGACAGGACAGTCTGTAACATTTATATCATCTGCCTTTTTAGTGCCTTATAATTGATCTTTAATTAGCTATCTGATTTTTGTTCTTCTGATCTCTTTTCTTCAGATTTTTCATCTTGCTTTGATCTTAACATATCCTCATTATCAATCTTTTTCCTAAGAATAGCGTATATAATTGTGTTTCCACACGAAAAAATAGACATAGGATATGAAACGATAACGCCGACGATTATAATAAACGATACAAACATAAAGAAGGTTGCAAGGTCTAATGTCCATGGCATAGAAATATCAGTTGCAATGTTAGCACCAGGGATCAAATGCGCGAAATTACCAGCACCGATTATTCTGAGTGATCTTGCTATAACATCTGCAAAATAGTAGGTCTGTTGATGAGCCAATAACGTTGAAGGCAAAAACGCCAAATAAAGACCTGCAATGCTTATATATGCGAATATAATAAATCCTAATGTTGCAACAAACCATAAAAGCTTTATATAAATAACTAGACGCCAAGGTTGATTCCAAATAACAGAATATAGTTGATAAATTGTCTCAAATGTGTCATCTTCTGTTACCGCAATTATAGACGGTATCAGGAATATTCCGAAAAGACAAGCAAAGATCGTCAGCATCATTAAAAGCGATAGAAAATAAACAGGTATTGTCAAAAAAGTCGTAAGAGGAGTTGCGAAATGCTCCGCAAATTGTTCAATTTTGGGAATTAGGTCTAATAAACCTACCAAAGAGGGCCAAAAGATGCAAAATATAATAATTCCGATTAAGCTCAATGCAGTTAGATATAAGGTTTTTGAGTTGCTAAACGCAAATTTTAAGGCACTTTTCAATGAATAGAAATCATCACCACGCAACTCTTCTATGGTTATTTTTGAGACCGCAGTGCTGAACAAAAGGTAAATCAAGAACCATATCAAAGCTCCTATCGCCATTAGCACAATTGTAGCAGTCGGCAATACTATCGGCGATCTCCATGCGACTATGAACACGGGAAATAAACCATAATTTTTCCAGAAATCGCCAATTATATTACTACCAGACAAACTTAGATAAACCAATATTTCGTATATTACATAACCAAGTAAAAAACCTAACAAATGCGTGAATATCTTCTTCCCTTTGAACCCCATTCGTCCGGCTCTAAACACATCTTTGAAATTGAAATAGAAGCTACTTGACATATTGTATCCTCCATTTTTAGTGTTTATTAAGCGATCCACCATCTATTTACAACAAATATTATAATATATCAATTTCCCTATGTCAATTCTCACAATCTGAGCTCAGTCCAGTTCAAATTATTGGCAAAATAGGTATTGCATAAAAAACAAAAAAAGGATACTCTACCTCAATAAAAAATAATTTAAT
>FWPV01009367.1_pt1 | contig 16574 bp, 15 predicted proteins | sample 2228371 | NCBI WGS metagenome assembly FWPV01 (sample SAMEA103939776, study PRJEB20133) | metagenome | reverse complement strand
CTCGACGACGCCGACCGCGCCATCCTGGGTGGCGTTGATCAGCAGCGCGTCGACGCCGGCGGCGATCAGGTCTTCGACATCCGAGATCTGCTTTTCCAGCTGGTCATCGGCGCTCAGGACAGTGACCTGTGCACCAAGCGCCTGCGCTTCGGCGACAACCCCTTCCGCCAGATTGCGATAGAACGGATTGCCCTGCGTGGATACGGAAAGCCCCAGCAGCACCGAATCCTGAGCTGCAGAGGGGATGGGACCGGCCAGACTCACCATCAGGATGATGCTGAGCAACAGCAAATACCGCGAGCGGTTCATAATGTTCCCCTTTCTACCAAAGCCAGATATCGGGGCAATCTTCTCTTCGTAAGGCTTGGATGTATTGAAAGCAGGGATGAGCGGCGTTCGTGGTTGAGCAGCGTCTATGCGGCGCTGCTCGCACGAACCCGACGATCGATCAGGATGGCGATCAGGATGACGATCCCTTTTGCGACGGGCTGGTAGTAAGCGTTGACATTCAGCAGGTTGAGGCCATTGGACAGGATGCCGATGATCAGCGCACCTACCAGCGTCCCGATGATCCCACCACGACCGCCGGCCAGGCTGGTGCCCCCCAGGACAACCGCGGCGATGGCATCCAGTTCATCACCGGCGCCGAGGTTCGGCTGGGCTGAGCCGAGCCTGCCGGTCAGGATCACACCGGTGAGACCCGCCAGCAGGCCGCTGATAGCATAGGTGGCGCCTTTGACCAGCCGCACACGGACCCCCGACAGGCGGGCAGCTTCCTGGTTGCCGCCAATAGCGTAGATATAGCTGCCGAATGTCGTACGGTTGAGCAGGAAATAGACGACGGCGTACACCACGAACAGAATGACGATGGGGACCGGCAGCGGGCCGAGTCCTCCCCGACCAAGGAAGCGGAAATCGTTGTCCATGGCCATGATGGGCGCGCCGTTTGTGTAGACGAGCGCGATGCCACGCGCGATCGTCAGCGTGCCCAGGGTGACAATAAACGGAGCAACATCGCCAACCGTGATGATCAGCCCATTGGCGATCCCAAAGAGGAGTCCTATCCCGATCCCGGCCAGGATCGCCGCCAGCGGGCTGCTGCCGGCGGCCAGTGTGCCCGCACTGAAGACGCTGGTCACCGCCAGGAGCGAACCTACCGAGAGGTCGATCCCGCCCGTCAGAATGACCAGTGTCATGCCGGCGGCGACGATGGCATTCAAGGAGGACTGGCGCACAACATTGATCAGGTTTTCGGAGGTCAGGAAGCGCGGTGTCAGCAGGGAGAGCAGCAGGCAGATCAGGATGAGCACCACGATGGGCGCTACACTGCCGCCAATACGCCGCCAGTCGCGGTGCTCAGTCCGCAAACGCGCCGGACGCATAGCGAATGATGGTTTCAGCAGAGGCAGCATGCCGTTCGAATTGCGCGACAAGGCGTCCTCCGTAAACGACCATAACTCGATCGCAGAGGCCAAGCAGTTCCGGCAGATCCGACGAGATCAGGAGAATCCCTTTTCCCTGCTCAACAAGCTGGCCGATCACGCGATAGATCTCGGTACGGGCGCCCACATCAACGCCCCGGGTTGGCTCATCCAGGATGAGGACATCGCAGCGGCTGGCCAGCCACTTGGCCAGCGCCACCTTCTGCTGATTCCCCCCGCTCAGGGTCCGGACCGGCTGGGTGATATGCCGGATCCGGATGTCGGTCGCTTTGATCAGAGTTTCAACAAGCGCTCTGATGGCAGGTCGCCGCACGATGGTTGCACGAGCGTATCTGGCGAGCACCGGCAGGCTGATGTTCTCCGCCACCGAGCGATCGAGGATCAATCCCTGGGTCTTGCGATCCTCCGGGACCATGCCGATTCCGTTCTCGATCGCCTGGCGGGTCGAATGGATACGCACCGGACGGCCATGGATCTCAACGTTGCCATGGGGCAGGGGATCGGCCCCAAAGATCTGGCGGGCCAGCTCCGTCCGGCCAGACCCCATCAAACCGGCCAGGGCCACGATCTCGCCAGCGCGCACGGTCAATTCAGCATCATCGGCGGTTCGACCGGGTAGGCCACTCACCCGCAGGACTACCGCTCCGGGCTGCACGTGACTCTTGGGATATTGCTCGGTGATGTCGCGACCAACCATCATTCGCACCAGATCGTCGCGGGTGACCTCTTCTACCGGTCGGGTGCCGATGACACGCCCATCCCGCAAGACGGTCACCCGATCGGCCAGTTTGAACACTTCTTCCAGCCGATGGGAGATGTAAATGACGGTCACACCCTGGTCACGCAGTCGCCGGACGACATCGAAGAGTTTGGCGATTTCCTGCTCGCTGAGAGGAGCCGTAGGCTCGTCCATGATCAACAGGCGGACACGGCGGGATAGCGCCTTGGCGACTTCCACCAGCTGGCGCGCGGCAATGCCCAGGTCGGCAACCAGTCTTTCCGGCGGCAGATCAATGCCCAGCAGGTTCAGGAGTTCCCGGCTGCGCTGATGCATGACGCGGAAATCGATAACGCCCGGCGCGACCTGAGGTTCGTGACCCAGGAAGATGTTGCGAGCCACACTGAGGAAGGGGACCAGGTTGAGTTCCTGGTAGATCACACTGACACCGATGTGCTGCATGCGTGCGGGGGTAGGCTGCTGGATGCGCTGGTCGGCGAAGATCAGGTCGCCACTGTCAGCCTGGTAAGCGCCGGAAAGAATCTTGATCAGGGTGGATTTGCCCGCCCCATTTTCGCCGATGAGGGCGTGAATTTCTCCGCTGTAGACTTCAAAGTCGACCTCATCCAGGGCGAGCACGCCGGGGAATCGCTTGGAGATTCTGCTCATGCGCAGCAGACAGGTGGGCGGCGAGCCGCTGGCGGTAGCCGGCTGGCTTTCGGCGGCGATCGCCGGGCGAGCCTGGCTATTGTCGGGCGTCAGTCTGTTCATCGCTCACAACACCGACTGTCTCGGCAAGCGTGGCTACGCTTGCAACGAAACGTCTGGGCATCACGAAAGAGCCAGCGTCAATCGTTGTTTATTATACAACTACGTTTCTCTATTGTCAACAATTCATCTTTTCGTTGACAGTTCAGGCGGGCTGTTGTATAATGCACAACGATTGTAGCAGGAATCGCCGATCGACAACCGACCAGCAAAAGGAATCATCTTGTCCGAGATTAAGTCCCTGGCACGCGGGCTGAAACTGTTGGAGCGCCTGGCATTGGCTGAGAACGGGGCCGGGATCACGGAACTGGCCGCCCAGCTTGACATCGACAAGAGCAGCGCGTCCCGCCTGGTGCAGACGCTGGCCAGTTATGGCTTTGCCGAACAGGACCCTGACACGCGCCGTTACCGCTTAGGCCCGCGTATTGTAACCCTGAGCCGCTACATGCTGACGCGTATGCCTCTCCGCGATGAAGCCAAGCCATTCCTGCGGCGACTGGTGGAGCGGACAGGTGAGGGCGCCCATCTGGCGATTCTCTCGCAGGGTGGTGCCCTCTACATTGATCAGGTGGAGTCGCCGGCCACCCTGCGAGCGACGACTGGCGTCGGCACGGTAGCGCCTCTCCATTGCACAGCGCTCGGTAAAGCCCTGCTGGCTTTTGATCCCAATGCCCGTATTCCGGCTGAACTCAAAGCGTACACGCCACGCACGATTACCTCGCCGGAGACACTGCGCATGCATCTGGAGCAGACCCGCCGGCAGGGGTATGCTATTGATGATGAAGAGTACGAGTACGGCGTGCGCTGCGTGGCCGTACCCGTGTTCGATTATCGGGGGAAGGCCGTCGGCGCCATCGGAATCTCCGGCCCGGCGGGCCGTATCAGCCTGGAACGTCTCCCTGAGCTGGCAGCGATCGTTAAGCAGATTGGCCAGGAGCTGACCGACCGGTTGAGCTTCCGGCCCTAGTTGCGGGCGGGATGGCGGCTCTGGCCGCGCCAATCCTGTTATCAGTTTGCGCAACGCCGTTGTATAATAAGCAACATGGAGGAGATATGAACCAACTGCGTGTCGGTTTCATCGGCACCGGCCGGATTTCCGACCTGCATGCCCTGGGCTATCTGGCTGACGATCGGGCGCGCATTGTGGCCGTCTGTGACGCTGATGAGGCGGTCGCCCGCCGTCGTGGACGCGCCTGGGGGGTTCCTGAAGATCGGATCTTCACCGACTATCACGATCTGCTGGCCCTGCCGGATGTCGATCTGGTTGAGAACCTGCTGCCGCACCATCTCCATTACCAGTCCACGCTTGACATCGCTGCTGCTGGCAAGCACATTTCCCTGCAGAAACCCATGGCGCTCAGCGTGGCCCAGGCCGATGAGATGATCGCCGCGGCGAAGCGGGCCGGGGTGATCTTCAAGGTCTTCGAGAACTTTATCTTTTACCCGCCTATCCAGCGGGCCAAGGCGCTGATTGACGCCGGTGAGATCGGCGACCCCCTGACCATCCGCATCAAGAGCAATTCCGCAACCAGCCCCACTGAATGGGAGATTCCAGGCACGGCCTGGGCCTGGCGCTTTGACCGGGAGTCGTGCGGCGGCGGCCCGCTGGTCTTTGATGACGGGCACCACAAATTCTCTCTGGGCTGGTACTTCATGGGTGAGATCGCTGAAGAAGTCCATGCCTGGATCGGTGAGACGGAGATCGCTCCCGGTCTGGTGCTGGATTCCCCGGCAGCGGTGACGTGGAAGTTCTCCAACAACCGTTTCGGCCTCTTTGAGGCGGTTCGTTCACCTGAGCTGGTGATGGACACCAACCACTACGCGCAGGACGACCGGATTGAGATCACCGGTACCAGAGGCGTGATCTGGGTTACCCGCGGTCACGGCAAAATGCTGGACATCCCGCCGGTGATCCTCTACCGCGACCGGCAGACGCGGGCATTCTCCGATATGCCCACGGGCTGGGAACACAGTTTCATCAATTCAACGCGCCACTTCATTGATGCCTACTTCAAGGGGGAGCCGCCCATCCTGACCGGTGAGCAGGGACGGGAAATCCTGCGCTTTGCGCTGGCCGCTCAGGAATCGGCGCGGACTGGCCGTGCTGTGGCTTTGAAGTAAGCCCGGAAGGCGGGTGGGACTATGAGACTGACAGGCGCAGAAATTGTGGCCGAGATGCTGATCCAGGAGGGCGTGCCTTACGCGATCGGCATTGGTGGACATGGTAATCTGCCGTTGCTGGATGCCTTCCGGCAACGGCGGGATCGCATCCGGGTGATCATGCCCCGCCACGAGCAGGCGGCAGTCCACATGGCGGATGGCTATTACCGGGTCAAGGGCGAGCCGCTGGCTGTCTTCACCTCGATTGGCGCGGGCGCTTCGAACACGGCCATTGGCCTGGCTACTGCTTACGTCGATTCTATCCCCCTGTTGTTGCTGATCGGCGAGACTCACACCTATATGCGGGGGGTTGGCGTGCTGCAGGAGATCGAGCGCCAGCGCTGGTCGGATATGCCGCGCATGCTGGAACCGGCGGTCAAACGCAGCTGGCATATCGATGGCGCGCAGCAACTCCCGCGGGCCGTCGCCCAGGCGTTCAATGCAATGTGCACCGGGCGACCCGGCCCGACCCTGATCACGCTCCCGATGGATGTGCAGGCTGATTCGATTGAGGTAGATGCCCTGGATCCACATGCCCGGCGGCCTCACGATCGCCCGGCAGGGGACCCGGTGGCGATCCGACGGGCGGCGGAACTGCTGCTTCAGGCCAGTCGACCGGTCATTGTGGCCGGTGGGGGGGTGATCCTGGCCGGGGCGGAGGCCGAACTCCTGGCCCTGGCGGAACATACTGGCGCCTGCGTCGTGACCACGATGCAGGGCAAGAGCGCTTTTCCGGAGCATCATCCCCTGTATGCCTGGCACATGGGTACCAACGCCACGACCTGTGGCAATGCCATGACCGTCAGCGCCGATGTGATCCTGGCCGTTGGGGTGCGCTTTGCTGACAAAGCAGCGTGTTCCTACCGGCCCGGCCAATCCTTTAGCATCCCGCCAACGCGCCTGATCCACGTGGACATCGACCCGTTTGAAATCGGCAAGAATTACCCGGTGGAGATCGGCATCGTTGGGGACGCCAGGGCGGTGCTGGCCGGACTTGTGGAGGCTGTGAGAGCTACCACACCGCCCCGTGCCTGGCATGACTCCGCCTATACCCGCGAGATCGCCGACCGGGTGCAGGCCTGGTTTGCCAGCAGCCGCGAGCTACGCGAGGCAGAGAGCACACCGGTGACGATGGGGCGGGTGATTACGGAGGTACGCAGGGTCCTGCCGCAGAACGGCATCGTGCTCACCTCTTCTGGAAATGTGCAGGCCCAGGTCTTTCAGGAGATGCCGTTCAGCCAGCCACGGACGTACATCTCGGCGGGCGGGTTCAGCACGATGGGCTGGTCGTATCCCGCCGCCCTGGGGGCCAAGCTGGCCGCTCCGGAAGCGCCGGTGGTGGCGATGGTCGGCGATGGCGACTTCCTGATGACTTTCCAGGAGGTAGCGACGGCAGTGCAGTACAACATCCCGGTGGTGGCGCTGGTGCTTAACAATGTGGGCTGGCAGGCCATCCGCGACCTGCAGAAGATCGCCTTCGCGGAGGATGCTGACTATGCCACCATGTTCGAGCGGGATGGCCAGCCGATCACGCCTCACATCGCCAATGCGGCGGCGGCCTTTGGCGCGTATGCGATGCGCGTCAGCCGACCGGACGAGATCGGGCCAGCCATCCGCGACGCGCTGGCGGCCAATCGCCCGGCGGTTATCGAAGTGATGGTCGATACGCGCTTCGGGACGTCCGGCGGACAGGCGCCCGGCTGGTGGGATGTGCCAATCCCGGAGTACTACAGGGCGCAGTACGAGGCCTACATGCAGGCCCGGCGCGAGGAACGGGTCTAACGGCAGGCCAGCCGGCGCTGGTAGAGGGACAAGGATTGCGGATATGCATGTGCATACAGACAGCCTGATCGGCGAACTGCAGGAACGGGCGCGGCAAATCCGGCTGGACACGCTGGATATGGTGTACCGCCGCCAGGCCGGGCACCCCGGTGGATCATTTTCAGCAGCGGAAATCCTGGCGGCGCTCTACTTTCATCATTTGAAGATCGACCCCGCCAGGCCGAACTGGCCGGAGAGAGATCGTTTCATCCTGAGCAAGGGCCATGCTGCAGCGGCGCTGTATGCTGCCCTGGCCCGGCGCGGGTACTTCCCTGTAGCAGACCTGGAAAAGTGGGGGCATCTTGACGGACATCTACAGGGGCACCCGGATCGGGTCAAGACCCCCGGTGTGGAGATGTCCTCGGGGTTTCTGGGGCATGGGCTTTCCGTAGCGGTGGGGATGGCGCTGGCACAGCGGCTTGGCGGGCCGCGGTATCACATCTATGTGCTCATGAGCGACGGGTGCATGCAATCCGGTGTCGCCTGGGAAGGGGCGCTGACGGCAGCCAAGTACCGCTGTCATGAGGTCACCGTGATCATGGACTACAACGACGTGCAGCTGGATGGTGCGGCGCATGACATCATGCCCCTGGAGCCGCTGGTCGACAAGTGGAAGGCGTTTGGTTTCGCCGTGCTGGAGATCAACGGACACAACCTCCGGCACGTCCTGGACGCCCTGGATGAAGCGCTGGAGATCCACAGCATGCCGACTGTGATCCTGGCCCATACGACCAAGGGGAAGGGGGTCTCCTTCATGGAGAACACGGCACTGTGGCATGGTGCGGTCCCTAGCAGCGAACAGTACGCTCAGGCCCGCGCCGAGTTACTGGGGGGAGCATAATGGCCGAGGTACCACAACGCCAGGCCTATGGGAAGGCCCTTGCTGAATACGGGGATGTTAATCCGGATGTCGTCGTTCTGGACGCAGACGTTTCCTCCTCCACGCTGACCAAGTACTTTGCCGATCGCCATCCGACGCGGTTTTTCAACCTGGGGGTAACGGAGGCCTCCATGGTCAACGTGGGGGTTGGCTTTGCGCTCAGCGGTAAGATTCCCTTTGTCAACACGTTTGCCGCCCTCCTGACCCTGCGGGCCTGTGAGCAGATTCGCACCTGTGTGGCCTATGCCAACGCCAATGTCAAGCTGATCGGCGGCTACGCTGGCCTGTCCGATTATAAGGATGGGCCGACCCACTTCGCCGTGAATGATGTCGCTCTGATGCGCGCAATGCCCAATATGGTGGTTATTGCGCCGGCGGATAACATCGAGGCGGCACGTATGGTTCCGGTCATTGCGGAGCATGACGGCCCGGTGTATATGCGGATCAGTCGGGCAGCCGTCCCGGACGTCTTTGGCGCTGATCATCAGGTGACAATTGGCAAGGGAGTCACGCTGCGTCAGGGCTATGACGTCACCATCGTCGGATCGGGGAGTATGATGGGTCGTTGTGTCCGGGCGGCGGAGCAACTTGCCGCGGAAGGGGTGGATGTCCGCCTGTTGAACATCCATACCCTCAAACCGCTGGATGTGGAGCTGCTTCAGCAGGCGGCTGAGGAAACCGGCGCGCTGGTGACGGCTGAGGATCACAGCGTGATCGGCGGGCTGGGTGGGGCGGTGGCCGAGGCGCTTGGCCGCTGTTGCCCGACGGTGCTGGAGTATGTCGGCCTGCAGGACACCTTCGCTGGCACCGGCCTGGATACGGAAACCCTGATGGACGCCTGGGGGCTTTCTGTACAGGATATCGTCGATGCGGCACGGCGCGCCCTGCAGCGCAAGGCCCGCAGGGGGCGCTGATGGCGCGGAAGAGATCGCCGATCAAAGAAGGAGTACGTTGTTATGCGCATCGCAGTTATCAATGAAACCAGCGCCGCCGACAGGAATGCTGATATCCTGGCCGCCCTGGATGGCCGGGGACACACGATCATCAATGCCGGTATGGTCAGGAATGGCGCCAAGCCGGAGTTGACTTACATCCATACCGGCCTGTATGCCGCGATGCTGCTGAATCTGGGACGGGTAGACTTTGTGGTCGGCGGGTGTGGCACAGGGCAGGGCTTCCTGAACGCTGTGATGCAGTATCCAAAGGTGGTCTGCGGGCACATTCTCAATTCGCTGGACGCCTGGCTGTTCACTCAGATCAACGGCGGAAACTGCATCTCCCTGGCCCTCAATCAGGGTTATGGCTGGGCGGCGGATGTCAACCTGCGCTTCATTTTTGATCGGCTCTTCAGTGTGGAGCCAGGGGCGGGGTATCCGCCTCATCGCCGGGAATCCCAGCAGGAATCGCGGCGAATCCTGGATAGTGTGTCGGCGGTCACGCATCGGCCCTTTGCGGAGATCATCACCTTGCTACCCGAGTCGGTGATCAGGCCCGTGCTGGAATTTCCCGGCGCAGCGGCGCTGATCGACGTAGACTCGATCGCGGATGAGGCCGTCCGCACCGCATTGCTGCAGCGGATGCACGGCCACTGACGGCCTGTCACCTGCCTGAAATAACGCCGGGCGGCGCGGACTTTGCGCCGCCCGGTCGATTCCTGCTGCAGGCTTTACTTCAAGACCTCAAACACGCCGTAGCCGGCGGCGGTCTTCGCCCCGATGCCCAGCTCACCCAGGGCAGCCTGGAGCCACCTGACGGCCTGATCCCCGACGGCAGGATCGCCGTTGGGTCGCAGACCGACAGCGAAGGCGAAGGTTGTCCCGGCGGCTACGGTCACAAAGGTGATGGGGTTGGGACTATCCGCGTCATGCGGAGGCTGTTCACCGCCGCTGGTATAGTAGTCCCCAAAGTGCGGTGTCATCACATCCGCCTCAAAGAGCGTGCCCTGATCCGAAAGCCTGGCGACGACAGCATCATAGAAGATGCAGGCTCCGCCTGCTTCCTGGCTGCCAAAAGCGGAACGGTAGTGGGCTGCTACAGGAAACAGGTGGTCATCAGAGCTGCTGAGCCGCTGGATCGCCTCCCCAATCAACTGTTCTGGGTCCTGCTCGCCTGCCCTCCTGCCCGGCATGATGTCTATAACCCCAGTTGCGGGGATCAAGGCTTTACGCCGCGATTCGTCATCTGCCGAAACGAGCGCCTCATCCAGATATTCCAGCGGTGTGCGTAGAGGCGGGAGTTTCTGCTGGCGACGCTGTTTGTTGCGTTCTTCCAGCCTAGATATTTGCGTCAGGCTAAAGGGGCGCATTTTCAGTTCAGCGGCAATGGTCAACAGGGCATAGGTGCGGGCCAGCCCCTTGAGCGCGCTGCCGGGGATGACAGGCAGGCCGCTGGTATGCTGCAGTGTCAGGCCGAATTCCAGTACACCCTTGCCGCCCAGCCCGACGATCAACCGTCCCCGCGCCTGCGCCTCAAAGTGCATGGCTCCGGCGGTCATCTTCTTCCAACGGTTGTGGATAGCCTCCTGCAGATGTTGCCAGTCTTCCCGCGGCTGCCCTTTGTGGAAGCGCGGGAGCACATCCTCCCTCAGCCAGTGATCACGCCACTTGATATGCCCTCTGTCATCCCAGTTGTCGTTGTTGATGACCTGTCTTGGCGCGTAGCGGCCCAGGATCAGGCCCAGATGATGGCATCTGCGTGCGCGGGCGGCCAGCACGTTGGCGGTATTCTGCGGCGTCAGGTAAGCCGGGGTCTGGTTATTGTGCCCGTGCATGGTCATTATCGTCGCTCCAGCCCTTCGCCTCGGCAAAGCGCTTCAGCCAGTTCAGGTAAGCCAGCGTTTCGACGGCAACGCGACGGTAGGTGGCGCTGCTTTGCTTGAGCAGCCATTCCAGCAAGCTCTCCTTCGATACAGGAGAGACTTTCATTTCCCCAAGCACCCAGTCTGACAGGTGTTCGTATAGCGCTTTGTGATGATCTTTGCCTTTTGCCTGCAGGAAAGCCAGTGCCGGGCCAAGTCCATCCTGCTGGATCATGGCAGCGAAACCGCGCACCAGTGAACCGTAATCCTTCTTGTAGCCGGTTTTGTCTACCGACTGAATATTCTCCCAGGCCTGGGCGGCGCGGCGCTGCTCTGTCGTCTGATGGAGAGTCTGTGTCTGGCTCATGACTGGCCTCCTTACGATAGCCAGCGAGGAGCCACGATCCCCTCGCCGGTCGTCTCATTGCCGCCGAGTTGCAGGCGTCCGGGCAGTTTATCCTGAATCCACTTACTGACGGTCGTGGCGTCGGCATTATGGCCATTCTTGCGGGAACGGCGGGCGACGATCGTGCAGACCATCAACACATCAGCGGGCAGTGCCTCTTCCGTCCACAGTGCGCCGCTGGCTACCGTCTTTGTGTCCGGTGCCAGGCGCACATGGGTGGTGATCTCGGTGCTGTTCATCACAAAATCGCGGAAGTCGTTGTCCGGGAGGATCACCAGACTGTTCTGCAACTTGCTCCGCCAGAAGGCGTATTCATCGCCAGCTGGCAGGGCGTTCGCGGCCAGCCAGGCGGCAACAGTGTCCACATCCGCAGAGGCAGTTGCATCAAAAGCAAACTCCTCCAGCACGACTTTGTTGTCCACCTTCACCACGCTATTCCGGCTCACCAGGGCGCTGTGGTCCTGTATCGCAGGAAGCGCCTTCAGGATCGCTTTGTGGCCTGCCATTTGCAGGTCGCGTTCCAGGCGGGCCAGCGCCAGCGGGCAGGTGACATAGGCGAAGACTCCGGCGAGGGAGCGCACCGGGAAGAGGACAATGTGCGCCTCGCCCACGGCGATCGCGCCGGCATGATCACTGGCTTTCTTAGTCTCAGGGTCCGGGCCGAACACTGCCAACAGCATGGAATCATCCCGTGCCACTTGTTCACTCAGCGTGCTGCGCAGCGCGCCCTTGATCCCGCTGCCGGGGACGATCGGGTGGCCGGTCGTACGTTCCCGCTGGATCGGCAGGTCAACGACAGCGATGCTGGCGCCCGTGCCGATGTGAAGCGAGGATTCAGTGTAAAGGAACAGCAGGGAAGTTTTCATGTCTGTCATCTTTCACCTTACCTTCCTGTCTGGCGATAGTCCCAGTTTGCAGCAGCAAAAGCGCCAAAGCCCATCGCCCCGGCATCAGGACTGCGCGGCGGAGTCTCCGTGAATGGCATGTCCTGCTGTGGCGGTTGGGCGTTCTCAAAAAAGAAGACACTACCCGCCGGGAGATAATGATGCAGAGAACGGGGCCGGTTCTTGGCCAGGTCCCAGCCGCTGATCAATAGCGGCTTGCCGATCGCCATGGAGACCAGCCGCGCGTCCTTGCCCAGCCAGGGCGACCAGTCGCCATTCCGGGGCTGCCAGCCGCCGCTGAAGTAAGCCGGCGTCAGCAGCACGATCTTGATCCGCCCGCTCTTGACTGGCGACAAGATGGGAGTGTAACTTACCCGGCGGTAGCGGCCCATCCGACCCTCGCCGCCGATGGCAATCACGCCTTGCTCCGAGGAGAACAAACCCCGGTTGACGCTTACCAGCAGGCCGACGCCAGGCCGGGGGCGGACGAACTGAGCGTGGTAGAAGAGCGATTGCCTGCCGGTGCGGCGTCCATAGTCCAATCCCAATCCGACCCGCTCTTCCCGGTCAAACACGCCTGAGTCCTTACCTTCTTCGCCCGCGTCCTTGATGATCCGTGCTGGTAGTTTGCCGGCCAGGTAATTCTGCAGGCCCGCGTCATCCAGCCAGCCGGAGACTTCCTCATACTCCGGGTTGTCTGCGTCCGGTCCCCGTAAGGCCCGCCAGCCGTCGAATGGTGCGTTGGTCGCAAAGGAGCGCTCGCGTTCAGGAGCCAGCAGCACCAGCGATTGGGCACCTCCGTCGCCCTTCCGCTGGAGTAAATCGAAGGGTGCGCGCACCAGCCGCTCGATCTTGTCCCGACCATCGACTTGCCGCGCCACGAACGGCCCTTCCAGACGCAGATCGCCCAGATCGTCCGGGCCGCCAATCGCCTTAAGAATTTCCGGTGCGACCCTGCCCTCTTTGTAAGCCGCCCAGTCTACCCCCTTCACTTCGAGGTAGTGGGTGCGGATCACACCCTGCATCGTGCGCGGGGTGGGCGGGAACATGCTCCGGGCGACGAAGTTTTGCCCGGCCGCGAACGGCCTGGAATCGCGGAACATCAGCACATCATTGGCTTCGATGAACAGCCAGTCACGGCTCATGACTGTCCTCCTTTCGCCAGGAAGCGGGCCAGGATCACCCAGTACGCCAGGTCAGTCAGAGCTTTCTGCTCATTGATCCATCCCTGCAATTTCTCTGCCAGCGCATTGCGCGACTCATCCGTGGGCTTCTCGCTGTGGCGCTTGAGCAGGCGCACCATCTCGGCAATCCAGGCATCCTGTGGTACCACTGTGCCTTCCATCGCCCTGGCGGCTTCCAGCAGGTCGTAGCCGAACTTGCCGGAAAGCCATTCTGCTTTGATCCCTTTCTGCAAGTCCTCAACCAGCGGGACGATCCCGGTTTCCCATTGCGCACCCATTTCCCGGATGGCGCTGGAACGGGTATCCCGTACGACAACCGCCGCGCGACCGTACCCATCCTTGGCACGCTTCTCGGCACAACGCGCTTCCTCCAGCCCGTGGTCAAGCGGCAGATGCGCAGCGGTGATGGCGATGCCGGCGGACATGGTGCCGCCAATCTTCTTGCCGTTTTGGTCTTCGATGACAAAGGGGTTCATCGCCTCAGCGAAAGCTTTCCGAATTTCCTCGGCGCACTGCAGCGCATTTTCCAGAGGTAGCAGCGCCAGGACGTCATCGCCGCCCGCATAGATAAGCGCGCTGCGGCCTTTGACATTGCGGCCGTGCTCCTCGACAATTTCAGGAACCCGCACATCGGCAAACTTTGCCAGACATGCTGACAGGGTTCTGTGGGCTTTCTCTGTCTTCTGGGCAGAGAGCAACTTGCCCATCCTGTCGCCATCCATGTGCAGGACGGCCAGATAAGCCGGATGCTCAGTATCCTCATCGGGCACGCCCGCAATATCCGGCAGCGAGGGGAAGGTACGCACCCGTTCCGCATCGACACCGAGCTTAACCCCCGCCAGTTGGGCGAAGCGCTTGATCACCGCCAGTGCCCCCAGCCGCTCGTTGGGCCGCAGGATGATGTCTTTGGTGTCGTTTATCGCTTCTTTGAGGCGTTCCCACTCCAGTTTCAGGGCCGCCTGCGCGCCGGTGAGGGTGCACTTGTCGCCCGGCTCATCAACCTGGGGGAAGTGCCGGGCCTGTTTGCGGGCATTCAGCGCGCTTACGGCCTGCTGATAGCACTTGCCGTGGTCGTCTTTGCGGTACGGCACCGCCACGCTGTAGAACTCCAGCCAGGTTTCAACCTGACGGTCAAATGTGGCTTCCCATTCGCCATGACCGGCATGCCGCACGAGCCAGTCGCGCACCGGGCGAGCGATCTGATTCACCCACTGATCACGGATAGCCTCCTCGACTATTTGGGCGATTAGCATCGGTTCCTGGTCGCTCAGGAAGGCGAAGCGATGCGGGACACCGGCAGGCAGCTTGCCATCCTCCAGGACCGGAAACAACAGATCCGCACCCTGACGATGCGCGGCCTCGACGCCCGCCCCGGCAAGCGTACTCAGCAGGCGGCTACCGACGTAGAGGTCCTGCGTGCGGCGGGCGGCAGCAATGAACGATTGCACCGGGCCGATTTGAATGAGGTGGAGGTATGTGTCGCTCATTTCAGCGGGCCTCCCCACACGTTGATGCCATCCCACAGCCTGGCTGCGTCATCCATGAAATCGTTAAGCACCTCCCAGTTGATATCTCTGTCCGGCTTGGAGCGCATGATGGTCAGCACGGGGTAATAGCGATTACCGATCTTGCGCATCTGAGCGATCAGCGGCGACGCGCGGCGGCCGCCCATAGCGTACCCAAAGCATCTTTCATTAGGCCGGTACTTTGGGGTGCGTAGCAGGTCGGTGAACAGCGTCTCAATCAGATTCAACCACTCCGGGTCACCTTCTGTCCCGATCATGACCCAGCTATGGTCCGGATGGAGGGTCGGGAAGGGCGGGATGCCTGGAAGCGGGGAGGGTTCCGGGATGATTTCTCCCAGCCGCTTTTTAGCATCTTCTGCCAGTTGCTCCGGGCTGGATTGTAGGGCAGGCCAGAAGCTCGACGAATTGATGGCGCCGAACATTCGCCGTGACCGCTTGCCGATTCCGCCCAGTAGTAGCCAGACCTCCAGTGCAGACCTGAATCTTGCGGACAGTTTAATGCCCGGTCGCGTAACAGCTTCGAGGATCAGGGATTGGCCAGGCTCGATCGCCCGTTGATATGAGCGTTCCCGTTCATTGTTCCTATGCGGTAGCATCGGATGGCTGTCGGTCTGGAGGGTGGCGTGTCTGTTCTCCAGATACAGCCGGATTGAGACGGACGAACCGCCCCCGGTTGACCCGAAGATGTTGCTCTCCTGCTCCCAGAGTTGCGCCAGACCGGCGCCACGAGCACCCTCGATTGCCCGGAACCAGTAGCGCAGCTGGCCACGTACCGACGCCGCCCGTAGCTCAGGTGAGCGGGGAGCAGGGCCGTTGAGGAACCAGGGGGTGATGATCTTCAACTTATAATCAGGCATCGTCATCCTTTCTGAGTCACTGTACGGACGCAACTTTCTACAGGCAGGCTTATGCCTGTCCCAGGCCAATCGTCGTCTGGACGCCGCTCCCGCTGTAGCGGGCAAAGACAGCCACCATCGCCATCTGCTGTAACCCGTACGGCTCCGCCGATTGCACGGCAAACGTCGCCCGGCCCATAGAACCGGTGATCGCCCTCCGTCCGGCCCGCTCAAAGGAGATGCACCGGGTTTGATTTCGGTGGCGGCTGAGCACGACTCTTTCAGCGATGAACTGCCGCAGACCGGGGTCGAGCAGCAGAGGCGCATACTGCGACCGGCACTCGATCGGGCTGTCGAGGATCATCTCCGACAGGGGTGATGGCAGAAGGGTTCCCCTGGCGCGGCGGAAGGGCGTCGGCGAGGTAGACGTCGATGTGATACGCCGGTTCACTATGCCGCATTCCAGCGGAGCCAGCTCAGGCATGTGATCTTCTCACGAGCACTGGCCGCGGACAGGTTCTCCGTATCTGCCCGGCGGCATTACTTCCAATACTAACAGCATAACCGGTTTCAGCAATCGGTCATGAGTACCTGTACTCAAGCTGATGTTGCTCTCGCTGGCAGCATCAATGATTGCTTAAGCTGATTGTAGCACAAATTGGGTAGGGCAAATTAGCTATTTTTATTATGGAGTTCAAGACAAAGCAGGCGGATTATCTCAGTTTGGGGTAGGCGACAGGTGCACGTCCCTTCCGGCGCAAAGAACGACCGGCAAGGGAAAGTGGTTCAGTGGGTGTGTGGCAGCCAGGACAGGCAAATGCCTGGAGAATGCCTCTCCTGCCTGGCCTGCGTTTCAGTGCCCCGAAGGGCAATTGAAGGACGTACGTCCAAGAGGCTTTATCTGAATCCGGCGGACGCGCTCGAGGTTTCAGTGCCCCGAAGGGCAATTGAAGGACGTACGTCAAGGAGGGATAGACAATGGAAAAGAGTCCTGTTTTGGGTTTCAGTGCCCCGAAGGGCAATTGAAGGACGTACGTCGACACGACAGATGTTTTGAAGAAGGTAATGGTCCGCGGTTTCAGTGCCCCGAAGGGCAATTGAAGGACGTACGTCGCTGTGGGGCTCATGTAATCGTCACTCTGAGAACCAAGA
>FWPV01009366.1_pt1 | contig 16576 bp, 12 predicted proteins | sample 2228371 | NCBI WGS metagenome assembly FWPV01 (sample SAMEA103939776, study PRJEB20133) | metagenome | reverse complement strand
ATGGCCTGGCCGCGGATGTGATACGACCCGTAGTCGCCAACGAACCACAAGAAGTCGGCCGCGGGCTTGTCCTTTCCCAGGATGGGCACGGGCGGGACGAGGTCCTTGGCCCACTCGTGACGCTTGCGCGGGGACTGGCCCAACACGTTGCCGTACCGCTGGGAGTTCTCCAGAGTCTGTTGAAGCTCCGTGGGGACCTTGCCCGCCAGGAGCATCTCCTCCTTGGCACGGGTCATCAGGTTGGAGGTCAAGGGGATTTGGGCCGGGCACACCTGGGCGCAGGCATAGCACGAGAGGCACATCCAGACGGTGTCAGTGGCCATCACTTGTTCGAACTCGCCAGCCCGGAGCAAGGTGATCATTCGGCTGGGCGGGAAATCCATCACGTAGCCGAACGGGCAGACGCCGCTGCAGGCCCCGCATTGAAGACAGCGGTGGATCCGCTCGCCGCCGGGCAGCTTGGCTACGCTGGCAAGGAACACGTCGCTGAGCGACTGGGCTGGAAGGGTTGCGCTCTCCATGACAGCTTCATGCCTCCCGTCTTTTCTGCCGTCGGTATCCGAAGGTGTTGCCGGGTGTCAACTCCTGCTGCCGTCGGAGGCTGTGGGAACGGCCGCGAGAGAGGCATGCGGCCTCTCGCGGCAGCCAGTCCTCCCCGCGTCTCGCCACCTCCCCACGGTCCTTCTCCGCGCGCGCTTCTGCAGGCACGGTCTCTCCCGTCCAGCAGTTGCCTTGTTGAGCAAGGCGGCTCATTAAGTCGAGTATGCCCGATAGTCCAGCGGCATTGTAGCGTCAAGTGATATAGGGGCCAAGTGACAGATGGCACTGGTTGACCGGCGGGGGTGGGCAGCGGGGGGAACGATCGAGGATCAGAGGCCGCGGTGCGGCCGCGCGGCCGATCTTCGCGCGCCCGGAGCCAGCGAGGCGTCGGGCCGGCCGAAACGTGATACACGGCGCCGGCGAGGTGGGATTATCGTCGCTTGCTCGTGGGGGCGTTTGCGGGCAGACTCTGTGGGACTGTCCGACCGACAGTCCTGCCCGCGTATGCCTATCTGCGAGGAGTGAGGAGCGATGCCTCCAAGGAAGAGTCCGACCAAGAAGGCCAAGACTGTCCGAAAGGTTCAGCCGAAGAAGGCCGCGGTGCGAAAACCGCCGGCAAGGAAGGCAGCCAAGAAAGCGACCATGCCCTTCAAGCCCATCCGCCTCCGCTTGCTGCGACCGGTGCCCTCGGATATCGAGATCGCGCAGGCTGTGACGCCCAAGCCGATCAGCCTGATCGCGGAAGAAGTCGGCATCCGCCCCGATGAGCTCGAACTGTTCGGGAACTACAAGGCCAAGGTCAAACTGGAAATCCTGGAGCGCCTCAAGAACAGGCCGGACGGGAAGTACATCGACGTGACCGCCATCACGCCGACCCCGCTCGGCGAGGGCAAGACGACCACCACCATGGGCCTCAGCCAGGCGCTGGGCGCTCACCTCGGAAAGCGGGTCTTCACCTGCATCCGCCAGCCGAGCCAGGGGCCGACCTTCGGCATCAAGGGTGGCGCGGCCGGCGGCGGCTACTCGCAAGTCATCCCGATGGAGGATTTCAACCTCCACCTCACCGGGGACATCCACGCCATCACCGCCGCCAACAACCTGCTGGCGGCCGCCATCGACGCGCGCATGTTCCACGAGGCCCAGCAGACCGACGAGCAGTTGTTCAACGCCCTCTGCCCGAAGGACAAGAAAGGCAAGCGCCGGTTTTCGCCGTCGATGCTCCGCCGCCTAAAGAGGCTGGGCATCGACAAGACCGACCCCGACGAGCTGACGCCAGAAGAGCGCAGCCGCTTTGCCCGCCTCGACATCGATCCCGACAGCATCACCTGGCGGCGCGTCGTCGACACCAACGATCGGTTCCTGCGGGAAATCACCATCGGCCATGGCCCCGAAGAGAAGGGCATGATCCGCAAGACCGGTTTCGACATCACCGTCGCCAGCGAGGTGATGGCCATCCTGGCCCTCACCACCGATCTGGCCGACCTGCGCGAGCGTTTGGGCCGGATCGTCATCGGCACGAACAAGAGGGGCGAGGCCATCACCGCCGAGGATCTGGGAGTTGCCGGCGCCATGACGGTCTTGATGAAGGACGCCATCAAGCCCACGCTGATGCAGTCCCTCGAAGGGACCCCTGTGTTCGTGCACGCCGGGCCGTTCGCCAACATCGCCCACGGCAACTCCTCGATCATCGCCGACCGCATTGCCCTGAAGCTGGCCGATTACGTGGTCACGGAGTCCGGCTTCGGCGCCGACTGCGGCATGGAGAAGTTCTTCAACATCAAGTGCCGCTACTCGGGCTTGATCCCGAGCTGCGTCGTCATCGTGGCCACCGTACGCGCCCTGAAGATGCACGGCGGCGGGCCCAAGGTCGTGGCTGGCAAGCCGCTCGACCCGGCCTACACGGATGAGAACCTCGACCTGCTGCGCAAGGGCATGTGCAATCTCGAGCACCACATCAAGAACGTGCTCAAGTTCGGCATCCCCGCCGTGGTCGCGGTCAACTCCTTCGCCACCGACACGCCGGCCGAGGTCGAGCTCGTGCGAGAGGGGGCGATCGCCGCAGGAGCGAGCGACGCCGTCGTCTGCACGCACTGGGCCGACGGCGGCAAGGGCGCCGTCAAGCTCGCCGAGGCCGTGGTCAAGGCCTGCGAGAAGCCCAGCAACTTCAAGTTCCTCTACCCGCTCGACTGGACGATCAAGCAGAAGATCGAGATCATCTGCAAGGAGATCTACGGCGCAGATGGGGTGGAGTACTTGCCCGAAGCGGAGAGGAAGATCGAGCTCTACACCAAGCTCGGCTTCGACAAGCTGCCCATGAACATGGCCAAGACCCACCTCAGCCTGAGCCACGATCCAAGCCTGAAGGGCGTGCCCAAGGGGTACACGATCCCGATCCGCGACATCCGCGCCTCGGTGGGAGCCGGCTTCCTCTACCCGCTCTTGGGCGAGATGCGCACCATGCCCGGTCTTCCGACACGGCCGGTGTTCTACGACGTCGACCTCGATCTGAAGACCGGAAGGGTCGTCGGCCTGTTCTAGCAGGCAGGAACGAGCAGACAGAGAGCAATCGGGGCACGGTCGTCCGTGCCCCGATTGTCTACTTCGGGCCTGTGCGTCATGGGGCGGTTGGGCCGGAGCTGGCGGCGAGCCCCCCCTCGCGCACCGCAGCCGCCTCCGCTGCCAGCCGTCGATGCACGTCGCGCGTGATGGGGAATGCGGCTGCCGCCCAAATCGACGCCAGCAGCAGGACCGCCGGCACCCAGGAGACAAACATGCGCATCGTCATCAGGGCCGAAGCCGTCTGATCGGGGGCGCCCGGCCGATAGCCCGAGAGGTCAAGCGCCCAGCCGATGGCCAGGAGCGCGACCGAGGTGCCCAGCTTCTGGATGAAGGCCGAGGCGCCGCCGAAGATGCCCTCCTGCCGCTGCCCGCTCTCGACCTCGATCGCCTCCAGCACATCGGCGGCCATGGCCGAAGGCAGGACGTGCGCAGAAGCCACCCCCAGCCCGGCCAGGAAGGCCACGATGTAGACAGGCGTCGGTGTGGCGCGGGGGACCTGCCACAGCACTCCATGCACGACCACCCAGCTCAGTGTGCACAGCACAAACGCCCACTTCTTCTCGAAGCGGGCGGAAAGCCAGTTGACCACGGGCAGGAACAGCGTTGCGCTGGCGAGGATGACGGCCAGGACAACGGCCGAGTCCTGCTCGGCGATGCCGCCCCAATACACGACGTAGTAGGCGAAAACCGCCTCCACCACGCCGATCGCCAGCCACGAAAGCCATCCCACGAGAAGCGCCAGCCAGAAGGGTCGGTTGCGCAGCACGCTGCGCAGAGACTGCATTAGGCCGATGTGCAGCCTGGATTGGAATTCCGGCCGCTCGCGCACTGTGGCCACGATCAGAAGGTATGGGATCAGGCTGAGCACGGCGAGGCCGAGCCCCGCCCAGGCAAAGCCGATCCGCATGGATGGGGCGGCGTCGAACACGAAGGGCAGGGCAACCGCCGAGAGCAGGCCCGTGATGATCGAGACGGCCATGCGGTACGTCACGATCGACGTGCGCTCATCGCTGTCGAGAGAGAGCTCGGGTGTCAGCGCGGTGTAGGGACCGACGACCAGGGTGTAGAACAGGTCAAACAGGAAGTAGATGGCAAGGTAGTACGCGGCGCGCAGGAAGGAGTCGTCCAGCGGGGGGACGATCCAGAGCAGGGCATAGAACGCTGCCATCGGCACCAGACCGCCGAGGATGAAGGGCCGGCGGCGGCCGAAGCGGCTGCGGGTGCGGTCGGAGAGGGCCCCGACCAGTGGATCGTTGATCCCGTCCCATATCCGTGCTGCCAGAAGCAGCGTCCCGGCTGTGCCGGGGCGGATGCCGGCGACGTCGGTGAGGAAGAACAGGAAATAGAACGGGATGACCGTGCCCACGCCGACCGACGGCATCAGTTCGCCGAGGGCGTAGATGAGTTTCACGTGGCGGGGCAGCGAGGTCGGCGCTGTCTTCATGGCCTGGCTCCTGGATGGGACGGATCCGCGGATGCGGGCTTGCGCCCGTAGGCGTAGAAGGTCGGAACGTAGAGCACACGTTCGCCGGAAGCCCACGCATCGCACTCCTGCTGGACCAGGCGCTCGAAGTCCCTGCCGCGTGTGGGCAGGCGAGAGTCCAGAGCGAGGACGCGGCACTCGATCTCCCAGTCGTCGGGCGGATGCCCCGGGGTCCACTCCGCGCCGAGGATGCCGGCGTGGAGTTGGACCAACCCGGCGCGCCAGAGCAGGCCGGCGAGCTTGCGGCCGATTTCGGGATCCGCGCCGGAGCGACGCAGCGCGCGCGTCTGCTGCTTCGCGTGCGAGGCCAGGCGTGGAGGATGATCGATGCGGCCGCCGTAGTCGGGCTCGCCCAGGCACAAGAGCGCGCCACCCGGGCGCAGGACCCGTGTCATCTCGCGCAGAACCGCCTCAGGCCGGCGGACCCAGAGCAGCAGGTAGTGGGCGATCACGACGTCGAACACACTGCTGGCGAAAGGCAGGACATGGCCATCGCCCTGGACGAGGTGGGTCGCCGGGTCGTGTGTGCGCGCAAGGCGGAGGGCAGGTCTGGAGAGGTCGAGGCCCACGACCGCGGCCTGGCAGCGGCGGTGGAGTTCACCGGTAATCACGCCTGTCCCGCTTCCCACTTCGAGAACGCGGTTGGCCCGGCTCAGGCCCGCTTGCTCGTAGGCGCGGATGCGCACGGGTTCGGTCCAGGTGGCCTGCTGCTGGTAGCGCCGGTGCCAGAACTCCAATGGCCGGGCCTCCCCCCAGGGGATGTCTCGCCGTGGGCTGAATCAGGCCGCGGCGGCCCAGAGCACAGGCCAGGAGTCGCGCAGCGCGTTCCCGAGCACGCGGTTGATCCCCTGGGCCGGCAGGACGTCGCCATCCGGCTCGACGTACAGGCACGTGCGCGCCGATTCCGCAGATGGCTCCTCAACCTCGAGACTGATCGGATGGATGGCGGAGTAGGGGGCAGGCAGGCCCCACACGAGGTCCAGGCCGAGGCTGGCGGCGAAGTCGCGCGCTTCGGCGAGGCGCCGCGCCATCTCGGGGCTGCGGTCCGCCGCAGAGAGCGAGAGGTTCTGCACTCCCATCTCAGCCAGGCGGCGGATGCAGGCGTGGGCATCCTGTGCGGTGGTTGGCGCAAGAGTGAGGTGGGCAGCGGTGAAGATGTCGCTCGCCAGGGCCGAGCGCAGGCCGCTCAGCGAGGAAGGATCATCCATTTCGACTGCGACGAGGATGTGGTCGAGGCCGGCCTGGGCCAAGGCGTTCAGCAGGGCAGGTTCGGCCAGGCGTCGGCCGTCGGTGAGCAGGCCGGTGACCTGGCCCAGGTCCTCAGCATGCTTCACAAGGCTGACCAGATCGGGCCGCAAGGTGGGCTCGCCGCCGGTGAAGGTCACGTGTGGGATTCCGGCCTCCCAGGCAGAGGTCAGAACCTGCTGCCATTCCTCGGTCGACAGCTCGCGGTCGACGCGCTTGCGCGCCAGAGGATCGAACGCGCCCCCGGGCCCGATTCGGTAGGTGAGGGCAAGGTCGAGGCGGAGCGGCGCAGACGGCCGTGCGGTGTGGGGCTCGCGCCGCTCGAGACCGAGGAACTGGACGGGATCGATCTCGGGAGTGGTGGCGAGGGTGAGGACTTGTGCACGCAGCCACTCTTGGTCGCGGCGCGCGCGGCCCAGGCGGACGCGGTAGCGCGCCGCCACGGCCCGCGCCGCGTCGGCCCCCGAGGCGCCGCGAATCCATTCGTACGCATGCGCGGCGGCAGTGGGATTGAGATGGAGAACGACGGACGCGTTGACGATCAAGACGCCCGAGCCGTCCGGCTCGATGCGAAGGTGAAGGCGATAAGGGCGCGAGGCATCGGCCGGAGCCATGGAGTGGTAGATGCCGGGCGGTGGTGGGGCCGGGATGGCTTTGCGAGGCAGGAGGCGGGAGAGGAGAGAAGTCATGGCCAGGCTCCTGATCCAATCAGCGGGAGAGGCTGAGCGCCTGTGGCGCGGGCTGCGTGGCTGCGAGCGAGAGGGGGCAGCCGCCGCCGCATTCGTTGAGCGCGGCGCACCGTCCGCAGGCCTCGGGCAGGTAGCGCCGCTCGCGCAGCCAGAGGGAGAGATCGTGGTTCCAGATCGCGGGCCAGGGATCCTGCAGGATGTTGCCCACGCTCTCGTAGTACGACTGGCAGGGAATGACGCTGCCGTCGGGCTCGACGCACATGTTGTAGCGGGCGGCGGTGCATGCCTTCACGCCGAGTTCGAGCAAGACCGGATCGAAGTGGCAGTACTGGGTGGGCGTGTACCAGATGAGGCGCATGCCGCGCTGATCGGTCTCGCGCCGCACGGCGGCGAGCAGGGACGGAAGGGCGGACTCCGGAAGCCCGGTGTCGACGGCGGTGCCGCGGCCAGCGCGGATGAGGGCGTTGAGGCCAACGGTACGCACGCCCAGGTCATCGAGGAAGCGCACGGTCTCGAGGATGGTGGGTGCGTTGCAGGAGAGGAGCGTGGTGTTCGTCATCACATACAGGCGGGCCGCGAGGGCGTTGCGGATGCCCTGCACGGTCTGCTGCCACGCGCCGCGGCAGGCCACCATCTCGTCGTGGATCTCAGGGTCGTGGGATTCGAGCGTGATCTGGACATGATCCAGGCCGGCCTGGACGAGCCGCTCGACGAAGCGGCGATCGGCGAGGCGCCGGCCGTTGGTGAGCAGGCCGGTGATCTGGCCGAGGTGCTGGGCGTGGCGGATCAACTCCGGCAAGTCGTCGCGCAGCGTGGCCTCGCCGCCGGTGAAGCAGATGTGCGGCACGCCGACCTCCCACAGTCGCTCGAGCACCGCTTTCCAGGCGTCGGTCGGCAGTTCGGGGAAGGTGCGGGGACGGGCGTTGTAGCAGTGGGGGCAGTCGTTGTTGCAGCGGTACGTCAGGGCGAGGTCCATGCGGTAGGGCGCGCTGGGTGGCTGGGAGAAGGGGGGCAGCAGCTCGAGGTCCAGGTCGTGGATGGGGCATGGGCCGTCGGGGCGGCAGAGGTCCTCGAGGCGCTGCCGCATGTCGGCGAGGTCGGCCCGGGCCGTGCGGCGGGAGACTCGATAGCGCGATTGCAGAACGGCGATGGCCTGCTCGTCCGAGGCTCCCTCGAGGATGAGCCAGGTCATCAAGGCGGCGGTGGGGTTGAGGTGGAGGGCGCGGTCGGCGTTGATGAGGAGAAGGCCGCTGCCCTCTGGTTCGAGCCGCAGGTGCAGGCGCGCCTCGCCCGCTGGGGTGCGGCGGTGGTAGGCATGGAGCCCCGGCTTCGGAAGCGAGGCGCGGGCACGTTCGGCCATGGGATCGTTCAGCGTCCTCCCCCGGCGCAGGCGCAGGCGCAGCCGGCGCAAGCGCATGCGCAGGCGCATGAATGGCCGCCGCCTCCGCCGCCCCTGTAGCCGCCTCCGCGAGGCGGTGGTGGAGGTGGGTTGGTGCGGCTGGTGACGCCGCTGGTGAAGGCCAGCACGTTGCCCACCAGATTGCCGGCAGTGTTCTGTACGCCCTTGACGAGCGAGGCAGCGAAATCAGAACCCGGCAAGTGGGGCAATGAGACCGACGGGCCGGCTCCGCTGGGACGGGCGCTCGGCGCAGCCGGGCGGCTGGCGATTGGGCTGGGCCGGCTGACGGAGGTCGGCCGGTAGTTCCCCCACCACGTGGGGACGATGACCGGGCCCTGCTGGAAGGTGCGGCGCGTGCGCTCCTCGAAGTCGCGGTCGAGCATCGTCCACTCGAGGCCCTCGTCGAACCGCTGCGAGCGGATTTCGGGGGTGCCTGCCTTCTCGACCTCTTCCCAGGCCTTCTGCATCACCGCCTTGTAGTAGGCGCGTGTCTCCGGCAGGCTGAAGCCCTTCATCTTCTTTTGGACCGCGCTCACCAGGTCGATGACGACCTTCTGCAGGGCCCGCTCGCGCTCGCGCGGGTTGGCCTTGACGACGGCGTCGAGGAAGGCCTCCTCGTAGTCGCGCAGCCCTTCCGGGGTGGGGGCGAGGCGTTCGACGGTGAGGGGTGTCTCGCTGGTGATGCGCGCGGCGTTCTTCTTCAGGACGCTGAACAGGATCATGGTGAGGACGCGGTCGAGTGGGGTCTCGAGGAGGACGGCGGCCTCGACCGCGGTCAGGCCGCGCTTGATGCCGTGGCCTTCGATGGCGATCTTGGGTGGGAGGTAGGCGAGCTTGCGGCGGCGGTCGAGTGCGATGGCCAGGCCGATCCAGAAGGCGAGGAAGAGGGCGATGCCGCCGATGCACAGGATGGGCATGAGGACTTCGGGGGAGATGCCGAGCTGCTGGAAGAGGTTGGGCTGAGCGACGGCGGACTGAGGGACGTAGTTGGCGGGGAAGGCGACGCCGAAGCGATACTGCGTATAGCCATTGGCGGCAGTCTCATGCCAGATGTAAGTGACGCGACCTTCCTTGTCGAGGAAGGTGGTGGGCTGCGTCTGGCTCCAGCCGCGGGGAGGGCTGAACCAGCGGCCCTCGTCGGGCTGGACGCCAGGCGGCAGGTGGATGGTGACGGTGAGATCGGTGGTGCCGTGCACGAAGTCGGAGTCGAACCACGTCGGGGCGAAGACGCCGCTGACGTAGCCGGCCGGTTCGCTGGTGGTGAAGAGAACGCCTTCGATGCGGCCGATATCCACCTGGACGATCCCGGTTGCGCCGGGACGGATGGCGTTGGCACCGAGGCCGAGCTCAATCCCCGGCGAGACGTACTCGGATGGGGCAATGTGGCTGATCGTGCGGCCATCGACGGTGGCGGAGATGCTCGAGAGGAAGTAGCGGTCGGTCGGGAGGCCCACATCCACGTAGTCGATCGGCGAGGCGAAGGAGTCGTTGGTGAAGACGAAGGTGTAGACCAGGCGCAGGCTCCCGTCCGACTGCCAGTAGGCATCGACGGCCTCGCGGTCGAGGCTGAACGAATACGTCTGCGCGTGGGCGGCCGAGGCCGGGAAGAGCAGCGCCAGCAGCGCGGCGGCGAGGGCCAAGCGGGCGAGAGGTCTCATAGGACGCCTCCGGCTACCATTTGGGTTGTTCGGCGAGCTGGTAGCTCGTGCCGCAGTAGGGGCAAGACACGACCGGCGCACCGGCCACCATCTTGATGTTGTCGGACGTCAGGGCGCCGCCGCAGTTGCGGCAGGTGAGCTTCTCCAGGTTGATGTCGCCTGAGAGGTCGATCTTCTGGATGATCTGGGTGGTGCCTGCAGCCGCCTTGCGGCGTGAGGCCAGCCAGATGAGCAGGAAGCCCATCGCCACCATGAGCAGCCCGACGAAGATCCATCCGCCCCCCTGGCCCGCGGCCTGTGGGCTGAAGGCGCCCCAGATGAAAAGCACGCCGAAGAAGAGCAGCACCGCCGCCGCCAGATAGGCAATGATGCGTCCAGCAGACATGGCACCTCCCAGGTTGTCGAGGCTGCTTCAGTGTAACACCGGCACGCCGATGGGACAACTGACAAGCGGCTGACGAACGCGCGACCGGCCACACTCCGCTGCTGCACCCAGGCCCGCTCCGCACTGCCGCCCTCCCTTTGCGCCGCATCCGGGCTCGGCTAGAATCGCAAGAGCGCTGGGAGGGGCCATGGCCAACTGGATCACCCTCAGCCGCTTCCCCGGGCTGCTGGCGTTCATCCTGCTCCTGTACCTGGGGAGCCCGACGGTTCGGCTGTTCGCTGTGCCGCTGCTGTTCCTGCTCCTGATGCTGGACACGGTCGACGGGATGGTGGCCCGCGCCCGCGGTCAGACCAGCCTGATGGGCAGTGTGCTGGACATCGCGGCCGACCGAACCTACGAACTCGTCCTGTGGGTGGCGTTGGCCGACCTCGACCTGATCCCCGTCGCCATTCCCCTGATCGTCATCGGGCGCACGACGCTGACCGATGCACTGCGCAGCATCGGTGTCAGCCAGGGGCTGCGTCCCTTTGACCAACATCGCTCGCGCCTGGGCAAGTTCCTTGTCGCCTCGCCCTGGATGCGGACGTCGTACAGTGTGACGAAGATCGCCGCCTTCTGCGGCCTGACGCTCTCACTCGGGCTGTCCGGCTATCCGGCCGGGACATCGGCGCACGCTGCCGCAGGCGTCCTTCTGGAGGCCTTCCGGGCGGTTGCCTGGGCTGCGACCGGGCTGTGCCTGATCCGGGGGCTGCCGGTCATCGTGGGGGCAGCCCGCCGTGGCTTCGGCGTCGGTCAGCGTCGCAGCGAGCCATGAACCTGGTGGATCTTGCCAACAGCGCCCTCGGGCCGCCTGCGGGCATGCTGCTTTCGCGGCTGCTGCCGGCCCGCCTCATCTATCCCCTTGCCGATCGGGCCGCCTCCTTCACCGCCCGCGGCCGCGGCCGCCCGATCGTGGAGGCCATCCGCTGCAACCAGGCGGTCGTGCGAGGCCTCTCGCTCGACGATCCATTCCTCGAGGCGGCCGCAGAAGCCGTCCTGGTGCACGCGGCGCGCGGCTATGTGGACCTGTTCCGCGCGCTGGCGCGTGGGCGGCAGGCGATGATCGAGGCCTGCACCATGCTGCCGGGGCTGCAGCAGGCGCTGGAGGAAGGCCACGGCGACGGACGGGGCACGGTGGCGGTGAGCGCGCATCTGAGCTGCTTCGACATGCTGCTGCTGACGCTCGCGGCGCGGGGTTACGAGGTCCAAGGACTGGCCTACTCGGACCCGCGAGGGAGCTACCGCATCCAGAATCGGCTGCGGCGGCAGTCGGGGCTGATCCTGACGCCGATCTCGCAGGCCTCCCTGCGGGAGGCGATGGCGCGCCTGAAGCGCGGCGGCATCGTGCTGACCGGGGTCGATCGGCCGGCGCCGCAGGGTGAGGTGCTGACCTTCTTCGGCAGGCCGGCGCGCTTGCCGGTGGGTCACGCGCGGCTGGCCATCCGGGCCCGAGCGCGAATCGTTGTGGGGGCAATGCGCTCGGCAGGCGCGGGACGCTACGAGGCGGCCTATCTGGGGACGGTGGATCCGGAGGCGATGGGCAGCGGCGGCCGGGATGCGCGCGTGGTCAGTCAGGCGGTGCTGGCGCTGCTCGAAGAGGCCATTCGGGCGCGGCCGGAGGAATGGCTGATGTTCTTCCCGGTGTGGCCGGAGGCGATGCGGTCGTGAAACTGCTGCTGGGGCCCGCGCTGGCGGCGGCGGGAGTGGCCACCGGTTTGATGTGGCGAAACCCGCGCCTTGCGGCGTGGGACACGGCACTCTTCCGCCGCATCAACGGCTTCGCGGCACGGCCTGTGGTCGACAAGGCGGTGCGGGTGCTGCGGCTGCTCGGAACGACGTGGGGCCTGGTCCTGGTGGCCGGGGCCCTGTTCGTGAGCGATCCGTCGGGTGCGATTCTGCTCCTCGGCATCGCCGTTCTGAGCGGCGCCATCGAACGGGCGCTGAAGGTGGGGGTGGGCCGCAAGCGTCCGTACCAAGAGCTGACTGCGGTGGTGGTGCGGCAGAATCCCCCGCCTGCGGACCCGAGTTTTCCGAGCGGGGATGCCTCGCGCGTGTGCTACCTCGCGGCGGCGCTCGGCTTTGGCCTGGGTTGGCCGCCGGCGGCTGCGGCCGCGGTGCTGCTGTTGGCGCTGACGGTCAGCCTGGGGCGCGTGCGCGTGGGTGTTCACTACCCGACCGACGTGTGGGCCGGGAGTTGGCTGGGGTTCGGGCTGGGTCTGATGTGGGGTGCGATTCTCCCTGTCTTTCGCGCTTGGTGGGGTTAGGGTTCAGGCCGTGAGGTTGGGGCTATAATCGCAGGTATGAGCGAGACCGATCTGCGGGCGCGCGCCGAGGAGCTGCGGCGCCAGATCCACTTCCACAACTACCGCTATCACGTTCTCGACTCCCCGCTGATCAGCGACGCAGAATTCGACGCGCTGATGCGCGAACTGCAGGCGATCGAGCAGGCGCATCCCAAGCTGATCACGCCCGATTCGCCGACGCAGCGCGTCGGCGGGGCGGTGGCGGAGAGGTTCGAGAAGGTGCGCCACCCGGCGCCGATTCTCAGCCTGGGGAATGCCTACAGCGCAGACGAGGTGCGCGCCTGGTTCGAGCGGATCGCCCGGGTGGATCGTCGCGTGCTCACGGCGCGGTTCGTGGTGGAGCCGAAACTGGACGGGCTGACGGTGGTCCTGCACTACCGGGACGGCGTGTTCAGCATGGGCGCCACGCGCGGCGACGGGGAGTTCGGCGAAGACATCACGGCCAATCTGCGCACGGTGCGCAGCCTGCCGCTGCGCATCCCGGTGGAGGCCGTCGATTTCCGCGTGCCCAGACGCCTAGTGGTGCGCGGGGAGGCCATCATCACCCGCGCCGATTTCGCCGAGATGAATCGCCGGCTGAGAGAGGCGGGCGAGCGCACCTACGTGAATCCGCGCAACACCGCCGCCGGGTCGCTGCGGCAGCTCGATCCGGCGCTGACGGCTTCGCGGCCGATCAGCCTGCTGTGCTACGCCGTCGTCGATGCCGAGGGCGAGGTCCCGACAACGCAGTGGGAGACGCTTGGCTACCTACGGCAGCTAGGCTTCCCTGTGGCGAAGGAGGTGGCCCTCTGCCCGAACCTCGACGAGGCGCTGCGGGTGGCCAAGGAGTGGGAGGAGAAGCGGGAAAGCCTGCCCTACGAGGCGGACGGCATGGTCATCAAGATCGATGACCTGCGTCTGGCGGCGGACCTGGGCGTGGTGGGCAGGGATCCGCGCGGCGCCATCGCCTACAAGTTCCCCGCTTCGGAAGTGACGACGCGGCTGCTGGAGATCAGGGTGAACGTCGGCAGGACGGGGGTCATCACGCCCTACGCGGTGCTGGAGCCGGTGGAGGTGGGCGGCGTGACGGTGCGGCAGGCGACGCTGCACAACTTCGACTACATCGAGGAGAAGGACATCCGGGTCGGGGACCGGGTGCTGGTGAAGCGAGCGGGCGAGGTGATCCCGTATGTCATCGGCCCGGTGGTCGAGGCGCGCACGGGGGAGGAGAAGCGGTATCGGCCGCCGACGGCCTGCCCCTCGTGCGGAGAACGTCTGGAGCGGGTCGAGGGCGAGGTGGCCGTCTACTGCGTCAACAGCGCCTGTCCGGCGCAGCTCGTCCGCAACCTCGAGCACTTCGTGTCGCGCCCGGCGATGGACATCGTCGGGTTCGGCATCCGGCTGGCGGAGCAGGTGGTGCAGGCGGGGCTGGTGACCGATGTCGCCGACCTGTACTCGCTTCGGCGCGAGGACCTGCTGAAACTGGAGGGCTTTGCCGACAAGAAGGCGGACAACCTGCTCAAGGCCATTGCCGCCTCGCGGCAGCGCTCCCTGGCGCGGGTCATCTTTGCGCTGGGAATCCGGGGCGTGGGGGAGGTCGTGGCCAGCGATCTGGCGGAGCACTTCGACGACTTGGAGGCGCTGTCGCAGGCCAGCCTGGAAGATCTCCAGGCGGTCGGGGGCATCGGCCCCAGCATCGCCACTGCCATCCGCGAATGGTTTGCGCGCGCGCAGAACCGACGGCTCCTCCAGAAACTCAAGCGGGCCGGCGTATGGCCGCGGCGGGAGAAGCCATCGCTGGCGAGCGCGCCGCAGACGCTCGCCGGCCTGACGTTTGTCCTGACGGGAACCTTGCCGGGAATGACGCGGGAGCAGGCCAAGGCCCTGATCCAACAGCATGGCGGCAAGGTGAGTGAGAGCGTCGGACGGGGGATCAACTACGTGGTGGCCGGGGAGGCGCCTGGGTCGAAGCTGCGGCGAGCCAGCGAGCTCGGCATCCCCGTCTTGGACGAGGCAGGGCTCCTCGATCTGATCCAGGGCCGCAAGGCAGGCAGTTAGCCGCCTCGGCGCGAGTTGGCCGCAGGAGGGCGGGCGAGGGGAGGTCCGATGGAGGATCGGACGAAGCCAGACGCGGTGCTGCAGCGAATCCTGGCGATGTGCCGCCGGGTGCAGGCGGTGCAGGACGCAGGGGAGTACTTCTACAATCTGCCCATCTCCGAACTGCGAGGCAACGCGAGGGTGGTCGTCGACGGCCGGGAGATGGCGATGTTCGCCTCCTACGGCTACCTCGGGCTGCTCGGCCATCCGCGCATCAACGCCGCGGCCCGCGCCGCGATCGACCGCTTCGGGACGGGCACGCACGGCGTGCGAAGCCTCGCGGGCACGCTGACCGTGCATTGGGAGCTGGAGGAGAAGATCGCGGACTTCAAGGGCGCAGAGGCCGCGATCACGTACTCGTCCGGCTACGTCACGAACCTATCGGTTGTCTCCACTCTCGTGGGGCGAGGCGACTGGGTGTTCAGCGACAAGCTGAACCACGCGAGCATCGTCGACGGCTGCCTCCTTTCCGGAGCGCGCTTCGTCCGCTTCCGTCACAACGACATGGCGGACCTGGCGGCGCGGATGAAAGCCGCGCCGGCCGAGGCGGCCAAGCTGGTCGTGGCGGATGCGGTCTTCAGCATGGACGGCGACATCGTCGACTTGCCGCGCCTGGCGGAGGTGTGTCGCGAGCATCGCGCCTGGCTGATGATCGACGAGGCCCACTCGCTGGGGGTGTTGGGCGAGAAGGGCAAGGGCATCGAGGAGCACTTCGGCACGCCCGGTGTGATCGATATCCAGATGGGGACCCTGAGCAAGACCATCCCGAGCGTGGGCGGATACATCGCGGGCAGGGCGGATCTGGTGACATTCCTGCGCCATAGTTCGAGGGCGTACATCTTCTCGGCCGCGCTGCCCCCGGCCCAGGCCGCGGCCGCGTGCGAGGCGCTGCGCGTGATCGAGGATGAGCCGTGGCGCGTGCAGGCCCTTCAGCGCAACGCCGAGCACTTCCGCTCGGCGCTGCGCGCCCGGAATCTGAACACCATGCGCAGCGAGACAGCGATCGTGCCGGTGCTGTGCGGGAGCGACGAGGCGGCCTTCCGCATGACGCGCGAGGCGCATCAGCGCGGCATCTTCGTGCTGCCCGTTGTGTCGCCGGCGGTTCCGCAGGGCCTGGCGCGCCTGCGGGCGACCGTCACCGCCAGCCACACGCCGGAAGACATCGAGAGGGCGGTCGAGTTGCTCGCGCAGGCCGCGCAGGCTGTGGGTCTGGTCTGAGCGGCGGCTTCCGAATCCGCTGCCAGGCGCAGGTGAGTCATGGCTGTCGTCCGGCTCAAGCCTCAACGCGAACGGCCGGTTCTGCAGCGGCATCCGTGGGTGTTCTCGGGAGCCATCGCGGATGTCGAGGGCAGTGGGGGAGCGGGGGACACGGTGGACGTGGTGAGCCACGATGGCGAGTGGCTGGCCCGAGGTGCCTATTCGCCAACCTCTCAGATCCGCGTCCGAATCTGGACATGGGAGCGAGACGAGGTCATTGACGGCGCGTGGATCCGCGCCCGCCTTCAGGCTGCGGCCAGGCGGCGCCAGGGGCTGGTCGGTGCGGAGGACGGCACTGCCTGGAGGGACGTCCACGGCGAGTCGGACGGCCTGCCGGGGCTGATCGTGGACCGCTACAACGACTACCGCGTCGTGCAGTTCCTCACCGCGGGGGCGGAGCGGTGGCGCGACGAGGTCGTAGCCGCGCTGGCGGGCGGGGGGGACTGCCGCGGGGTGTACGAGCGCTCGGATGTCGAGGTGAGGGGGCTCGAGGGTTTGCCGGAGCGCAGCGGCGTGCTGTGGGGTGAGGCACCGCCTCCCGATCTGACGGTGATGCAGCATGGGCTGCGTCTGCGCGTGGACGTGACGGCGGGCCACAAGACGGGGCTTTACCTGGACCAGCGCGAGAACCGTCCCCTGCTGCGGCCGCTCGCCGCCGGCAGGGACGTGCTCGATGTCTTCTGCTACACGGGCGGGTTCACGCTCGAAGCGCTGGCGGGTGGAGCGGCTTCGGTGACGTGCGTGGATTCATCCGGCGCTGCACTCGCTCTGGCGCGCGAGAACGTCCGGCTCAACGATCTGCCCGAGGCACGCTGCGAATGGGTACAGGGGGACGCGTTCACCGTGCTCCGTCAGCTGCGGGACCGGGCGCGGTCCTTCGACGCGATCGTCCTCGATCCGCCGCGCCTGGCTCCGACGGCGGCACAGGTCCCGCGCGCCGCCA
>FWPV01001410.1_pt1 | contig 16577 bp, 15 predicted proteins | sample 2228371 | NCBI WGS metagenome assembly FWPV01 (sample SAMEA103939776, study PRJEB20133) | metagenome | reverse complement strand
GAGGTCGTAGCGGTGAATCTGTAACCGGATCCGAATTTACAGCAGTTCTGGGACTTGACTGAATCCCTGATGGGTAGGGTGTAAGAAGAGGTGTAGAATAGCGTCGTTCTTGTATATTGGATATTTCATTTAAACATCAGAGAGTGGTGGTCAACCCTTGAACAGTTCTTCAAAACTGCCCGCCGCCCGCCCGGAAAAGGGGGCTTACTCTGTGGATAAATCAGAAATCCAGGTTTTCTTCTGCGCAGACGAAGCTTTCGCGCCTCATCTTGCCACGGCGGTCGCTTCCATCGTCTCAAACATGAGGCACGGAGACCGCGTCCGGTTTCATGTCCTTTCAAACGGATTCCCGCACACAGTCGAGCGGGATCTGTCTACGGTCGCCGAAACGGCCTCGAGCTCGATTCGATTCCTCCGCTCCACGAAGGCTCTGGAACAGTTTGCCGAGGCCGTCTCACTGAACTCGCCATACCAAAAGCTGCCGAAACTAACCTATTACCGGCTGATGATGGGGTCGCTCTTCCCAGACCTACATCGTATTCTTTACCTGGACTGCGACACAATCGTCCTTGAAAGCCTTGCTCCCCTCTGGAACAAGCCCCTGGGAGGGATGACCCTGGGAGCGGTGGAGGACCAAGGGAGAGGAACACAACTGGAAAACGAAAAGGCGATCCTCGGTGTCGGGCGCTACCTGAACTCCGGGCTTCTTCTGGTGGACCTGGACACATGGAGAGCCCGGGACACCGAAGGTAGGTTGAGGCGCTTCGGGGAAACCCGGCGCGACATACCGAGGCTCTGGCACGACCAGACCATGCTGAACGCGGTGTTAAAAAACGAGACCCTGTTCCTTGAACCTCGCTGGAACTGGATGGTCCATTGCCATCTGGAAGGGATCTTCCCGGATTCCTTGGAAGAAAATCCGGCAGTGGTCCACTTCACTGGCGGATCAAAGCCCTGGACTTACAATCCCGCGGCCGTGCCTTTTTCAGAGAGGTACTGGCAGTACAGGAGCATGACACCGTGGGGAAGTGACGCATCCATCAGCCTTGTGAGGGAATGCTTCCGTCGAGAAAAAGTTCGCATGGCCTGGCGCCATCCCAGGGACTTTGCCCTTTCCCTTTTAGGTCTCTCGGCTCCGTGGGCCCCTGCTATTCCGAAAGGAATGGAGGCAAAAACGCGATGACTCTAAAGGTTTCCGTCATCATTCCAATGTACAACGCCGGGAAAACGCTGGCGCTTCCCCTAGAATCCCTGTCCCGCCAGGATTTTCAGGCTGATTATTTCGAAGCCGTTATCGTAGACGATGGTTCTAGCGACGACTCCATCAAGGTGGCGCGGAAATATCTCGAAGGCGCACCCTTCGAATGGCGGATCCTGGAACAACTTCACGGAGGCGTTAGCGCCGCGAGAAACCTGGGGATCGAAGCCTCACGGGGAGAATGTCTCTTCTTTCTGGACGCGGATGATGAACTGCCTCCCAAATTCCTTTCGACCCTTCACGGCGGGATTGAGAAAAAAGGCGCGGTTTTGGGCTGGGTCTGGAAGGTGCCGGATTTGGACAAGATAAGGAAACTGAAGAAACATCCGCTTTGCAGTCGTGAAACCGGAATCGCCTGCCTTGAAGCCTACTTGAAGGCCCCACGGAATGCCCAGGTAATGGTAAAGAAAGACTTTCTTGACGCTTTCGGCATCCGCTTCACAGGGGGGCTGGCCTACGCCGAGGATGTGGACTTTTTCGTCCGCCTGCTCTTCTATGCAGAGCGCGTCCATGTGGAAACGGAAACGGGCTATATTTACCGAAAAAACCCCGACCAGGTGACCCGGACCATCGATCGAATCGCGGCACGGAAAGCTGTGGACTCGACCTTTCGACGACTCGCACGGTGGTTGATGGAGCGCAAGGCCCCCTTCCCGATCATTCTTGAAAGCAAGAAGGCCGAAGCCCGGGCCCGCATCAACCTCCTAAGGGAGACATGGAAAAAGAAAGAGCGACCTCTTTTTCACCAGCTAATGGAAACTCCTGAAACGAACGAAGCACTCCTCATTGCAAATGAGGGGTTACTTTCAGAGAAGTGGGTTTTGAGAGGTCTCCTCCTGAGGCTGGCAGATCGATTTTCTCGCTGACCTGCCTGTGGCAGTCATTCCTGCTCATTCTAGGAAATCGTTTCAGGCCAGATCCTCCAGGAAATGCTTCTTGGATGCCCTCTGTTTTTTGGGGGGTCAAGCAGAAACTTTAGCAAAGACTGTTTGTCGTTAACCGGTGACGGCCTTCACGAAGACGGACAACTCCCGGTCAACTTGCCGGTCTCCCGTTCGACACGAAGGGGAGCCCCGCCCCGGGCGGCCAGTTCCAGAGGACCGCAGCCACCCGGATGTTGTTCCTGCCGACCCGCCTCAGGACATCGGCCACCAGCGAGGGCTGGGCGTTGTCCCCGTCGATCAGGACGGCAAACCGGATTTCCGGGCTTTCCTTGGAATTGTTCATTGAAGCGACCCTCTTTCAACCTTTCGATTCATTGCGCTAAATCTTTTATATCACAAATCGCCGGTTTCTGCGTTTCCAGGGAGTTTCCCTCCCGCGAAGGTGTACTCGATGCGTTCGACCCTTCCCCGCCAGTACGGAAGAGCCCCGCCTGGCAAAATCCAGGAGACTTCCCCCTCCGTCGGGACGAGCATGCCGCCGTGACGTTCATAGGCCCAGAAACGCCCCTCCCAGGGGCAGTCCTCGGTTCGTTTGCCGACGGTTCTCGGCCTGGACTTCGCCCGAACCGTTTCGACAAGGCCGTCGGGGCCGAAATGGAATTCCAGGGAAACGGTCGTCCTGCCGTCCGTCAGGGTCGCCCTGGCACAGGAAGCGTCCACGGGCTCCCATTTCAGGAACGGGCTCGGCAGCAGAACGGTGGGGTACCAGGGGGATTCCGCCAAAAACCTCAGGAGTTCCCCGTAAGCGAGTTCCGGGGTGTTCGGCCAATCCGCCACGGGGATCAGACCCCAGATCGCAGCCTTGAGCACCCCTTCGCCCGCGGCATAGGCGTCCCTCACGAAGACGGAAAGTCCCGGAGCCGCCCGGATGCGGGCCTCCCAGGCAAAACCGGGCCTGGCCGCGACGCTCTCCTGCTCGGAGGTAAACGGCTTCCACCGTTCTCCGTTTTCGTCCATGTTGAACCAGCCGCGGTGAAAGATGCGGGCCTTGGCCACGACAGGCTGCCCCTCCGCCAGCACGGTCCGAAGGTAGCGCTGCACGGGCCCGGGCAGGCCTTCGAGCGCCTCTGGCCGGTACACGGCAGGCTCGATCTCGAGCCTCGAGGCTTCCAGCTTTTCCCGCAGGGTTTCCGCCGCGCGTTTCCAGCCGTTTTGGCCTAGGATCACTGCCGCAACGCAAACAAGGACGAACGCTGCGGCCCAGGCGGTCTTCACGCTCCACACCTCCCTCGAAAGGGTTTCCCAAAGCCATGATAAGGCCTGCCCGTGAAAAAAGGCAGGCCGCTAAGGGCCTGCCTTTGTAGGAAAACAAAAGGTGCAGATCAGCTCTGCAGGAGCGTTCGTTTCTCGATCCTGTCCTCGCCCTCTTTGCGCCAGTAGATGCCGATCCCTAGGTAGGTCAACAGGATCGCCACGATGGGGTTCAGGTAATTGAGCATGGCATAGGGGCCGTAAACGAGAGGGGAAACCCCGAGAACCGATGTCTGGTAAGCGCCGCAGGTATTCCAGGGTACGAGGGGAGAAGTGAGGGTCCCTGCGTCCTCAAGCGTCCTGGACAGCATCCTCGGGGCCAGGCCCGTTTTTTCGAAAAGGCTTTTGAACATCCGTCCCGGGATGACGATTGACAGATACTGGTCTCCCAGAAAGAGATTCGAGACGACCGAGGAAAGCACGACCGTGGAAATGAGCCCTCCTACCCGTTTGACGTTTTTCGTCAGGGTCCCAAGTAGGACTTCCAGGAAACCACAGCGCTCCAGGAACCCGCCTAAGGTCAGGGCACAGATAACCATGGAAACCGACCATAGCATGGATTGCATGCCGCCCCTGCTGATGAGCTTGGCAATCATGGCACTGACTTCCTTTGCCAATTCGGGGTTGAGCGCAGATAGGCCGTTCTCCGCAAGGATCTTCGTTACGGAAGAGATGTCGGGGGCGTCCGCGATGCTCTGGCTCAAGGCTGCGCTGTAGCCGTTCTGGGCGATGTCCCAGATGTCTCCCACGCCGACTCCCTGGAAAAGGGCAATGAAGACGCTCGTCAGGATGCCTGCAAAAATCCCGGGAAGAGCCGGGACTTTCAGGGCCGCGCAGGCGATGATGATCAGGGGAGGAAGGAAACAGAGAGGAGAAATCCTGAACTCCGCGGCGAGAATCTGCTGGATCGCCTGGATTCGGCTGGTATCGATCGTTCCTCCCGCAAACTTCATGCCCAGAAAGGCCAGTATCGCTGCGACGATGACGTAAGTCGGGCCGGTGGTCCAGCACATGGCCTTGATGTGGTCGAAAAGGTTGGCACCAGAAACGGCGGGAGCCAGGTTCGTGGTGTCGGAGAGGGGACTCATCTTGTCTCCGAAGTAAGCCCCGGAGATGATGACACCCGCGGTAAGAGCCACGGGAACGCCAAGGCCGTTCCCGATTCCCAGCATGGCGATGCCGATGGTTCCCGAAGTCTGCCAGGAGGACCCGGTCGCCAGGGAGACGATGGAACAGATCAGCAGCGTCGCCAACGGGAAGAAAGACGGTTTGAGGATGAACAGGCCGTAGTAGATCAAGCCGGGAACGACCCCAGCGACCAACCAGATCCCCACCAGGATGCCGACGCTCATCAGGATCATGTTCGCCTGCATGGCAGCCATGATGCTGTTGATTGCGCTTTCTTCCAGGTGAGCCCAGGGGATTTTCATGACGAACATGCCTACGAGTGCGACGAAGATCGCCGCCGTGACGATCGGCATGTGGACCTCGGCCTCAACCTTGATGACCGCCCACGAGATGAGAGCTGCAACGACAAGGAACACTCCTGCCGACAAACCGAGACTGGGCTTCTCCCGTTTCCCAACGCCTTTCTCTTCCATTTCCTTCCTCACCTCCTAGTATGATCAAGCGGACACTTTGGCCATGATCGCTTCCCGGTAACCGGTGACGACTCTCACGTAGCCGGACAGCTCCCGGTCAAGCCGCGGGTCTCCCGTGTCGACGCGAAGGGGAGCTCCGCCCAGGGCGGCCAGTTTCCCCGGGACCGCGGCCACGCGGATGTTGTTCCTGCCGACCCGCCTCAGGACTTCGGGGCTGAACTGCTGGTTCCCCCTCCCGAAAAGGAACCCCTGCCCCCCGATGGGCGTCACGATGATCCGGACGTTCCCCTCGGGTTCCCTAAAGACGAGCTCCAGCAGTTTCCTTTCGCTGCAGTCTTCGGCCAGCACCTGCCCGTCCTTCACGGCGTCAACCCCCAAAAGCGTCCCTTCGAAGCCCAGGGCCCTTTTCAGCTCCCGGGTCGTCGTTCCGGGCCCGATCAGCACGAGGACCCCGGGCTCCAGCCCCTCGAGCAGGTCCGCCGCGATGGCTTTCTGCAGGGCGGCCTCGCTTTTGGGGCTTCCGGCCTTCAGCCCCTGGAGGCGTTTCCTGTCTGCCGGGACGAGCAGGTAGCCGAAGAGCCGGGAACGGACCTCCCCGTTCCGGAAGGCTTCCTCGTCGATGTCCATCACCTCGGCCAGCCTTCGGGACGCCCTTCGGCCCCGGACAAGGGAAAGAACCGCCTCCCCTGCGTGAAGGGGCGTTGCGGCGTAGACGGCGGAATGGATCTTCACCCCGGCCGGGATCCCCAGGCAAAGGACGTTCTCGCCCACCGCCTCCGCGATGTCCCGCGCGGTCCCGTCGCCCCCCGCGAACAGGAGCAGGTCCACTCCCGCGTCGGCCATCCGTCGGGCTGCTGCCTTCGTGTCCTCGGGACCCGTCCGGGGCCCGGCCTTCAGGCCGATCGTCCCGAAAGGCAGTCCCGCTTCCGCCGCGGCGGTCTCCCCCATCAGGCCCGGGCAGGTGAAGAGGCTCAGGCGGTCCTTCACGGGAACAAGAACGCTAAGGGCCTGGGCGGCCCGGGCCGGGGCCAGGGGAACCGCTCCCAGCTCCAGCGCCCGGGCAAGGCACTCGGCCCCGTCCGTCCCTTTCAGGCCCACGCGGCCCCCCATTCCCGCCACGGGGTTGACGATCAGCCCCAGCCGGAACATGCCCGACCCGGCCCCCGGAGCCTAGGCGTTCTTCGGCTGGAAGTAGCCTTCGAAGCGCTTGTTGTACATCCGCCAGGTGATCGCCCAGCGCTTCGGGTCTTCCAGGTAGTCGTGGTCGATGTGGTGGATGACGCTCCTGTGGGGCGCGTGCCGAAGGAGATCCGGGTTCGTGTAGGCTTCCTCGACGATCCGCTCCAGGATGGCCAGGTACTCGTCCAGCTCGTCCTTCGAGTAGGATTCCGTGGGCTCGATGGTGAACGGCTCCGGGACGATGAACGGCTCGTGGCTGGTCCAGATGTGCCCGGCGTAATCGAAGATCCGGTTCTGGACGTCGGCGATGCCGAGGCCGGTGTCTTCCTTGAGTTTCCGGAAGCTGTACCGGACCTGCTCCATGCGGTGTTCGCCCTCGGCGTAGGGCGGTGCCCCGGCACCCTTCATCTTCAGGATTTTCCGGAACACGTAGTTGTTGTTCAGCGTGGCGACCCGGGCCACCTCGAGCAGCCCCTCGGCCCCCAGGTTCATGATCCAGGCGTAGGAGCGCACCACGGCCGGAAGGACCCCGTAGAAATCCTTCATCTTGCCGATGGTCTTCGGAACGGAGTAGTCCAGGAAGTATTTCCCGGTTTCCCCGCAGAAGCCAACGAGCGGAACGGGCAGGTAGCAGGCCAGGTGTTCCGCCGCCCCGATGACCCCGCAGCCGGGGCCGCCGCACCCGTGGGGAGAGGAGAAGGTCTTGTGGATGTTGAAGAAGCAGAGGTCGAACCCGGCTTCCTTTGCCCGGGTTATGCCAAGGATCCCGTTGGCGTTGGCCTGGTCGTAGCTGCAGATCCCCCCGTGGGCATGGACGAGGTCGGTGAACTCGCGGATCCGCTCGTTGTAAAGCCCGATGTCCTCGGGGTTGGTGATCATCAGCGCAGCCGTCCGGTCGGAAACCGCCGCCTTGAAGGCCTCGAAATCGGGCCGCCCCGTGACGGGGTCGGGATAGATGGTGATGACCTTGAAGCCCTTGAGCTTCGCCACGGCGGGGTTGGAGGGGTGCGAGAAGATCGTCGTGATGATCTCGTCCTTTTGATCCTTCAGGCCGTTGTCGTCCACCCAGGCCCGGATGATGGACGCGATCCCGGAAAGGGCCTGGGAGCCGCCGCCGGGGTGCAGGCAGAAGCGGTCGAGCCCCGAGATCGACTTGAGCAGCTGCTCGGTTTTGTACAGGATCTCCAGGGCTCCCTGCAGGGTGCTTTCGTCCTGGAGCGGGTGGAGGTCCGCCACCTTCGGAGAGCCGGCCAGGCGGTCGTTGACTTTCGGGCTGTACTTCATCGTGCAGGTCCCCTGGCCGATGTCGATGTTGAGGTCCGCCCCCAGGTTCTCCTGGCTCAGTCGGAGGAAGTGCTTGAGCACCCTCATCTGTCCCATCTCGGGCAGGGCGGGCGGAGCGGCGCGGCGCATCCCCTCGGGCAGGGCCTCCAGGGCCTCCCTTCCCGCGGCTTCGATCTCCGGCCCTCCTTCCGGGACCAGGATGCCCCTTTCCCCGGGCGAGGAAAGTTCGAAGATGATCGGCTCGTCCCAGCGGGCCTGGTGAAAATCGCGGATTTTTTCCTTCATGTCCATACCCATCTCTGTTCCTCCCTTTCTCTTCGCCCTACCGAGCGGTCACTTCGGCCAGGGCTTCGGCGAGGGTGTCGATGTCGTCCTGGGTGACGACCTCGGTGAAGGCGTAGAGGGCCGTCTGCCCCAGCGCGGGAAAGGCCCGGGAGAGGTCGTGGCCCCCGAAGATGCCCTTCTCCAGGAGCGCCTGGTTGATCTCCTCGACGGTCTTCCCGGTTCCGTCGAAGTTCACGGGGACCTCCTTGAAGAAGGAGCTGCCGATGGCGGGGACCCGAACGCCCCTGATCGCTCCCAGCTTCTTCATCGCGTAAGCGGTCCGGCCCATGCAGGCCTCGCCCAGTTCCTTCATCCCCCTGGGTCCCATGAGGGCCAGGTACACGGCCGCGGTGATGCCCCAGAGGGCCGCCGCTGTCCCGACGAATTCCTTGGCGTTCTCCCGCTTGGCAAAGGAGGTCCGCTCCCAGGCCACGTCCCCGAAGCCCCACTCCTTGTGCGTGGTCGGGGCGATGCCGAAGAGGCGGCTCGGGTATTCCTCGATGAACTTCTCGTCGTCCGGGGCGCCGATGAAGCCTCCCCGCCCGCCTCCCATGAACATGTGGATCCCCAGGGGCTGGATGTCCCCGCAGGTGAGGTCCGCCCCGTAGTTGCTGGGAGGCGCGAGCACGCCCAGGGAAGAGGGGTCGGCGTAGACGACGCAGAGAGCTCCCTTCGAGTGGGCGGCATCGGCGATCTCCCGGCCCCGGGTCTCGATGAACCCGAGGTAGGAGGGGTTCTCGAAGAAGACGGCCGCCGTCCGGTCGGTCACCTTCGCAGCCAGATCGTCCCTGTCCATGAGGCCGCTCTTCGGGTCATGACCCACGAGGGTGACCTTCATGTCCGGGTGCAGGTAGCCCCTGATGGCCGATAGGCGGTCAGGCGAGGTGGTGTCGGCGACGAGGACCTCGTCGCGCTTCGTGATGCGCCCGGCCATCCGCAGGGCGGTACCGGCCGCCTGGGAGCCGTCGTAGGTCGGGACGTTGACGACGTCCACGTCCAGCAGCTCCGCCATGAGGCTCTCGTACTCGAACAACGCCTGGAAGCGCCCGTGGTCCTCGTAGGGCTCCCCCGCGTAGGCGGTCAGGAACTCGCTCCGGCCGTTGATCTCGTCGCAGACCGCCGGAACGTAGTGGTTCCAGCAACCCCCCCCGAGGAAGCACAGCAGTTCGCCGCTCGTGCGGTTCTTCGAGAGGATCCCCTCCACGTGCCGCTTCAGGGCGGCCTCGGAAAGGAACGGCTTCGGCAGGTCCAGGAGGCCTTTCACACGGAGCTCCTGCGGGATGCACGCGAAAAACTCCTCGATGTCCTTCGCCCCGATGCTTTTCAGCATTTCGGCCTGGACTTCGGGAACCGAGTTGGGGATATAGGGGTGCACGAATTTTTCCGACATGTCCTGTTTTCCTCCCTTTGGCAATCAGGCCGTCCCGCCGCCGTCGACCACGAGGACCGCTCCGCTGACCCACGGCGACAGGTCGCTCACCAGGAAATAGACCGCCCTGGCAATGTCGATCGGCTGCCCGACCCGGTGGATCGGCCGGTCGGCGCTCTCGGCTAGCCATTGTTCAAGGTCCATCCCCAGCTGGCGCCCCTCGTCCCGGAGCAGGGGCGTGTCCACGTCGCCCGGGCAGACGCAGTTGACCCGGATGTTCTGCGGCCCGTGGTCGATCGCCATGGCCCGCGTCATGTTGACGGTCCCTCCCTTGGCGGCGCAGTAGGCAACGGCCCTTGGCCCGCCCTTGATCCCCCAGCCGGAACCGATGTTGACGATGCTGCCCCCTCCCTGCTCCGCCATGACGGGCACGACGTACTTGCTGACCAGGAAGATGCCCTTCAGCCCCACGTCCAAAACGAGGTCCCACTCTTCTTCCGTGAGGTCCACCACCGTCTTCCGCCGGATGACCCCGGCGCAGTTCACCAGGGCGTCGATTCGGCCGAAGGCACCCTTCACCTCGGCCACGGCCTTCCGGCACTCTTCCTCCGAGCGGACGTCCACCTTCACGAACCGGGCCCTGGGCCCGATTTCCGCGGCAGCCGCAGCCCCTTTCGCCTCGTCCACGTCGAAAAGAGCCACGGAGGCTCCCATCTCCGCCAGGAAACGGGCGCACCCCAGGCCGATCCCGCTGGCCGCGCCGGTGACGATCGCAACCCGGCCCTCCAGGCTGAACCCTTCACAACTGCATCCCATCCGTTCTTCTCCCTCCTCTTCGTTCGACGCCAGGCCTCCTAGGAATAGAGGCCCGCGGTTTCTCCCCCGTCGATGCGGATATCGGCTCCCGTGATGTACGCCGCGTCGTCGGAAGCCAGGAACGCGTACAGGGCGGCGATCTCCTCCGGCTGTGCGTGCCGTTTCATGGGGATTCCCTCGTTGACCTTCGCCAGCATCTCGGGCGTGTACTCGGCCTTCTGCATCGGCGTGAGCACGTACCCCGGGCAGACCGCGTTGACCCGAACCGTCGGCGCCAGTTCCAGCGCCATGGTCTTCGCCAGCAGGATCACGCCGGCCTTGGACGCGTTGTAGTCGGCGTACCATCGGTGCCCCTCCGTGCCGTTCGAGGAGGCGGTCATGAGGATGACCCCGCTTTTCTGGGCCAGCATCCGGACCGCCGCCTCCCTCGAGCAGAGGAAGACGCCCCGGAGGTTCACGCCCATCACCCGGTCCCACTGCTCGGGCGTGATGTCCACGAAGTCGGACCGCACGCTGATGCCCGCGTTGGCCACCAGCACGTCGATCCCCCCCAGGAGCCCGTCCAGCTCGGCAAAGGCCTTCGACACCGATTCCGGGTCGCTGACGTCGGCGACCAGCCCGCCTTCGAAGGACGGGTTTTCCGCCAGGGCCTTTTCCAATGCCCCGCGGTTCACGTCGAGGATCGCAACCCGCGAGCCCTCCGACGCAAAGCGAACGGCGGTCGCCAGCCCGATGCCGCTTGCGGCCCCCGTCACCAGGACCCTCTTTCCCCTCAGTTCCTCGTACCGTGCCAAGGAAATCCACCTCCCGGTTCTTTCGATTGATTGACAAACAGGCAAGTCGAAGGTAGTCTAGCATAAATTGGATTCATAGTATACCGTGTATTCTACCGGGAGGGAAGACCATGAAATCGATCCTCGTCAACGGGGCCCGAATCTGGACGGGAACGGATTCGCAGCCTTTCGCCGAGAGCCTGCTGGTCGTGGGAAACCGTTTCGCCGCGGTCGGTTCCGCGGAGGAGGTCCAGGCCCATCCCAGGGCGAAGGACGCCTTCCGGATCGAGCTGGGAGGCGAGGGCGTGGTACCCGGGTTCACCGACGCCCACGTTCACCTGGCCGGGTTGGCCCGGCAGAACTGGGAAGTCAACCTGGAGGGCAGCCGTTCCCTGGAGGAAGCGTTCGGCCGGATCCGGGAGCGGGCGGCTTCGGTCGGTCCCGGCGACTGGATCTACGCGGTGGGGTTCGACGAAACCCGGTGGCCCGACGCGCGAAAGCCCGCCCGGGCGGACGTGGATGCCCTCGGGCTTTCGAATCCCGTGCTGCTGAGGCGGATCTGCGCCCACGTCCACGTGGCGGGCAGCCGGGCCATGGAACGGGCCCGCCTGTTCCGGGAATCCGGCGTATTCCTGGAGAGCGAGGTCCAGCCCCTCACGGACGCCATGGCACGCGAATCGCAGGGAAAATCCCTCTCCGCCGAAACGGTCCTGGAAGCCTGCAGGAAGCTGGCCTCCTGGGGGACCACCTGCGTCCACACCTGCAGCGCCGCCAGCTACGGGCTCGAAGAAGACCTTTCCCTCTACCAGGAACTTTTCGAGCGCGGCCTCCTTCCCCTCCGGGTCGTTTCCTACCACGACGCCCTGCCGAACACCCTCTTCCGAACCGGCTACGGCAACGACTGGATCCGCTACGGCGGCCTCAAGCTGTTCCTCGACGGATCCCTCGGCGGGCGAAGCGCCGCCCTGGCCGAAGACTACGCGGACGCCCCGGGGCACCGGGGCCGGCTGAACCTCGAGAATGCGGACCTGGCCTCTTTCATCGAAGAAGCCTTTTGCCGCGGGATCCAGGTCCAGGTCCACGCCATCGGCGACGCGGCCATCGACCAGGCGCTGGACGCCTTCGAACCCTACGCCGGGAGGAAGAGCCCCCTGGCGTTCCCCTTCCGGCTCAACCACGTGATCGTGACCCGAAAAGACACCTTCGAGCGCCTCGCCCGGATCCGCCCGGCCTGCGACATCCAGCCCATCCAGGCGGTCAGCGACATGGACATGGCCCCGCTCCGTCTCGGCCCCGGGCGGAGCCGGACCGCCTATGCCTGGAAAACGCTGGAAAACCTGGGGCTCTTGCTCACGGGTTCCAGCGACGGCCCGGTGGACACGGCGAACCTCTGGGTTTCCGTGGACGCGGCCGTCAACCGGCGGAAACTCGACGGCTCCGGCCAGTCCTGGAGGGAAGAGGAACGGCTGTGCCTCGATTCCGCCCTCCGCCTCTTCACGGTGAACCCCTGGCGGGTCATCGGCCAGGACAGGAGGATCGGCCGGATCGCCCCCGGCATGGCGGCGGATTTCTGCATCCTGGACCGCGACCCGTTCGCCATCCCCGCGGAGGACCTCCACGAGGTCACCGTCCTGGGCACCTTCGCGGGAGGACTCCTGACCTGGGACAGGAGCGGGGGTCTCGTGGAACCGCTGCGGCGGGAACCATCGGATCCCTTTTCCGTTACGGTATGATGGGAAGGGATGTTACACCGGCAGGAGGGGGAACTCGCGTGAAGGGTCCCGAGATCTACTCGACGTCCGCGGAAGCGGTCTACCGCCAGCTTCTGCACATGATCTTCTCCAAGCAGCTGAAACCGGGGCAGCGCCTTCCGGAGGTGCTCCTCGCCGAGCAGCTGAACGTCAGCCGCACGCCCGTCCGGGAGGCTCTCCGGCGCCTGGCCAACGAGGGACTGGTGACCCTGATGCCCAACGTGGGAGCCCGGGTCGTGACCCCGACGCGGCAGGAGATGCTGGACACCTACGAGGTCCGCAACGCCCTGGAATGCCTGGCGGTTCGCCGGGCCGCCGCGCGCATCACGGCCGTCCAGCTGGCCCGCCTGGAGGAGAAGATCGAGGAGGAGGTCGGCGTGTTCGCCGAACGGGACCTGGAGGCCTACATCGAGGTCAACAACGCCTTTCACCGGATCATCGCCGAGGCCAGCGGGAACCTCGCCCTGGCGGACACGATCGAGAACTACCTGGCCCGGACTTTCGTCTACATGGTCTTTTTCGAAAGCTTCTTCGATTTCGACACGAACCCGAGCCTCGAGGAGCACCGGGCCATCCTCGCCGCCCTGCGGGCCCGCGACGCCGAGGAAGCGGTCCGCCTGATGGACCGGCACATCCTTCAGGCCACGGAGGACCTCAGCCGGAAGGACCTGGAGACCCTCGAAGGCGAGACCGACCGCCTGCCATCAAAACCCACCTCCTGGGCATCGTTCTCGTTCTCCTGGTGGGTCTTTTCGGCGGGGCGACGGGCCCCGTCGAGCGTTTCGCCTTCCAGGCGGGATTGACCCCCCTCTCGATCAACGCCGCCCGCCTCCTGATTTCCACCGCGGTCATCCTGGCCTTCGCGGCCTCCTTCCGAAAGGAAGCCCTCCGCCCGGACCCAGGGGAACTGCCGTGGCACGTGCTGAACGGAGCCGTCGGGATCGGGGTGACCTACGTCGCCACGAACATCGCGTTCGTCCGCATCCCCGTCGGACTGGCGATGATGCTCTTCTACCTGGCTCCCTTCTGGGTGATGATCGCGGCCCGGCTTTTCTGGAAGGAACCGGTCACGCCTCTCCAGGCGGCCTGCCTGCTGCTGGCGTTGGCAGGGACCTGGGTCGCGGTGGGCGGCGTCGGCGGAAGCCGGCCGGACCTGTTCGGCACTCTTTGCGCCGTGGCGGGGGGGATGGGATACGCCTGCTACATCCTGAGCGGCCGGTGGGGCATCGGGCACCGGGACCCCTTCAAGACCTACGTCCAGGCGTTCATCTGGGGACTTTTGGTCGTTTCGGCTGCCGCCCTCGCCACGGGAGAGGCTCGGACGCTGCTTCACACGAACGCCGCGGGCCTGGTTTCCCTGGTCGTCCTGGCGCTGGTCTGCACTCTCGGCGTCTACGGGCTTCTCATGGCTTCCCTCCGCTTCATTCCGGGAAGCGTGGCCTCCATCGTTTCCATGAGCGAGATCGCCTTCGCGGCAGGCTGGGCCTGGCTCCTTTTCGACGAGGTCCCTTCCCCGGAGGTCGTGCGGGGGGGGCTGCTCATCGTCGCCGCGGTCCTTCTGCTGGGCTTCGGAAAGCGAAAGGCCGGCTCGCAGGAACGCGAACCGGCCTCCCGAAACGCCTCTTTCTCCCGCCGCTCTTCCTAGAGGGCGCCTTTCGAAACCACGTGCGCCAGCCACCCGTAAAGGGAGAGCATGAACGGCATGCGCATGATGAACACCACGAAAGCGCCCATCGGCAGGACGGACCGCAGGGTCAGCAGGAAGCTCTCGGCGGGTTCCTTCCGGGCGATGTAGCCCAGTACCCCCTCGCAGAGGACGAAGGCGAAGAGGTAGAAAAACCACCGGTGCCCCGCCGAATAGTTGTGCATCGCCAGGATGGTGACGGTCGCGCAGTAGGCGGACCATCCTCCCTGGATGTAGGTCTCCGCAGCGACGAACAGGAACTGGACGACCTTCCCGAACCAGGAGGAAGAGCTCTCCCCTTCCAGGCCGAACGCCTCCCTGGCCGCCTTCACGACGGGCATGACGAGCCTGACGTAGGCAAGGGAAAACAAAAACGCCGTGCTGACCAGGGGAATGAAAAAGTGCGCGAGCAAGAGCTTCCTCTCCTCTCCGAGGGCGGTTCACGCCGTTTATTCTAGCATTCCGGAAGCGGTTCCCAGGCTCCCTCGTGCAGCTGCTTCATCACCGGGCAATGGATGATCCCCTCCTGCACCGTCTTGAAACAGGCGTTGCAGGAAATGCACTCGGCGGGTCTCAGGTCCCCTTCCGCCCAGCGGTTCACGAGATCGCTTTCCGCGATCAGCGGGCGGCAGAGGGAGAAGAGGTCGGCGACCCCTTCCTCCAGGAAACGGGCCACCGTGTGGGGGCTCTTCAGGCCTCCCACCAGCGCGACGGCCGCCCGCTGCCCGACCCGGGATTTCACCAGGGCGGCGTGGGCCGCGAAGTATCCTTCGTCGACCCCTGCCCGGGTCCCGAGGCGCGAATTCGACCGCTCGACGCCCACGTAGCGGGCTCCGCCCGAGACCTCGATGCCGTTCGCCCCGGCAGAGACGAGCCTCTCCGCCAGCCGGGCCCCTTCCTCGGCCGTGTACCCGCCGTCCCGTTCCTCGGAAACGCTCAGTTTCCACCAGACCGGGAAATCCGGCCCCACGCAGGACCGAACCTCTTCCTGCACCGCCAGGAGGATCGCCGACCGGGAGTCGAAATCCCCTCCCCACTTGTCCGTCCGCCGGTTGAAAACGGTCGACAAAAACTGCATCAGCAGGTACCCGTGGGCCCCGTGCAGCTGGACGCCGTCGGCCCCGCCCTCCTTCACGCGGCGCGCGGCCGCCCCGAAGTCCCGGACGATCCGTTCGATGTCCGATTCCGACAGTTCCTCGACCCGGTTGCCGAACACGGGGTCCTTTTCCATCGCCGAGGGCCCCTTGATGCTCCCCTGCCGCACGGCGGCGGGGTTGCTGACGGCTCCCCCGTGGGCGATCTGAACGATCAGCCGGGCTCCCTTCGGCTGGACGGTGTCTGCCAGTTTTCTCACGTCCCGGATCCGTTCGTCGGTGTTCACGTTCATCTGGCGAACCTGGGCCCGCCCGTCCGCGGAAACGTTGGCGTAGCCCGAAATGATTCCCCCGACCCCACCGGCGGCCAGTTCGGCGTAGCGGGACAAGAGCTGCCCGGTCACCTCGCCGGATTCCTCCGTGCAGCCGGCCAGCCAGGTGGCCGACCGGAGAAACCGGTTGCGAAAGCCGATGCCGCCGGCCTCCACCGGCTCGAAAAGCCTCGCGACGGATCTTTCCATCTTCTTCACGCCTCCTTCTTTCGATTCATGGCGAGCAGGACCTCCTGGCCCGCCAGCAATGCGGAAAAAAACGCGAAAGCCGTGTTCTGCCCCAGGGTTTGCGCCACCAGCCCGATGATCGGCGGGCCGGCGAAGTTGCCTATGCCCCAGAAGAGGAAGTAGGCCCCGGAAATCGTCCCCTTGAGGGTATCGGGGACCGTCTCGTTGAGAAACGCCATGGAGGACAGGTAGAAGGTTCCCAGGCCGAAGCTCAGGAGGGCAAAGGCCCCGAAAATCCAGGGCCTGGGCAGAAACGGGATCGCGGCCACCCCCGCGGCCGTGAGGGCAAGCCCCGCCACCATCAGGGGGCGGCGCCCCCTGCGGTCGGACCAGGGACCCGTCAGGAACTGGGACGCGCACACCGTGATGTAGAAGAGCGAAAAATACACGTTCACCGCGGCCTGGGAAAAATGCCTGATACCGATGACGTAGGCCGGGATGACGGTGAGGACGACCCCGTAGGCCACCCCGTGCAGGGCGATGCCGACGAACGCCTTCAGGACCCCTGTTTCCCGGGTCAGGGCCCCGAGGGTCTGCCTGTTGAGCCGGGCCCGGATCTGGTTCGGGTCGGGCCTGACCCTTCCGAGGGAAATCCCGACGATACCCGCCCCGACAGCACAGGTCGCGGCATAGAAAAGGAACGGTTCGTTGCCGGTCCACCGGCCGGCCAAAAGCACTCCCAAAAGAGG
>FWPV01009358.1_pt1 | contig 16584 bp, 13 predicted proteins | sample 2228371 | NCBI WGS metagenome assembly FWPV01 (sample SAMEA103939776, study PRJEB20133) | metagenome | reverse complement strand
GACGCCGGCGGGGCGCCAGCCCGGGCGGGCGGCGGCCAAGGCCGCGGCGGCGAGGAGCGGAAACGGGGCGAGCGAAAGGGAGGAGAGCCAAAGGGAGGCCGTCCGGCGAGCTCCACGGCGAGAGGGGACGAGCCCCGGATAGTGCCTGGAAGGTCTCGAAAATATTACATATTTTGGGTCCTCATCGTTTATCGGATAGAACGTTCGTCCAGCTCAACCTGCACCACCTGCGCCTGTTCCGAGCGGTGGCCACGGAAGGCTCGCTGACCGCGGCGGCGCGCCGGCTGAACCTGTCGCAATCGGCGCTGTCCACCCGGATCCGCACCCTGGAGCGGACCCTCGGCCACGACCTGTTCGAGCGTCGCGGCCGCAGGCTCGTGCTGACCGAGGCCGGCCGGATCGCGCTCGACCATGCCGAGACGATCTTCCGCGCCGCCGCCGATCTGACCGCGACGTTGCGCCATCGCGCGCCGGGGCGGCGGGCGCTCAGGGTGGGGGCGCTGGCGACGCTGTCGCGGAACTTCCAGATCCAGTTCCTGCGCCCCGTGCTGGGCCGGGCGGACGAGGAGATCGTGCTGCGCTCGGGCAGCCAGGCCGAGCTTCTGCGCGGCCTCGAGGCGCTGGCGCTCGACCTCGTCCTCACGAACCTCGCACCACCGCTGGATGCTGCGAGCCGCTACCTCGTCCACCGTCTGGCCGCCCAGCCCGTGGGCCTGATCGGGACGCCGGCGCTGATCGGCGCGGCCGCCCCGATCGCCGACCTGCTCGTGCGCGCGCCGCTGATCCTGCCGACCGCCGGGACGGCGCTGCGGGCGGGCTTCGATGCGCTGACCGCCCGGCTCGGGATCCGGCCGCAGATCGCCGCCGAGGTCGACGACATGGCCATGATTCGGCTTCTCGCGCGGGAGGCGGTCGGGCTCGCCGTGATCCCGCCGATCGTCGTGCAGGACGAGCTGGAGCGCGGCCTCCTGGTCGAGGCGGGACCTTTGCCGGGTCTCGAGGAGGTCTTCCTCGCCGTCACGCTCGACCGCCGCTTCCCCAACCCGGTCGTCGCCGACCTTCTGCGGAGGTGAGCCGCCAGCCGTCGCCGCAATAGCCGGCACGGCGTCGGACGCCCCCTCGGGGCCCGTGCCCATCGCGAGCTCGACGATCGAGACCGCGTTCCCGGCCGCGACCGCGATCGGCGCGACGCCGCCCACGGGCGCGACGACGTCGTCGGGCGGCCTGCGCGCCACGGACCGTCCACGGCGATCGCGACCTGGACGACCGGGGAGAGGAGCACGGCCGCCGGCATGGCTCGGCTCCGGTGGCGGCCGACCGGCACGGGAAGGCGCGAACCACCGCCGGTGCCAGAGCGAGCGGCTTCCCCGGGCCGCTCGAGGTCGTGGCGCAGGCCGTGGCGCTGCGCGCCGGGAAACGCCCGACCTCGACGAGCGCGACGTGGTCGCCGCCGTCGACCGGTTCAGCGAGGTCTGGTCCGCGCCGTTCCCGGCGGAGCAGGCGCGCATCGTCAAGCTGCTGGTGGAACGGGTGACCGTGACCGCCGACGGCCTCGCACCAGCCGCGATCGACCAGGGTGACGTCGCCCTCGCGCAACGCGGCCCGCAACAGATGGTCGGAGACCCCGCCCAGACACGGGACGGTGCGGGCCTCGGGCTCGGGCCGTCGCACCCGGCGGCATTCGAGCACCGCACCGGGCGCGAATCCCTCGACCTCGATCGCACCGGTGGGGCAGACGGGGGCACACAGCCCGCAGCCGCTGCAGGCCGCGGGGTCGATCCGCACCCGACGCTCGGCGATCCGGATGGCCGCTTCCGGACAGGCCTCGGCGCAGGCCCGGCAGGGCACACCCGGTCGGCGCACGCTCCAGCAGGCCTCCGCTGCCAGCCGAGCGGGACCACCCTGCGGGGCTCGATCGCCCGGAACCGTCGCCTCCCTCACCGCCGTGCCCCGGTCCGGCCGGTTCGCCGGTCTGGTTTCGAACTTTCTGAATTCAATGTTATTCGAATTTTAACGAGATCGCCGGCCGACCGGGAAGCGGGGGACGCACCGCCGACCGGCGGTCCGCGGCAGCGTGTCGCAGGCCGGGGTGACCGGGGATCGCCGACCGGACGGCCGGGCCGGCGCCGCTACAGGCTCGATACCAGGTGGCCACCGTCGACCACCAGCACGCTGCCCGTCACGTAGGCCGAGGCGTCCGAAGCCAACAACAGAAGCGGCCCGTCGAGATCCTCGAGCCGCCCGAGCCGGCGCTGCGGGATCCGGGCGATCAACGCCTTGCCGGCTTCGGTGGCGAAGAAGTCGCGGTTGAGCTCGGTCTCCACGTAGCCCGGGGCCAAGGCGTTCACGCGGATCGCAAAGCGCGCCCACTCGAGCGCGAGCGCCCGGGTGAGCTGGACCAGCGCCGCCTTGGAGGCGGCGTAGGCCGCGACCTGCCCGGCCACGCGCAAGCCCAGGATCGAGGCGATGTTGACGATGCTGCCGCCGGTCCCGGCGTCGATCATGGCGCGCGCAGCGGTCCGCGCTACGGTGAAAGCCCCTTCGAGGTTGGTGGCCACGACCGCGTGGAAGGTCGCGGGATCGAGATCGAGCGCCCGGGTGGTGTGCGCGATCCCGGCATTGTTGACGAGCACGGTGACCGTGCCGGCCGCTTCCGCGGCGCGGCCGAACCCGGCCTCGACCGAGGCGGGGTCGGTCACGTCCATGGCCACCGCCACCGCCCGATGGCCGGCGGCCCGCAGTCGCTCGGCTTCGGCCTCGATCCGCTCGAGCCGCCGGGCGGCCAGCACCACCGTGGCCCCGGCGCGAGCCAGCACGCCCGCCATGTGCCGGCCGAGTCCGCTCGACGCCCCGGTCACGAGCGCCACCTTGCCGGACAGATCGAGCCGCACCGCTCAGCCCTCCCGCCGGCGCCGCTCGGCCTCGTCCCACGCCGTCAAGGGCTGGAAGTCGGGCACGAAGCCCAGCCCCTTGCGGGCATCGGAAGAGATCGCGGTGCGCGAGGTCACGACGTCGACCACCGCCGGCGGGTCGGCCAGCGCCCGGGCCAGTGCCGGACCCAGCTCCTCGGGCCGCTCGACCCGCTCGCCGCGGGCGCCCAGGGCACGACCCAGGGCGGCGTAGTCCGACCAGGCGAGGGTGGTGCCCACGACCCGGCCGCCGTAATTGATCTCCTGGTCGACGCGCTCGATGTTCCAAGCGGCGTTGTTGGAGACCACGAAGACCGCTCGTGCGCCGTGGCGCACCGCGGTGTCGACCTCCATCGCGTGGAGGCCGAAGGCGCCGTCGCCGTTGACGGCGATCACCTGACGGCCGGGGAAGGCCAGGGCCGCGGCGATCGCGAAGGGAACGCCCACGCCGAGACAACCGAACGCGCCGGAGTCGAGATAGGTCGAGGTCTCGAGGCCGATGCGCGCGAAGCTCAACAGATCACCGCCGTCGGCGACGCCGACGGCATCGCCGGCCAGGAGCGTGCGCAGCGCGGCGAAGATCGCCATGGGATGGATCTTGCCGTCGGCGGCCACCGGTTCCCGGGCGGCGGCTTCCAGGGTGGCCCGGGCGCGCTCCTCGTGGCGGCGGCGCAGGCCCGCGGCCCAGCTGCGATCGGCCGCACTCTCGCGGTTGCCGGCGGCTTCCACGATGGCCGCCAGCGCCAGCGCCGGATCGGCCAGGATCTCGGGATCGCCGCGCCGGTTGTCGATCAGCTCGCCGGCGTTCTCGGCGATCCGCACGAAGCGCTCGGCGTTCGGGAACACTGCGGGCGAGCCGTAGCCCAGCTGATAGTCGAGCTTGCGGCCGATCACGAGCACGCAGTCGGCCTCGCTCGTCGCCCGGCCGCGCACCGCCCCCACGAAGGCCGGATGGTCGCTCGGCACGAGGCCGCGGCTCTCCTGGGTGTCGAGATAGACGGCCCCGCAGGCGTCGAGCAGTCGAACGAGCTCGGCGCCGGCACGACGGGCGCCGCGTCCGGTGATCACGAGCGGCCGGCGCGCCCGCCACAGCACCTCGACCGCGGCCTGCACGGCCTCGGGATCGGGCAGCAGGCGCCGCGGTGGCTTGGGGCGCAGCCATTCCGGCAGGACCAGACGCTCGGAGACCGAGCTGCGCAGCACGTCGGTGGGAACTTCGACGTAGACCGGGCCGGGCTCGCCCGCATCGCCGAACGCCCGCGCCACCGCCTCGTCGAGCTCGCGCACGACCTGCTCGGGGACCCGAAGGGTGCGGGCGTGGCGGGTCACCGGGCGCAGGATGTCGACGTGCGGGATGTCCTGGAGCGGGCCCATGTTGGCCTGCGGCCGCGGCGGGCAGCCGCCGATCACGAGCACCGGGGCGCGGGCGAGGGCGGCGTTCGCGACCCCTGTCACGGTGTTGGTGACCCCGGGCCCGGCCGTGACCATGGCCACCCCGAGCGACCCGGTGAGCTCGGCGTGGGCGTGGGCCATGTGCACGGCCGCCCCTTCGTGGCGCACGTCGACGATGCGGATCCCGAGCCGGGCGCAATGGTCCCAGATCGGCTGGATGTGCCCGCCCTGCAGACCGAAGATCCGATCGACCCCGCGCGCCGCCAGGAAGCGGGCGACCCAGGCGGCGCAGGCGAAGGGGTCGGTGGCGAGGTCGAGGCGGGCGAGCGGCTCGCTCACGATCGGGGCTCCGAAGGCTCGGGGTTCGCGGGTGCGCCCGCGTCGTCGCCGGAAAGCTCGCGCACCAGCCGATCGCGCAGCACGCGGTGCTGGATCTTGCCGGTGGCGGTGCGGGGCATGTGTTCCTCGGCGATCACGCTCACCGAACGCGGCCGCTTGTAACCGGCCAGCTGCGGGCGGACCCAATCGAGGAAGGCGGTCGGGTCGAAGGCCACCCCGGGCTCGGGGACCACCACGGCGTGGACCCGCTCGCCCCACACGCGATCGGGCAGGCCCACCACCGCCACGTCGCGGACCGCCGGATGGCGGGCCAGGACCGCCTCGACCTCGGCGGGGTAGATGTTCTCCCCGCCCGAGATGATCATGTTGCTCTTGCGGTCGACGAGGACGATGTAGCCGTCCGGATCGCGGCGGGCGAGGTCGCCCACCGAGCAGTAGTCGCCGTCGAACGCCTCCGCGGTCTTCACCGGGTCGCGCCAGTAGCCGTCGAAGGTGTAGGGCGTGCAGGAGAACAGCTCGCCCACCTCGCCGTCCGGGACCTCGCGCCGCTCGTCGTCGAGCAGCCGGATCGGTGCGGTGCCCACGCATTCGCGCCCCACCGTGCCGAGCTTGGCGAGCTGCTCCTCGGGATGGAGCATGGTGACCCAGCCGGCCTCGCTCGACCCGTAGAGCTCGAACAGCCCGGCGTTGCGGAACAGCTCCATGACCGCGAGCTTGGTCTCGCCGCGGGCCGGGGCCGAGGAGATCATGAGCTTGGCCACCCGGCCGAGATCGAGCCGGGCGCGGGCGGCGGCGGGGACGTCGAGCAGCATCACGTACTGGGTGGGGACGAGCGAGGTGAAGGTCGCCCCGCCTTCGGCCAGCGTGCGCAGGCAGTGCTCGGGATCGAAGCTCTTGCGCGAGTAGACGAAGGTCTCGGCACCGCAATAGGCGAAGGAGGTGAAGAAATTGAGCGAGTTGGCATGACACATGGGCATGACGAGCAGCGCACGGTCGCGCCGGTGCAGGCCGAGCTCGATCTCGGTCACGAGCGAGAGCAGGGCTGCCGCCTCGTGGCTCTTGAGGACTCCTTTGGGCCTGCCCGTGGTCCCGGAGGTGTAGAGGAGGGTCCAGGGATCCTTCGCCGCCAACGGCACCTCGGGCTCGCGATCGGCGCCGGCGGCGATCAGCTCCTCGTAGGCGCGAAAGCCGGCCGGAGGGCGGCCGGCACCGAAGTGGACGCGCCGACCCTCCGGTACCGGCTGGCGATCGAGGATCGGCTCGATCGAACCCACAAGCTCGTCTTGGACGACCAGGGCCGCCGCTTCGGCGTGGTCCAGGATCCAGGCGATCTCCTCCGGCACGAGGCGGAAGTTGATCGGCACGATGATGAGCCCGGCCTTGGCCGTGGCGGCGTAGAGCTCGAGCCACTCGAGGCAGTTGTAGGCCAACACGGCGACCCGATCGCCCTTGCCGAGCCCGAGACCCGACAGCGCGTTCGCGAGCCGGCGGGCGCGTGCGTTCCAGTTCGCGAAGTCGAGCGAGCGCTCGAGATCGCGGGCGGCCGTGCGGTTCCCGTGCAGCCGGGCATGGACGGCCAGCATCCGACCGATCGTGAGCAGCTCCTTCATCGACCGCCCCCGCAGCGGCGACCTTCGCTCGGCGCCGCCGTTCGCCTCCCGTCCGGGCGTGTAGGCGGGAGCACCCGGCTTGGCAACGCGGTCCCGTGCGGGCCCGGCCGGCAGCGATGGCCGTCGTGCCGTCGACGTGGTCCTCGTGGACCCGCGAGCCGGAAGTCGAGGTCCTGCCCACCTGCCGCGGCCTTCCCGGCCGGGGCGGTCGGCGCGCGCCGTTCCGAGGCCCGGCTCGCTTTCCTCGGCCGCTGAGCGGCGGCGTGCTGGTCGCACCGCGCGATCCGCACTAGACTTCGGCCATGGCCGAGCCCGCCCGGATCCCACCGCCACCGGAGCCCGTGACCGTCGAGGCGTTCCTCGCCTGGCACGACGGCACGGACACGCGCTACGAGTTGATCGACGGGCGGATCGTGGCGATGGCGGCGCCGTCGCCCGATCACAGCACGATCGCCGGCAACGTGGCTGGTCTGCTCTACGCACGCCTTCGCCGACCCTGTCGGGCGGTGGTGGAGTGGGGCGTGCCCAAGGGCGAGCGGACCTATTGGCAGGCCGACGTGGCGGTGGTCTGCGAGCCCTGGGTGCGCGGCGAGCGGCCACCCCGGCCGCGCGCGCTGGTCGAGATCGTCTCGCCCGACGGGGCCGACCACGACCACGGCAAGGCCGCGGGCTATCGCGAGATCGAGGGGGTCGAGCTCATCCTCCTGGTCCACACCGATCGCCGGCGGGTCGAGCGCTGGCTGCGCGAGGGCGAGCGCTGGATCGTCACCGACCACATCGGTCGCGGGACCGTCGAGCTGCCCCCGCTGGGGCTGTCGGTGGATCTCGACGAGCTCTACGCCGGCACGACCCTGGAGACCGCCTGAGCATCCGGCGACGCCGGCGGACGACGGCGCGTGCCGTTCCGAGGCCCGCTCGCTTTCGTCGGCCGTCGAGCGGCAGGGTGCTGTTCGCACCCCATCACCCGCACTAGACTTCGGCCATGGCCGAGCCCGCCCGGATCCCGCCGCCACCGGAGCCCGTGACCGTCGAGGCGTTCCTCGCCTGGCACGACGGCACCGATACACGCTACGAGCTGATCGACGGGCGGATCGTGGCGATGGCCGCGCCGTCGCCCGATCACAGCACGATCGCCGGCAACGCTGCCGTCGCGATCGGCTCGCGGCTACGACGGCCCTGCCGGGTCGCGGTGGAGTGGGGCGTGCCCAAGGGCGAGCGGACCTATTGGCAGGCCGACGTGGCGGTGGTCTGCGAGCCGTGGGTGCGCGGCGAGCGGCCACCCCGGCCGCGCGCGCTGGTCGAGATCGTCTCGCCCGACGGGGCCGACCACGACCACGGCAAGGCCGCGGGCTATCGCGAGATCGAGGGGGTCGAGCTCATCCTGCTGGTCCACACCGATCGCCGGCGGGTCGAGCGCTGGCTGCGCGAGGGCGAGCGTTGGATCGTCACCGACCACATCGGTCGGGGAACCGTCGAGCTGCCTCCGCTCGGGCTGTCGGTGGACCTCGACGAGCTCTACGCCGGCACGACCCTGGAGGCCGCCTGAGCACCCGGCGGTGCCGGCGAATGATCGCGCGCGCCGGTCGAGAGCGGCACGCCGTCGGGTAGCAGCGGCGCCTCGCGGAGCGCGCGTTCGCGCGCCCGCTCCTCCTCGCGCCGCAGGCTCCACAGCTGCTGCAGCGCGAAGCCGAGCGGCACGCCGAAGCCCAACAGGCCCTTGAACAACACGAAGGCCAAACCGCTCTCGACCATGTGCAACCGCTCCGCATCGGGCTCTCGTCCCTGGATACGTCCGGGCCCGAACGGCGGATCGGCCGCGGTCAGCCGGGTGGGGAGGGGGAGCGATGGCGCTCGGCCAGCCGCCGGTGCCGAGTGAGCGCGATGCGATACCGGACCGGTGCGGCCGACCCGATCCCCCGCGGGCGCTCGCGGTCCTCGCGGCGCAGCACCACGAGCTCGCGGATCGCGAAGGCGAGCGGCACGCCGAACACCAGGACGACTTCGAAGAGCAGCGAGGCCGAAGCGGCGGTGTCCGCGCTCACGCGGCGAGCTCCGCGCGAGCGAGCGCGGGCGGGGGCGGACCGCCCGTGGCCCAATCGAGCAGCTCCACGGTGTGGACGATGGGCATGGAGAGCGCGTCGCGCAGCTGCACGAGACAGCCGATGTTGCCGGTGGCCACGAGCTGCGCTCGGGTCCGCTCGAGATTGGCGACCTTGCGCTCCCGCAGCCGGCTCGCGATCTCCGGCTGGAGAATGTTGTAGGTGCCGGCCGAGCCGCAGCACAGATGGCCCTCGCGCGGCTCTCGCACGCGAAAGCCCGCGGCCTCCAACAGCCGCTTGGGCAGATCGCCCAGCTTCTGACCGTGCTGCATGGAGCAGGCCGAATGATAGGCCACGACGAGCCCGGGCCTGCGAATGGGCGCGGGCAACCCCAGCCGATCGACGAGCTCGCTCACGTCGAGGGCTCGGGCGGCCATCGCCGCGGCCGGCTCGGCCCAGGCGGGATCGAGCCGCAGCATCCAGCCATAGTCCTTGACCGTGGTGCCGCAGCCCGAGGCGTTGATCACGACCGCATCGAGCGGGCCGTCCCGTTCGATCGCCCGCCAGGCCTCGATGTTGCGCTTGGCCTGGGCGTGCGCCGGCTCCTCCTTGCCCATGTGGTGGACGAGCGCCCCGCAGCAGCCGGCACCCGGCGGGATCACGACCTCGCAACCCAGCCGGGTGAGCAGCCGGACCGTGGCCTCGTGGATCTCCGGAGCGAGCACCGGCTGGGCGCAACCCACGAGGAGCGCCACCCGGGCCTTGCGCGGACCTCGCGCCCGGAAGACCTGCGGCCGCTCGACCGGGGAGGGGGCCGCGGGCCCGCCGGCCGGGGCCAGCTCCAACATGGCTCGAACCCGGGCGAATGATCCTGTGCGGGGTAGGAGGTGGCGAATCGGACGGGCGAGGGCTGCACCCAGCAGGGCCAGCCGGAACGCCCCGGGGCGCGGTAGAACGGCGGCGAGCACGGCGCGCAGCGCCCGATCGGCGAAGGGGCGACGATAGGTCGTCTCGATGTAGGCCCGGGCGTGATCGACGAGGTGCATGTAGTGCACGCCCGAGGGACAGGTCGTCATGCAGGACAGGCAAGAGAGGCAGCGATCGACGTGCCGCACGGTCCGCGCATCCGCGGGCCGGCCCTGCTCCAACATTTGCTTGATCAGATAGATGCGGCCGCGGGGACTGTCGAGCTCGTCGCCGAGCAGCACGTAGGTGGGACAGGTCGCGGTGCAGAAGCCGCAGTGCACGCAGCTGCGGATGATCCGCTCGGCGGCGCGGGTGGCGGGATCGGCGAGCTGGGCCTCGCTGAAGCGGGTCTGCAAGGAGCTCAGCCTCCCGCGCGCAACAGTCCGGGGTTGAAGATGCCGTACGGGTCGAAGGCGGCGCGGATGCCGGCCTCGAGGCGGGCAATCGGCTCGCTCGGCGGCTCGAAGGGGGCGATCCGGGCGCGCAAGGCGAGCGAGCCGCGCACCAGCGTGGCGTGGCCGCCCGCGGCCCGCGCCGCGGCGCGGATCACCGCCTCACCCGCGTCCTCGGCCTCGTCCGTGGCGAGCCACACGAGCCCGCCCGACCAGTCGTAAAAGGCCGCACAGTCGCGGGCGGCGCGGATCCTCTCGACCGCCTCGGCCCCGAGCTTCGGCGGGAGGGACAGGCGCCAGACCGCCCGCTCGCGCGGCTCGGCCAGGAACGCGGCGTCGCGAACGCGGCGCCACAGTACCCGGCTCGCCTCGGCCTCGAGCCGCTCGGGGCGGCCGTGGGCGGCCAGACGCTCGGCCAACCGATCGGCCCGGTAGCGGATCGATTCCCGGAAGCCCTCGAGGCGCAGGAGCGTGCGGGCCGCGGGTCCGTCGATCCCGGCCGGCAGATGGGCGGCGGCCGAGGGCGCGAAGGGCGTGCCCATGGCCTCGCACATCAAAGCCGTCGCCGTCCGATCGGACAGGCCGGAAAAGACCAGGGTGAGGGTGTCCTCGGGCGCGGGTAGCACCTTGAAGGTGGCCTCGCACAAGAGCCCCAGGGTGCCCCAGGAGCCGCACAGGAGCTTCACGAGATCGAGGCCGGTCACGTTCTTCATGACCCGCCCGCCGGCGCGCAACAGCTCGCCCCGGCCGTTGACGAAGCGCAGGCCGATCAGCGCGTCGCGGCAGGCGCCGGCCTGGATCCGCCGCGGGCCGGAATGGTTGCCGGCGACCATCCCCCCGACGGTGGGCTCACCCGTGGTGCCGAGGAGCACGCGGTGGTCGAGCGGCTCGAAAGGGAGCATCTGGCCCTTGGCGGCCAGGGTCTCCTCGAGCTCGCGCAACGGCGTCCCGGCGCGGGCGGCGATCACCATCTCGGCCGGCTCGTAGAGCGTGATGCCGGAAAGATGCCGGGTCGAGAGCGTGGCCGCGGTCTGCACCGGTCGGCCGATCGAAAGGCGTGTTGCGCCCCCTTCGATCCGCGTGGGCTGGCGGGTGGCGGCGAGCTCCCGCACCGCCTCGGCCGCGGCCACCTCGCTCGCGGGCTCGAGCCTCATGCCGCGGCCGGCAGGTCGAGCGGGAACACCTTGCCGGGGTTGAGCAGGCCCGTCGGGTCGAAGACCGCGCGCACCCGGGCCTGCTGCAGGAGCTCGGCCTCGGTGAACTGGTGGCGCATGAGATCGCGCTTCTCGATGCCCACCCCGTGCTCGCCGGTGAGGCAGCCGCCGACCTCCACGCACAGCTTCAAGATGTCGTTGCCGCAGGCCTCGGCCTTGGCCGCCTGCTCCGGGTCGTTGACGTCGTAGAGGACGAGTGGGTGGAGATTGCCGTCACCCGCGTGGAACACGTTGGCGACCCGCAGCCCGTAGCCCTCGACGATCCGCGCCATGCGGGTGAGCACCTCGGGCAGCCGACTCGTCGGGATCGTGCCGTCCATGCAGATGTAGTCGGCGATCCGGCCGGTGGCGCCGAAGGCCGATTTGCGACCCTTCCAGATCTGCGCGGTCTCGGTCGCCGAGCGGCTCTCCTTGATGGTCGTGACGCCGTGGCGGCGGGCGATCGCGACGATGCGGGCGAGCTCGGCGTCGATCTCGGCATCGGACCCTTCGACCTCGACGATGAGCATGGCCGCGGCGTCGACCGGATAGCCGGCCGCGGCGAAGGCCTCGCAGATGCGGATCGCCGGATTGTCCATGAACTCGATCGCCACGGGCACGATCCCGGCACCGATGATCTCGGCCACGCAGGCACCCGCGGCCTCCGAGGAGGGGAAGGCCAGGAGGACCGGCCGGGCCCCTTCGGCCTGCGGCAGGATGCGCACCACCGCCTCGGTCACCACCCCGAGCTGGCCCTCGCTGCCGCACACCAGGCCCACGAGATCGTAGCCCGGCGAATCGAGCGCCTCGCCGCCCAGCTCGACCACCGTCCCGTCGAGCAGCACGAGGGTGACACCCAAGAGGTTGTTGGTGGTGACCCCGTACTTCAAGCAGTGCGCCCCGCCCGAGTTCATGGCGATGTTGCCGGCGAGCGTGCAGGCGAGCTGCGAGGAGGGGTCGGGAGCGTAGAAGAAGCCGTGCTCGGCCACGGCGTTGGTGATCGCCAGATTGGTGATCCCGGCCTGGACGCGGGCGGTGCGGTTGGCCGTGTCGATCGCCAGCACCCGGTTCATCCGCGCCACCCCCAACACCACCGCGTGCTCGAGCGGGATGGCCCCGCCGGAGAGCGAGGTGCCGGCGCCGCGCGGCACCACCGGCACGCCTTCGCGGGCGCAGTAAGCCAGCACGCGGCTCACCTCCTCGGTCGAGCCGGGCAGGACCACGGCCAGCGGCACCCGGCGATAGGCGGTGAAGGCGTCCGTCTCGTAGGGCACGAGCTCGACCGGATCGTCGATCACCGCCTCGGGATCGGCGACGAGGCGGCGCAAGGCCGCGACGATCTCGGCCTTGCGGGCGAGGATGGTGCGGTCGGGCGCAGGCAAGGCGATGCCGCTCATGGCCGGACTCCGAAACGACGGGCGATCGGCGGGGCCGGGCGGCCTTCCCGCCGGCATCCGGCCCGCGATCGCTCGGCTGTCGAGATGGGTGGCGAAGAAGGTCGCGGCGAGGTGCACTCGCCCGCTCGACCGGGCGCACCCGTCCGGCGCCACGGCGCGCACGGCCGACCGCTCACGGCGAGCGCCCTCCGTCGGCCGGCTCGGCCACGAGCACGGCGCGGAAGTCGTTGACGTTGGTCAAGGTGGGGCCGGTCACGACCTGATCGCCCAGGGCGGCGAAGAAGGGGTGGGCGTCGTTGCGGGCGAGCATCGCCTTGGCGTCGAGGCCCAGTCGGGACGCCCGAGCGAGGGTGTCGGGCCGCAGGATCGCCCCCGCGACCTCCTCGGCGCCGTCGATGCCGTCGGTGTCGCCGGCGATCGCGAACACCCCGGGCTCGCCGCCCAGCGCCACCGCCAGGGCCAACAGGAACTCGACGTTGCGACCGCCACGGCCCTCGCCGCGCACGGTGACCGTGGTCTCGCCACCCGAGAGCAGCACGCAAGGGGCTGCGGCCGGCTGACCGTGGCGGCGGACCTGGCGGGCGATCGCCGCCATCACCTTGGCCACCTCGCGCGCCTCGCCCTCGATCGAATCACCCAGGATCACCGGCCGCACACCGGCCGCCTCGGCCACCGCGGCGGCCGCCTCGAGCGAGCGCTGCGGGGTGGCGATCAGGCGGAAGGTGCTGCGCGAAAGACGCGGATCGCCGGGCTTGGGGGTCTCGTCCTCGCCGCGTGCCAGATGGGCCAGGACCGCCGCCGGTTCGGTGATGCCGTACTTGGCCAGAATTCCGCGGGCCTCGGCGAAGGTCGTGGGATCGGCCACCGTCGGTCCCGAGCCGATCACCGCCGGATCGTCGCCCGGCACGTCGGAGATGGCGAGGGTGACGGTCGCCGCCGGGAAGGCGGCCGCGGCGAGCCGGCCGCCCTTGATGGCCGAGAGGTGTTTGCGCACGCAGTTCATCTCGCCGATGTCCGCCCCGCAGCGCAGGAGCGCCCGGTTGACCGCCTGCTTGTCGGCGAGCGTGAGGCCCGGGGCGGGCAGCGCCATGAGCGCCGAGGCCCCGCCGGAGACGAGCGCGATCACCAGATCCTCGGGGCCGAGATCGGCGACCGCTTCGAGGATCGCCCGGGCCGCGGCTTCGCTGTTGGCGTCGGGCACCGGATGGGCGGCCTCGAGGATGCGGATCCGCTCGCACGGCACGGCGTGGCCGTACCGGGTCACGACCACACCTTCGAGCGGGCCCGGCCAGTGCCGCTCCAGGGCCCGGGCCATCGCCGCCGAGGCCTTGCCCGCCCCCACCACCACGGTCCGGCCGGCCGGCGGGTCGGGGAGGAAAGCGGGCAGCACACGCTCGGGATCGGCCGCGGCGACGGCCGCGTCGAACATCCGCCGCAACAGCCCCGTAGCCTCGGCCGAGAGCACCGTCGCCTCCGCCTGTTCGAACCGGTCGGGTGATCGTTCCACGGGCCGCGCGGCGATGCAACGGCGCGGCGATCACGACCACCTTCCGGCCTCGACGGGTCGCGCGGGTCGGCCGGCTCAGGCGGCGGCGGGCACCGGTTCGGCGGGTTCGGCCGCGGGCTCGAGGTCGAGGACCTCCTCGAACTCGGTGATCTTGTCGATCTCGGGACCCATCGCGATGTTGGTCACCCGCTCGACCACGAACTCCAGGACCACCGGCACCTGGTGTTCGGCCATGAGCCGTTCGGCTTCGGCGAACGCTTCGCCGAACTGGTTGGGCGAGGTCACCCGGATGCCCTTGCAGCCCAGGGCCTCGGCGGCGGCCACGTGGTCGACTCCGTAGCCGGCCACCGGATCGGACCCCAGCTTTTCGGCGTTGATGTTCTCGAAGGCCAGGCTCACCTCGTAGTCCATCTCGAAAGCGCGTTGCGCCTGGCGGATCAGCCCGAGATAGGAATTGTTGATGACCACCTGCAAAAAGGGCAGCTTGTACTGGGCGCCGACCGCCAGCTCCTCCATGAGGAACTGGAAGTCGTAATCACCTGCGAGACCTACGATCTTGCGGTTCGGATCGGCCGCCCGCACGCCCAGCGCCGCTGGCAAGGTCCAGCCCAAGGGCCCGGCCTGGCCGCAATTGATCCACCGCCTGGGCCCGTAGACGTGCAGGAACTGGGCACCGGCGATCTGCGACAGGCCGATCGTCGTCACATAGGTGACGTCGCGACCGAACGCGCGGTTCATCTCCTCGTAGACCCGCTGCGGCTTCAGCGGCACCTGGTCGAAGTGGCTGCGGCGCAGCATCCGCCGCTTGCGGTCCAGGCACTCGGCGGCCCAGGCGCTGCGGTCGCGCAACCGGCCGGCGGCGCGCAGCTCCTGCGCCACCTCGCAGAACAACTGGAGGGCGGCCGCGGCGTCCGAGACGATCCCGTAGTCGGGGTCGAACACCCGGCCGATCTGGGTGGGCTCGATGTCGACGTGCACGAAGCGACGGCCTCTGGTGTAGACCTCGATCGACCCGGTGTGGCGATTGGCCCAGCGGTTGCCGATCCCGAGCACGAAGTCCGAGCGCAGGAAGTTGGCGTTGCCGTAGCGGTGGCTGGTCTGCAATCCGACCATCCCGGCCATGAGGGAATGGTCGTCGGGGATGGCCCCCCAGCCCATCAAGGTCGGGATGACCGGCACGCCGGTGAGCTCGGCGAAGCGGACCAGGAGGTCCGAGGCATCGGCGTTGATCACCCCGCCGCCGGCCACGATCAGCGGCCGCTCGGCCTCCTGGAGCATGGCCATGGCCTTCTCGATCTGCCGACGCGACGCGCGCGGCTTGTAGACCGGCAAAGGCTCGTAGGTCTCGTCGTCGAACTCGATCTCGGCGGTCTGCACGTCGACGGGCAGATCGACCAGCACCGGGCCCGGCCGGCCCGACCGCATGACGTGGAACGCCTGCTGGAAGACGCGCGGCACGAGGGCGGGCTCGCGCACCGTCACCGCCCACTTGGTCACGGGCCGAGCGATCGATTCGATGTCGACCGCCTGGAAGTCCTCCTTGTGCAGGCGGGCGCGCGGGGCCTGGCCGGTGATGCACAGGATCGGGATCGAATCGGCCTGGGCCGTGTAGAGGCCGGTGATCATGTCGGTGCCGGCCGGCCCCGAGGTGCCGATGCACACGCCGATGTTGCCGGCCGCCGCGCGACTGTAGCCGTCGGCCATGTGCGAGGCGGCCTCGACGTGGCGGGCCAGGATGTGGCGGATCGATCCGCGCCGGCGCAAGGCCGCGTAGAGCGGGTTGATGGCCGCCCCGGGCACGCCGAAGGCCACCTTCACCCCCTCCTTCTCCAGCACCCGCACCGCCGCCTCGGCCGCCGTCATCCGCGCCATCGTCCACCTCCCGAGCCGTCCGCGGGGCTGCGGCCCCGCCACCTGTTGATGTCGCAGCGACCGACCGCTTCGGCAACGGGCGCGGAGGCTCTTTCCGTTCTTCGGAAATTCCTCGGTAAGGCTTTGCCGAACGGTCTCTTTCAGCCTTCCGAAACGGCTTCGGTAGGATCGACGCCGCCGACCGCGCGGGTGAGCTCCCGGGCCGTGCGACGGACCGCCGCGGCGAGCTCGGCCAGCCGCTCGTCGGGGATCCGGACGCTCGGGCCGGAGATCGACACCGCGCCGGTGGGCCGCCCGTGCTCGTCGTACACCGCGGCGGCCACGCAGCGCAGGCCGAGCGCGTGCTCCTCGTCGTCGAGCGCCCAGCCGCGGGCGCGGATCTCGGCCAGCGCCGCCTCGAGCTTGCGCGGTGTGTCGAGGGTCCGCTCGGTCAGCCGCGGCAGGCCCTGGCGGCGCAGGACGGCACGGACCTCCTCCTGCGGCAGGCCGGCCAGGATCGCCTTGCCGACCCCCGAAGCGTGGACCAGCACCCGCCCACCGGGGCGGGCGATGGCCCGCATCATCTGCCGGCATTCGACCTGGGCCATGCACACGACCTCGCCGTCGACGGCGAGATAGAGGTTGGCGGTCTCGCCGGTCTCGTCGACCAGCCGGCGCAGATGCGGCCGGGCGATCGCCACCAGATCGCGGCTGCGGGCGAAGGCGTTGCCGACCCGGAAGGCCTCGACGCCGATCTGCCAGCGGCTCTCGACCGGGTCGAGGCGGACGAAGCGCTCGGCTTCGAGGGTGGTGAGCAGGCGATGGGTGGTGGAGGGCGGTAGGCCGGCCACCAGGGCGAGCTCGCTCAGACTCATGCCCTCGTCGGTGGCGGCCAGCGCCTTGAGGAGATCGAGGGCACGCTTGAGCGAGCGGACCTGGCCGGCCTCGACCTCGGCGGCGCGGCGCCGCCCGACGCCGGCCGCCCGGCC
>FWPV01009354.1_pt1 | contig 16589 bp, 16 predicted proteins | sample 2228371 | NCBI WGS metagenome assembly FWPV01 (sample SAMEA103939776, study PRJEB20133) | metagenome | reverse complement strand
CTCAACGGAAGTGCGAATTCTGGGGTTTGCAGCGGCGCGGCCTCGTGAATCACCCTTTCCCTACCCATTACGTTTCTATCGTGGAGATACTCAGCCCGCAAGATTGACCGCGACCTAGCCCACCGAGGCCACCCGCTCCACACGCTCGAGGAGGGCCGCAAAATCCTCGGCGCTTTTCAGCACCAGCACCTCGTCCTCTACCGCTACCGCGAAGCCCTGCTCGCAGTGCGACAGACAGGAAACAAACTCTACCTCGACACCCTTGCCCATCCCGCCAAAATAACCCACTCCCAGGCGGGACTGCAGCAGCTCGAGCCAGCTCGCAAAATACTTTTCGCCCTCCCGGGCATGGCAGCCCGTGCAAATGGCCAGTCGCAACACGCCCCGAAGCCTAGGGGCTGGCCTCGCCAGCAACTGTAGTCCTGCGCCCTAACCGGCCTGCTCAGCTTCGCAAGCGCTCCTGGAGGTACTGAGCCAGCTCCCTAACAAGCACCCTTTCCTGCTGCATGGTATCGCGGTCGCGCACCGTTACGGTGTCTTGCAGGGTGGTGCTGCCGTCCTGGCTCTTGCCGATGGTGTCGTAGTCAACCGTTATACAGAAGGGCGTACCCACCTCGTCGTGGCGGCGGTAGGCCTTGCCGATGTTGCCGGTGTCCTCGTAGAGCACCCGCCCAAAGCCCAGCGCCTGTAGCTCGGCCTTGAGGCGGCGGGCATAGCTGGTAATTTCCTCCTTGTTTTTGGCCAGGGGAATGACCGCTACCTTGATGGGGGCCAGGTGCGGTTTGAGCTTCAGCACCACGCGCTCTTCCCCATTTTCCAGCTTTTCTTTGGTGTAGGCTTCTGCCAGAATAGCCAGCACCCCCCGGTCCACCCCCGCCGAGGGCTCAATCACAAAGGGCACAAACCACTGCCTGGTTTCCGGGTCCTGGACGGCCAGTTTGGCGGTGGAGTCGTGGTTTTCCAACACCCGGGCCTGGATGCCCAGCTCGGCCTGGCCCTTGGTGTGGCTGCCCAGGTCGTAGTCGCTGCGGTTGGCAATGCCCTCGATTTCCTCGAAGCCCAGGGTGGGGTAGTTGTACATCAGGTCAAAGGTGCGCTTGGAATAGTGCGAGAGGTCTTCTTTGGGCACGTCCAGCACCCGGATTTGCTCACGGGGGATGCCCTGGGCCTCCCACCACTGGAGACGGGTCTCGAGCCAGCGTTCATGCCACTCTTCGTCGGTGCCGGGTTTGACGAAGTACTCAATTTCCATCTGCTCGAACTCGCGCACCCGGAAGATGAAGTTGCGGGGGGTAATCTCGTTTCGGAAGGCTTTGCCAATCTGGGCGATGCCAAACGGCAACCGGCGGGACGTGGAATCCAGCACGTTTTTGAAGTTTACAAAGATACCCTGCGCGGTCTCGGGGCGCAGGTAGCCATAGGAGTCTTCGTCGGCTACCGGGCCAATGCTGGTCTTGAACATCATGTTGAAGGGGCGGGGGGGCGTCCAGTCGCCCGGCGCACCGTCGGCAGGATCCACTACTCGAGTGGTGTTCATGGCCAGGGCGGCTTTTTCCGGCTCGGCCAGCAGGCGCGAGACCAGCGCCGCCAGGTTGTCGCTCTCGTGCAAGCCCATGGCCTGCGACAAAGCTGCCAGCACCTCGGGTTTTTGCTCTTTGAGCAGGTGATCCAGGCGGTAGCGCTTTTTGGAGACCCGGTTATCTACCAGGGGGTCGGAAAAGGTGGCCTCGTGGCCGGAATAAAAGAGCACCAGCCGGTGGGTGAGGATACTGGCGTCCAGCCCCTCCATATCGTCGCGCTCGTAAACCATGGCTTTCCACCAGGCCGCCTTGAGGTTGTTTTTCAGCTCGACCCCCAGCGGGCCGTAATCGTAGGTGCCCTGAAGCCCCCCGTAGATGTCCGAGCCGGGAAAAATGAACCCCCGGCGCTTGCACAAGCTCACCAGTTCTTCCATCGTTTCAGCAGGCATATTGCTCCCTTCGGTCGCATAAAGGGTCGAGGGTTGTTGGCCCCTTCGCTTCCCCTTCGCATCAAACCGTGCCGCAGAATAAAAAAATCCCCGGCACGAATGCCTGGGGACGAAAGTTCAAAGCTGAAGCCTTCGCGGTTCCACCCCAGTTCCTCAGGGGGTTGCCCCCAAGGCCCTTTGAGCTGCGCTGAAGTATGGCCCGCTGCCCTTCACCCGGTTCTTGGCTGCCTGGCTCACACCCTCCCAGGCTCGCTGTAGCGGAACGCCGGGCTACTCCTGCGGTTCGGCGCAGGTTTTAGGCTAACACATAGCGCCGCGCCTAGCAAGGATTTTGCCATCCTGAAGCCATGCCCCGGCTCGAGCCCCCGGTCAGAAGTGACCTCACAGTGGAGGAGTTTCTCCACTTTGAACCTGGTTCGGAGGAAAAGCACGAGTTCGTCCAGGGTCGAATTTTCCTGATGGCTGGCGGAACCCGGCGTCACAACCGCTTTCTTAAGCGATACGAATCATCTAACGCGCCAGCAATCGAGCATAATCGCGCTGGGACAAATGTCGCTAACGTGGTTTTGCCAGGCTGGGCTAATGTTTTCTTTAGGCTTCAGCAACGCTTCGTAACGTGTGGCGCAAACACCTAAAGAGAGCGAGGCATACTGTATTATTGAGGTAGGGAAAAAGCGGCGCTATGAACACTTGCACTACATACCAGGAGGTTTGCGCTTGAACAGGTACGACGACCGCGCCAGGTTGGTATTTCACTATGCCAGGGAGGAAGGGAGCCGACTGGGTCATAGCATGATCGGGCCGGAGCACCTGCTTCTGGGCCTGATGCGCGAAGGGGGTACAGCCGCACGCATCCTGATGGAGTACGGTGCGAGCCTGGAAGCCATGCGCCGTATGGTCGAAGAACTGGTGGGCCGGGGTGAGGGCAGCCGCACCGGCGAGCCCCCCGCCATCACCCCCCGCGCCCGGCGGGTCATGGAACTGGCCGGGGCCGAGGCCCGCAACATGTCCAGCCAGGTAATCGGCACCGAGCACATCTTGCTGGGCATCATCCGCGAGGGCGACGGTATCGCCTACCGCATCATGACCCACTACGCCAAGGATGTGGACACCATCCGCTGGCGGGTGCTGTCGCAAGCGGGCGAACAGACCAAAGAAAAAGCGGTGGCCACCCCTTTCCTGGACGAGTACGGGCGCGACCTGACCCGCGAGGCCCGCGAGGGCAAACTCGACCCGGTGATTGGCCGGGCCGAAGAGATTAACCGGGTCATCCAGATTCTGGCCCGCCGCACCAAGAACAACCCGGTGCTGGTCGGCGACCCCGGCGTGGGCAAGACCGCCATTGTGGAGGGGCTGGCCCAGGCCATTGTGGAGGGACGGGTTCCACCGGTGCTGCGCGGGGCCCGCATCGTCTCGGTTGACCTGGCTGGGGTGGTGGCCGGAACCAAGTACCGCGGCGAGTTCGAAGAACGCCTGCGGCAGATTATCGAAGAGCTCAAAAACGCCAAAGTGGTGGCTTTCATAGACGAGCTGCACACCCTGATTGGGGCCGGGGGCGCCGAGGGCACCCTGGACGCCGCCAACATCCTCAAGCCGCCTCTGAGCCGGGGCGAGATACAGGTTATTGGGGCCACCACCACCGGCGAGTACCACCGCTATATCGAAAAGGACGCGGCCCTCGAGCGCCGCTTCCAGCCCGTGATTGTGCTCGAGCCCACCCCCGAGGAGACCCTGGAAATCCTCAAAGGTCTGCGTCCGCGCTACGAGGCCCACCACGGGGTGGTGATTCCCGATGAAATCCTGGGTCTCTCGGTCAAGATTGGCATACGCAGCCTGCCCGGGCGCAACTTCCCCGACAAGGCCATTGACCTGATTGACGAGGCCGCCAGCCGGGTGCGTCTCAACGACTCGCTGGGTATGCCGGTGGCCATGGACGAAGACGGCACCCCCCTGGTGGCCCGCGAGGACATCGAGAGCGTGGTGGACTCCTGGGGCGGCGTCTACGTGGACGACAAGGACGACAGCAAGCTCTTTGGCCTGGAAGAAGAGCTCAACAAGCGGGTCATCGGCCAAAAAGAGGCCGTCGAGGCGCTGGCCGCAGCCCTGCGGCGCAGCCGGGTGGGCCTGGGCGGGCGTACCCGCGTCTCGGCCAGTTTCCTGTTTGTCGGCTCTTCGGGCGTGGGCAAAACCCACCTGGCCAAAGCCCTGGCCGAGGTGCTGTTTGGCAGTGAGCGGGCCCTGATTCGCTTCGACATGAGCGAGTTCCAGGAACCCCACTCCGTCTCCAAGCTCATTGGAGCCCCGCCGGGCTACGTGGGCTACGAGCAGGGGGGCCGCCTGACCGAGGCGGTGCGCCGCCAGCCCTTCAGTGTGGTGCTGCTTGATGAAATCGAGAAAGCCCACCCCGACATCTACAACACCTTCTTGCAGGTGCTCGACGAGGGTCGCCTCACCGACGGCCTGGGCCGCACGGTGGACTTCCGCCGGGTCATCCTCATCATGACCTCCAACACCGGTTTCAACGTGGGGCCCGCCATCGGCTTCACCAACCGGGAAGTGGACACCGAGAGCCCGCTCAAGGCCATCTTTACACCGGAGTTCCTCGACCGCCTGGACGAAGTGATTCGCTTCCGCAACCTCAACGAGGCCGAACTGGTGCAGGTTACGCAGATTATGCTCGAGGACATCGCCAAGGAGCTCGAGTCCCGCGAAAAAACCGTCCGCTTCGACCCCGCTGTGGCCTCCTGGCTGGTGGAGCAAGCCCCCAAGCAGGGCAGTACCCGCATCTTGCGAAACCTGATCCGCGAAAAGATCGAAGACCCCCTCTCGCTCGAGCTGCTCTCCCGCCCGGGCCGCACCCTCTTCGTGACCCTCAAGGACGGTGGCATCGCCTTCGAGGAAGAAGAACTAAGTTTGGGTCTGGCGTAACGAACTTCCGATCCCCAACCTCCCCGCTCACGGGGAGGCTTTTTTAAGCTCATCGCGTTTCCCACAAACACTCCACATGTGATGCGCAGTGTTTTACCCAGAACAGCAAAACCCGCTGTTCTGGGTATTCGTGGGAACCGCTCTCAGACGCTGGCACGCTCGAGGTCCACATACGTGAACGAAAAAGCGTGACGCTCGTCGGCAGGGTGAAACGCCCGAAAGGTTTCGCGCCAGTCCTGGCTGCGCCAGGCGGGGAAAAAAGCATCTGCATCGGGCACGGTGGTATCTACCAGGGTCAGGTGCAGGTGCGTGGCCAGCGGCAGGAAGAGGGCGTAGATCTCCCCACCACCAATCACCATCAGCTCCTCGTCGAGCTTCAGGGCCTCTTCCAGAGAATGCACGACCTCTACCCCATCGGCCCTGAAGCTGGGGTCGCGGGTAAGCACCACGTTGCGCCGATGGGGCAGCGGGCGGCCAATGCTCTGGTAGGTCTTGCGCCCCATCAGCACGGTTTTGCCCAGGGTGAGCGCCTTGAAGCGCTTGAGGTCGTCGGGCAGGTGCCAGGGCAAGGCGCCGGCCCGCCCGATGGCGCGGTTCTGGTCCATGGCAACCACCAGGGCTATCTTTCGGGCCATAACTCAGACCGCCACCGGGGCCGCAATGCGCGGGTGCGGGTGGTAGCCCTCGAGGGCAATATCCTCAAAGGTAAAAGCGAACAAATCCTTCACCGCAGGGTTGAGCCGCACCGTGGGCAAAGGCCGGGGCTCGCGGGAAAGCTGCAGGCGGGCTTGATCAAAGTGGTTCTGGTAGAGGTGCGCGTCGCCCAGGGTGTGAATGAACTCGCCCGGCTTCAGGCCCGTCACCTGGGCCAGCATCAGCGTGAGCAGTGAGTACGAGGCGATGTTGAAGGGCACCCCCAGAAAAATGTCGGCGCTGCGCTGGTAAAGCTGGCAGGAGAGCCGTCCCTGGGCCACATAGAACTGAAACAGAATATGGCAGGGGGCCAGGGCCATGCGGGGCAGGTCGGCCACGTTCCAGGCGCTCACCACCAGCCGGCGCGAGTCGGGGTTGCGCTTGATCTCCTCCACCACCCAGGCCATCTGGTCTATGGTCTGGCCGTTCGCCCCTTCCCAGCTCCGCCACTGCTTGCCGTACACCGGCCCCAGCTCGCCGTCCTGGTCGGCCCACTCGTCCCAGATGGTCACTCCGTTTTCGCGCAAATAGCGGATGTTGGTCTCGCCCCGCAAGAACCACAAGAGCTCGTACACCACACTCTTCCAGTGAACTTTTTTGGTGGTGACCAGCGGGAAGCCCTCCGACAGGTCGAAGCGCATCTGGTAGCCGAAGACGGAGCGGGTGCCGACCCCGGTGCGGTCGGGCTTGTCCACCCCGTGCTCGAGCACGTATTGCATCAGCTCGTGGTACTGCCGCATGGTGGTCAGTCTATCAGGATTTCCCCTGGATGCGCTTCAGGAGCCGATGGGCATAGAGCGGAGCGTAAAAATACGCCGCCGAGCCAAAGCCGGTGAGGGCATAGCCGCCGGGAATTGCTTTCAGGTAATGCGGGTCAAGCCGGTAGCGCACCCCGGCCCAGGACGAACTATAAGCAGGCCGGTAGCCCAGCAGTTTCTCGGCCTCGGATAGCAGCCACTCGATTTCGTGGGGCTCGGTCTGGTGCGGGGTGTAGGTCTGCCGATGCGGCAGGTAGCTACCCCCCAGGCTGTGCCCCGCCACGTACACGCCATACGAACGGGCCTGCTTGAAGTGCTCCGGGGTCTGGAGCACCGAACCCGGCGTGAACCGCCCCCCCAGGCCCACCAGATGCGCCCCACTGGCCCCTCCGGCATACACCACCAGACCTGCCTGCAGGGTGCGGGGTTCGGGGGTTTGCAGATACAGGGTGTTGTGCTCGAGCCTCTCCACCTCGGCGTAGAGGATGTCCAGGCCTTCGGCCAGGCGGTGCAGCAGGGGGGTGGTCTCGAGCCAGCCCGCGTTTTCCAGGTACAGCCCTTCTTCCAGCCACTGGTGGGGAATGCGGCGGCCCTCGAGCTTGCCCTTCCACACCCCCCGATCCGCCTCGGGCACGGGCCTGAGAATGCCCCGGCGCACCGGCCCAAAACGGGGGTAAAAGTCCCACAGGGCTTCCAGCGCTTCTTCGGCCTCTGGGGCTACCGTGCCGCGCTTGCCCCGCACCGGGTTCAAAAGCGCATCCGGCACCCGGCTGGCCTCGCCCAGTTCACGGGTAACTACCCGCACCTCTTTTCCGGCCTCGTGTAAAAGACGCGCCGTCGCCAAGCCAGCAATGCCGGTGCCAATCACAACAAATTCAATATCACACATGGCCTAAGATATAAGGATGAACGCGGAAAAAGACAGACAGCTTGACAGGCTAGCGTTTGAGTTTCTCAAGCTGTTCGCACGATACGAGTATGCACTGAAGATGATGGGATTTGTGGGGCAATACAGCAATGGAAATATATTTGCAGATTGGGATAGGTTCGCCAATGAGGTTGGAAGATGCATCCTCGATGAACCTAGCACTTGTGTGAAGGAGGCCATCGAGTATTTATACAACAAACCACCCAAACGCCAAGTGCTCAAAAATGGCCTTGTTGAATGGGAAGAGGTCAACGCACCTGAACGGAGCGCCCAGATATTGTTTGGGCACATCCGCAGAGTTCGCAATAATCTGTTTCACGGTGGCAAATTCAACGGACGCTGGTTTGCTCCGGATAGAAGCAAAACGCTGATGCGGCACTCGATAACAGTTCTCAAAGCCCTGATTTCAAAAAACGATAACCTCAAACAGGCTTTGGATAACAACGTTCCATACGAGTACGATTAGGCTGGTTCCAGCTCACGCCATCAGCAGGGGAATGGTAGCAGGTTCCTGGGCCCCCACCACCTCCCCAAACAGCATGTGCGGGGTGGCTTGCTTGACCACCACCTGGTAAAGCCCCGGACGGGGGGCCTGGACTGCCGGGAGCAGGGTGGGGTGGTTGCCCCGGGTGTGGCCCTCCACGTAGCTCTCGTCCTTGGCCGCGCCCCGCACCAGTACCTCTACAATCTGGCCCACCCAGCGCTGGTTCTGCCGGTAGCTCCACTCTTTTTGTTTTTCGATGAGCCGCTGAAGCCGCTCCACCTTCAGCTCGCGGGGCAGGTCCTGGAAGTGCTTGTAGCTCGGCGTGCCGGGGCGGGGGGAGTAGATGAACATGTAGGCCGAGTCGTAGCCCACCTCGTCGTAGAGCGATAGGGTGTCCTGGAAGTCTTGCTCGGTCTCGCCCGGAAAGCCCACAATCAGGTCGGTAGAAAGCACCACATCGGGCATGGCCTCGCGGATGGCCCGGATGCGATCCAGATACCACTCGCGCCGGTACTCCCGCCCCATGCGGCGCAAGACACGGTTCGAGCCCGACTGCACCGGCAGGTGGATGTAGCGGCAGACCTGTGGGGTCTCGGCGATGGCGGCTATCACGTCGTCGGTGAAGTTGACCGGGTGGGAAGTGGTGAACTTGATGCGGGGAAGGCCCATCTGGCCCACCCTCCGCAAGAGCTCGGCAAAGCTCGGGAAGCCGGGCTGGTCCTTGCCGTAGGAGTTCACGTTCTGGCCCAGCAGGGTGACCTCCACCACCCCGGCGGCCTTGAGCTGCTCAATCTCGCGTAGGATCAGGTCGGGGTGGCGGCTTACTTCGGGGCCCCGGGTGGTGGGCACAATGCAATAGGTGCAGTGGTGGTTGCAACCCCGGATGATGCTTACAAACGCCGAGAGGGCCCCCTGGGGTGCAGGGGGCAGGTGGTGGGTCAGCTCTTCGCGGAAGGAGAGGTCCCAGAACTTGTGTCTGGACTCAATAGCCTTGCCAATCTCGGTGAGCGCCCCCGGCCCCAGCAGCACATCCACTTCAAACTTGCGGGCCATCTGCTGGCCCTCCTCGAGCTGGGCCAGGCAGCCCATCATGCCCACCAGCAGGGGCCGTTTTTCCTTGGCCTTGCGCAGCTCACCCAGAAGAGAGCGCACCTTCTCGACGGGCTTGCCGCGCACCGCGCAGGTGTTGACCAGCACAAAGTCGGCCTCCTGCCAGGTGTCTACAAATTCCGCGCCCAACGATACCAACTCGCTTTTCACGAGGTGGGTATCGTACTCGTTCATCTGACAGCCGTAGGTAATGATGTTGGTTTTCATGCGAACCTCGAGGCTGACCGGAGGGATTCCGGGGCCACACAGACCTTCAGTGTAACAAAGTTATTCGGAGGGTTCACCCTGTAGTTGCAGGCCCTCTTCTATGAGTTGCATCAGGCGGGGCTCCTCGGCGGGAATGTTGTCGCGCAGGCGGGTCGCCGCCACAATGGGCATCCAGGACTTTAGCTCGGCCAGGTCGAGGCCCGAGAAGGTCTGGTAGTGCTCGAGGTAGGTCTGGTAAAACAGCTCGCGCTGGTGCATGATTTCTTCTCGCCCCGGCAGGTCGGGCGGGAGTTCGCTATAAAGCACCAGCAGGGTGGTGCGGGCCATATCGGCCAGGGGGTTGCCGCGCATGGCGCCGGGCCAGTCCACCACATACACCCCGTCTTCCCCTACCAGCACGTTCTCGGGGTGAAAGTCGCCGTGGCACAGCGCGGTGCCATCGGGCAGGCGCTCCAGATGATGGAGCAGGGCCGTCCGCAGCTCGAGCGGTAGTCGGCTGGCCTCGATACGCCGAATGAGGTGAAGCCGCTGGGACGGCAAATGTCCAGCCGCTTTGTTGTGAAGCTGGCGGTGCAGGGCCCCCAGCATCTGGGCTGCAAAGCGCAGGCGGGTGGGGTCGGTCTGGATGTAATCGGTGAGTGGAACCCCTTTGATCCACTGCAAAACCAGGCCCCAGCGACCCTCAAACTCCAGTACGTCTTCTACCTTGGCAGAGGGCACCCCCATCAGCCAGACCTGCTGGGTCAGGCGGGCCTCGAGTTCAGCGTCGGCCTGGGAAAACTCGGGCCAGAACAGCTTCAGCACGTACCCGTCGGCCCAGGCATATACCTCGGCCTCGCGCCCTTGTCCCAGCCGCGTGAGCAGCATCCTGGCTGTAGGATACCCGCTTCCAGGGTCCCACACCAAGGTAAGCACGGCAGGCGCTGCGGTGAACGGCCACAAGGCTTGACGTTTGGTATACCAAACTTTATACTCCTGGCAATGACGGACCCCGTAGCGCAGCGCCTACTACGCCCCGCTCGAGGGGTCTAGTTTGCTGCCGTCATAGGCCCCAGAGCAAAACGCCTCTGGGGTTTTTGCTCAAGGTATCGGACAAAGGAGGCACAAGACAATCATGGGAAAAAGCCTGTACCAAAAAGTCTGGGAGAGCCACGCAGTGCGTACACTGCCCAACGGGCAAACGCAGCTCTTCATCGACACCCACCTGATCCACGAGGTCACCAGCCCCCAGGCCTTCGGGATGCTGCGGGACCTCGGCCTCAAGGTTCGCTTTCCCGAACGCACCTTCGCCACGGTAGACCATATTGTGCCCACCCACAGCTTGCAGGAGCCCTTCGCCGACCCCCAGGCCGACGAGATGATCCGCCAGCTCCGCAAAAACGTGCAGGAGTTCGGCATTACCTTTTTCGATGTGAGCTCTGGGCTTCAGGGGATTGTGCATGTGATTGGCCCGGAAAACGGCATCACCCAGCCCGGCATGACCATCGCCTGCGGCGACTCCCACACCTCCACCCACGGGGCCTTTGGGGCCGTTGCCTTTGGCATCGGCACCACCCAGGTACGCGATGTGCTGGCCACCCAGACCATGGCGGTGAGCAAGCTCAAGGTGCGCCGTATTAACGTGAACGGCCAGCTGCGCCCGGGCGTCTACGCCAAGGACGTGATCCTGCACATCATCAAGGTGCTGGGGGTGAATGGGGGCATCGGCTACGCCTACGAGTACGGCGGCGAGGTGTTCGATAACTTCAGCATGGAAGAGCGCATGACGGTCTGCAACATGAGCATCGAGGGTGGGGCCCGCATCGGCTACGTCAACCCCGACCAGACCACCTTCGACTACCTGAAGGGCCGCCCTTACGCCCCCAAAGGCGCCGAGTGGGACAAAGCCGTCGAGCGCTGGAAGGCCCTGGCCTCTGACAAGGACGCCACCTACGACGACGTGGTGAACATCCGCGCCGAGGACATCGCTCCTACCGTGACCTGGGGCATCAACCCCGGCCAGGGCTGCGCCATCACCGACCGTGTCCCCGACCCCGCCCTCTACTCCGAGGCCGAGCGGGCCGGCCTCGAGGAAGCCCTCAAGCACATGAAGCTAAACCCCGGCCAGCCCATCAAAGGGGTCAAAGTGGATGTGGCCTTTTTGGGCAGTTGCACCAACGGTCGGCTCGCGGACTTCCGCGAAGCCGCCAGGTACCTCAAGGGCCGCAAGGTGGCCCCCGGCGTGCGGGCCATTGCGGTACCGGGCTCCCAGCAGGTAGCCAAAGCCTGCGAAGAGGAGGGGATTGACCGGATCTTCATCGAGGCCGGGTTCGAGTGGCGGGGTGCCGGGTGCAGCATGTGCCTGGCCATGAACCCCGACAAGCTGGTAGGCGACGAACTGTGCGCCTCCTCCTCCAACCGCAACTTCAAGGGCCGCCAGGGCAGCGCCACCGGGCGCACCGTGCTGATGTCGCCGGTGATGGTGGTGGCTGCCGCCGTGACCGGTCAGGTAAGTGACGCACGGGAAGTGTTTGGCGTGAGCGAGCTGGTGGGCGCGTAGTGCTAACGCCACTGGCTCTGCCTTCAGTTCTACTAACCGTAGAGCAAGTGCTGGGAAAAACCACCCCATGAACCGGATTCTGCTCGGACTTAGCCTGGTGGCCGTCTCGGTGCTGCTTTCTATCGCTACCCTGGTACTGTGGCTCCAGAGCCTCACGAACAACCCAACCGGGGCCTGGGTCGTCTTTGTACTGGGCTTTGCCCTGGTTTCAGCCGCTGCGCTGCTGGGGGTATGGAACATCTCAAGGGGTATCAAAACCGACCACGACGACGAAACCAAAACCTGACCCGTTTCACCTCAAGCATCCACACAAAGAACCAAAGGAGTACCCATGGCCTTAGAACCCATCAAACAAGTCATTGGACGCGCGGTTTATGTTCCCGGCAATGATATCGACACCGACCGCATCACCCCCGCACGGTATCTGAAGGTGGTCACCTTCGACGGGCTGGGCGAGGCGCTCTTCTACGACGAACGCTTCAACCCGGATGGCTCCCTGAAGCCCCACCCCCTGAACGACCCCCGTTTCAAGGGAGCCTCGATCATGCTGGTCGGGGCCAACTTTGGCTGTGGCAGCAGCCGCGAGCACTCGCCGCAGGCCATCTACCGCGCCGGTTTCCGGGCCCTCGTGGGCGAGAGCTTTGCCGAGATTTTCTTTGGCAACTCCACGGCCCTTTCGATGCCGTGCGTAACGGCGGATAAATCCGACATTGCGGCGCTAGCAGAGGCCATCGAGCAAGACCCCGGTTTGCAGGTGACGGTAGACGTGGAGAACCTCGAGGTACGCTACGCCGATAAAGCCTTCAAGGTGAACCTGCCTGCCACGGCTCAGAAGGCCCTGGTAGAAGGGCGCTGGGACCCCATTGCCGACCTGCTCGAGGCGGGCGATTTACTCGAGCAAGCCTCGGCCCGCCTACCCAAAGCTGTGCTCAGCTAGACGAAAGGATTCGCATGCCCAAGATTGCCCTGCTTCCCGGAGACGGCATCGGCCCCGAAGTGACCTATGCTGCGGTAGACGTGCTCAAAGCGGCTGACCAGGCTTTTGGTCTGGGCCTCGAGTTTGAAGCCTTCCCCTTTGGCGGCAATGCCATAGACAGCCACGGCGAGCCCTTCCCCGAGGTCACCCGCAAGGGCTGCCGGGACGCCGACGCCATCCTGCTGGGGGCCATTGGCGGCCCCAAGTGGGACCACGTGCCCCGCCACCTGCGGGCCGAGACCGGCCTGCTGGCCCTGCGCAAGGCCCACGGCCTCTTTGCCAACCTGCGCCCCGCCAAAGTGCTGCCGGGCCTCGAGCACCTCTCCCCCCTCAAGCCCGAAATTGCCCGGGGCGTAGACGTGCTGGTCATCCGCGAACTCACTGGCGGCATCTACTTTGGTGAGCCCCGTGGCATGAGCGAGGCCGAGGGCTGGAACACCGAGCGCTACAGCAAGCCCGAGGTGGAGCGCATCGCCCGGGTGGCCTTCGAGGCCGCCCGCAAACGACGGGGCCAGGTGTGCAGTGTGGACAAAGCCAACGTACTCGAGGTCGGCGAGTTCTGGCGCAAGACCGTGGACGAGGTGCACCAAAGCTACCCCGATGTGGCCCTGGAGCACCAGTACGTGGACGCCATGGCCATGCACCTGGTCACCCGGCCCAGCCGCTTCGATGTGGTAGTAACCGGCAACATCTTCGGCGATATTCTCTCCGACCTGGCCAGCGTACTGCCGGGTTCGCTGGGGCTGTTGCCCTCGGCCAGCCTGGGCGAGCAAACGCCCCTGTTTGAGCCCGTCCACGGCTCGGCCCCCGACATCGCCGGCAAGGGCATCGCCAACCCCACCGCCGCCATCCTTTCGGCGGCCATGTTGCTGACCCATGCCCTGAACCGCCCCGACCTCGCCAAACGGGTGGAGGATGCCGTAACCGCAGCCCTCTCGGCCAACCCCACCCCTGACCTGGGGGGCAAGGCCAGCACCCAGGCGTTCACGCAGCAGGTGGTCGAGGCATTGAGCAAAGTCTCGGTTTGAACTGTGAGCCACATGCCTCTAGCGGTTTTGGACAATCCAGCGTATATACAGAAGCATGAGACTCAAAAACCAGACCTTTATCATCACCGGGGCCAGCCGGGGTATCGGCGAGGCCCTGGCGCTCGAGCTCGCCAGGGCCGGGGCCAACCTGGTTATAGGGGCCCGCAACCAGAAGGCCCTCGAGTTCGTACGCGACGAGGTACGCAACCTGGGTGTGCGCTGCGAGTCGGTGGCCGGGAGCGCCGCCGATAGCGCCGTAGCCGAGGCCCTGGTCGCCCAGGCGCTGCAAATCGGCCACTTTATGGGCTTCATACACAATGCGGGCATCCTGAATGCGGGGCCGCTGGCCTACGAACTGATCGAGTCGCAGTACGACGAAATCATGGATTCAAACGTCAAAGGGGGGTATCAGCTGGCCCGCTTTGCCTATCCCCATCTGATCCGCCAGCCCGGCAGCATTGCGGTGTTTCTGGGTTCGGGCGTGGCCGAGCACAACATCTCGGGAATGGGCATCTATGCCATTGCCAAAGCTGCCGAAGAACACCTGGCCCGCCAACTAGCCATAGAGGCCCCCGAGGTCACCTGTTTCACCTACCGCCCCGGCATTGTCGAGACCGACATGCAAAAACAACTGCGCGAGGCCCAGGGCGGAGGTAGCGAGACCCTGCGCCCTCTGTTCAAGGGTTACAAGGCGCAGGGCCGGGTGCTTACCCCAGAGCAGTCGGCCCGGGCCCTGGTGCGTATCCTGGAAGGCGATCCGCGTAAATTCCACGGCAAAATTGCCACCCACAACGACGCCTGATGCATCTGCTGAATCAGACCCAGGTTCACAGAAGCCAGACTGAACACTTTGACGCCCAGGTAAGATAGCGCCGGAAGCCAATAGCGAAAACATAATCCGAGGTTTGCCTATGCGAAGCGACATTATCAAACAAGGCCCCCAACAATCCCCCGCCCGCGCCATGCTCCGCGCAGTCGGCATCAGCGATGAGGAGTTCAAGATCCCCTGGGTGGGCATCGTGAACACCTGGACCGAAGGGATGCCCTGTAACTACCACCTGCGCGACCTGGCTGCCGACCTGAAAATCGGGGCCAAAGAGGCCGGTTTCCAGACTTTCGAGTTCGGCGCGCCGGCCATCTCGGATGGCATCAGCATGGGCACGGTGGGGATGCGGGCCTCGCTGGTCTCGCGTGAGGTAATTGCCGACTCCATCGAGCTGATTGCCCAGGGCTACCTCTACGACGGCATGGTGGCGCTGGTGGCCTGCGACAAGACCAACCCCGGCGGCATGATGGGCGTGATCCGGGCCAACGTGCCCAGCCTGGTGCTGTATGGCGGCTCTATTGCCCCTGGCTACCTGAACGGCAAGGCCCAGACCGTGGTGAGCGTGTTTGAGGCGGTGGGCCAGTACGCGGCGGGCAAGATTGATGAAAAGCAGCTCGAGGCCGTCGAGCGCACCGCCATTCCCGGCGCAGGGGCCTGCGGTGGGCAGTACACCGCCAACACCATGGCCATGGTGCTGGAGGTGATGGGCTTCTCCCCCATCGGCTACAATGCCATCCCCGCCGTGCATCCCGAGAAGAAGCCCGCCGGGCGCCGGGCCATGCAGATACTGGCGGACGCCATCAAGCACAACCGCACCCCCAAAAGCTTCCTGACCAAGAAGAGCTTCACCAACGCCATTGCCGCCGTGGCCGCTACGGGCGGCTCCACCAACGCGGTGCTGCACCTGCTGGCGGTGGCTAAGGAAGCCGGTATCAAGCTGACCCTCGAGGAGTTCGACAAAATCTCCCGCAAAACCCCGGTGATTGCCGATATGCGCCCCTGGGGCCAGTACACCGCCTGGGAGCTCTACGAAGCGGGCGGTATTCCGCTCATCATCCGCCGCTTGATTGAGGGCGGCCTGATTGACGGCGACCAGATGACCGTGAGCGGCAAGACCCTCTGGCAAGAGACCAAAAACGCCAGGGAAACCAGGGGTCAGAAGGTAGTGACCAAAGCCAGCAAACCTTTCAAGCTCGAGGGCGGCCTGCGGGTGCTCAAGGGCTCGCTGGCCCCGGACGGCGCGGTGCTCAAGCTGGCCGGCACCGAGACCAAGGTACACCGGGGCCCGGCCCGCGTCTTCGACGGCGAGCAGAGCGCCATGAAGGCCGTCCTCAAGAAGCAGATCAAGCCCGGTGACGTGGTGGTGATCCGCTACGAAGGCCCCAAGGGGGCCCCCGGCATGCCCGAGATGCTCTCCGTCACATCGGCCCTGGTGGGCGAGGGGCTGGGGCCGTCGGTAGCCCTAGTGACCGACGGGCGCTTCAGCGGCGGCACCAAGGGCCTGATGATTGGCCACGTGGCCCCGGAAGCCTTTGTGGGCGGCCCAATCGCGCTGGTCAAGGAAGGCGACATCATCTCGATTGACTGCGATAAGGGCATTTTGAACCTGGAAGTCTCGGAGAAGGAGCTGGCCAAGCGGGCCAAAGCCTGGAAGCCCCCCAAGCCGCACTACCAGAGCGGCCTGTTCGCCCGCTACGCAGCGCTGGTGAGCAGTGCGCGGGAAGGGGCGGTTCTGCAGAAGCCCGATTAGGCAGGTAGCTGAAAGCAAAAGCTCAGGCTGAATCTGAGCCTTCTTGATCCACAGCGCCTACTTTGAACACATCCCTGACTGGATTGCCCGCATAGATTTTAGCGGCGGCTGCCAGATGGTTGGGTACGTGAATCAAAAAACCCATCAGCAGTTGGCTGGCTTCCTTTGGGCTAAGCGCCTCGGGGTTTTGGTAGAATTTGACCAGAGCCTCGAGATCATCCAGCCAATCAGTCATGTGGAACGCTACATTCCAGGCATCTGCAGGAGACAACTCCATTACTGTATTCGAAATCTGCTCTATAAACTCAAGTTACGCAAGACTCAAGCAGCGGTGTCCAGGAAGGCATAGAGGTCACTTCTGTCCAGGGTCAACTTGCGAGCAATGAGCCTGCG
>FWPV01009351.1_pt1 | contig 16594 bp, 15 predicted proteins | sample 2228371 | NCBI WGS metagenome assembly FWPV01 (sample SAMEA103939776, study PRJEB20133) | metagenome | reverse complement strand
GACGACGGGCGGCGGGGGGCCGGGCCTCCGGGTCCCGCTCGCGATCGCGGGGCCCGGGATCCACCCGGGGACGCGACTCGCGGCCGGCGTCACCCTGGACCGCGTGGCCCCGACGCTCGCGGCGCTCCTCGGCTTCGACCGGCCGTTCCCGCAGGTCCGCTCGGGTACGCCGCTGGAGCTCCCACCGGCCCGGGCGGATGGGTCCCCGCGCCTGGTGCTCCTGGTCGCATGGAAGGGCGTCGGCGCGGCCGACCTCCGGGCCCGACCGAGGGCGTGGCCGTTCCTCGCCTCCCTGGTCCGCGAGGGGGCGGGGACGCTCGCCGCCGAGACCGGCTCCCTGCCCTTGGACCCCACGGCCGTCCTCACGACGGTCGGGACCGGCGGCCTCCCCTCCCAACACGGCATGACGGGCTCCCTCGTGCGGAACGACGCCGGGGAGGTGGTGGAGGCCTTCGGCCCTGGTAGCCCCGTCCACGTCATCGCGACCCTGGCCGACGACCTCGAGCACGCCGACCGCCGCACCCTCGTCGGCCTGGTGGGGACGGCGCCGGGCGACCGGGGGCTCGTCGGCGGGGGCTGGTACCCGGACGAGGACCCCGTGGACGCGATCCTCGGGGACCCCGCGACCGCGCCCCTCGCGGTCCGCGCCCTCCTCGACGCCGGCTTCGGACGCGACCGGGTGCCCGACGTGCTCGGGGTGGCCCTCCAGGGCGACCTCGAGGACCTGGACCGGTGGACGCGGCGGATCGTGACCGAGGCCCGCGCCAGCACGGCCGGGGACGTCCTCGTCGCCGTGGCCGGCACGGGCTCGGCCGCCGGCGAGGCCGCGGCCGGTCCCTCGGCCCTCGTCCGGGCGGTGGAGGCCGCGACCCCGGGCGCCGAGCCGGTCGTCGCCGCCGAGGTCCCGGGCGGGCTGTTCCTGGACGAGCGGGCCCTCACCGAGCTCGGGATCACCGGCCAGGCCGTCGCCCAGGCCCTCCTCGACCTGCGAACGCCGAGGGGTGAGAGGATGTTCGCCGACGCCTTCCAGGGGTTCGCCGTGACCTTCGCCCGGTACTGCTGATGCGTACGGAGATCCCGGTCCCGAGCATCTCGAGGCCGCGCGGACCGGCGGCCGCGACGACCCGCACGGCCGTCGGCGTCCTCGGCTCGCTCACCGCCCTCGCCCTCGTCGTGCGGGTCTTGCAGCCCCAGCGGCTGGCCTTCGCGCAGGCGGCGTTCATCATCTTCGGCTCCATCCTCGTCCAGGCCCTTCCCTTCGTGGTCATCGGGGCCACCGCGTCGGCCCTCATCGAGGTCCTCGTGCCGGTGGGTGCGCTCGAGCGCGCCCTCGCCGGCCTGCCGCGACCGCTGCGGCTGCCCGCCGCCGCCCTCGCCGGGGTGGCCATGCCGATCTGCGAGTGCGGGTCGGTGCCCGTGGCCCGACGTCTCGTGGCGAAGGGCCTGTCGCCGTCCGCGGCCATCGCGTTCATGCTCGCCGCGCCCGTGGTGAACCCCGTGGTGACCGCCTCGACCTTCGTGGCGTTCCGCGGCCGCGAGGCGCTGTGGATCGTGGTCGGGGGGCGCCTCACGCTCGGCGTCCTGGTAGCGATGGCGGTGGGCTGGGCGGCCGGCGCCGCGCCCGCCGGCGAGATCCTGCGGCCGACCCCGGTCGAGGGGCACGAGGTGCTCGAGGTCGGTCGGCCCGAGCCTCGGTGGCGCCGGTTCTTCCTCCACCTCGGCGGCGACTTCCTCTTCATGGGGCGGTACCTCGTGCTCGGGGCCGCCCTCGCCGCGCTCGTCCAGACGTTCCTGCCCGCCTCCTGGCTGTCGCGGGTCGCCCAGACCCCGGTCCTCGGCATCGCGGCGATGATGGTGCTCGCCGCGCTCCTGTCGCTCTGCTCCGAGTCCGACGCGTTCGTCGCGGCGGCCTTCGCACCCTTCGGTCCCGCCGCGCAGCTCGCCTTCCTCGTCTTCGGCCCGATGGTGGACCTGAAGCTCGCGGCCCTGTACGCGGGGACGTTCCGGCGCGATCTCGCCCGGACCATCGTCGTCGCCGCCTTCGCCGTCACCCTCGTCGCCGCGATGTGGCTCCAGCTGGTGACCGGATGAGCGAGGCCGCCCTCCCCTTCGCACGTCGCGCCGAGCGCCGACCCAGCCCGGCACGGCTCGCCGGAGCGGGGGTCCTCGGCGCCTGGGCCGCGCTGTTCTGGTGGCTCCTGCTCTCCGGCCGGGAGGCCCTGTACCTCTCGGAGCGGACGAGCTGGGTGGTGCCGGTCGGGGCCGTGCTCCTCACCCTCGGCGCCCTCGGCCGGCTCGCGACCGCCTGGACCCCGCGCCCCGAACCGATCGGCCGGCGCGAGGCCTGGATCATGGGGGCCGTGGTCGCCCCGGTGGTGCTCCTCGTGAGCCTCCCCCCCGCCACGCTCGGGCAGTTCTCCGCCGGCACGCGCTCGAGCGTCGCCGCCGCCCTCCCCGGGGCGGGCGACGTCGGCTCCGGGGAGCTCACCCTCGTGGACGTCGCCGCTGCCCAGACCACGCCCGAGGGGGAACGCGCCCTCGCGGCCCGCGCCGGGGAGACGGTGGATCTCGTGGGGTTCGTCGTCCGCTACGACGACACGCCCGCGGACGAGCTGCTCCTCACCCGCTACGTGGTCACCTGCTGCGTGGCGGACGCGACGATCGCCCAGGTCCGCGTGGTGAACGTGACCCCCGGCCGGTTCCGGCCCAACGACTGGGTCCGGGTGGTCGGCACGATCTACCCGATCGGCCGCGAGGTCATCGTGGACGCTGCCTCGGTCGAGCCCGTCGAGCGACCCGAGCGCCCCTACCTCACGCCCTGAGCCCGGCCTCGTCGCACGCCCGGCAGGTCCCCACGAGGTCGAGGCGGTGACCGAGCCCCCGGAACCCGGCTCGACGCGCCGCGGCCCGGAGCACCCGCTCGACCTGCCGCTCCAGACCCTCGGGCACCGTCACGTCCTCCACGGCGCCGCACGCGCGGCACACGAGGTGGTGGTGGTGGGACGTGAGGTCCTCGGCGAGCTCGAACCGCGCAACCCCGCCCTCGGTGATCACCCGACGCACGGCGCCGATCCGTTCCAGGACCGCCAGGTTCCGGTAGGTCGAGCTCTGGGGCAGGCGGGCCTCCGCGGCGAGCTCGACGACCTCCGCGGGGCGCCGCGCCCGGCGGAGGGCCTCGACGAGGGCGCGCCGCTTCGCCGTGTACCGCTGACCCGCGGCGCGCAGACGCTCCTCCACCGCCGGGTGGATCTCGGACGCGCTCACACCGACCCCCCCGGCGCGAGCCGCGCCGTCCGGCCCCGGCGGGCGAGCGCCGTGACCGCGAAGCACGCCGCGGCGACGAGCACGATCGTCCCCCCGGGCGCGATCCCGAGGACGCGCGAGAGCGCGAGCCCCGCGACCGAGGAGCCGACGCCGATGGCGACGCCCCAGCGCATCGTGCCCGCGAAGGAGCGGGCGAGGAGCTGGCCGCTCGCCACCGGGAGCACCATCATCGCCGCCACGAGCAGCACCCCCACCACGCGCATCGCCGCGACGACGGCGACGGCGACGAGCACCGCCAGGACCCCGTTCAGCGCGCCGACGGGCAGACCGGCCACCCCGGCCCACTCCTCGTCGGTGACCACGGCGAAGAGGGCTCGGCGCAGGACGAGCATGACCCCGACGATCGCGGCCCCCAGCGCGCCGATCAGGGCGAGCTCCCCGTCCGTGACGGTGAGGGGCTGCCCGAACAGGAAGACGAGGGCGCCCGAGCCGAGCCCCCCGCCGAGCCCGACGAGCACCACCCCGGCGGCGAGCCCCGCGTAGAAGAAGAGGGCGAGGGCGAGATCCCCGGAGGCCGCGCGCCGTGCGCGGAGCCACTCGATCCCGAGGGCCCCAGCCGCGGCGAACGCGAGCGCCCCCCAGATCGGCCAGACGCCGGCGACGAGCCCCGCCCCGACCCCGGCGAACGCGAGGTGCCCGATCCCGTCCCCGATGAGGGACATCCGCTTCTGGACCACGAAGGTGCCGATGAGCGGAGCGAACACCCCGACGATCACGGCCGCGAGGAGCGCCCGCTGCATGAACGCGAGCTCGAAGGGGTAGGGCAGCGGCCACGGCATCAGCGCAGCTCCTCCAGCCAGAAGGGCAGGTCCTCCGGGTGCATCCCGAGGCTCACGCCGGTGGCCGCGAGCTCGGACGGCGGCCCATCGAAGAGCACCCGGCGCTTCAGCACGACGACCCGGTCGAGGTCCGGCGCCACCGCCGAGAGCTCGTGCGAGACGAGCAGGACGCCCGCGCCGTGGTCCTTCACCGCGTGCACGAGGGAGTCCCGGAACCGCCGCTGGGACTCGGCGTCCACGCCGGCGATCGGCTCGTCGAGCAGGAGCAGGTCGGGCTCCGTGGCGAAGGCCCGGGCGATGAAGGCTCGCTGCCGCTGTCCGCCCGAGAGCTCGCCGAGGGGCGTCCGCGCGAGGTCGTCGAGGCCGACGGACTCGAGGGCGTGCCGGACGAACGCCAGGTCCTCCCGGCTGGGCCGGCGCCACCAGCCCGAGCGCGGCAGCCGTCCCGTGAGCACGATCTCCTCCACGGTGGCCGGGACCTCCGAATCGAGGCTGGGGCGCTGCGGCACGTACCCGATCCGCGCGCGATCGGCCCGCTCCGGCGGCCCGCCGAGGAGCCGAACGGTCCCGCTCGCCGGGCGCAGCGCGCCGAGGAGGACCTTCAGCAGCGTGGACTTGCCGGAGCCGTTCGGACCGACGAGGGCGACGAACTCGCCGGCGCGGAGCGCCAGGCTCACGTCCTCCAGGACCGTCGGCCCCCCGTAGGAGAAGGACACGCCCTCGGCGAGGAGCAGCGGGCGGCCGGCGTCGGTCGGCTCAGGCGCAGCCAAGGGCCTCCTCCAGCCTCGCCAGGTTCCGCATCATGATGGAACGGTACCCCGCGCCCGCCCGGATCTCCTCGGGGGTGCGACCCTCCAGGGGGCTGAGCACCGCCGTCCGCACGCCCGCCTCCCGGGCAAGCGTCTCGGCCACCGCCGGGGAGACGAGCTCCTCGGTGAAGATCGTCGTAACGCCCTCGGCCCGGACGAGGTCGCGCAGCTCCGCCAGGCGCGCCGGGCTCGGCTCGGCCTCGGGGGAGAGCCCCGCGATCGCCACCTGCTCGAGCCCGTACCGATCGGCCAGGTAGCCGAAGGCCGCGTGGCTCACCACGAGGAGCCGGCTCCGGCAGGACGCGAGTCCGCGACGGTACGAGGCGTCGAGCCGCTCGAGCTCGGCCCGGAACCCCGCGGCGTTCGCTCGGTACGCGTCGGCGTGCGCGGGGTCGAGCTCGCCGAGGGCCGAGGCCACCGCGTCCGCGATCCGGGCGAGCCGGATGGGGTCGAGCCACACGTGCGGATCGACCTCGCCCCCCGAGGAGAGCGGGCGGACCACGGACAGCGCCTCCAGCGTCCGGCCCCGGGCCTGCCCGAGGGCGTCCTCCACGGCCGGCTGGAAGCCCCCGCCGACGGCGAGCACGAGGTCGGCCTCGACGAGGGCCGCGAGGTCGTCGGGCGCGAGCTCGAGGTCGTGGGGCTCGACCCCGGGCGGCGTGAGGTCGCGCACCTGGACGAGGTCGCCCCCCACCCGCTCGGCCACGACCGCGAGGGGGTACACGGCGGCCGCGACATCGAGACGCCCGCCGGCCCCGCCCTCGTTCGACCGACAGGCGGGCAGGGCCGCGCCGACGGCCGCGAGCGAGAAGATGATGAGAATCATTCTCACTCTCATCGAGCCCGAGTCTACCCTGGCTCTCCCGCACGCGTCGATCCCCGGGCTCAGCCGCGCCGCAGCGCGCGCTCCACGGCCCGGAGCGCCTCGGCCGGCGAGACGCCGAGCTGGCGGGCCCGCGCCGCGTACGCGCTCGCCGCCCGCTCGAGCTCGGCCGCCCGCCGGTCGGGGGGAAGCGGCAGGTGCTCCGCCACGAAGGTGCCCCGGCGACCGTGGGCCACGAGGAGCCCCGCCCGCTCCAGCTCCCGGTAGGCCTTGGCCACCGTGTTCGGCGCGATCCCGAGGGTCGCCGCGAGGCCCCGCACCGGCGGCAGACGCTCCCCCGGGCGGAGCGACCCGGAGACGATGCGGCGGGCGAGGAGCTCGCGGAGCTGCTCCGCCGGCCCCACGCGGGACGCTGGGTCGAGCTCGATCCGCACCTCGCCATCATCCTCCGCGCTTGAGGCTCAAGCCACCCACCGGATAGCGTGTGCCCGATGGGCGTGCGCGTCGGGCTCGGCCTGTTCACGGGGCAGGTTCCGGCCTGGTCCTCGCGGAGCTTCTCCCAGGAGTACCGGGAGACCCTCGAGCTCATCCGGCTCGCCGAGGCGGTGGGGTTCGACTCGGCGTGGGTGAGCGAGCACCACGGCGCCTCCGACGGGTACCTGCCCTCGCTCCTGCCCATGCTCGCCGCGGCGGCGGCGGTCACCGAACGGATCGCCCTCGGGACCGGCGTGATCCTCGCCCCCCTCCACGACCCGCTCCGCCTGGCGGAGGACGCCGCCGTCGTGGACCAGCTCTCCGGGGGCCGCCTCGTCCTCGGCCTCGGGGCCGGCTGGCGAGAGGAGGAGTTCCGCGCCTTCGGCGTGCCCCGCGCCGAGCGGGTGGTGCGCACCGTCGAGACCGTCGAGATCCTGCGCCGCGCCTTCGGTGGACGTCGCTTCTCCTTCGAGGGCCGCGCGTTCCGGTACGACCGGGTCCGGATCTCGCCGCCCCCGGCGCGGCCCGGCGGGCCCCCGATCCTCCTCGGCGGGTACGCGGAGGCCGCCGTGCGCCGCGCGGGCCGTCTCGCCGACGGGTACATCACCGACGACGCCGAGCTGGAGCAGGTCCGTCGGTACGCCCGCCTCGTCGAGCAGGGCGCGCGGGAGGCCGGCCGCGACCCCGGGGGGCTGCAGCTCGTGCTGCTCCGCAACGCCTTCGTGGTCGCCGAGGGCGACCCCTGGCCTCGCATCCGGGAGGGGGTGCGCCACCAGATCGGCGCCTACGCGGCCTGGGAGGCGGGCCACGACACCCCCGAGCACGACTCGCTGGAGCCCCTCGCCGATGAGGAGGAGCTCCGCCGATGGACCGTCGCGGGGAGCCCTCAGGAGGTCGTCGCGGCGCTCCGGCCCCTGGTCGAGGCCTTCGGGGGTCGCCGGGACCTGCACCTCGTCGTCCGTCTGCACTACCCCGGCATGGATCTGGACACCGCGGCCGCCGCGGTGGAGCTGTTCGCCGGCTCGGTGCTGCCCGCGCTGCGCGGGGACGGCGCCGGTCGTTGAACCCAGGCGCAACGTCAAGCCTCGCCCCGGACCGTCCGATGCATGGGTCGGGCCTCGTTGAGGCAGGAGCCTCACGTCGGGAGGACGAGGTGAGCACGGACGGACCGAACACGACCGCGGAGCCCGAGCGGGGCGTCGACTACCGGACGCTCGTCGAGCAGATCCCCGCCATCACCTACACGGAGATCCACGACCGGTCGAACCCCACGGGGCAGCGCACCACCTACGTCTCGCCCCAGGTGACCCGGATCCTCGGCTACGCGCCATCCGAGTTCATCGCCGACCCCCAGCTGTGGCGCCGGATCCGCCACCCCGCCGATCGCGCCAGGGTCCTCGCCGCCGAGCGGACCTCCGAGGTGACGCGCCAGCCCTTCCACGCCGAGTATCGGATGATCGCGAGGGACGGCCGGACCCTCTGGTTCCGCGACGACGCCGTGATCCTCGAGCACGGCTCGGGCGGCACGTTCTGGCAGGGCGTGATGTTCGACATCACCGCCGAGAAGCTCGCCGAGGAGCAGGCCCAGGCCGCCGAGCGGCGCTACCGGAGCCTCATCGAGACGCTCCCCGCGGTCGTCTACATCGACCACCTCGACGAGCGCGCCTCGAACGTCTACACGAGCCCCTACTCCGAGCGCCTCCTCGGCTACTCGTCGCAGGACTGGAACACCGACCCGGATCTCTGGGTGAAGATCCTCCACCCGGAGGACCGGGACCGCGCGGTGCGCGCGCAGATCCGTCACGCGGAGACCGGCGAGCCCTACGACCAGACGTACCGCCTCATCGCGCGGGACGGTCGCGTCGTGTGGGTCCGCGACATGGCCGTCGTCGTCCACGACGAGGACGGCACCCCCCTGTACTCCCAGGGGTTCCTCCTCGACATCACCGCCCAGAAGGAGGCCGAGGCCGCCCTGCAGGAGGCGCTCGAGCGCGAGCGCGGGCGGGCCATGGACCGCCCCGCCTGAGGACCCGGACACGCTTGAGCGGGCCCCGGGGCCGTGCGAGGATGCCGGCCACCGATGAGCCGAGCCGGCGCGTCGTCGCGTCCCACCCGCCGCATCCTCGTGGTGCTCTCGGCCCTCGGCCTCCTCGTCTCCGGGCTCGCCCCGGCCTCGGGCGCGGAGGGCCGGATCGAGGCGACAGCGGCGGCGGGCGTCGTGGACCAGGGGGCGCCGGCGACGATCTCGGGGACCGTCGTGACCGAGCCGGTCTGCGCCGCCGACCGGCCCCTCGAGCTCCGCTGGACGCCCGCGGGGGGGTCGGAGACGGTCGTCGAGACCGGCCAGAGCCAGGCCGACGGGACCTTCTCCTTCGAGCACGCCGAGCCCGTGAGCGGCTCGTACCGGGTGGTCGCCCCCGAGAGCGGGGCCTGCCCCGAGCTCCTCTCGGGCGAGCTCGTCGTGCGCGTGCGGGCGGGGGTGGACTCCGCCCTCGTCGGCGGATCCCTCGTCGCCGGGGGCTGCGCCCGGCTCGCCGTCGTCGTCGAGCCGCCGAAGCCCGGGGACACCGTCCAGCTCCAGCGACGGGAGGGCGGTCGCTGGCGCACGATCCAGGAGCTCGTCCTGGACGATGGCTCCGCCGCCGGTGCGCGACCGTGCTTCACGTGGGAGGACATCGGCACCGTCCGGCTGCGCGCTCGGTGGCCCGCCCAGGATCCCCTGAACGCGACCGCCGCGGGGCCCTCCCTCGCCCTGCGCATCGAGCCAGCGGGGTGGATGGAGCGGATCGAGGCGCTCGTCGGGGCCCGCGACGTCTCGCTCGCGGTCGGCGAGGACGGGACGTTCCTGTTCGCCCTCGACCCGGGGGCCCCACGGACGCCCGCGTCCAACGAGAAGCTGCTGCTCGCCATGGCCCTGCTCGACCGGTTCGGGCCGCGATGGCGGATCCGCACCCTCGCGGCCACGGACGGCGAGCCGTCTCCGGTGCTCCACGGGGATCTGTGGATCCTGGGCCGGGGCGACCCAGAGGTGGACCGCGGGACGATGCGCGCCCTCGCCCGCCGCATCCTCGAGGCGGGGATCCGACGGGTGGACGGCCGGGTGCTCGGCGCGACGAGCTACTTCCGCCGGGACTGGGACGCCGTGGGCTGGAACGCGTACGCCAGGTCCTACGTGGCCCGCCCGACCGCCCTCACCTTCGAGGGGAACGTGGACCGGAGGGGCCGGGACGTGCCCGACCCCGAGGCCCGGGCCGCGGCCGCCCTGGAGCGCGCCCTCGAGCGGCTCGGGGTCCCGGTGCGGGGGCGCCCGGGCAGCGGCGAGCCTCCCTCCGGGCTGCGGATCGTCGCATCCGTCGCGGGCCGGCCCCTCCGCGCGGTCCTCGCGCGCATGCTCCGACCCTCCGACAACTTCATCGCCGAGGTGCTCGGCAAGCGGCTGGGCGTGGCCGCCCTGGGGGCCCCGGGGACGATCGCGAAGGGAGCCGCGGCGATCTCCGCGTGGACCCGCAGCCACGGCGTGGAGATCGTGGCCTACGACGCGTCGGGACTGTCGTATGCGAACCGCGTGACCGCCGGCGGGATCCTCAGGCTGCTCTGGGCGGCGGAGGCCGCGTCGTGGGGCGGCGCCCTGTTCCGCGCCCTCCCCTCGGGCGGGCAGGGGACGCTGCGCGAGCGCCTCGCGACGGTCCGGGTCCGCGCGAAGACGGGCACGCTGAGCGGCATCTCCGCGCTCTCCGGCTGGGTCTTCCTCGAGCGCCTGGGGACCTGGGGCGGCTTCTCGATCCTGTCCCAGGGGATGTCGAAGGCCACCGCGTCCGAGCTCGAGGACCGCATCGTCCGGATCCTCCAGAACCATGCCCGCTGACCCACGTCCGAAGGTCGGAGCCCGATGGGCCGACGGTCCGTAAAGCGCGTCCCCCCAACGTCCGATGCCTGAAGCGATGGAGCCCCTGGAGACCTCGGTCCCCGCTCGCGGAGGACTCCTGGATCGCGTGTTCCGCGCGAGCATCCTCGGCACGGCCATCTGCCGCCTGGAGGACGGCACGATCCTCGAGGCGAACGAGGCCTTCTGCTACCTCCTCGGGCGGGGCCGGGAGGAGGTGCTCGGCGCCTCGGTGCTCGACCTCGGGCTGCTGCGCTCCCTCGGGGACCGGCGGGCGCTGCAGCAGCTCCAGGCCCGGGGCGTCCTCGAGGGCTTCGACGCCTCCTTCACCGCCCCGAGCGGTGAGCGGCGGGTCGTCCGGCTGTGGGCCGAGGCCATCGTGGACGCCGAGCCCCTCGCCGTCCTGCGCGCATCCGACGTGGACGGACGAACCACCGCGCGCCACCGGTACCAGGAGCTCCGCGAGACGGAGGTGCGCTACCGGGCCCTCGTGGAGAGCATCCCCGCCATCACCTACACCCAGGTGGAGGACGAGACGAGCCCCACGGGGTTCCGGGACGTCTACATCAGCCCCCAGACCGAGCGGATCCTCGGCTACACGCCCGAGGAGTGGGTGCGCGACCCCGCGCTCTGGATCCGCGCCACCCACCCGGAGGACCGCGATCGGGTGGTGCGCGAGGACGAGGAGGCCGCCGCCTCGGGCACGCGCTTCCGGAGCGAGTACCGGATGGTGGCCAAGGACGGCCGCGTCGTCTGGTTCCACGACGAGGCCGTCCTCGTCGAGGACCCGGTGAGCGGGGTGGCCTTCTGGCAGGGCGTGATGTTCGACATCACCGAGCAGAAGCGCCTCGCCGAGACCATGGCCGAGAGCGAGGCGAAGTACCGGAACCTCGTCGAGCAGCTGCCGGCGATCGTGTACCTCGGCGAGTACGGCGAGGACGGGGACTGGCTCTACATCTCGCCCCGGATCGAGCAGGTCCTCGGGTACACCCCGGAGGAGTGGCTCGCGCATCCGGCGCCCATGGGGACCTTCACCCACCCCGAGGACCTCCCAGCGGCCAGGGCCGCCGAGGAGGAGTCCTTCCGGACCGGGAAGCCCTACCGGGCGGAGTACCGGATGCGCGCCAAGGACGGCCGGTGGGTCTGGATCCTCGACGAGGCCACGGTGGTCCGCGACGCGGAGGGCAACCCCCTCTTCCTCCAGGGGCTGATGTACGACATCACCGAGCGCAAGGCCGCGGAGGAGCGGCTCGTCGCGCTCGACCGCCTGAAGAACACGCTGCTGCACACCCTCTCCCACGACCTCAAGGAGCCGCTCACGGCGATCCTCGGGGCGGCGAGCACGCTCGAGCGCCTGGATCGGGAGCTCCCGGAGGAGGAGCGCCGGCACCTGCTCCGGACCCTCGCCGAGCGCACCCGGGGGATGAACACGCTCCTCACGGACCTCCTCGACCTCGACCGGCTCGATCGGGGGATCCTGGAGCCCCGGCGCTTCCCCGTGGACCTCGCGCAGCTCGCCCGGGACCTCCTGGAGCGCACCACGGTCCTCGGCGACCGCGCCGTCGAGCTCGACCTCGAGCGGTGCCTCGTCGACGTGGACGCGCCGAAGGTGGAGCGGCTCGTCGAGAACCTGCTGTCGAACGCCGCCCGGCACACGCCCGAAGGGACCCGGATCTGGCTGCGGGTGCGCCCCGCCGACGGGGGCGCCCTCCTCGTCGTGGAGGACGACGGCCCGGGCGTCCCGGACGCCCTGAAGACCTCCATCTTCGAGCCCTTCCGACGCGGCCCCGACGCGACGGGCACGGGCAGCGGGATCGGCCTGTCGCTCGTCGCTCGCTTCGCCGAGCTCCACGGGGGTCGGGCCTGGGTGGAGGACCGCCCGGGCGGCGGGGCGTCCTTCCACGTCTTCCTCCCCGGCTCGGATCGCCCGGGCGAGCCGCGCCCGGGCTAGACGCTCGCCAGGGCCGCCTCGATCTCCGCCGCCGCGCGCAGCACCGCCGGCGCGTAGCGACGACCGCCGCCCCGCCCCATCCGGGACGCCGGCCCCGAGACGGAGACCACCGCGACGAGCCCGCCGTCGGACCCCCGCACGGGGGCGCTCACCGAGCCGACGCCCGCCTGGCGCTCCCCCACGCTCGCCGCCCACCCCCGGGCGCGCGCGAGCTCGACCTCACGCGCGAACCGCTCGGGGTCCCGGGCGCGTCGGAGGAACCGGCGGGGGTCGGGGTCGAAGGCCAGGAACACCTTGGCCGCCGACCCCGCGGAGAGCGGTAGCTCGGCGCCGATCGGCACGATCGTCCGCAGCTCCTGGTCGGACTCGACCGCCGCCACGCACACCCGCACGGGGCCCGAGCGCACGTACAGCTGCGCGCTCTCCCCCGTGGCCGCGGCGAGCCGCTCCAGCGCCGGCTGCGCGAGGTCCCGCAGCGGCGCCTGGCGACGGGCGGTCGCGGCCATGCGCAGCAGCCGGGGGCCGAGGCGGTACCCGAACCGCCCCTCGAGGCTCACGTACCCGTGGACGGCGAGGGCCCGCAGGAGCCGGTGCGCCGTGGAGCGCGGGAGCCCCGTCGCGGCGACCACCTCGGGAAGGCTCCGCGCGCCGCCCTCGACCGCCTCGAGCACCGCGATCGCGCGGTCGAGCGTGCCCACCCCGCTCTCGACGACCGCCATGTCCCATATCTTGGCATTTCATCCCACGATATGGAACAGGGCTGGACACGGGGATCCCGCCCTGCGAGCATCTGCGGCGTGGGTGGACAGACGCTGGCCGAGAAGGTCTGGGAGCGCCACGTGGTTCGACGGGCCGAGGGCGAGCCCGACCTCCTGTACGTGGACCTGCACCTCGTCCATGAGGTCACGAGCCCGCAGGCCTTCGACGGCCTGCGCCTGGCCGGGCGGCGCGTGCGGCGACCGGACCTCACGCTCGCCACGATGGACCACAACGTCCCCACGGCCCCGGGGCCGGTCGAGCCGATCTCCGCGCGGCAGATGGAGGCCCTGCGCCGCAACTGCGAGGAGTTCGGCATCCGGCTGTTCCCCACCGGCCACATCGGGCAGGGCATCGTCCACGTGATCGGCCCCCAGATGGGGCTCACGCAACCGGGCATGGTGATCGTCTGCGGGGACTCCCACACCTCCACCCACGGGGCCTTCGGGGCCCTGGCCTTCGGGATCGGCACCTCGGAGGTGGAGCACGTGCTCGCGACCCAGACCCTGCCCCAGTCCCGGCCGGGGACGATGGCGATCACCGTCGAGGGCGACCTGCCCCCCGGGGTCTCGGCCAAGGACGTGATCCTCGGCATCATCCACCGGATCGGCACGAACGGCGGGGTCGGCCACATCCTCGAGTACCGGGGCTCGGCGATCCGCTCGCTCTCGATGGAGGGCCGCATGACCGTGTGCAACATGTCCATCGAGGCGGGCGCCCGCGCGGGGATGATCGCCCCGGACGACGTGACCTTCGCGTACCTCGAGGGGCGACCCCACGCCCCGAAGGGGGCCGCGTGGGAGCGGGCCCTCGAGGACTGGCGCTCCCTCGTCACCGACGAGGACGCGGTCTTCGATCGGGAGGTCCGGATCGAGGCCGCGGAGCTCCGCCCCTACGTCACCTGGGGCACGACCCCCGCGCAGTCGGTCACGATCGACGACGTGGTGCCGGAGCCGGCCGACGAGGCGGCCGAGCGCGCCCTCGCCTACATGGGTCTCGAGCCGGGGACCCCGATCCGGGAGATCCGCCCGGACACCGTGTTCATCGGCTCCTGCACGAACTCCCGCATCGGCGACCTCCGGGAGGCGGCGGCCGTGGTCCGGGGGCGCCGGGTGAGCCCCGGCGTGCGGGCCCTGGTCGTGCCCGGCTCGATGCTCGTGAAGCGCCAGGCCGAGGAGGAGGGCCTGGACCGGATCTTCATCGAGGCGGGCTTCGAGTGGCGCGACGCCGGGTGCTCGATGTGCCTCGGCATGAACCCGGACCGCCTCGCGCCGGGCGAGCGGAGCGCCTCGACCTCGAACCGGAACTTCGAGGGGCGTCAGGGAAAGGGCGGCCGCACCCACCTCGTCTCCCCCGCCGTCGCCGCGGCGACCGCGATCGCCGGGCACTTCTGCACCCCGGAGGACCTCTGATGCGCCCGTTCCGCGTGCACACCGGCCGCGCGGTCGTGCTCGACCGGGCCGACGTGGACACCGACCAGATCGTGCCCGCCGAGTACCTGAAGCGGATCGAGCGGACCGGCTACGGGCCGTTCCTGTTCGCGGAGTGGCGCAAGGACCCGGACTTCGTCCTCAACCGCCCCGAGGCGCAGGGCGCGACGATCCTCCTCGCGGGACCGAACTTCGGCTGCGGCTCGAGCCGCGAACACGCGGTGTGGGCCCTCGAGGACCACGGCTTCCGCGCGATCGTCGCGCGGAGCTTCGCCGACATCTTCCGCACGAACTGCACGAAGGTCGGCCTGCTCCCCGTGGCCCTGCCCACCGAGACGGTCCGCGCCCTCATGGACGCCGTGCTCGCCGACCCCTCGCTCGAGCTCACGGTGGACCTGGAGGCCCGCGAGGTGCGCGGCGCGGGGATCCGGGCCCCCTTCGAGATCGACGACTTCACCCGGTGGCGGCTCCTGGAGGGGCTGGACGACATCGGGCTGACCCTCCGGCACGAGGAGGCCATCGGGGCGTACGAGGCGACCCGGCCGGACTGGCTCCCGACGACCACCTAGCCCTCCCCCGGGGGAGCCCCGTTCGGTGGAGCGCCTCGCCCCCTCTGGGGACTCAAGCCCACCCTCGGTTGCGCCGATGGCATAGGCATGTCGACGCCCGACCCAGTCGACGGGGCCGCCCAGGCCCGTCGGCCGACGACCGAACGACCGCGCCGTCGCGAGACCGACCTCGTCGCGCCGCCGGCCCTCCTCGGCAAGCCCCTGCGCCGGGAGACGGACGGGTGGCTGGAGCGCTGGATGGCCACGGTGGCTGACCTCGCGCGCCTGAAGGCGACCCACCCGATGCTCGACGCCGTGATCGACGAGCAGGTCGGGCGGCGGATCCGCATCGGTGACCACTGGCTCGCCGACTTCGCCTCCTGCAACTACCTCGGCTTCGACCTCGACCGCGAGATCATCGAGGCCGTCCCCGCCTACCTGGAGCGCTGGGGCACCCACCCCAGCTGGTCGAGGATGCTCGGCAGCCCGGTCCTCTACGAGCAGATCGAGGAACGGCTCACCGCCCTCCTCGGATGCGAGGACACGCTCCTGCTGCCGACGATCACGCACATCCACATGTCCGTGATCCCCGTCCTCGCCGGCAGCGGCGTCATCTTCCTGGATGGGCGGGCCCACAAGACCATCTACGACGGCGCCATGATCGCGCGCGGCCACGGCGCGACCGTCCAGCGGTTCCGGCACAACGACCACGAGCACCTCGAGGAGCTGCTGCGGGCGTGCAGGATCACCCCCCGGCTCATCGCGATCGACGGGGTGAACTCCATGACCGGCAACGCCCCGGACGTGCGGGAGTTCGCCCGGCTCGCGCGCGAGTACGACGCCCTCCTGTACGTCGACGACGCCCACGGCTTCGGCGTGATCGGCGAGCGCGCCCCCGACGAGCTCTGCGACTGGGGCAAGCGCGGCAACAGCGTGGTCCGCCACCAGGGCGAGACCTACGAGAACATCGTCCTCGTCGCCGGGTTCTCGAAGGCCTACTCCTCGCTGCTGTCGTTCCTCGCGCTGCCGACCAAGCTGAAGGACGTGCTCAAGGTCGCGGCCCCCCCGTACCTGTACTCCGGGCCGTCGCCGGTCGCCTCCCTCGCGACCGCCCTCGTCGGGCTCGAGGTGAACGACAAGCGGGGAGACCTGTACCGGTACGAGGCGTACCGGAAGACCCGGCGCGTGCTCGAGCGCCTCCACGAACTCGACATCTACACGCCGAACAGCTCGGGCTACCCCCTCATCGAGATCCCCCTCGCCAACCACGAGGACATCGACCCCGTGGGGCGGTACCTGTTCGACCGCGGGATCTACGTCACGATGGCGGCCTACCCGCTCGTCCCCAAGGACGAGGTGGGCTTCCGGATCCAGATCACCGCCGCCAACACCGACGACGAGATCGAGCTCCTCTGCGAGGTCCTCGGCGAGATCAACGAGCGGTTCGAGCTGCAGCACGAGCGTCACCGCCAGCTCCTGGCGGAGACCCGCCGGACCCGGTGACCCCGGGCGGACCACCCCGGATGCGCTACGACGCATCCCCCGACCGACCCACGCCCCGCCCCTAAGGTCGCCCGCCGGCTCGTCCGATACGGAAGCCATGAAGCGACGCGCGTGGCTCCTCTACCTGGCCGTCGCGTACGGCCTGCTCACGGGGTTCGCCCTCGTGCCGGGCATGCGACAGGGCTGGGTCTTCAACCTCATCGCCGCCTCCTCCCCCGTCGCGATCCTCCTCGCCGTGCGGATGTGGCGGCCGCAGACGCGGGCCCCCTGGTACCTGTTCGCGCTCGGCCAGGCCCTCTTCGTCGCGGGCGACG
>FWPV01009350.1_pt1 | contig 16594 bp, 20 predicted proteins | sample 2228371 | NCBI WGS metagenome assembly FWPV01 (sample SAMEA103939776, study PRJEB20133) | metagenome | reverse complement strand
CGGGTCCACACCACGAGCCACCCTTGCGGCTCGGGACCGTGGACCCGCTCGATGAATTGCCGGATGGCCAGCTCGCCGACCTCCATGCTTCCTCCCCGCGCCGGCCGTGTCAGATGAGTTCGCCTTCACCGTGCTGAACGTCTTTCGCCGTGGGGGCCGAGGGCGCCGATTCGAGGAACGGCTTGAGCATCGCGGCGTACTCCTTGATGCGCGCGGCCTGCTCGGGCGTCAATCGGCCGCCAGAGGTGAACGTCGCCCGCGAGTACACGATGCCCTGCGCGTTCTTCGTCTTCTCGAGGCCGATCTTGGTGATCAAGCTGTAGCAGGGCACGGCCTTCGACGCGAGCCGCATGAAGTACTGCCGCGCCGGTTTCACCGAACTCGCGGGCAGGCTCACGATCTCGGGCAGCAGGTTTTCCTCGCGCACGAAGAACAACTGCCGCACCAGCTTGCAGGCCTGGCCCTCGCCCTTCGGGTCGCTGCCGAACTGCGCGAACGGGCACTTGTGGCAGTCGCCGCCCGGTTTGCCGGTGCCCGTGCGCGCGTCGAGCGAGTAGCAGTCCGGCGGCATGTTCCCGTCCGATTGCTCGAGCGGCACGCTCCAGTAGGCGCGGGTGTCGCGCCAGGCGACGATGATGCCCGTGAGCTCCTTCACCATCTCCTCGCCGTCGAGGGTTTGCAGCGTCCAGGCCGTGCCGCCGCCGGCCGGGATCTTGATGCGCTCGAAGTCGGTGGCGCTCACGCCGCTGTCTCCGAGGTTGGCCGCCACCGCGTCGCGGATCTCCGCGACCGGCGTCTGGAACACGACGAAGGGACTGATCGCCGCTTCCTGCTTCTTGATGACTTCCTTTCTTGCCATGTTCAGCTTCTCCTTGTTCTGAGTTTGAAAACCTCGCTTACCTCCAAGACCTCCCGCAGACTCGGCGGTATGGGCCTGCCGTCGCGGTCCCATTCGCGGACCAGGGCCGAAAGGCTCTGCGAGTTGAATGTTTCCTTCACGAATTCCGAGAGGCGGGCCCGTTTGAGCGCCTTGCAGAGAGCCTGCTTATCGCCGTTCCTGGCGGACGCCCACAAGCGCCGTTCGATGAAAACCGTACGGCCGTCGATTGAAATCCGCTCGACGCCCTCCTGCTCAAACTGCGGCATAAGGGCCGATTCCAGTTCCGCGGCCTCGGCCTTGATTCTGTCGATCTCGCCTTCCAGCTCCTTGCGCCGCTCTTCCAGAGCGACGAAGCGTTTCAGTTGTTCGCTGTTCATTGGTGTCCTTCCTTGTCTTGCGTTTTGCTATCTTGAGGGCCAGGCAGACCGGGAACCGTCCTGGCGTGGCCCTCTAGCTGATGCCGCCGCTTGACGGTCACCAGCGCCTGCACGTAGCGGCCTTTGTTGAGAAGCTGCCGCTCGTACTCCCTCCTCTCATCCGGGCGGAGGGCGGCCATGTCGACCGAGGCCAGCATTTCGAAGCGCTGAAACACTCCTCGAACATGCTGCTCTACGCGCCGGGCGTTGTATTGCGCGGCCTCCGAATCTGTGAGGATGCGCAAGTCGTCCCCCGACCGTTTCGCCGTGAAGCCGGTCTCGGCAAAGATCATCTGCGCCAGAGTCATGCAGAAGAACTCGTACTTCGTCGTGCCGCGCTCGTTGCCGCAGGCGTTTTCCAGAAACTCCGCAGTCAACAACTGGCCCTTCTGCAAGATGTCGAAATCAATGGGATATCTCGCCATGTGCTCCTTTCTGAATTCGTCTGCCGGTCATCGTGTTTTGCGCGCCGTTCCTATCCGATGCACTCGCATCCTCTCCCTTCCAGTCCGCGCCTTTGCGTTGCCGGCCGATTGCGATTACTCCACCTCGAACCGTCCGAACTTCGGGCGGTACTCGCCCAGACCGACCAGCCGCCCGGCTGCCACAACGGCGTCGCGGACTTGGGACTCATTGAGCAGGTCGGGGAGAAAGTGCAGTGTGAAGCCGAGCCGCCACTGGTGGAAGATGGGGCGCGTCCGCGTCACGCGAGCGCGCGAAACAACCACCATCCGGCTGTCGCGGAAGGCGGGATCGCGCATCAGCGCGCCAATGTCCTTGGGGCCCTCGTAAAGCAGCGGCCAGTTGCCGTCGCAGATGAGTCCCGCTTTGAACTGCTGGCCGAGCTTGTTCTTCTTGGCGGCCGACACGAGCATGGCCTCGATGCATTCCCCGGGCCAACATGGGGCTCCGAAGCCCTCCACCAAGACCTCATGCCCGGCCACCTGAAAGACGCCCGGCGCGGTGGTGTAGAGCGCGCCCAGCCATTCCAGATAGGCGAGCAGCTCGTGATCCGCATCCGTCTTGCTCTTCTTGCTGTGGACCCTCCTCATCTCTTTGGCGATGGGGTCCAGCGGCGAGGCCGTCCGGCCGTTGTGCATCATGCAAGGGGTGACGCCCCGAATCGTTACCTCAAGTTGTTTGTACATTGCGTTCCTTTCCGGTCCACGGTGTTGAGTTCCATTGCGAGCCACTCCATTCCGATCCAATCCGCGGCCATCCATTCCTCTGCGGTCGACTGTGCGCCGAACCATTGCCAGCTGTGCTACGGGAGGGCGACGAAGCGTTTCAATTCATCGGTGTTCATGGGAGTCCTTTCATTCCCTGCAGAACGGTGTTGACGACGTCGGAACGTCGCCTCAAGGCGGCCATGACCTGCTCGTCGACAGTGCCTTCGGCGAGCAGGTGGATGTACTCGACGGGCCGCGTCTGGCCGGGCCGGTGGATGCGCGCCAGGCTCTGCTCGTAAGAGCCGAGCGAAAAGCCGAGGGAGTAGTAGATGGCGTAGCGGGCCCGGGTCAGGTCGACGCCGACGCCGCCGGAATCGATCTGCACCGCCAGCACGGGCGCCTCGCCGGCCTGCCAGCGCTTCAACTCGTCGATGCGGCCGGAGAGCTCGAGGGACCGCCGGCCCGTTTCGTCGGCGACCCGGTTCACCGCTTCGAGATCCTTGTGGAAGCGGCAGAAGACGACAACGGGCTCATCCGGCGCGATGTCTTCGAGCACGTCGCGCAGGAGGTTCATCTTGGCCGAGTCAATCTGGACGTCGTGCCCGTCATCGGTGCGGATGTAGCCGCCGGTGATCTGCTGGAGCCGCAGCAGCTTCACAAGGGCATTTGCGGCCGTGACTTCGCCAGCCTGCACCTCGGCGATGAGATCGCGCTCGAGCGAACGGTAGACCTTCCGGGCCTCCGCACCGAGCTGGCAGGTGTAGGTGATGTGAACCTCGGCCGGCAGATCGAGTACGTCCTTGCCGCAGGCGAAGGTCACCGAGTAGAACCTCTGATTGAGCTCGTCGAGATTCCGGTAGCCGACGACCTGGTGATTCTGGTATCCCCCCATGACGGCGTAGTGCTGCCGGAACTTGTGGAAGCTCCAGCCGAAGATGGCCGGGTCGATGAAGCGGAAGTAGGCGTAGACGTCGAGCGGGGAGTGCGGCATCGGCGTGCCCGACAGGCCCAGCCGGAACCGCGCCGCCTGGCCGAGCCGCGCGAGAAACCGGCTGGCCTTGCCGCCCGGCGCTTTGCAGCGGTGAATTTCATCGGCGACAACCAGATCCCACTTCTGCTTGAGCGCCCACTCCGCGAACGGCGAGCGCCAGGCGCTGTCGTAGTTGATGACAACCACTACCGGCACGCCTCGCGCCTTGGCCAGGGCGATCTGCCGTTCGGCCTCGGCCCGCTTGGCGCGCACGCTACTGAAGGAATCATCGAGCGGTACCACCAGAAACGGAACGTCCGAATGCATCTCGAACTGCGGCCGCCACACCTGCACCACCCGCAGCGGGCAGAGGATGAGGATTAATTGAAACCCTTCCTCGACACACAGGTACACGGTCATCGCCGACTTGCCCGTGCCCATGACGGCGGCGATCATGGCGCCCCGCTTGCCGCGCCGGTAAAGACTGCGAACGCAATCGAGGGCTTCCCTCTGGTGCCGCCAGGGCGTGGTGCGAAGGCCGGCGAGCGGTTTCAATTCGGTTTGCGGTAGGCCCATGGCCTTGCCCTCCGGTCCAGTTCCAGCGCTTCGCCGATGGTCAGGTTCGGGTTCTCGCGCAGATACGGCTCGCAGATCGCGCGCAGCCGGACGAGCGCCTGCCGCTGCTTCTGTTGTCGGATCAGTCTCGCCTGGAGTTGGGCTTTCTCCGCATCCAATTCCGCAAGTTGCCGCTTATCCTGAGTGAGTCGGTTGTTCATAGCCGCCACTCCCTCACGCAGCTTGGCCTTCCGGTGCGAGCAGTGCGATCGCCTCGGCCGTGGTGATGCCCGGATGCGCGGCGAAGACCGGTTCGAGCCAGGCGTAGAACCACTCGGCCACCTTCAGGCGCGCCGTGTCGGCTTCAATCTGCTCCCGCAGCAGCGCCATGTAGCGCCGGTGATGTTCCTCGGTGGCCCGCGCCGTGGCCACGTAGCGAATGGCTCCACGGTCATCGCGGAACGTGAGCGCGGACTCCGGCTCCAGACCTCCGAAGCGCATGTCGAGCCGCAGTTGCAGCGCGCGCCCCTTCCGCGTCGCCAGCGTCTTCTTCATGCGGTCGCTGACGATGGACCGCACCTGCGCCACCGCCAGCTCGCGGCCGTACTCGTCGACCAGATCTCCGTACCGCGCGAGCACCTCCACGCTGACCTCGTCAGCCGTGGGCTCGCCCGTCTCCAGGTGCGCCAGGATCACCTCGTCGATCCGGCGCGAGAGTTCCGAGTCATGAAATCTGGGTCTTGTCACGAATTGCCTCCTCAAAGCGGTGAAGCCAGTCCAGGGCGGCCGGCGATTTGGCGCGGATGCCCGGGCAGTGCCAGTATTCGAGCCGCGATGCGAGATCAACAGGATCAAGCGGCGTGTCGGCCAGAGCCAAGACGGCGCGCGTCACCGCCCAGATCGAGTCAAGATCTTCCTTGAGCGCCTTGCGTTCCTCGTCCGAGAGGCCCGAGCGGTAGCGGCCCGTGCGGTCGGCCACGAGCATGCCCGTCTCGCGTGCGATGCGCCGCGCCTCGGCGGTCGAGGGGAGTTCGGTGGCCTCGCGCAGTTGGCGCACGATCTGGCGGCGCACGGCGGCGGGCATCTGGACGATCTCGCGCTGCGCCTCGAGCGGCTGCTCGGCGATCACCGCAGCGGCGCTGATGGACAGGTCGCCGGCATCCATCTGAGCCAGGACTTCATCGACCGCCTTCTCGACAACCTTCTTGGCTCGCTCATACGTCCTGGGACTGTCGAAGCCGGCCTTGGCGGCCGCGATCTCCCGGGTCTTGACCCCGGTCGCAACTTGTGCGCAATTGCCCACAAGTTCCTGGTCCGTCCTCTGTCCCTGACGGCTGCCGATCTCTGCCTCGATGGCTTTGCCGATTGCGACGCGTTCGGAGGGGGTGAAGTCCTTCCGAATCTCGTTTTCCGCATACTCTCCGGCCAGAATGCTCGACACCCTCACGATGCGCGCGGCGATCGTGGCCTGCTTCAATACGTCCCGCACCGCGCGCAAACGGCGCTCGCCGAACACCAGGAGGTTCTCTTCCGTGATCCCGACTGGCTGAAGAAGTCCCTCGGTGGCGATGCTCGCGGCCAGACCCTCCAGATCCCCCATGTCCCTGCGGTGGCGTTCGCCGATGCGGATCTGGTCGCAGGGGATCTCAATGATTTCCTGAGCGTGGTTCACCGCGCGCCTCCCGCAGACGCCGGGCCGTAGCCCGCCTGGAGAAACGCCCGGCGCAACCGTGCGATGCGGGCGTACACCGTCGAACGGGCGATGCCGAGCATCCGGCTGATCTCGGTGGGGCCGTAGTCGACCAGCAGGAGCGCCAGCGCGCGGTCAGGATCCCCGAGTGGCGCGAGGACGCGCTCGAAATCGACCTGGAACTGGACCGCCGGGATTCCGTCAGCGGTAGCGAACCGATGACCGTCGAGACGCTCAATCGCAACGGGGCTCCGGCGCCGCCGCAGCAGAGAAGCGAACCGCTTGTCCGCCACGCGCTCAAGGAAGGTCCGTAGGCTGGCGCGCGATGAGTCATAGTGTCGCAGAGCCATCCAGAGCCCCAGGAGGGCTTCCTGCTCGAGGTCTTCGCGATCCGCGGCCGTCGCGCGGCCAGTGGCCACCGCCGCGGCAGCACGTACCTGGACGGCGCGCAAGGCGAAGGGCAGCGCCTGTTCCAACGCCGTCTCATGCATGTCGCCGCCCTCCGGCCATCTCGATTTCCATCGAGAAGGGCAGTCCGTGCTTGACCTCGAGCGTCCGGATCTCGCCGGCGTCAACCGAGCGCACGTACTCGAAGAACTCAGCCACCTGGGGCTTCAGTTCGAATTCATCCTGAGGAATCTTCGAAGCGCCAGGATCCTGCGAGCCGAACTTCACCTCGCGCACGACGGCCGGCCACGGATCAAGGACCAGCTCCCCGCGCTCAATGCGGAGATACTCGAAGCGTCCAAAGCCGAGCGCCGACATCGCCGCCGCGAACGCACGCTCGCATGGCTGGAGGTCGCGGGTCGAAGTGGGGCGGCTCATCGCTCCACCTCCACGAGCGCGGCCCGTTGCGTCTCATGGCTTTCAATCCATGCATCAACATCTTCCGGCCGATACCGGACCAGAGTGCCGATCTTGACGTACCGCGGACCGCGCCCCTCGACCCGCCACTTGCGCAGCGTCAGCACGCTGATGGCGCAGGAATCCGCCACCTGGTGTTCATTCAGGAGCCGTTGGGGAGTGCTTTGTTTCATCTCGATGCTTGCTGCGGGCTGTTTCCCGCAACCTCTGCATCGAGATTGCCCGACTTGGCGCTTTTCCGAAATACACGGAAGCGGAAGAAATCCGGAAGAAATCCGGAAAATTCAGCGGCGCGCGCTCCGCTTGACGGAAGGGGGCAACTCGCCTCGGAGGAGCTGCTCCAGGGTCACACCCATGGCCCTCGCCACACCGTCAAGTGAAGACCGGCGCATCTTCCCCTTCGCCAGGAAACTCCTCAGCGTGCGCTCCGAAACCCCGGCCTGGATGCTGAACTCCGTCTGCGAGAGCCCTCTGGCCTGGATGTAGTGCTTGACCGCTGCGACTGCCTCATAGCTGCCTACGGACCGTGGCACGGGCCCAGGTTCTCCCGCCGCGCGACGGGTCTCCACCGTGCGTGCCCATCGGAACTCACCTTGCTCATCCACGAGCACTTGGTCTTCAAGGCACAGACACTCAACCCGGCGATCGCGCAGCCAGCCCTCCGACTCCACGGTCCGGAACTGGTTCGTCGGCAGAACGAGCAAGAAGGAATCCGAGATATCGAGCAGGAGACGATTCACGGCCGCTCGGTGAGGGATGGCAGAGTGGGCGAGCAGAAAATACACCGGGAAGTTTCGCGTGTGGGTCTGTTCGGAGAGGCCTACCACCCACACGCCTGGCGAGTGTTGGGCGATCGACTGCGGCCGGATCGACGCTGCCCGCAACACCGGTCGAAGCAGTCCCGCCAGGTCGAGCCGGTGAATCAGCGCCTCGCGCCTCGTCAGAGGCACCCGCTCGCATCGCTGGTGCTCATCCTGGCAAATGGCGGCGAACTCGTCCTCGTCGTAGTCGATGATCCGGCGCGGGCATCCGCTGAAAGAATTCGGGCAGGGATACCGGCCTCCAATCTTGTCGGTTGGCTGGAGATAGGGCCTCGCGTATTCGAAGTCCTCGCCGCATTCCTGCCGCCAAACCTCCAGAACCGCCAGCAGCCCAGGAATGCCTTCCAGCGCGCGCCAGAGTTTAGGCAACTTCCTCATGGGCCCGCTCCCCGTAGACGATGAACTCGCGGGCCCGCAGCCAATCCTCAAAAAGCGCCGACTCCTCGCCGCGCGGATACCCCGACTTGTTCCCCGCCACCAGCGACAGCACGCGTGGCTTCTTGACCCCCTTCAGCTTCACCTTGAGCTTGGCCCTCTTGAGCGGTGGCTCATCGGGAATCGCGGCCTGGCGGATCGCCAGAGCCATGAAGACGTCATCGGCTTTCTCCACCTGTGTGTTGTTGAAGGTGCCGCCCCAATCGATCTCCAACTCCGTGAGACGAGCCGATTCCAGGCTTGGGAAATCGCTGCACTCAAGCGACGCCTGCCCCAGTTTTCGCAGCGGCTCAAGACTGTACTTATCGGCGTAGCGGAACGTTTCCGCGCTGCCGAACAGGTGCAATCCGAACAGTTCCCGGTACTTGCGCATGTCCGGTGCCGAGGCGCTGTTGATCCGCAACTCCGGGTTGGCGGTGTCCAAGATGACCATGTCCGTCCGTTCAGGCCGGAAGAACGTGCAGGTCGATTCCTCCCCTTTGACGCTCGGTTCGCGGCGGCAGGCCTGCCCGTGTTGCACGTAGAAGTGAACGGCGTCGGGCGTGTTCTTGCGCAACACCCGGCAGCGGCGGCCCTTCTTCTTCCCGCGGAAGTATTCCCGGAGCGCGGCCTCCAGGTCCGCAAGGTCCTCCGGCAACACCGCCGGGTCGATCACCATCGCTGGGTCCGCCGGGGCAAAGCTCTCGAAGGTCTTCCGGCGTTCAAAATTGCTCTCCTGGGCCTTCTGCTGGAGCAGGCGGGGCTTGGCCAGCCAGATCAACGCTGCCAGATCCTGTGGCGTCACCTCCTCGCCGACCGGAATGTCCGCCTCGCCCGCCATCTGAAGAAGGTCGTCGAAGCATGCCTCGTTGCCCAACTCGCTGATCAAGTGCAGCCCATCGACCAAGGCGCCGGGCATCTCCTCATCCGGGTCGGCGAGGATGCCGGCCAGAGCCTCGTAGTCGATCTCGTCGCCGTTGTTGAGAGGCGGGAGGGGAAAGGCCTTCGAGGCGAAGAACCCCTCGGCGGTTTGCACGATCCGGATCAAGACGCTGGGGTCGAACTGCCTCAGCATGTCCGGATGAGAAAAGTATCTAAGCTTGAGTGCCATGTGCAATCACCTCAATGAGTTGGGTGGTTCGTGGCAGCAGGTCGAACCCCGTCGAAGCAGCGTCAGGCAGGCGGCCTGGAGCACAACCGATCTAGATTCTAGCAGGCGAAGAAGAGGCGAATCTGCTGAGGCAATCCGACCTGTCAGGGTTACACAACAACTCCGCCGTTCTGCGAGTGGCGCATCAACGCGTGGATGCCAGACGTATCAAAGCCTTTGCAATATCGCTCGTTCAGGGTGTCCCTGAGGCACGTTCGTCTTCTACTTGGCATGCGGCATCTTTAAAAAAGCAGCAATCCGGTCTTCAGTCAGACAGCGGTCTCCAACTTCGCACTCCCAAATCGTGAGTACTTCCCATCCGTCTGCCCGGAGCCGTTTCTCGTTATCCCGATCCCGCCTCCGATTCCGCAGAAGCTTCGACCGCCAGTATTCCACGCGGGTCTTGGGAACATGAGCCTGAGCGCAGCCGCGGTGTTGATGCCAGAAACAGCCCTGAACCTGAATGATCTTTCGCAGTCGCGGGAAGACCAAGTCAGGTCTGCCGGGAAGGGAATGGACGTGTAGCCGATAGCGAAAGCCCATCCGATGGACGAGCCGACGTACTATCATCTCGGGCGACGTATCCTTGCATCGGATGCGCCGCATGTTCTCACTACGCCTCTCCGTGGAAAGCCGATCCAATACTTACAACCCCAAAGCCTTGATCTTCGTCTTGATCGCGTTGGCGTAGGAATCCTCGGGCGGCAGGTTGCCCGGTGACAAGAACGCATACGCGAGTTGCTCCACCGTTGTTGTCAGTTGGCCCTTGGAAACGAGCCTGCGCTGTTCACCGCTTTGGACTTCTGGGCCGATGTCATACCAGCGGAAGGTCAGCGTGCCAGGAGCTGGAGCCGGGTACTTCATCAACTGGCCGCCGACCCTGACGTTGATCCTCTCGTACACGGGCGCGGGGCACACGAAAAAGAGTCCTTTCCGGCACAGTGTTTCACGGCGAAGGACATGCCCCTTGTAGATGAGCTGCGGAAGGATGCGTTTGTTGACATTCTCCCAATTGATTCCGGCGTTGCTATAGCCCGAAAAATCCCTTCCAGCCAAGTAGGCGTCACGTTCTTGCCGGTAGTTTCCTGTAGTGTCGATCGATTGTACTTCCACGGCGACGAATTCTTTCAACTCGCCGGCTTGGTCCAAGAGGGCAAGAATCCAATCCACGAAGAATCCGCCCCGCCCGCCGATCGGCGGGAGCTTGACTTCGCCGCCGAGGGCCGAACCAAGTGCGATCACCCGACTCCTGCCCTTCGTACCGACACCGGCCCGGTTGCCTGGTATGACGGGCATGCCTGGGCCGAACACGGCGTCCGCGATATCTTGGAGAATGCGATACCCTTCTGCGTAAAGACGCTTGGGACAGCAGATGATGGGATCGGGCGAAACTTGACGAACGGTGCAAGCTCCTCCCACGAGTTTGCCGCCGCCGTCGGCGCGCAGGGTCTTCGTACACAGCCCCCCAACGAATGGGCAAGCCGAGTCCCGGCGTGCAGCCACTGCAGCACTGGACGTGTCGCGCGGCGCGTAACCGAAGAACTCGACAATCTGGAGAGCCATCGAAGCTCTCTTTTTATCATGCCTGGAGCAGTGTCTGCTTGATGTGGTTGGCTAACACCTTGGCGAGCAGCGGTGGAACGGCGTTCCCAACCTGCTCATACTGGGACACCCGGCTTCCATAGAAGCGGTATCGGTCGGGAAAGGATTGGATTCTGGCGGCTTCGCGCACAGTGAGCGCCCGATCCTGATCGTAGTGGAAGAAGGTCCCCCAATGCGGGTCACATTTGGTCAGCACGGTCCCACTGAGGCCGCCCGGATCAATGCGCCCGTAGCGCCTCGTATGGTCGCTCCGTCTCGCTCTCTTCATTCCTTTGGGGAGAAGTTCGTGTGGTATGTCGCGCCAGCTCCCACCCGGCGGGATATGCTTGGCACGTTCTAGGTTCTGCTTGGACAGCGCGCCAGCAATGTGGTTGAACACCTTGGGGGAACCTTCGCGCATTTGCCGCTGGTATTCAGTTGCCGGCGGTTTGTCGTAATCCATCTCTTCGGCACCCTCGTTCACGGCAAGCACTGGAAGATCGCCGATGGCGTCCTTCACTGTCGTGAATGGTTTGAGCACGTTTCCAAAGAGGTTTGGCTGGCGAGTGCCGTTCTGGATGTGCGGAAGCCATGTGAGCTCCCGGCCGCCTGTAAAGTTTGCCCGCACGGGTGCAAAGTGGGTTGGTTCAGGAAAGGTAATCTCAACGCCTCTTAGAATCGTCCCGATGAAAAAGAGCCGCCACCGTTCTTGTGGGACGCCATAGTGAGCCGCACAGAGAATCATGTGCCGCATCCGGTAGCCGGCTTGCTGAAAGAGCGCATAGATGTCTCGGATAAACCGCCCACCATCCAGCGAGACCATGCCCGGCACATTTTCCATCACGATCACCTTGGGACGCAGTCCTTCGAGCACGAGGCGCCCATACTCCCTGAACAGGTGATTCCTATCGTCTTCCAGCGACCGCTTCGGTGCGTTGATCGAGAACCCTTGACACGGCGGACCACCAATCAGAACGTCGATTTCCGCCTTGCCTAGCCCCGTCCGCTTGAAGACATCGGCTGCTTTTAGATCCTCGATCGATTCACAGAAAAACGTGGTTCCATCGTGGTTCAGACGGTACGTGTTCGCATACTCTTCGTTGATGTCGTTAGCGAATGCGATGTGAAAGCCCGCTTCTTGGAAGCCCAAAGAGAGGCCTCCCGCGCCGCAGAAAAGATCGGCGGCTACCAAGGTGGAACTCGGGCTTCTTTCTGCTACTGCGTATTGGATCTTCGGCATCATCTCGTCGCTATCGATTCGACACTCCAACGTACCTCTTATCGGCAGTCCTCCACCGGCTGTTTAAGCATCTCCCATGGCAGCACGAGGCACTTCTGCGGACTGGGCCGCGCGCTTGGCACTCGACCTCGGTGGCCTGAAAGCATGGCATCCTTCTAGTGCTCGGACAGCACGGGTTCACCAGGCCGCCAGGAAGCCGCCACGCGGCAAGCCTCCGCTTCGCATGCTGCACGCAGTCGGCCTGGGCGACGCCTGCACAACAGTGTTCCTTTCCGGGGGAGACCACCATTCTACTGCTGCTTTGCGAGCCATTCTCGAAGTGCTTCCTCCACCAGCCCACTCATCTCCATCCCCTTCTCGTAGAGCTTCGCCCGGACCCGGTTTCGAAGTTCGATGGGCAGGTAGATCGAGGTTTGGGTATAGTTTTCATCGCTGTGCTTGCCGGGTTTCCGGCCTGGCCTTCGCGGACCTACTTCCGGAGCATCTTGCTCCTTCCGGCTATCGCGCCCGCGTGTCCGGCCGTTCAGGGTAGGTCGCGATTTTGACATTATGGGTACGCAAAAACAATTCTGATCTGTTCTGTCGTAACTGTCAAGCCCCAGTCCACGACAGGCCTACTCCCTCACTCGCGCCGAACCCAACGGCACGGCAGGGCAGCGAAGGGTTTCATCACCTTCTCCCCATGTGCCCTGAATCGCGCCCGCTGCTCACTCCAGACGGTGGCCAAACCCACTTCGCGAAGATGATGCTCTGTCAGCGAACGACAGCCGCCGGACTCAAGTGATGTCAACAAGATCTCCTCCTGGATGTCCGGCGCCAGCAACGTGAGGTTCATGATTTGCGTCACCCGCGCCCGTGTCACGAAGCCTAGGCGGGCAAGGTCGGCGTAGTCCTTCACCTCGCCACGGTCGATCATCTCCTGGAACTTGATGGCAAGCGCCATCAGGCGGGTGATCCGGGGAATGCGCGGCGGCGCCGGAGCCGCAGTCTTCTTCGGCCTGCCCGCCGCCTGGCGCGCCGGCCACTTGAGCGGGATCTCGTCTTCGCAGCGGTCCTTCACTTCGTCGCTCCTTTCGAGAACTCCCGGATGCCGTTCGAGTTGTAGGTGACCTTCACCTTGTCGCCGCGGGCGTCGTAGCCGACCCGCTCGATCAACTGGCGCAGCAGCGCCGCCTGCTGCTGGATGGTCATGGTCTTCCAGACCTCGTCGAACGTCTCCATGCGCTGGCGCACCATTTGGTCATCGAACCGCAGCCGTTCGCCGCGCTCCACCGAGCTGCGGAGTTGCTCCGCTTTCGCCTCTCCTGACGAAACGACTTCGCGGAGCGCGGCCTCCCGGTCGGCGTCCAGGTTCTTCGCGCGCGCGAGTTGCGACTTGGCGTTCCGCACGCGGACGTTGAGGGCCTTCAACTCCTCGCGATGCCGGCCCAATTCTTCGGTCAGCCGCTGGCGCGCCGCCCGGGCGATCGCTTCGACGACCTCGGGCTGCATGGCGAACCGCCGCACGCTCTCGATGACCGCCTCCTCAACCACCGGCGCGGACACGGCGCGCGTCGTGCAGCCGTCACCGTTCCGCTGCATGGCGCGGAGGCAGACGTAGTATCGGTAGCGCCGGTTCTGGCGAGACGAGTAGCTCGGCGACATGGGCGAACCGCAAGCCGCGCAATACAGCAGGCCCCGCAGGAGGGACTCCACCCTCGGCCCGCGCCCGCCGCCGGGATTCCGCGTGTTCTCTTTCAGCTTCTGCTGGACCAGGTCGAAGGTGTCGTCGTCGACGATCCGGGAGTGAGCGGCGGCCACGAGCTCGTCGGCGGCGCGGATCCGCGCGGTGTAGAGCGGATTCGCCAGCATCGTATAGATGTGGCACTTCCGCAGGGGATGGCCACCGAACGTTTTGCCCTCCTGGGTGGCCCACTCCTTGTTGCGCCAACCGAGGCCCTCGCATTTCGCCACGATGCCATGGACGGTGTGGCCTTCCAGGTACCACTCGAAGACTTGGCGCACGCGGGCGGCCTCCTCTTCGTTGATCACCAGGTTGCCGCCCACGAGGTCGTAGCCGAGCGGCACATGGCCCCCGGTCCACTTGCCGCGTTTGCGCGCCAGGATCTGCTTGTCGCGCGTGCGCTCGGAGATGATCTCCCGTTCGAATTGCGCGAAGGAAAGCAGGATGTTCAGCGTGAGGCGGCCGAGGGAGGTGGTGGTGTTGAACTGCTGCGTGACCGAGACGAACGTCGCGCCGTGCTTCTCCAGGATCTCCATGATCCGGCCGAAGTCGCGGATGGAGCGGCTGAGCCGGTCCACCTTGTAGACCACGACGCAGTCGACCTTCTTGGCCTGGATGTCCGCCAGCAGGCGGCGCAGCGCCGGGCGGTCCATGTTGGCGCCGGTGTAGCCGCCGTCGTCGTACTGCACGGGCACGAGCGTCCAGCCCTCCCCGGCCTGGCTGCGGATGTAGGCCTCGCCAGCGTCGCGTTGCGCGTCGAGGGAGTTGAAGTCCTGGTTCAGCCCCTCGTCGGTGGACTTGCGCGTGTAGATGGCGCACCGGACCGGCTTCGGCGCGCCGTTCGAGTTATTCCCGTTCGCCATGCTTCGCTCCGGGCCGGTGGCCGAGGTTGTAGAAGGCAAACCCGTTCCAGCGCGTGCCCGTCGCCTCGGTGACCGCGCGGCTCAGCGAGGTGTAGATCCTGCCGTTGCACTCGAACCCGCCATCCGGGCGGACGTGGACGATAATGTCTTTGCCCTGATAGCGCCGGATGAGCGGCGTGCCGGGCAGGGGCAAGCGCGGATCGAGCGACGGCTTCAGGCGTGCTTCCGCGCTTCGGTCCCCATCGTCCGGCTCGCGCAGGAAGTTCTTGGGCGCGCGGATGCGGAGATCGGCGTCGTCTGCAATCTCGAGCGCGCGCCGGCGGGCGCGCTCGGACAGGCCGCCCCACGCGTTTGCCTGGATGCGCCAGGCGATGCGGCGGAACAGGAACTGCTTGTGATTGGATCGGGACTCCTCGCCGAAGACCTCGCGGTACTTCTCCTTGAGCTGGGCGGTGGTCAGGTTGCGGAGGGCCTCGATCTCCTCGCGGATTTGGGTTTCTGTCTTCATGGCGTTAACCAGCAGTCACATGAGGGCTCTCCGTCTCTGGGAAGTCAACAGGCGTGGGAAAAAGCAGCCGGACGAGTGCACCGCCGAGGATGGCGGCGACCTCGCGGATGGCTTGATCGAGCGCGGCATCGCGTTCGCGCATGAGCGGTCTCCTTGTCCGCGCAGCCCGAAGGCAAGCTGCGCGGTTCAAAAATGACCACCCACGACGATCTCCGCTTCGCGGTCGAAACGCCGTCTGGTGGATGGATGGACGCGGCGTGTTGCCGTGTCTGTTAACTATATTCGCCGCCCGGTTTCGGAACGTCCGGCCTGGGGTTGGACAACGCGCGCGATGGTGTTAACCAACTCCTGGTCGAGCCCAGAGACGGGGAGAAACGGCCTCCGGCAAACGGTACCGGGGCGCAGATCGGCGCGGCAGGGCGGACACGGGGCGCGAACCGGAGACGCGGAAGTGCCGAAAAGGCGGCCAGTTGCGGAGTTGCGGGCGGAGAGAGGCGTTAACGGGCGGGCCGGAATCGTTGCGGGGAAAAGGATTGGCTCCTCAGGTAGGACTCGAACCTACAACCCTCCGGTTAACAGCCGGATGCTCTACCATTGAGCTACTGAGGAGCAGCGGGTAATTCTGTTGTAGCAAGGCCGCGCGGCGGATGTCAAACTCCGCCGCGCAGCTCTGGAATCCCAAGGCCTAGGTGGTGACCAGCTGGCCCTTGCGGTACATCTCGGCCATCTCTTCCAGCGGGATCGGAATGATCTCCTTCGCATGGCCGGCCTGGCCGAACTGGATCATCCGCTCCATGACGACCTTCTTCATCGCCTCGCGGGCGGGCTTGAGGTAGTCGCGCGGGTCGAACTTCTCCGGCTGCTCCCACAGCACCTTGCGGATGGCGCCGGTCATGGCGAGGCGGTTGTCGGTGTCGACGTTGATCTTGCGCACGCCGTTCTTGATGCCGAGCTGGATTTCTTCGATCGGCACGCCCCACGTGGGCTTCAGCTTGCCGCCGTACTGATTGACGATGTCCTGCAGCTCCTTGGGCACGGAGGAGGAGCCGTGCATGACGAGGTGCGTGTTGGGGATGCGCTGATGGATTTCGATCAGGCGGTCCATCTTCAGCACGCTGCCGTCAGGCTTCTTGTTGAACTTGTAGGCGCCGTGGGAGGTGCCGATGGCGATGGCGAGGGCGTCGCAGTTGGTGTCCTTGACGAACTGCTCGGCCTGATCGGGATCGGTGAGGTGTTCGAGCCCCGTGCCGCCGGCGCCGTGGCCGTCCTCGATGCCCCCAAGCGTGCCGATTTCGGCTTCCACGGTGACGCCCTTGGCGTGCGCCATCTCGACGACTTCGCGGGTGACGCGCACGTTGTACTCGTAGGTGGAAGGCGTCTTGCCGTCCTCCATCAGCGAGCCGTCCATCATGACCGAGGTGAAGCCCATCTCAATGGCCGACTTGCAGGTGGCCGGGCTGTTGCCGTGGTCGAGATGCAGGACCACCGGGATCTCGGGATAGAGCTCCGTGGCGGCCAGCATCAGGTGATACAGGAAGCGGTCCTGGCTGTAGGCGCGGGCGCCGCGCGACGCCTGGATGATCACGGGCGACTCGGTTTCGCGCGCCGCCTCCATGATGGCCTGGATCTGTTCCATGTTGTTGACATTGAAGGCGCCAACACCATAACCTTTCTTGGCGGCCTCATCGAGAAGCTGGCGCATCGATACGAGGGGAATCGGGTTCTCCTCTCATCTGGGAATTAGGATGGA